>Ga0210051_1000037_pt1 | contig 85486 bp, 74 predicted proteins | sample CryGey092014_all_FD_185464 | JGI IMG/M metagenome (GOLD analysis project Ga0210051, IMG submission 185464) | Groundwater microbial communities from aquifer - Crystal Geyser CG23_combo_of_CG06-09_8/20/14_all (SPAdes) (version 2) | ecosystem: Environmental > Aquatic > Deep subsurface > Groundwater...
TCTTTTGCCACCTTACGGCTATCCACTCTCTTCCTTGCCTTGGCGGGAATCATCGGCATCTATGGTCTGGCGAGAGAGCATCGCATGTCTGATCGTTCCGCTAGCGTTGTGGCTTTGGCTCTGCTGTCAAGCCCACTGTATCTGCGCTTTAGCTACACCTTCATGACCGATGTACCGTTTCTGAGCTGCTTGATCGTGTCCCTTTTGCTCTACACGCGCGCCCTTCGATGCCAGAGTTACCCGACTATGCTATTGGCTTCTGTGACGGCTGCCGCTGCGATTCTTGTGCGGCAATTTGGCGTGGCGCTCATCATGGGGATTCTTATTCTATGCCTTTCATCAAGGCAGCTCCGGCGGAACTGGAGTTTCGTTGCTGTTGGCATTGCTCTGCCTTCTATCGCTGCAGTTTGGCAGTTCTGGTCCGGGGTGACGAAACCAAACTGGGCCATGGCTCACTATGTTCGTCCTCTCCAGGTCCGGTACATTAGCGACGTTGGGAATCTCGTTCCCAGCATCCTTTGGAGATTGTCCGTTATCCTACCCTATCTCGCGTTCTTCCTAATGCCGCTTGCCGCTGCTGTTCTCCTCGTATTCCTGAGACGGAGATACCGCAGAGAGTCGGACGCAGATACATTATGCTGCACTCCGATAAATGTCATGGCAACCGCGGTACCCGTCCTGCTGGTTTCGGCAGGACTGGTCTACGGTGTGACCGGGCTAAATGGAAGCTGGTTGATGCCGTATCTGCCATGGAATCTGGAGATTCTAAAACCCCTTGGTGCCGCGACGGGAGGGGTTCTCACTGCGTTTCTGCTTGTTGGAGGCATTCTATTCGGTCGCGTTTTCATCATCCGTTACATCGATGGCCCTGGCTGGATGAACCTCTCCCCTCACGAACGTCTCCTTGACTGGGTAACCCTTTTCCTCCTATTCTTCCAGCTAATGTTTCTTAAGATTGGTGATGAGTACCTCTTGATTTTTCTTCCGTACTCTCTGGTAGTGGTTGCGCGATTTCTCGACGGTCAGAAGATGCCCTGGCGGCGATGGGTAATCGGCGCTCATTGCGCTGTTCTCGTTGTATCGGCAATGTGGGTCAGGGGGTTGCTGGAAGCCGAGGAGGCCCAATGGCTTGGAGGCGAGCATCTGCGAACACAAGGGATCAGCCCACAACGAATCCACGGTTCTCGGACATGGGATTGCTATTACGGAGCATTTAACGAATACTTGGCGGAGGTTGGGACGGTCGATCCACACGTGCTGGTGGACGATTTCTTCTCTCGGTTCATTCCCGGCAGGATTCACCAAGCCGACTACTTGGTCACGCAGTTGACCTATTCCCCGGACGGGGAAAGATGGAGCATTGTCGAGGACATTCCCTACCGAAGCATGCTGTTCCATGAAAGACATGTCTACGTGGCGAAAAGACAAGGTGTCCAGTGACATTCAAAGGGAGAATACATCCGTGACGTTTCCTGGCGTAGAGAAGAATCGTTTCCTTATTACCGGCGGACTCGGTTTCATCGGGTCCAACCTGGCGCGTCGGCTGGTGGAGTTGGGGGCGCGGGTAACGCTGGTGGACAGTCTGATCCCGGAATACGGCGGCAATCTATTCAATATCGATGGCATCCAAGACAAGGTTCGGGTGAACATCTCGGACGTCCGGGACGAGCACAGCATGCACTATCTTGTGCAGGGACAGGACTATCTCTTTAATCTTGCCGGTCAAACCAGTCACCTCGACTCGATGCAGGACCCCTACACCGACCTGGAAATCAACTGCCATGCGCAGTTGTCCATTTTGGAAGCCTGCCGCAAGCACAATCCCGACATAAAGATCATCTTCGCCAGTACCCGACAGATTTACGGCAAACCCGAGTATCTGCCGGTGGATGAGAAGCACTTGCTGCGACCGGTCGATGTGAACGGCATCAACAAGATGGCCGGGGAGTGGTATCACATACTCTACAACAACGTGTATGGACTTCGGGCGAGCGCGTTGCGGCTCACGAACACCATTGGCCCGCGAATGAGAGTGAAAGATGCCCGGCAGACTTTTCTCGGGGTCTGGATTCGCCTGCTGGTGGAAGGTAAGCCTTTCGAGGTGTGGGAGGGCCATCAGTTGCGGGATTTCACTTACGTGGACGATGCCGTGGACGCGATGCTACTGGCGGCCACACGAGAGGAAGCCAATGGGCAGGTGTTCAACCTGGGCGGAGATTGCGTCGTCAGCCTGAAAGACCTCGCCGACCTGCTGGTACAAGTGAATGGTGGCGGCGAATACGTGGTGAAGACGTTCCCGGCCGACCGCAAACGCATTGACATCGGCGACTACTACGCCGACTTCAGTCTCATCCAGTCTACCCTCGGCTGGACGCCCAAAGTCCCCCTGTCGGAAGGGCTGCGGCGGACACTGGAATTCTACCGAGCGAACCTCAGCAACTACATTTGAAGGAGTGGTGCAATTGCTACTTCCGAGTAACCCTAAAGCCAATTATCTGGCACACAAGGAAGAGATCGACGCTGCTATTGACCGGGTCTTGGACAGTGGTTGGTTCATCCTCGGCAAGGAAGTGGAGAGCTTCGAGGTCGAGTTCGCCAACTACATCGGAGCGAAGCACGCAGTGGGCGCTGCCAGTGGAACCGACGCTCTGGAGTTGGCTTTGCGCGCCTGCGATGTGGGTCCGGGCGATGAAGTGATCACGGTCTCCCATACAGCGGTGGCAACGGTCGCGGCGATTGATCTCTGCGGGGCTGCTCCAGTTCTGGTGGACATTCTTCCTGAGTCGTTTACTCTCGATCCCGCACTGCTCGAGGGCGCTATCACGCCACGGACAAAGGCCATTCTTCCCGTCCATCTCTATGGCCATCCCGCCGCCATGGACGACGTTGCCGACATCGCCGCAAAGCACGGTTTGCGCGTGATTGAGGATTGCGCCCAATCACACGGCGCGAAGTGGAAGGGGAAAACCACAGGAACCTGGGGTGATATTGGCGCGTTCAGCTTCTACCCCACGAAGAACCTTGGCGCACTTGGAGACGGTGGCGCCGTTGTCACCGACGATGCCGAACTGGCCGAGCGGTGTCGTCTGGTGAGAGAGTATGGATGGAAGGAACGCTATGTGAGCGCCATTGCCGGCATGAACACCCGCTTGGATGAGGTGCAGGCGGCAATCCTTCGTGTCAAACTCAAACACCTCGATGTCGAAAATGAGCTCCGCAAGTCTCTGGCGGGAATCTATGACGAGAAGCTCCCCGCCACGGAACTTGGGCTTCCCATCCCTCCCGCGGACGGCGAGCATGTGTATCACCAATACGTTGTGCGTTCTGCTGCGCGCAATGAGTTGAGACAGTACCTCAAGGAGAATGAGATCGGGTCATTGATCCACTATCCCGTTCCCGTTCACCGTCAACCAGCCTACGCTGACCTCCGTTGCGCCAGCTCAATGGCGCAGACCGAAAAGGCTGTGCAGGAGATTCTGAGCCTCCCAATCTACCCTGAGTTGTCCGAAGAAGCAGTGCGCGGAGTAGCAGAGGCGGTGGTCGGCTTCTTCGGAGACCGGTGAGAGCTGCGGATGCCAGCCATGTATCAATTCTGCACCTACTTCGACTCCAACTACTTACTCCTGGGACTGGCGCTTCATCGCTCACTGCAGGAGAAAGGGATTCCCTTCCGGTTGTGGGTTCTCTGCTTTGACGACAGGACCTACCAGGTATTGAACAAGCTGAACCTGTCCAGCCTGATTCCCGTACGATTGGAGGACTTCGAGGCGGGGGACGCCGACCTCCTCCGTGTCAAGCCGTCCCGGTCGAAGATCGAGTACTATTTCACCTGCAGCCCATCCTTTCCCCTGTATGTGCTGCGGCAGGACCCTGAAATCGAGTTCATCACCTACCTCGACGCTGACCTTTATTTCTTTGCGGATCCCAGTCCTTTGCTGGAATCTTTCTCCGGATATTCCATCTCCATCGTTCCACATAACTTCACCCCTGAAGCGGACTCCGCACATCTTCACGGAATCTACAACGTGAGCTTTCTTTCCTTTCGCAAGGATGCCTCAGGACTCGAATGCCTGAACTGGTGGCGGGAGCGGTGTATTGAGTGGTGCTCGGATGAACCAGAGGACGGGAAATTCGCCGACCAGAAGTACCTCGACGATTGGCTCGAACGTTTCTCTCGTGTTCGCGTATTGCAGGGGCAAGGGAGTGGCATCGCGCCCTGGAACGCCGCCAGGTTCAGCTTCAAACACGATGGCACCCAGCTTCTTGTTGACGATGACACCCTGGTCTATTTCCACTTCCACGGACTCCGACGCGTCAACGATTGGGTGTATGACTGCAACTTCGGGCGTTACAAAGCTCGGCTCACGCCAGTTTTGCGTCAGTACGTCTACCGTCCGTATCTGAGGGAAATCAACGATGTCCGGCGTGCATTGAGGAATTCTCTCGCAGATGAAGACCCCAACTTCCACTTGGGGGCCGTGAGAACCGGCATAGGTCTTGAATGGAGGCGACAAGGCGATCCGAAGAAGTATCTGAAGCAATGGGCGAAGAACCAATTACAGCTTGCCGGAAAGCTCCTTCGTGGGGACCTTCTGTTTACGTTTGACGGCAACGTCTTCTGAACCCAACTGAATCACGTCGGTGGGGATGGCTCATGCACCTCGGTTTCGTCCCCGTCCTTTCCGGGTCGGGGGGAGGAATTCATCAGTACAGTCTGACCATGCTGCGCAGTCTCATGGAGATTGTGCGGGAGGGGCGCGGGCATGAGCTGGCGGTGTTCGCCAATGACCTGCAGCACCCAGAGGTGGTGCGCGCAGGCGCCGCGGGTTGCTCGATCCATCCCTTGTTCCCCCCAACGCTGAAGTGGAAACTGGCTGCGGCGGTGCAACGGTGCGTCGGTGAGGACCGCGCTGCGGAATGGTGGACGCGGCGACAGTTCGCGAAAGCGGGTTCGAGAAGCGCGGATGGCGTGCCGGAAATCAGTGTCCTGCCCGATCCTGCACGGTCGTGGTTCGCGCGGTGCGGCGCGGAGTTGATGCTTTTCCCGTGGTCGAGCACGCTTGCGTTTGAGTCGGGTGTTCCCTACATCTTCACCATCCACGACCTGAACCACCGCCGCCATTCCGAGTTCCCCGAAGTGTCGGCGGACGGCGAATGGGAGCGAAGAGAGTATCGTTACCGCAACGGCATCCGCCATGCCACGTTGCTCATCGCCGACTCCGAAACGGGCAAGGAAGACATCCTCGAATTCTATGGCGACTGCGGCGCGACGGCGGGCCGCATCAAAGTGCTGCCCTATCGTCCGGTTCACGCGGGAGAAAGTGCGGTGTCGGAAGATGAAAGGGAACGAGTACGCGAGCTGTATGGGCTTCCACCGCGCTTCATCTTCTACCCGGCGCAGTTCTGGCCGCACAAGAACCATCAACGGGTTGTCGAGGCGCTGGCGTTGCTGCGGCGGGATCGCGGGCTGCAGGTGGAGACGGTCTTCTGCGGGTCGCACGGCGGCCGGCTGCGAGCAGGAACGTACCGGAAGGTAATGGATACGGCCCGCACCCTCGGTATCCGATCACAGGTTCACAGCCTTGGGTATGTCCCGGAAGGAGACATGCCCGGACTCTACGCCGCGGCGGAAGCGCTTGTCATGCCGACCTTCTTCGGCACCACCCATCTCCCGTTCCTGGACGCATGGAGTTCCGGCTGCCCGGTGGTCACGTCCGACCTGCGAGGCATCCGTGAGCAGGTGGGCGACGCGGCGGTGCGGGTGGACCCCGCGTCCGTGGAATCGATTGCCGACGGACTGCAACGTTTCTGGAGAGAGAAGACGCTGCGCCACGACCTGATCTCAAAAGGACAGCGGCGGCTGAGTCGGTATACATCATCCGACTATCGTGAGAAACTGGAGGGGATTCTCCAGGAAGCGGGGAGCCGGATGATTGGGTAACTGTGGAGTGGGGCGGATGGCGGACCGGGCAGTGGGGAAACGGTGGATCGTCGCAAAGAAAGCGTGTAAAATACGATCCTATGAAGACGATGACCGCAGAGGACATCACGGCAGCATTGGGGCGACTTGGGGAACTTGCCAAGGCCCGGGATGAAAAGGTTGAGCTTGTGCTTGTGGGCGGCGCGCTGATGGGGATTGCCTTTGGGGAGCGCGCGTCCACTCGTGACGTTGATGCGGCAATTCTTGCCCCTCTACCCGTTGCAAAAGCATGTGAGTTGGTGAAGATCGTTGCCGACGGATTGGGGCTTCCGGAGAACTGGCTCAACGATGCCGTCAAGGGCTATCTCGTTGGTCTGAGTGCCGGACCGGTCGTCTTCACCGCCCCCGGGATTGAGGTACGCCGTCCTGCGGTGGAGCAACTGCTGACGATGAAGTTGTCGGCGTGGAGAGATGATGTCGATATCTCGGACGCACGGCGGCTTCTCCGGGAGATCCCTCAAGGGCTGACTCGCGAGCAGGTATGGGTCCTGGTGCAGCCGTACCTCATTCCGGGCAGCGAGTTGAAGGCTCAGTATGCGCTTGAGGATCTGTGGGAGTCTGAATATGGTTGCTGTTGAGGATATGGCGAAAGCTGCCATTGAGAGGGAGAACCTGACGTTGCGCGTTCTGGCGCAGGAGTTGCTGCGCGAACACCCTCGACTGAGCGACCTCCCTCGGCCGCAAACAGACGACCCACGGCTGCTGTCAGTGGCGGCCGCTTTGGTTGAGTTGTTTGCCATGCGTCGCCATCAGGACCCACCGGAATGGACCGAAGCCATCGGCCCTTTGACTGAGCCTTTTTTTCTCCTCAACGCTGCAACCAGCATGCGTCGACTGCGTGCTCTTTGTGAAACGCAGTCACCGGAACCATTGCGAAGACGCAGATTGTACGCTCCGCCCAACTTCCTGGAGTTCGCTTGAATTGCCAAAGATATCCGTCATCACTCCTACCCGCAATGCCGCCCTTGACTTGTCGGCGACGATCGAGAGCGTCGCCTGCCAGAGCTTCACGGACAGGGAATTCATCGTGGTCGACGGCGGATCGACCGACGGTACGGTTGCACTGCTGCAGCAGCATGGATATGTGATCGACCGCTGGATCAGCGAACCGGACGACGGCGTCTACGATGCCATCAACAAAGGGATTGACCTTTCCACGGGAGAGTGGCTCTACTTCCTCGGGGCGGGAGACGAACTGGCGGATGAGAGCGTGCTGGAAAGAGTGTGGGAATGCGGAATGCGGAATGCGGAACGCGGAACGCGTCCCGAGGGATCGGGATCTCCACTCCGCTTCGAGAGTGTGGAACGCGGAGTACACCCGCTGTTCCTATACGGGGACGTAATCTGGGGCGAGTCGGGGCAGCGTTACGATGGGCGATTCTCCAAGCTGAAACTGTGCCGGCAGAACATCTGCCACCAGGCGATCTTCTACCACCGAAGTCTTTTCGACCGGTTCGGCAAGTTCGACACACAATACGAGGTTTGCGCGGACTGGGCGTTCAATCTGAGGTGCTTCGCTGACCCGGTGGTCAGGCCCACCCGTCTGAGCACCGTCGTGGCGAGGTTCAAGGGGGGCGGTCTGAGCAGCAGCGTACAGGATGAGTTTCTCGCGAATCGGGAAGGTCTCATCCGGGGGTTGGGGTGGCGGTATTGGGCGCTGTACCGGGTGAAGCAGGCTCTCAAGTTCAGACGCAGAACCTTTCCGCTGAAACCGACGGACGGCCTCGGATGAAGCTCTCAATCATCATTATCTCTTTCAATTCGCTTCAGCTTTTGAGAGAGTGCCTGCGATCTCTTTTTGCTGAACCTGTTGACTTCGATTCCGAGGTCATCGTGGTCGACAACGCTTCATCCGATGGATCAACCGACATGGTTCGTGCGGAGTTCCCCCAAGTGCAACTGCTCGAGAATTCCGAGAACGTGGGGTTCGCAGCCGCAAACAACATCGGGGCCGGGCGAGCCAGAGGACAGTTACTGCTTCTGCTGAATTCCGACGCGCAACTGACGATGGGTGCGGTGAAGGAGTTGGTCGCCTTCATGGAACGTCAACCGGCGGCGGGTGTATCCGGTCCGCGCTTGACCTACCCCGATGGCGCATGGCAGCCCAACGGGCTGGCTTTCCCCACTTTCTGGAGTTGGCTGGCCGAAGTCAGCGGTCTGACTTCGCAGTCATCTCCCAAGCGACTTGTCCCCACTCCCGTTGATGTCGTATCTGGTGCGTGCATGATGGTCCGCCGTGCGGCGTGGGAGGCTCTCGGCGGTTTTGACGATGGCTTCTTCTTCTACTGGGAGGATTACGACTTGTGCCGTCGAATTTGGGCACATGGGTGGGAGGTCTGGTACTGTCCGCAGGCGCACATTGTACATCTCGCTGGAGGCAGCAGCACGCTGGTTCGCTCGATGACTCGCGATGCGGCATCCGAGAGCACGCTTCGCTATTTCCGCAAACACCATTCCCGGTGTGTTCTGCTGGCCGTCCTTGCAGTGTTAGTGCTCCGGGAAATCATGAGAATGGGGCAAGGGATGGTGTCGAGACGTAAGACCCCACGCCACAACCCTTTCGCGCAACTCTTGAGCCGTTTCGCCGCGGTGCAACGTCTCGAAGCGCCTCACCCCAAGAGGGGGCAAGGTGAATGAGACCGCCGGAGCAAATGCCGCTGACGGCGGCCTACGAGGCCGTCTGGCGCAAGCAGAGCGACTCTGCAAGCGTAGAGTGCCTTCTGTCCCGACGCCGAGAGCATGCCCGCGACTTGCAGACGTTCTATGGCCGGTGCTTGGGCAGACTTTCTACGTCCTGCCCCAAGTGCTTGGAGGTTGCTTGCGGCACGGCAATTCAGTCCTACTTTCTCGCTGAAATCGATGGTGTGCAAACCGTCGCACTGGACTTGGTTCCCGCGGCGATTCGGTTTGCCATTCAATTTGCTTCTCACCTCCCGAACCGCCCCCGGTTTCTCGTTGGAGACGCCGCCCGGCTTCCTTTTGCAGATCACTCGTTTGACCTCGTCTTTAGTTGTGGCTTTCTCGAGCACTTCACCGACCCGATGCCGTTCATAGAAGAGCAGATGCGGGTTCTCACGCCGAAAGGTGTGTTGGTTATTGATGTGCCGCAGAAGTTCAATCCATACACGTTCGTTAAGCGGTCCCTGATCAGAAAAGGTAAGTGGGAGTATGGTTGGGAAACCGAGTACGCATACGGAGAGTTGCGGACCCTCGGACACAAACTCGGCCTGCGCGTGGTGGGGCGCGTTGGGTATGGCTACAACTTGCGGAGAGACGGGGGCATCGGTCTGTTGCGCTACCTACCCAGACGGATTGCAGAACGGACGCACGCCGGCCCGTTCGGACCGCTCTTCTCCAGTCTGGCAAGTGTAGCGGACCAGTTGTGGGCCGGTCCTGAGCAGAGGTGGGGGCACTTGTTTCTTGTGTCCATCGCGGTGGCTTTCCAGCGTCGGTGCGATATTGATGACCGTGTCGCTGCGGATTTGCCATTCATAAAATGACGCGTTTCTCTGACGCTCACTACCATCGGTCTTGCCCTGAGGACGCGCAGTACGCTGGAACATACGAAAGACCAGAATGCGATAGGCAACTGGATCATTGATCGGCCCGAAATGAAAGTGCACGACTGCACCGTTTGTGTCGTTGAGTTGAGCAATTACCATCAGTTCGGCGATGGCCTTATCAGACCCGATCACGAATGTTGCTTGTCTGCGGACGTGGATTGCACGGAGTTCGGGGTCAAGGGCAATAGGAAAATCCATAGCCCTTACCGAGCACGGCAAGGGCTATGCGACAACGCTCAACCTTAAGTTCATTTCCGTTGTTCACGATCAAAATCTGGCGGAATCAGCCGGGAATATCGGGCACTGACACGCATCACGCGTCCTTCTACGCAGGCAATAACGGACGCCCCCCCCCTCGGATTCATTCCGGGGGGATTTGGAGGATTGGCTGGTAGAAGAAGCGCAGACCTAACAATCCGCTCCTACGAGTCGCACGACCGAAACGAGTTCGGTGGGATTCCTCCGAACAGTTTTCGGAGCTGAGCGAACAAGCACTATCACAAATCTGACTTGCCCCCCCGTTCCTCCAAAAATGCGGATGTCGAAGTGCGGAATGAATCGCATCCTTCCACGCTGGATTTTCGTCTCGCGTGACGCCGACAGGTTGGTATGGATGATTCCTCCCGTCAATTGACCCCCCCGAAACACGTTGCTATAATGGGCTTGCTTTTATTCTTGCATATTGGAGCGGGCGTCTCATGCCTGAATTGCGTAAGGACCCGGTGGTGGATCGGTGGGTCATCATCGCCACGGAGCGGGGTCAGCGACCGTACGATTTCAATCCGGAGCAGGTTACCGCGGGGACCGGTTTCTGCCCTTTCTGTGAGGGCAATGAGAACAAAACCCCTCCAGAAGTCTGGGCCATTCGCAGCTCGGGAAGCGCCCCAAACTCGCCCGGATGGCAGATAAGGGTGATCCCCAACAAGTTCCCCGCACTGGCGATCGAGGGAGAGCTCAACCGGCAGGGACTGGGAATGTTCGACATGATGAACGGCGTCGGCGCTCACGAGATCATCGTCGAGTCGCCGGACCACGGCTGGAAGGTATCTGATGCCTCTGAAAGCAAGCTGTTCGATATATTCCGGAGCTACCGAGAGCGCATTACTGACCTGCAGAAGGACACGCGTTTCCGGTATTGCATGGTCTTCCGCAACTACGGCGCGGCCGCGGGAGCCTCGCTCGCTCATCCGCATTCGCAACTGATTGCGTTGGCGATTACGCCAAAGCGTGTGAAGGAAGAGCTCCATTCCGCCAAGGAGTGGTACCATGAGAAAGAGCGGTGCATCTTCTGCGACGTGATTCGACAGGAGTTGGTCATGGGAGACCGGGTTGTTTTGGACAATGAGCATTTCGTCGTTCTTTCACCCTTTGCCGCTCGATTCCCATTCGAGCTGGCGATATACCCCAAACGCCACTGTCACGATTTCACCTTGATGGGAGACGACGAGAGGCGCAGTCTGGCAGGAACTCTCAGGGAGACCTTGAAGCGCATTGCGGTTACGTTGCAGGACCCTCCCTACAACTACATTCTGCACACCTGCCCCAATACCACGCATGGAACCGGACCGACGCGCGTGAACTACTGGCTAACTCTGGAGCACGACTTCCACTGGCACCTTGAGATTGTGCCGAGGTTAACACGAATAGCCGGTTTTGAGTGGGGAACCGGATTCTACATCAATCCCGTTGCTCCGGAGAATTCGACTCGATTTCTCCGGGAGGCCGAGCTGGAATGAACCGCCTGAGGGACGACAAGACGACTGGCACAGGTTGACATCATGGACAACGCTACGGACTACGTAACAGAACTCGGTGAGAGCGGAATCGATCCCGGGGCTCACGCTCAACTCCTCGACTACCTGAAGCAACTCGAGGCGAACCTGGAGCGGCGGTCAGAAGAATTATCCGCGTTGCAGCGACGGTACAAGGAGCTTTTCGAGGCGGAGCAAAAGAAAACGCAAGAGCTTGCGATGCTGGCAGAAATCGGGGAAGGCGCGCTCGCCCATCACAACGTTGACGACTACATCCACGCTGCGGTAACGGCAATGCAACGGAATTTCAACTACTTCGATGTTGCTCTCTTTCTCGTCGATCAAAGCGCGAACGAGGTGGCGCTTCAGAGTCAGTCCGGCGGGTACTGCAGGGCCGCGCAGGAGGGTTACCGTCAATCCCTTGATGTCGGTATCGTCGGCTGGGCGGCCACGACCGGAGAAGCGCTGCTCTCCAACAACGTGAAGGAAGAGCCGCGGTTCTACTGCGCCTTTCCGGAAGAGCAGCGGACGCAATCCGAGCTGTCGGTGCCGATTAAAATTGGTAACATCGTGAGAGGCGTAATCGATGTCCAAAGCCAGAAAGAGAACGCCTTCGCCTCCCGAGACGTGAGCGTTCTGCAAACGGTCGCCGACCAGATGGCCACGGCCATCGAGAATGCGCAGTTGTACGAGCAAATGGTGCTTCTAAAAAGATTTAGCGAAACGATTGTGGCTTCCTTGCCTTCCGCCGTTTTAGTGGTGGATCGAGAATTGAGGCTTGTGCTCGCGAATCGGATATTCTGTGAGGAGGTGGGATCCGAAGAAGACGAGATCCGTGGGCAGCCCCTCGAAAGTATTCTCAGCCCCGTTCTGCTGCACGATGCAGGACTGCTGGACGCGATTCGCCAGACCATTGAAAGCGGCCAACCGCTCTGGCTTGGGGACGTAGCCTACCTTTGTGGAACCGGTGAGGAGTGCGTGGCGGATGTCCGTCTGACCCCGCTCGGGACATCGAATGAGGGCCGGTTACTGATTACCATCCGTGATGTCACGCAGCGAGCTCGACAGATCGCCCAGTTGTCGTTGTTGCACGACATGGGGGGACTCCTGCAGCGGTCACTGGATCGGGATAGGCTGCTCTACACTCTGTTGACTTGTATCACGGCCGGCCCGGCTCTTGGGTTCAACCGGGGTTTTGTGTTGCTGCCGGATGAGCAGGGGGAGAACCTGCGAGGAGAGATGGCCGTGGGGCCGGTCACGGTTGAGGAGGCGCATCGCATCTGGGCGGAAGTCGGGAAGCGACACCGCGGACTCCAGGACCTCGTGGAGGCCTTCGCTCCTGAACAGATCGAGATGACGGATATTCAGCGACTGGTTTGCGGGATGCGTTTCTCGTTGAAGGAGTCGCCCTCAGCGATCCTCTCCCGCGTGATGCGGGAGAGCACAACCTTCAGAGTGGCCACCGACGCGGTGCGGCGTGACCTGTGTTACCCATACGGAGACGTCCTGCGAACGCAGGAGTTTGCCGCGGCGCCTCTCATTGCAGGGAGCCGAATCCTGGGGGTTGTGCTCGCGGATAATGCTTTCAACCAGGAACCGATTGTGGAAGAGGATCTGAAGCTGCTGACGACGCTCTGTAACCAGGCCGGTCTCGCTATATCCAACGCCATCGCTCACGCGCAGATTGAGGATCATGCCGATGAACTGGCGAAAGCCTACCAACGACTGCGGGAGGCGCACCAGGAGCTTGTGCGGCAGGAGAAACTCGTAACCGTTGGAGAGATGGCAGCACGCGTGAGTCATGAAATCCGCAATCCCCTCGCCACCATCGGAGGATTTGCCCGGTCGATGCTCAAGAACCCAGACGACGTAAGTCGCGTTAAGAGCGATGCCAGCATCATCGTCGAAGAGGTTGAGGAGTTGGAGGGGATCTTGGGGAACATGCTCGACCTAACACGTCCCAGCGGGCCCGCGTGTCGGTTGGAAAACGTTAACTCCATCGTGGAACATGCCTGCCTGATGGCGCGATCCGACTTCCAGAAATACCCCGTCTCGCTGGTGAAGCAACTGGACGACTACCTGCCGGAAGTCTTTGTGGATGCCCGCCAGATACAGCAGGGGTTGCTGAATGTTATTCGGAATGGACTCCAGGCGATGCCCGAAGGAGGTGAGTTGACGGTGGCTACGGCGTCCGAGGAAGACGGCGTTGTTGTCAGTATCACGGACCATGGCGAGGGAATTCCGCCGGATGTCAGGGACAATATCTTTACTCCGTTCTACACCACCAAGGTGCAGGGAACCGGACTCGGGCTGGCCGTGACCAGAAAGATTATGGACGATCACCACGGCACTATCGAGGCGCAAAGTGAAGAAGGAGTTGGAACGACGTTCATCCTGAAAGTGCCCTACACGCAACCAGTCGAGGGAACGCCATAGAACTGCGGCTCAAGAGAGCGACCGTCCATGCAATGGAGTGGAAGACGGGTGGGAGACACATACTTCAAGGGAGATGATGCTACCGTGAAGACAGTTCTGGTGGTCGAGGACCACAAGCACGAGCGTATCCTGTATGAACGTGAGTTGACAGCAGAGGGTTACCGCGTGATTCTGGCTGAGAACGGGAGGGAAGCGCTCCAAAAGACCCAGGAAGAGCGACCGGATGCGGTGGTGCTGGACATCAACATGCCTCAGATGGATGGTCTTGAGGCGCTGGGAAGGATCCTGGAAGCGCACCACAAGACACCGGTAATCATCAACACGGCCTACTCCAGCTACAAAGGAAGCTTCATGAGCTGGGCCGCCGACGCTTACGTTATCAAGTCCTCGGATTTGACCGAGTTGAAGGATCGACTCAGAGAGGCCCTGTCCAGAGGCGAAACGGAAGGTGTGTGATTTATTGGCCCCAGTGAGCACACGTCAGTTACTCAAAGAAACCATAGCGATGGTTCTGGCAGGTGGGCAGGGCGAACGTCTCCATCCTCTGACAAAAGACCGCGCCAAACCCGCGGTGCCTTTTGGGGGCATCTATCGTCTCATCGACTTCACTCTGTCAAACTGCCTCAATTCCGGTATCCGCAAGATCAACGTTCTAACGCAATACAAGTCCTACTCGCTGGCGCGCCACTTGAGGATGGGATGGAGTGTCTTCAACAGCGAGCTGAACGAATTCCTGGAGGTGATCCCTCCGCAGCAGCGTTACACCGAGCGCTGGTATCAGGGAACAGCCGACGCGATTTTTCAGAATATTTACTCACTGGAATTGGAACGTCCCCGGCTCGTGCTGATTCTTTCGGGGGACCACATCTACAAGATGGACTATCGGGAGTTGATCCGCGCCCATCGAGACAAGGAAGCAGGATTGACCGTCGCGTGCGTGGAGGCCCCGGTGAACGACGCGCGCAGGTTGGGTGTGGCCCAGGTGGACAACGACAGTCGCATTACCGGCTTCCAGGAGAAGCCCCTCAACCCGCAGCCTATGCCAGGCGACCCCGAGCATTGTCTCGCCTCGATGGGTGTGTACCTCTTTGACTGCGGGGTGCTTGTGCAGCGCGTGATCGAGGATATGAAAACCGACAGCGACCACGACTTCGGGAAGAACATCATCCCTCGAATGATTGAGACCGATCGTGTCTACGCATGGAACTTTAAAGACGAGAACCGAAAGACCGTCAAGTACTGGAGGGACATTGGCACGCTGGACAGCTATTACGACGCCAACATGGATCTGGTGCAGATCGACCCGCTCTTCAATTTGTATGACGAGGGGTGGCCGGTCCGCACGTACCAGCATCAGCGTCCTCCGGCCAAGACGGCCTTCGAGGAACCGGGCACAGGCAGGACGGGAAACGTGTTCAACTCAATCATGTCGAGCGGTTGCATTGTTTCGGGTGCGACGGTTCGTCGCTCCATCCTTTCGCCCAGCGTGTTTGTTCATAGCTACGCAACCATTGAGGACTCCATTCTGATGGAGAATGTGGAGGTTCATCGTCATGCCCGCATCCGACGCGCCATTATTGACAAGCAAGTCGCCATCCCCGAGGAAGAGGAGATCGGGTACAACTCCGACATCGACAGGAAGCGTTTTACCGTCACCGAGTCCGGTCTTGTCGTCATTCCCAAGGGCATGTCGTTGAGGAACACTCCGTGACACCCCTCCTGACGCACTCGGAGCTCTGCCCTGATTCATAGCTACGGCGCAGTATTGACACGTTTCCCGCTTGACCGACGCCCCATTCATTGCATATACTCCTGAAAGAAACGTCGAGCGCAGAAAGCTCCGGAAGCCGAAGACACCGGCGCTCGACAACATTGGTTCAGGTCGATGAGGAGTAGCGCCTTGGCCCGTCGCTCGATGATCCAAGCCACGACGGCAACAAACGTCAGCGCCGTCAACCGATTCGGGGAGTATGTTGAGACGCGCGACCCGGCGTTGCGCGACGAACTTGTCCTTGAGCATCTGACGCTGGTCGAGAAGCTGTCACGACGATACGCCAATCTGGGAGAGCCTCTGGAGGATCTCGTCCAGGAAGGCTACATTGGTCTGATCAAAGCCGTCGATCAGTTCAACCCGAAGATGAGCGTGAAGTTTACGACGTATGCGACCCACGTGGTCTCCGGCGAGATTCGGCACTACCTTCGCGACCTTGGCAGATTGATCAAGGAACCCGCGTGGCTGGTTGAGTTGCGGTTCCGGGTCAACCGTTCCGCGGATGAATTGTCCCAGCGACTGGGACGTTCCCCCACCGCCGAGGAGATTGCTGAGGAGCTGGGCATCCCGGAAGAGGACGTTGCCGAGGTGGCAACAACCCGAACGATTTTTCAGGTGGCGTCGCTGGACGCAGGTAGTCCCTCGGACGATGGCGACGATTCCATCTCTGCCATCGCCGAACGCATCGCGGACGTCCGTGAGGGGTTCGCTACCCCGCTGGAGGAGAGAATGGTTCTGCGCCAGGCAGTCCGCAGGCTGCGGAAGCTGGAGCGCTCCGTTATCTATCATTTCTTCTATCAGGAGCATACCAAAACAGAGATCGCGCGCAAGCTGGACATCTCCGTCAATTACGTGTCCTACCTGATCGGACGGGGATTGAATAACATGAAACAGATGCTGATTCGGGAAGAACGAAACGAAGCCGTGCTGAGGCTTGAATTCATGGAGGCCCGCCTGACAGCCGAAGAGGGGCAGCTCGACGATTCGGCGATGGTTGATGAAACCACTGGACTTTACTGCCGTGCCTTCTTCGAGCGGCTGCTACAGGACGAGGTGGCGCGGGCGAGGCGGTACGAGATTGAGTTCTCCTTCATCGTTCTTGTCGTCAGGGAATGGGCGCCGCTTGTGGAAAAGGTCACGGAAAGGGAGAAGGAAAAGCTTCTGCAACGTCTCGCGGATCTGCTGAAGAGGTCGCTTCGGGACGTCGACCGCATATCCTACTACGGTCAGGGCCGATTTGGCGCTATTCTTCCACACACTGGAGCGAACGCGGACGTCGTCTCAAAGCGAATATTGAGCCAGTTGCAGGGACATGACATCCGACCCCCGCGGCTGAAGTCAATCCCGCCGCCACACCTCGTGTGCAACGTCTACGCTTATCCCAAAGATGCCGCGACGGCAGAAGAGTTGATCGCCCTCCTGGAAGAGACTGACCGATCGTAGAGGAAGCCAATGGCCACGGGGCCCGATTGTCGCCACCCGGTTTGCGTGACCGATTGCTCGGATATTCCCCGATCTGACGAGGGAGTCTGGAGGACTCATCAGCTATGCTTGTATACAATACGCTCCACCGCACGAAGGAAGAGTTTGTCCCGCGAGAGATCGGGAAAGTCTCCATGTACGTCTGCGGCGTGACGCCCTATGACGCGCTGCACCTGGGGCATGTGAGGACTTTCCTCTCCTACGACATGATCCGTCGCTATCTGGAGCGACTCGGTTACGAGGTGCGCCACGTCCAGAACGTGACCGATATCGATGACAAGATCATCAACCGCGCCAAGCAGTTGGGGGTGGATCCTCTGGATCTTGCGAGAAAATACTCCGACGAGGCCCTTCAGGACTGCGACGCTCTCGGCATGCGGCGCGCACACGAGTACCCGCGTGTCTCCGTTCACATGCCGGAGATTCTGGAGATGATCCAGTCACTGGTGCAGAAGCGAGCAGCCTATGTGCGGGATGGCAGCGTGTACTTCGATGTCAGTCGGTTCCCCGACTACGGTCAACTCTCCCATCAAAACACCGCGGAGATGCAATCGAGCGGGAGGATTGAGGTCGACGGAAGTAAGGATGACCCCCTCGATTTTGCTCTCTGGAAATCCTCCAAGCCGGACGAACCTCGTTGGGACAGTCCGTGGGGTCCGGGCCGCCCGGGGTGGCATGTCGAGTGCTCCGCTATGTCCCTCAAATACCTTCAGAATGGGTTCGACATCCATGGAGGCGCCGTTGAGCTGCAGTTCCCGCATCATGAAAACGAGGTGGCCCAGTCGGAAGCCTACACAGGTTCTCCCCCCTTTGTGCGTTACTGGTTGCATGGAGGCGTGGTGTTTGTCGATGGCAAGAAGATGGCCAAATCCCTCGGAAACTTCATCACCGTTCAGGAAATCCTGAAGCAGGCCACTCCTGATGCGTTGAGAATGATGTTCTACTCCACGCACTACCGTAGTCCTTTTGACTACTCGGCGTCCAGACTCGAAGAAGCGAAGGCGGCCTGGGAACGGATGCAACTGGGAATGTTGAACCTACGCCGGGATCTCGGCAGGGAGACGAGAAGCGACGGCAGCCCCGCTGCCTCCGGCTATTTGGCGGACCGAGCGGAAGATGCGGAGCGGAAATTCGGGCGCGCGATGGGTGACGACTTCAATACCCCCATTGCTCTGGCGGCGCTCTTTGACCTTGTGTCTGAGGCGAACAAGTACCTCGCCGAAACCGCTCCATCTCCGTCCCGCTCTGCAGAAGCGGCAGCAGCTTTCATCGCCCTGGAGCGTTCTCTGTTGGTATTGGGGTTTGCCGTGGTCGAGGGCGAAGGCAAACATGGGGAAGATCAGACGGCCCTGCTGCTCGATCTGTTGGTGGAAATTCGTGAGAAGGCGAGAGAAGACAAGCAATTCCAGCTTGCTGACGCTATTCGGGCGCGCCTCCACGAGATGGAAATTGTTCTGGAGGACCATCCGGATGGAACGACTTGGCGCCGAAAGAACTAAAACAGACGCTCCGCGCCCGACGGCTGCACTGCCCCGTCGCGTCGCTATTGCTTGCGGACTATCAAGACGCCGACGTCCCTTACTGACTTTCGGTTGCTTCGTTGTGGCGCTGGCGGCCGTTCTGGGAGGATATGTATCCAGGAGCGGTCCGAGTCGGGCAAAGTACATTCTCGGTGGGGTGCGGGTGCGGTCCATCGAGGTGGGGGGGCTGAACCCAACCGAGGCAAAGAGTCGACTCGAGTCGTCGCTGCCGACCCCGTCCAAGGCGGAGGTCGAATTCGTCGAGGACGCGCGCCGTTTCGCTGCAGCTTGGCCAGACCTCGGCATCGGGTACGACTATGAGGCGACCATTGCGAACGCGGTGGCTGTCGGTCGGCGAGAACCGCTGACCTCACGGCTGCGGGATCGCTTCGCCCTGATGACCCGGGGTATCACCGTCCCCGTTCAATACTCGTGCAATACGGACGCGACCGAAGCCTGGTTCACCGCTCTTGCCGCCGAGATTGACGAAGAACCCATTGATGCAGGGGCCACATGGCGCAACGGTGGCATTGAACTCACCCCCGGGAAGGAAGGCCGCAAGCTGGATGTCAAAGGGATGACGACGGCATTGATCAACCACAGCAAGCGGGGGCGTGTGCCCAAGCAGATGGCCATTGCCATGCGCCCATCCCCACCGCGCGTGCGCCGAGCTGATCTTGCCACTCTTGAGACGGTGATCAGTCGGTACTCGACTCCTTTCAACCCCGCGAGAAAGAGCCGGACCCAGAATATGAAACTGGCCGTTCAGTCTATCGATGGGGAACTGATTCGCCCGGGGGAGACCTTCTCCTATAACCGGTGTGTGGGCCCCCGGCTGGAGAGGTATGGCTATCTGCCGGCTCCCATATTTTCCGATGACGAGGTCGTCCAGGGAGTTGGCGGTGGAATCTGTCAGGTCGCCACGACTATCTACAATACCGCCCTGTTTTCGGGGATCGAAATAGTGACTCGATCACACCACAGCCGTCCCATCGACTACGCCCCGAGAGGCCGGGACGCCACCGTGTATTTCGGGAATACCGACCTGAGATTTCGGAACAACACCTCTCTGCCGATCTATATCCGCGTCTACATTGGCGGGAGTCGTGTCTACTGCGATTTTTACGGCAGTAAATCGCAGGAGAAGAAGGTCTCCTTGCAGTGTACCGAGGACGTTCGTGTGGAACCGATCGAGGAACGGACGGACGACCCGGGAATCCCTGAAGGGGAAGAAGTTGTGGATGACGAAGGTCGTCCTGGATTCCGGACGACGATAGTGCGGACTATAGGACCCTCGGGACCTGCGGGAAGGGAACGGCGGGAAGTCGTTTCCAGGGACTTCTACCGTCCACGAACGCGCAAAATCCGGGTGGGAACTTCCCCGGCAACGACGGCCATGCCTTCTGATGGCTCGGTGAAGCTGCCACCATCTTCCCATTATGGAACGGCCCAATCGGGGTCGACAGGCTCTCCAACGGCGCCGAAGCTGCCGGGAGCAGGAGGCAAACCAGTTCCACGGAAGGCGCCCAAATCCCCGGGATTGCGTGTTGAGGACCTTGGCAGTCCCTCGCCCCCACATCGTTGACCGGCACCAAATGCGTTCCCAATATCGGGGGATTCCCCCCGACGGCGGTTTGACTTTCTACTACGCGCTCATTATAATCACCGATGTCAACTGGAATTCGTGCCAAAGGGCCGGGGGGCCCGAGGGGAGGTGCTGCCAGCTAAACAGCGTCAATGGTTTCGGCCCGGAATGACGTACTGAGGTCAAAGCCGATCAACAGAGCAACGTCACAATAGAACATTATACCCGGCGCGCCCTGCGAAGGCGTGCAGAACTCAGCAAAGGAGAAATAGAAATATGGCGCCAAAAATGCTCTTGATAGCGCTGGCCATTTCCCTGACAGCCGGCGCGGTCCTCGCTGACCCGAACTTCTACGGGCAGACAGGACTCACCCTCAACCCCACCGCTGACATTGCAGAACCTGATGAAATTCAGGCCCGGCTGTCGACGATGAATCAGGACACAGCGCTCCTGGACGGCAAGTGGTGGGCGGTTTCAGGCAATGGGATCGTGTCGGAGAAGCTGGAGTTGTCCCTCGGATACGTGAACCAGTCCGACGTTCTCGTAGATGACTCTGGCATCACGGCAGGACTCAAGTACTCGCTGCAGCCGGAAAACGAGAAATCACCCGCGATTGCTCTTGGGGGGATATGGGTCAGTTCCATGGACCAGACCGGCGCTTACCTTGTTCTCAGCAAGACGTTAAGCATTGGTGAGGAGAAGATGGGGAAACAGCCCAAGAAAGTGCGTGGACATTTGGGAATTCGATGGGACGAGTTTTCAGGCGCGGCGGACGAGTCGGACGTGACCGTCTTCGGAGGCCTGAATGCCGGTCTGGGCACCAGCTTGTCCTTCGAGGGAGAAGTGGGAACCCGGCATAACGTTCAGGCAGAGACCCCCTGGGCTGCGCTGCTCAAGTACCAGATTACCCGTAAGACCTGCGTGAGCGCTGGGATGGTTCAGACGGGATTTAGTGACGACCCGGAATTCATCATCAGCTTGGGGCAGGTATGGCCCAATCTGGAGATGAAGTAGTCTCCCCGCAACAGCAACCCCCGCGGAGGGCGTGGATTCCCGGAAGTCAGCGATGCTGAATCTCTGGCCGATCCGAGTCCCACGCCCTTCTGTTTTCTCGCTCAACCTGCCACGAGAGATGGTCAGCAGTATGCGATATGGTGGAATGCGTCGAGGTCCCATGGCGCCGACCCTCGTCTGGACGGCAACGTTTGCTTGCTTTGTTGCCAGTGCTGGATACGTCCAACCACAGGAGACCTCCGTTGACGAATGGAACCGTAACTGGCGTTACTATGCCTCCGTGCGAATTCGGTGCCAATCCTACGATTTTGACGCTGAAATCGACGCCGATTTCACACGCATTCTCAAGGAGTATCGGGTCCCCGGCACCTTCGATCGACGCTCAATCCGCATCTGCGAAGCAGGTCTGAGTGATGGCTCCGCACCTGAAGTGCCGTTCGCATTTTCGCCAAATCCCGATTTTGATCCCACCTTCAACGCTCGCGGCAAATTGCAATTCCGCGTGACGCGTGGGGTTTCAGACCGCACGTTCCATGTCTACTTTGACCTCCTCGAGAACGGCGAGAAACCGCTCGTATCTTACGGCGCTCCGCAGGCGAGCGGGAACTGGCTGAGCAACGGGAGTTTTGAGGATCTGGATGCCAAGACTTCGTCGCTTGTCGACTGGCCATTCGAGCGCAGGAATGCAGTCAAGGCTGTCACGGGGGCAGCCCGCACCGGAACCGTATCTGTGCAGCTCCTTTCCCCCAAGTCAGGACAGGCCGCCAGTCTGGGCATTCCCGGCAATGGCGCGTTTCGGGTGGTTTCGGGGGAGAAGTATCGGTTGTCGTTCTGGTCGCGAGGGGAAGACACGAACGACCGGCCGCTGCTGGTTACCGCCTACTGGTATGATCTGTCAAGAAAGTATTCCGGGCATGAGTTGATGGCCGAGGAGGGGCGGAGCCATTGGGATTGGAGCGTGTTCTCTGGGAACCTTGTCGCTCCCCCGGAAGCTGAATGGCTGAGGTTCTACATCGCGACTTACACGACCAGCGGGGGGGTCTGGATCGACGACGTTTGCCTGACCCCCGAGAAGCTTCCCCGGCTTTCAGACTTGACGATTATTGAGCACAATCTGGCACCGGTAATTGTTGTGGAACCCAACGAGTAGTGAGCGCCGTGAGAATCCTGTCACGTCTGTTGATCATCGGTGTAACCATCGGCGTCCTTCTCGCCGTCAGGAGCCTTCGCGCGCCCGATCTCAATGATTCGGGCAGAGCCCACAAACCCGAGCCGGCCGGTGACCTCTACGGAGCTGTCCCAATCGGCGGGACACTCATTGGCGGCAAGCTGCACTACGTCGAGCTTGACCTCGAACAATGGGATTTGAGGGTGCTTAGGGCCGAGAGCATCGGGGCGCAGGTCGCCGATGCAGAAACCTACGCCAGGAAGACCGGTGCACGCATCGTCATCAACGGGGGATTCTTTGATGAACAACTGAAGCCCCTTGGGTTGGTGGTGACAGACAACAAAGTCAACAACCCCATCCATCCCGCGAACTGGGGGGTCTTTCTTGTTTGCGACAGCGGCCCCCGCATCGTCCATCAGAGGGACTACCGAGCGGGTCCGGAACGCTACGCGCTGCAGAGCGGGCCTCGCCTTGTTGTGAAGGGAGAGGTTACATCCCTGAAGCCCGGGAAGGCATTTCGGTCAGCCGTGGGTATTACCTCCCACGATAGGGTCGTCCTTGCCGCAACGGAGAACACTGCTCTGAGCCTTGCGGAGTTTGCCGAGATTCTCGCCCGACCGCAATCTCAGGGAGGACTCGGATGCGTGGACGCACTCAATCTCGACGGAGGCCCTTCCACGCAGTTCTTCATCAACCTCGACAACGTCCGTGTTAGTGTTCCCGGGGGATGGGGAATACCGACGGCATTGGCCGCTTTCCCCCGTGGAAACAAGGGTCGGTAGGGTAGGATGAACCAATCTCGACACAACGGCTGATTCATGGAACACGTCCGGCAACAAGGTGAACGATCGAGCATGAACGAGCACATACCCAACAAGGATGTTCCGCGGTTCCCGTGGGCGCTTTTGATCCGAGTCCTGGCAGCATGTGCGCTTGTGGGCTTCGTTGCCTACCGATCGGATCTCAGACGAGTCTGGAACGCGCTGGGGCAAATTGATCTGGCCGCGCTTGGCAAGGCCATGCTGCTCTACGGTGCGTTACAGGTTCTCAGCGCCACCAAGTGGGGATTGATTCTCAAGTCACAGTCAGGTCCTGGAAGCAATCATGTCCCCTATCCTCGCCTGATCCTCTTCTATTTCATGGGCATGTTCGCCAATCTCTTCTTCCCCAGCAGTGTCGGTGGTGACGCGCTCAGAACGGTCATGGTATCGCCTTTTGCCGGAGGCATGGGCAAAGGATCCCTCTCGATTTTGATGGAGCGCGCGACGGGGTTCTTCGCCATGATCACGATCGGGTTAATGGCGTCCGTATTGATCGCCAACTCCGTCGGTTCCCAGCCCGGGACGCGCATGGACGCCATCACCACCACGGGAGCTCTCATCCTGCTTGGGGGAGCCGTAGCTTGTCTGGTCTTCTTCACCGCCACGATCCTCTTCAGGAAGATGGTCCTTATCGGTCGCGTACCACGATGGACCACCGACCGGCTCAGGAGGCTTCTCAGGGACTTCGCGGAATGCCTGGAAAACTTCGGTAGGAATTCAGGACTCCTGCTTGCTGTCTTCGGCGTTTCCTTTGTCTTTCAGTTGGGTTTTGTTTGCCTGACCTGGCTCATAATGAAGGCCAGCGGAGTGGAGCTCTCCTTTGTCTATCTGTGCTACTTCCATCCCGTGCTGTCGACTATCAGCTTCATTCCCCTTACTCCGAATGCTTTGGGCGTGAGAGAGGTAACGGTCACCGCGCTCCTGGCGGCCCAGGGGTTGCCCAACCATCTCGCGCTGCTCTTCTGTCTGTGTACCTACATCGTCATGACAACCCTCAGCCTCCCCGGCGCTTTGGCCATTGTCTTTATGAAGACAGACCTTGCCTCTATTGCCAGAAGTAGAAGGCGTCCTCCGGACGCGCCATCACCGTGACGCAGGGCTCGTCGCGGACGACAGAGGCCTGCTCGCGCCGCGTGCGCAACAGCCGGAGGTTCACGGTCTGCGGAAGGCATACGCCTCGATAATGGTGGCGATTTCCAGGTGAAGAAGGGAGTGGGCCATTTGCGCGAGGGAATTGTAGAGCTTTTTGGCGGAGTCGATGAGTGGTCTGCCGTAGATGTTGGGGGTGCCGGGCAGCAGAACGGGCCTCTCAAAGCCTTGCCGCCGCATGAGGGCCAACAGAGAATGGGCTGAGAAGTGATTGAGGTGGTTGAGCGTGTCGAGACCGGGATCTCGCTGAGGGCATATTGCGGAGAGGATGCGCGATCTGGACAGGTGGAAGTTCACGTTGGGTACCCGGACGACCGCGAGACCGCGTGGTTTCAGAATACGGCGAATCTCTCGAAGGATGCTTCGCGGGTCAGGCACGTGCTCCAATACGTCCCACAGGGTGACAACGTCGAAAAACTCACAGGGATATCGGGCTTCGTGAAGCGTGCCCTGGAAGACATTGAGGCGCAGTCGGTCTCCTGCAAAGCGCGCTGCTGGCTCTGAGACCTCCACCCCATGGCACTCAAACCCCTCGGCTCTGGCGCCTTCGAGGAAGATGCCCAGCGAACAACCCACGTCGAGCAGTTTGCCCTCGGATTGATACCGACAGATGCGACGCAGTCCTTCAGTGAATACATACTGCCGGTCGTGACGAAAGGTCTGTTCCCAGTGGTCCCAGTCGGTATAACTCCCATCGTAATAGGCGAGAAGATCGACTTCTGACGGCACTGGATTACAGTAGATGTAACCGCAACGCAGACAGCGGACAACCGGCTGGATTTCCTCCATGCGGATGATCCTGGCGTCCCGTGACGAGCACACGGCGCAGGGGCGATCCACCTTGGGGATGGGACGATCAGCGCACAACAGAGTGGTACACCTCCAGCGTTCTCGCTGCGACATGATCCCATTGTAGCGGACACGCCCATCGCAACGCACCTTCCCTCAACTTGGCGCGAAGCGGGGCGGAATCAACCAACGCAGTCATGTGTTGCGCCAAATCTCTAGGGTCCGCAGGAGCTGAGGTGAGTAACACGTCTTCTCTGTCGGTGAGGCCAAGCTCCTCCATATCCGCGTCTCTCTGAGTGGTGATGGTGGGCAATCCGTGCGACATGGCGGCCATGAACGAGGTCCGCCGCATGGTCGCTCCGTCCGTGAAAGGAAAGACAGCGATGTCTGACCACGAGAGGTGATGGGACACCTCATTTGCGGTCAGAAAGCCGGTCCAGATTACGGAGTCCCGCAAACACAACGTATCTGTCAGGTCGGCCAGCCGACGGTGATACGCATTGGAGGCAGGTTCAAATGAAGACATCATGAGCAACCGGGCTTGCGGATGTCGTTGGCTGACAGCGCGGAATGCTTTCAGGAGTTCCTCCGCGCCTTTGTTTGACTGCACAAACCCGAAATGAGCGATGACAATGTTGTCGGGGCCAATATCGTATCGCGAGTTGAGACGCGCCTCATGCTCCGGACCAAACTCGGCCACGGAGATTGACGGGGAGAGGCGGATAACCTTGATCTTGCGTCGCACCCAGGGCAGCAGCCGATCGTACAGCCTTCGTTCTGATTGCGCCGTTAGAATCACTGAATCGGCAAACGTAACGATCGATGCCACGGTGAGTTTGCGCAGGAAGTGCGTCACGCCAAACTCATGCACCGTGACAACCACCGGCAAGTCTGGGAGTCGCTTCTTGACTTCTCTTGTGAGTCCGGCAAGATCGGGCAGATGTCCGTACGCTTTGCCGGGGTACTGGAAGTGGAGGACATCAAAGGATTGACTGGAAATCCAGTCGATTGCCCTTCGCCAGTTTCTCAGTTTCCAGTTCTCCAGTTCATGGCAGACATCTACGCGTGCCGGCGCCTCGTTACACCGGGTCGTTACGACCTCAACATCCGCCCCAGCCTGTCGCAGTTCGAGGATAAGCCGTTCGGCGTAATCCCCTATTCCGCAGGGAACCGGAGGATAGGATCCGGTAACCATGGCCACTCTCATCGGCATGACACCCACTGGAAGGCGCTACTGTTCAAGTCGCACATCCCCAAGGTGGTAGGCAGAAGTGGGGATCGCCGAGAGTTCCCCGACCTTGGTGTCGGTTGTTACCCCGTCGACGAAGAGACGGTACGAGCTGTCGAGTTCCTTCCGATTGACGCGTAGGTAGAAGCGATCAACAACCGCGTGGGAACTGTTCCACAGCGTCATCGGCAAGTGGCCAAAAGCAGGAAGGTGGTTTATGGAGTAGGCGTCATTGTCGCCCTGACATATCAGCCGAATCTCCGGAACAATCTCCCGGGGAGTCCCCGCCCGCCATTTCAGGGCTACCTCGATGAACCCTCCGTTCGCAGCTCTTCTGGGTATCAGTTGAGCGTCCAGCAACTCCAGACCGTTGGACGAGAACCTTGTTGCGCCTCGCGGTGTGGCGGGAAGCGTGAAAAGAGTCTTCAGTCCCTGTGCGTGGTCTGCTCCTTGCCGCAAGGTCACCACGCCATCGGAGTAACGGATAACGCCATATCCCCTGTCGGAAAAGATGAGGTGCTGACAGGGATCCATCAGGTAGATAACCGAATCTCCCAATACCGGCTCCCAGAGGAAGGGCTCATGTAGATCGCGGATGACGTACTCCGCCCGTCCCGGGCTTTCCTCACCGTAGAACCGCTCCCTCCGTGAGACGCGCGGTCCAAGATGTTGGGAAACTGTAACGGAAGCATCCCTTGGGAGTTGCCTCACAGCCCCGGCCATGGCGCGGATGTGTTCAGCGTCCCAGAATCCGCGTGTGACGGCAGGGAGCGCGAACGTTCTCTGGTAGAACACCCCTGAGCCGATCAGGAGTACGCCAAGCCAGACAGTCATTCTTCGCGTGGACATGCGCAGCCGACGGATCACCTCCGACATGGCCATCAGGGCTGCGACAAGAATGGCGGGCAGAAATGTCGCCGGGTATTGGGTCTGGTAATTCTTCATCAGAACCCAACCGCTGATCAGGTGAAGAAAGAGAGCCGGCACGATGGTGAGCAGCACGGAGGGCGTAAGCAACGACAGGAATCCCAGAGGGGCCAACAGCGCAAAGAGGTACAAGGCATTCTCCCAGGTGAACAGCTCTACCACAATGAGTCGTGGATTGAGCGCGAAGGTTTTCAGCATCCCCAACATACCGGTCTTGAGGTGTCCCAGCATCTCCCGTTGCTGGGTTTCACCGGCGAGTCCTGAGGATACGTGAGAGAACCTCGGGAGCACAATGAGCGCCGCGGCCACATAGAGAATACAGCCGACGAAGACCCATAGTCCTCTTCTTGTCAATGAAGCATTGCCCCTCCATCGCCACGCCGCGTAAAGTCCCATCAAGGCCAGCACAAAACCCACGTCTTCACGACAAGCAAGCGACAGAAGTCCACTCACCAAAAACATCCTGCCGTTTCTCTTCTCCATCGCATAGAACGCAAACAGCAGAAACGGGATGGCCAAAGTGTTACCGTGGATGGAATGCAGACAGACTCCCTGGATGGCGGGGTGCAGAAAGTAGGCGATGCAGCACACTAATGCCGCGCCATTGCTTTCCAGCTTCTCGCGAGCAAGTAGGAAGAGAGGGAATGCCCCCAAGGCGACAAACAGGGCCTGGGCGAACAAGGCTGTGCGAGGGTTTGAGTAGATCCAGTAAAGCAGGGAGATGGGGAGGTACATCAGTTCCACACGGCCGCTGAAGGGGCGGAACTCCGGGCGGGCCTTGTCGACCGAGTGAACCAGCAGTCTTCCGTGGGCAGTGTTCCAGAGCGTCTGATCCATCACACCGAGGTCTGAAGTGAAGGTAAGCCATGCGTTGTGGCGGGATATTGCCGAAACGCTCAGGTAGGTTAATCCGCACACCAGAATGAGCGCCAGACCCAGCCATGTTCTGCTTGGCACGGGTTGAGCCGCCATTGGAAGATCGCCGAACGTTGACAACGCGGGCTGTCGGACACAGAAGCAGACATTGGCGGCGGCGAAGAAAATGAAGGATGTAACGCCCAGGCAGAATAGCATGGAACTGAGACGATCGTCCGACCCCGGCTCCACCAAAGCTTTGGGCACGCTCTGCGCCGCGATCCACAGCAGCAGCGCCAGTGCCATCCACAGGAAACTCAGCGAGGAGTTCCGTGCTGCTTGCTGAGTGGAGTGCTTCCCAAAGGTGACCGCGCACCCAGCGAAGACACTCCAGAGGAGGATGGTCAGAAGCAAACAAGGGAGGATTTGCGCGGGAGCCGGGACAGCCGAAGGAGACGGTTGCAATGCTTGGGCGAGCAAAGCTCCCGTTACGAGGGGAATGAGAGCGTAGCGAAACGACTGTATTGGATGGCCAGCACGCTGCCGTCCGTTGTTGAGTCGCGTTGGTGACGGCTCAGCAGAGGGGCAGTCACACATCCTCGGGGCCGCTCTCTTCGTCTCGGCCTGAGATTAGCAAGTGCTTGCACTGCTTCTGAATCTTGTAAACCTCTTTCCGCAGCGCAACGATTTGTGTGCCGATGAATCCGAAACTCAAGAATTGAATGCCTCCGAGAATCAGAAGCAACACGAGGAAGAACAAGGGGCGGCCCGGGGTAAGGTTGCCCGTGTAACGGAGAATGGCGAGGTACACACCTCCCAGGAATCCAAGTAGCCCCAGGATCAGTCCCACCAGTCCAAAGAGCAGCATGGGTTGCTCGAAGAGGGAGAAAACGAGGTGAGAGCGTGCGGTGTTGCCCAGTTTGAACTTCGACTTGCCCTTCTTCCGAGACGAGAGGGTGGCGGGGACTTCGGCGACGCGGAATCCGAGTGCGAAGGCTTTGGAGAGTATCTCAATATGGATTTCCTTCCCATCGGACTCCAGTTCGAGCGACTGCAGTACGTGGCGACGGTAGGCCCGTGTCATGCCCGTCATGGTAGACACGCGCCCCGACATGGCCATTCCCAGAACTCTATTCCCGGTTCGGCTGATCCACGCGCGGAATGGAGGCACATTCTCCACCTTTCCGCCGGGCATGTAAGGAGACGCGACCACCATGTCGGTCATCGGCTCCGCTTGCAGTTTGGCGATCATCTGAAGAAGGCATTCCGAGCTGTAGCTGAGGTCGGCTTCGGTGGTCACAACAATCCCGCCCCGCGCTTCGCGCATTCCGGCCCGCAGGGCATAGCCCCGACCACGGTTGGGTTGGTAGGAGACCAGCCGGACGCGTGCATCCCGGGCCGACGCTTCACGGGCGACTTTCTCCGTCTCATCCAGACTGCCGTCATTAACCAGAATCAACTCAAAGGTAAACGGCTTCTCATCAAAAGCCTCGGTGAAGCGAGCCGCGATGTCGGGAATGTTATCCGCTTCATCGTACATGGGGATAACCAAGGAGACATCGAGGGTTGATGACTGTTGTGTTTCGGAACTCATGAGTCGATTCCACCTGTAATCTGGTTCATCTCCGCACCGCTAAGACAGGGCATGGCTGTAGACAGTCAGCAATTTCCCGACCTGTGCATCGCGACTGTATTCCCGCTCCGCGAGCTGCCGCGCTTGTTGTCCCATACGCAACCGCATTTCCTTATCCCTCAACAACTGTGCAAGCGCAAGCGCCAGGGCGTCGGAGTCCTCGGGAGGGACGATGAGACCCGTCTCCCCGCTCCTGATGATGGTGGGGATCCCACCCACGGAAGTCCCAATTGCGGGTTTTCCCGACGCGGCGGCCTCCAGCAGGACGATTCCCATCCCCTCGCTGCGCGAGGGCAGCAGAAAGACATCACATGCGCGGAAATAAGGCGGGAGTTGATCATGCGATAGCGGGCCCACGAACTGTACCTGCGAGGCCACGCCCAGCCGTTCCGCTTGATCTCCGAGGGCGTCTCTCTCCTTGCCCCCGCCGACGATGATGAATTTGACCCGACTTTCGCTTGTATCCAGTTGAGAAAGGGCCTGAAGGGCCAAGTCAATTCCCTTCCGACCGATGAGGTTGCCTACGAATAGCACGTGCAGGTCAGTGCCCTCGAAACCGGCGGCCTCTCTTGCCTCTGCAATATCCGACGCCGGATGGAACTGGGCGATGTCCACCCCTGTCTCGAAGATCAGGCTCTCAGGAACGGTCCGGCCTCCGAGCTCCGTCGTCAGGTTCAGCAGGGGTTCACTGTTGGCTGTGCAGACTTGGGCCTGCCTTAATGTCCATCGGAGCAGAGACTTCAGACCAGGCTTCATCCCCCAGACAAGGAGATCAGATCCGTGGGTGGAAATGACGAGTGGAATCCCACGGTGCCGCCTCCCCAAGGCGGCCATCAGCCCCGTCGGGATGGCCCAGTGACCGTGAAGAATGTCATACTCTCCCTCTCGAAGCGCCCTCCGTAAAGCTCTGATGCCGCAGCGCATGTAGCTGAGCATCAGCTTGACGGGAATGGAGGAATAGTCGGCGAGTATCTTCTGCTCCGACCGAAAAGAGAACCGTGTTATGTTCACGCCGTCGGTTTCCTCGACCGCTGGGCTATCCTCAAAAATTCTCGGGGTCAGAACATCCACGGCGATGCCACGGCGAACGAGTTCATCGGCAAGGTCCTTGATAAAGGTGCCGCGCACGCCCCCTGGGCGGTCCGGGTAGGTGGGTGTTACGAACAGCACTCGCTTGGGAGATCGATTCACTTTGCTCAGACATCCTCTTCTTGATGCAAACGGCTCCGCTCAAATTCGACGATCTGTGCGAGTGTATCATCCAGGCTGAGCTTCGGCTCGAACCCGATCAGCCGCCGCGCCTTCTCAATGCTCGGCACTCGTCGCTCCATGTCCTCAAACCCGGGCTGATACGCTTCCTCGTAAGGTACGTGAACAATGCTGGACGGGCCGCCAACAATTCCCAATATACGTTCCGCAAGTGCGTTGATGGTTACTTCCTCATCGTTCCCCAGATTGATCACCTCGCCGACAGTTTCCTCTGTGTCCATCATTTCAATGACCGCTGGCGCAACGTCCAGGACGTTGCAGAAGCAGCGCGTCTGGTTGCCATCCCCGTAGACGGTAATGGGTTTTCCCCTCAAAGCCTGACGCACAAAGCGTGGAACAACCATCCCGTAGTGCCCCGTTTGTCGGGGTCCAATCGTGTTGAAGAAGCGGGCGATGAAGGCTTGGACGCCAAACTGGCGCACGTATGCAAGAGCCAGGAATTCGTCCAACGCTTTGCTGCAAGCATAGGACCATCGGTTTTTCGACGTGGGCCCGAGAACAATGTCGGCTTCCTCGACAAAGGGGATGTGTAACCCCTTTCCGTACACTTCCGAAGTCGACGCGATAAAGACGGGGCGCGCATGGCGACGCGCCAGCTTCAGCGCCATTTCGGTTCCCTGCACGTTGATGGTGATCGTGTGAACGGGATCCTCGATAATCAGTCGTACACCCACCGCTGCAGCCAGATGGATGATGCGGTCGCACTCCGACACCAGTCGGTCCATCACCGTTTCATTGAGCACCTCGGCCTCAACGGTGTGAAGGCGCGAGTGGTTCCGAACGGGGGCGAGGTTATCCATATTTCCCGTCGAGAGGTCATCAAGCACGACGACATCGTTGTCTTCCTTCAATAAGTATTCGACAATGTGACTGCCGATGAATCCCGCGCCACCGGTGATGAGATATTTCATGGGTGCACTCTCAATAACTTAGGATGGTTTGCGTACCCCAAACGAATACAAAGTGATTGCTCCGAAGTGTTTCGTTGTGTCGCAGCGAGCGTTCTCCTTCAGCCACTGTAACACGTGATTTCTGGGATCAATGCCCATCTGTGACCCTGGAGAGATAACCAGAAAGACCCGATGGACTCGTTGAATCTCCGTCCGGCCAAAATCGGCAGCGACCGTTTGCATCGAAGGGGGTATCGTCTTTGGCATTCCTTCCCAGTGAAGGCTGCCATGTGTGTAGTACGCAAAGGGATAGAAACTATAGGGACCGTTGAAGACCGCAATATCTCCCTGCTGCCAATGGCGCTCAATGTATGCGGAGATGTTCCGCCACGGGTCTCTGCCTGCCTGGTCGGGACCGTAATACTTCCAGTAGGACGCGGCAGTAAGAATCAACACCATGCCGAGGTAAACGGGAAGCGCCGCAGAGCGTCGCCTCTGCATTCGTTCGAGTCCCAGCCCCAGAATCCACATCAACGGCACGAAGGCCGGAAAGAAGTATTTGGAATGGCTCATACCGGTCTTCCAACTCAGCGCCATGCTCATGGCAAATGGAATCGCGAAGGGCAGCAGTGTGGCGGCATGGAAGAGCCGGTTGGGCTGGCGCCAAGTCATGGCACGGAGGAACACAATGAATGATAGGCAGACGGTTAGCAGACACAATGTGTGCAGAGAGCTATCCTGCAGGTAGTACGAGAATCCGCTCAGGAAATCAGTGATCGCAACAAAGCCAGCGGCGCAGGCACGGCCCCAGTCTCCACCGGCAGAGCTGGAAGCGATGGACGTGGCGTGATGGAACAGTCCGGTCGCCCACGGCAAGTAACAAAACAGGATGGCCGCTTGTGCCGCAAGGAACCCTCGCCAGCGGAGGAGCGGTCGTCCTTCTGTCACGGCTACCACCGCCCAGCCAGCGACCACGATAGACCAGGCCAGGTTATGTGTATACAACCCCAGAACTGTGAACACGACGTGCCCGACGGCGCTGCGCGTCGACCGTGTTTGCAGCATTCGTAACAGACAATACAGGGACCCGGTGCAGAAGAGCACGAGGAAAGAGTACATCCGCGCTTCCTGCGAATGGTGAATGTGAAGAGGCGACACAGCCACTAATACCGCGGCCCACATGCCGGCGCGGGGGAAACCGAGGCGATCGAGAAACTGGTAGCTCAGTGGCACGGTCGCAATCCCCGCAAGGGCCGAAGGCAGCCGCACCAGCCATTCGCTCCTGCCAATCATTGCGACGAAATGAAGCATCACATGATACAGCGGTGGATGCAGGTCGCCTCTCCATATTTGCGCGAGAGATCTTTCCGCAAGCAGCACGCTGAAACTCTCGTCCACCCCCAAGCTCTTCGTGCCCAATTGGTACAGCCGCAAGAGGGCGGCAACACCAATGATGCAAACCAGCAGCGTTTTGCTCCGGTTCATTGCGGTTGTCGTGTCCGTGCGCGACTCCCTCGTAGGATATGCGTCGCTGCATCAGTAATCTCTCGACTGGATATCAACGCCATACACCGCACCAATTTGGGACAGACCTCCAGTTCGCAGCCGCCACAAGGCACTTCTTTGCGGATGGGAATATGGTGATCCCCAAAGGGACGCCACTCGTTGAGAGTGGTCATGCTGGCAAATGCAACGACGGTTGGCGTCCCTACCGCTGCCGAGATGTGCATGGCGCCACCGTCCACGGTGACAACAAGGCGGCATCGCTCGAAGAGGGCGCCCAGTTCCTTCAGCGTCAGACTGCCTGTGAGGTCGAGGTGACGTACGTGGATGAGATCGGTAATCTGTCGGACGAGGTCGCGCTCCCCCGGGCTTCCTGTAAACACGAGATCGACGCCATTCTCATCAACCAGCTCGCGCGACACTTCCGCAAACCGCTCTGCAACCCACAGCTTCGATTTGCATCCAGCGCCGGGATGGACCGCCACGAGCGGCCTTTGCCCATGACTAAAATGCAGCGACAGCAACTGATCTACACGTCCTCGGGCCTCCGCGGGGATGGGGAAGAGGAGGGCGGGTTCGAAAAGTGTCTCGGGTTGGTTAGTGGGATGAAGGGCTTGTGCAACGTCCAAACTCCGATAGACTTCGTGCTGGTACTTGGTGCGCTGCGCGATCCGGTTCAGAAGAAAGCCTCCTCCCTGGTCGGCATAACTCACCCGGTACGGAATGCCGGCGAGTGTCATGAGCAGCAGGTTGCGAAAATCTCCGCGCAGGTCAATGCCGAGGTCAAACCTCTGAACCCTCAGTCGGCGCGCCTCTCGGATGAGAGACGGCAGCAACGGCGGTGCAGAGCCACTTCGATCAAACCACGGCGCCGCGTAAGATTGGAGGTCATCAATGTCGGGGTTGTCCACCAGCGTCTCCATTGACCAAGGACCCACCAGGGCCGCTATCCTTGCTCGAGGGAACTCCTCCCGAAGCTGGTGCAGGGCGGGAGTGCTCAACAACACGTCGCCAATATGGTCCAGCCGGAGGACAATCGCTCTCTTTGCAGCGGGAGCGGGACCGCGGCGCCACAGAGGCGAGAACAACCCCAGAACCCTCCGGGCGGCTTCTCCAATAACATCCACGAGGGTAAAGAGCGTGACCCAGCGGCGTTTCTTGAATCGGTACGTCATTGATCAGCAGCCCACCCGGGTTCGGGGAACGCTCCCCCGCCGTGTCCGTTCGCTTTCGAGGGCAGACGGGAGATTCTTCTCAATGGCCACAGCCGTTCCTGCAGCGTGTGGTCAAGATGATTCTCTTCGAGATAAGCCCAATGATCCGGATTCTGCGGGAGTTCAGATTTGTCCGCGGGGTTCCCTGTCTCTTGCGCTTGCCCGGCGTGCAGGCCGTCTGGCAACTGCCGTCAGCTTCTGCAACTCAACCTGCTGGAGGACTGATCTGTAGGTGTCCAGTAATCGGTCACTTGTAGCCTCGTTCGAGAAAAGCGTTGACGCACGTCGAAGCCCTCGTTCCCTCAGGTGAGACGCCAACTGCGGGTCGTTCAGCAGTTTGTGAAGCTGCTGCGCGAGGTGATCGGCATCTCCTTCACGGAAGATCAGTCCGGCATCTCCCATCACGTTTGGGATTGAGCCGGACGATGACCCAATCACTGGAACGCCGCTTGCCATCGCCTCAACCAGCACTCTCCCGAATTGCTCCTTCCAAAGGGGAGTGGTCATTGATGGAAGCACCAGCACATCCATGGCATTCATCCACTCGGGGCACTCCTGAATGGAGATTTGGGTGTCGATGCGCAACCTGTTAGCGATGCCCGCTTCCTTTGCGAAAGAGAGCAGACGCTCACGGTCCGGTCCATCTCCGGCGACCAGAACGCTCCACTTTTCCCGATGAGCGGCCGTCGCCATCAGGAGAAGATGCACTCCTTTTTCGGGGATGAGCCGTCCAACATATCCGACAATTGGTGGGGGAAGCCCCAGGCTTTTCCGGGCATTGTCTGTGTTCCGAGGGCGGAAACGGTTTGTGTCCACGCAAAGGGTGGAGAAGACGTCGATGGGCTTACAGAATCCGCGCTGCAGGAGCACGGTTCTCGCTGGTTCGCTTCCCGCGATGGCTCTGGTAGCGGTGCGGTAGACGACTTTCTCGCAGGCCTTGTGCAGATGGCGCCGCCGGCTGAAGAACGAATGCTGTTGATTGATGTTCTCCCAAGTCATGAAGACCAACGGTACTGAGGGATGCACACGATTCCGTGCGACGCAGACCTGCCGGGCAACGAGGCTGGAAGGTTCCTCGTCGAGGTGGATCAGGTCCGGTTGGGCTATACGCATGGTCGCTTCGAGGTCGATGTAGTGGTGAATGAACTGCTTCCCCTGGAACCGGACGGAAAGAGGGCAGACGACAAACCGGTCGGACTCGAGCGGTTGGGACTCGCGGAACTGGCAGCCTTCCGTCCAACCTCGGGGAGTAACTATCGTGATCGAAGTGTCCGGATGCCTACGAGTCAGGAGCGACCACTTCTCGCGGTAGGGTGGGATGACTGCTGCGTGAGAGATGACGAGTATTCTCACGGACAGTCAGTCCAATTGCCCGCCGTGCGACCGACCGTGTCGGAAGTTGTTCACCAATGCCCGTCCCCCCGGCACTAGGGCCGACAGAATGTACAGCGATCTCTTGTCAATAACGGACGGCGGCCAGCAACATGCCTGGATGAACCCTGACACGGACAACAAGGGCTGGCTGTCCGCAGCGATTCGACTGACCGCGAGCCTCTGTCCCGCCCACGTCTGAAGAGCGCGAAGCCCTCGTTCCGGGCCCGCATATCGTCGGCAGACGGCGATGTACTCGTCGAGCATTTGCATCTGGGAACTGCCACTCTTGGACGCTTCGTGCAAGCGACAGTTCGCGAGCACCCCATCGATCCTCTGAAAGAGATACTCCCGACTTAATCGAATCCAGAGGTCGAAATCCATCGCGTACGGCAGTCCTTCGTCGAGACCTCCCACGTGTTTCACCATCTCGCGCAGGAAAAATACCCCTGGTTGAGGCAGCCCGTGGGATCCTTTCAAGGGTGGGGCGAAGAGATGGATGAGTGCTTCATGCCCGTGGAAGTGCGTGGGGAGATGCTGGAGCAATCCTCCGGACTCATTGACGAGGTCACAGGTTCCAAAGACTACCATGGGAGCCGTCTGACAGACGACTGTTTTTGCTATTGCCCTGAAGACGCCCGGACGATAGACGTCGTCTGAGTTCAGCCACCCGATCACTTGCCCGGTTGCCCTGGCCAGCCCCTTGTTAACCGCGTGCGATTGCCCCCGATCTTTCTCGCTTACCCAGTGCGCCAGCCAAGCTTCGTACTTGCGGATGATCTCCACGGAATTGTCCGTGGAGCCGCCGTCAATGACAACATACTCGAGGTCCGGGTATCCCTGCAACAGCACCGAGCGGATCGTTTCTTCGAGAAACCGCCCCTGATTGTAACTGGGCGTGACGACGCTGAATCGCGGCCACGGGTTACCGTTGGCCATCAGATCGGGCAGAGCGGGCGTCTCCTCCGTCCACGGCCATCCTTTCCGGTCTGGGGGCGGCGGCGGGAGATCATTCAGCGATGGAGATCGCATGATGGGCGGTCCGTGCAAGGAATCAAGTTCAAGCCAGCGAGGCGATGTCCGCTCGGACTCTCTGAGTCCGCGCTCGGACTCAAAGAGTCCGCGTCGACCATGATTTGTACCAAGTCGTTGAAGCTTGTCTTCGGCTCCCATTTCAGGATTTGCCTGGCCTTCGTCGCGTCACCGACCAGCAGATCTACTTCCGTTGGCCGCATGTACCACGGATCGATTTCAACGTGATTCTCCCAGTCCAAGTTCACATACGAGAAGGCCCCCTCAAGGAATTCTCGCACCGAATGCGTTTCCCCGGTGGCAATCACGAAGTCATCTGGCTGGTCTTGCTGCAGCATTCGCCACATCGCTTCCACGTATTCGGGAGCATATCCCCAGTCTCGCTTCGCGTCCAGGTTCCCCAGGAAGATTTTGTCCTGTTTCCCCGCAATAATAGACGCAACCCCTCGTGTGATCTTACGGGTAACAAAAGTCTCCCCCCGACGAGGGGATTCATGGTTGAACAGAATGCCGTTGCAGGCGAACATCCCATAGCTCTCGCGGTAGTTGACCGTCATCCAGTAGGCGTACACCTTCGCTACGGCATAAGGACTGCGCGGGTAGAACGGCGTTGTCTCTTTCTGGGGAACTTCCTGCGCTTTCCCGTACATTTCCGAACTGCTGGCCTGATAGAAACGGGTTTGCAGTCCGGTTTCGCGAATTGCTTCGAGCAGTCTGACGGTTCCAAGTCCGGTGACATCGCCCGTGTATTCCGGGATATCGAAGCTGACGCGGACGTGGCTTTGCGCCGCGAGATGGTAGACTTCGTCCGGCTGAATTTTGGACAGCAGCTTGATAAGATTGGTGGCATCGGCGATGTCCCCATGGTACAGAAGCAAGCGCGCGTCCTGGCTGTGTTCGTCTCGGTAGAGATGATCGATTCGCGCCGTATTAAACGTTGACGACCTGCGAATGATGCCGTGCACCTCATAGCCTTTCGCCAGCAGCAGTTCTGCAAGGTAGGATCCGTCCTGACCGGTAATGCCGGTGATGAGCGCCTTCTTCATGCTTTCCTCAATTCCCCGTTTTCAGCTTCGCCGGAGTTGCAATTGCAACCAGATGCCAGGTATCGGCGTCGATGGCGGTGTCGAGGTCGAATGCCGGGCAGAGGTGGAGCGCCTCGAAGCCACACGCTTCGAGGATGAACGCCATTTCCTGCGCCTGGAAGTACCGAAGTGAATGAGTTTCCTCCAATTCACCCGTCAGAGTGTTCCCCTCGAAAGCGAGCACCCGGAACTTGACGTCGGCAACCTGGCGAGCGACGTGGAGAGTCGTAGTTGAGATTCGCAACAGTTTGCCGGTCCCCAAGGGGAACTCCCTGACGCGAACCGGATCGTGCCCGCGCAGGATTGGCGCGGCGTGCCAGAAGTCAAAGAGGAAGACGCCGCCGGGTTGTAGGTGTGAGCGAATCGCGCAAAGAGTCGTTCGCAGGTCCTCGTTCTCAGGGATATAGTCGATGGCGTCGAACATACAGATTGCCGCGTCGAAGCGGTCCTGCAATTTGAGTTCGCGCAAGTCCTGCTCGTAGAGGTCCACGTCGAGATTTCGAGCTTTCGCCTTCTTCCTGCACTGCTCGAGCATGGCGGCAGATCGATCCACACCCGTCACGGCATACCCTCGTTCCCGCAGGCGTAGGCCGTGGTTGCCGGTCCCGCAGGCGAGGTCGAGCACGGTGTGCGGCGTCTTGTGAAAACGCGCAAATGCTGCCTCGATGAAGTCACACTCTCCGTCGTAGTCTTTGCCGGCGTAATAGATGTCGTAATACTGCGCGTAGTCGGCGAATACACTCATGTTACGGTTCCTCGTCGGAGAGCTCTCTCAGAAATGTTCTTTGTCCTGCGTCCCGGCATACGGTCCCTGCTTGACCTCGAGCAGAACGGTGTCCTCCAGCATGCGAAAGCCGTGGCCGCCGGAAACGATGATCGCTATATCCCCCGCAGCGAGAACGCGGGTGGCCGCCAACTCACGGGTTTCACTGTAGATGCTGATCTCGCACAACCCTTCCCGCACCATGATGACTTCAGAGGTGCCGCAAATCTCACGCTTCACGGGAAGATGCGCGTGTCGTTTGACTTCTCCACCTTCAGGATACACGATGAAACCCACTTGGAAGTTGTCCTCCGACGGCGTGACAAAGGTCGTCTTGTCCGGCCGCAATTTCGCTGGCAGGATATAGGCCAGCGGCCGGCCATCGTGTGAGATCAGTTCAACCGGTATGGGTTCCCACGCTCCTTACCTGTTGGTTCGTTTCTGCAGCTACTTGTGCAACTTCCGCAACGCGTCGGCGATGAAGGCGATCTGGTCTTCCCGGAGGTTCGAGCTGGAAGGAAGATAGAATCCGCTTTCCCACAATCTCTCCGACACAGGCATCACGGTGGTCGGGTCCGCGTATCCGCGCTCCACCATTATCGGCTGCTTGTGCATCGGGTAGAAGAAGTCACGCGTGTCGACGCCGTGCTCCTGCTTCAGAAACTGCCGCGTTTCGTCTCTCGAGCACCCGAACTTCTCTTCATCGATGAGGATGCCGTACATCCAGTAAGAGTTCTTGCATTCGGTTGTCGAGACAGGCGGCAACTGGATGCCCTCAATGTCAGCTAACGCTGCCGCGTAGAGCGATGCGTTCCGGATGCGCTTCGCGACATTCTCCTCCACCTCCTCGAAGGAAGCGAACGCGTAGGCCGCCGTCAGGTTGTTCATGCGGAAGTTGTAGCCGATGTCCTCGTGAATGAAGCGCGTGGAACCGAAGGCCATGTCCTTCAGCATCGTCGCGCGCTTCGCGTGGTCATCAGAGTTCGTCACAAGGATTCCGCCCTCGCCGCTTGTCACCGTCTTGTTGGCATAGAAGCTGAAGCACGCGATGTCGCTCATGCTTCCCGCCTTTTGTCCCTTGTACTCGGTCCCGATGGCTTCGGCGGCGTCCTCGATCACGTACAGCCCGCGCGCGCGCGCGAGCGCCCGCAACGGATCCATATCGACGGGATAGCCGTAGATGTGCACGGGAAGGACGGCACGCGTTCTGTCGGTGATGGCCGCCTCGATCAGGTTGACGTCGATACACCAGGTGTCGGGATCAGAATCCACGAAGACGGGGCGCGCGCCGCTGTGTATGACTCCGAGAGCGGTGCCCACCATGGTGAATGTGGGGACGATCACTTCGTCGCCCGGACAGATCCCCAAGGTGGCAATGGCGAGGTCCAGAGCGGTGGTGCCGCTGGTGGTAGCGATGCCGTGCTGCACGCCGACGTACGCGCCGAAACCCTCCTCCAGTTTCCGGATGAAGTTGACCTCCTCATCCAGACACACGGAGGAAACCCAGTTCCGGTCGACGACAGCGTTGATGTACTCCTTCGCGTTCCTGGGGATGACGGGGATACAGACGGGGATTGGCATGGCGCTTGTTCTCTTTCTCCTGTTAAATGGCTAAAGTCCGTGGTTAGATCGCGATGTGAGACGTTCCCTCGCATCTTCGAGAATCTCTGCAAGGCGCTGTCGGTGATCTTCCACTGTGAACCGGGCCAGCCTCTTGGAACCGCGGGCGATGAGGTCTTGTCGAACCTGATCATCCGTCCACACCTTCCGAATGGCCTCCGCCAGCGCGCAGGTGTCTTTCGGGTCGGCAAGCAACGCCGCGTCGCCCGCCTGTTCCCGGATGCCCCGAATGTCGGAAGTGATCACCGGGCAACCCATCGCCCACGCCTCCCACACGGGGATGTTCGCTGGTCCAAAGAACGTGGGCATGACCAGGGCCACAGCCCCGGCGTAAAGCGCGGACATGTCCTCGTCCGGCAGGTATCCGCAGTAGTGAATCAGATGAGATACCTGCCCGAATTCGGCCATGTGAGCGACCAGAGAAAAATAGTCCTGCCGGATATTGCTGCTGGCGGAGCCACAAAACACGACGGGGATTTCCAGTCCCGTCGACAGCTTCAGGCGCTCCAGCGCCTGCACGATGCGCGCCTGATTCTTGTGCGGCCAGAATTGCGCGGGATAGAACAGATACCGCTCCGGTAGGTCGTACTTCTGGCGCGTCCGCTTGATTTCGTCGGAGGACACCCCACCGTGCAGGTAGTCAGCGGGAAGCGTCGGCAATACCTTCACTCTGCCCGGTGTGACCCCGTAGGGTTCATAGAAGGTCAGCACGTCTTCCTTTCCCGCTTCGGAGTCGACCAGCACGAAGACCGCATGACGCGCACAGTTGCGGAACAGGTACTCCCGTCGCTCCCATTCCCCGTTGGCAGAAGTCTCCGCAAACTCCGGCTGCAGGCGGTGTTGCAGGTCGTGTATCGCCGTGATGTAAGGCACGCGAGCCTCAAAGGAAATGGTCTCAGTAGAGGGATACAGCATCAAATCGGCGCCGTGCTCACGGAACCACTGCCCGTGTTCATCGTTCCACTGAATGTCATCTGGATGCGGCACTGGCAGAGACCGTTTGCATTTCCGGAGAAACTCACGCAGGGGCCCATCGTCCCCGATGCCTTTAAGCAGCCTCTCTCGAATTCCCTGCTTTCCACCGGACGGATGCGGTGCATGGATGGAAAGCCTCTCGGCACCGCTGGCGTATAGACTCTCAACTCCATGAAGGGCCTTCTGGTCAGCAAACAGAACCATCTCATCACCCGAAGCACCGCGCTGCCATTCCATCAACGCGCGCAGCATACTGAGCGTGTACTGAAACACCCCCCCACCGCCGCGGTCAAGCTGAGCGTAGAAACCAATCTGCATTTGCGCTACCGATTCTCCTGTGGCGTGGACTCGCGCTGACGCGTTCGTTGGCTTGCTCTACACATCCAGCCAGTTGTCCTTCTCGATCAGGCGCCGCAATCGCGCATCGGTGAGGATTCGGGCGATGTAGGTCACGTAGTTGCACTGGCGATCGCGGCGCAGCATGTAGTCGACAAGCTGTTCGGTTGGCTGGAGGGGACTATCAATGCTGTAAAGTCCCAGCTTCACCCCTGCTTTGGCGAAATGCGTAAGGACCTGCAGTTTGTCCGCCCGTCGCAGTCGATACGCGGCCGCTGCGTCGCTCTGTCCGTTGATACGCATCCGGTTGCGGAGGTATCGGAACCCAATCCTCGACGCGTCCTGAACGTGCCACCCGATTGCGGCAGGATTCCAAAATATCCTTCCTCCGCTCGCGTAGACCTTATTGCACAACCCAACTTCGCCGTCCCCAACGAGACGGAGGTCGCCCGGGGCGCTGCAAGGATTGTAGCCGCCCACTCCCATGAGCATCTCTCTGCGGATCGAGAGGTTGCCGGCATTCACCGAAACGGGAAAGGTGAGTTCCTTGAACTGCGGACCGTAATTGATCTCACCGAGAATCTCTCGGTAGCTGGCTAAGAACTCTTGTGGTTCTCCATTGATCCACCGGAGAATGATTCTGCCTCCCACGCAACTGACCTTCGGGTCTTCATACGGCTGGGTCATCTGCCGCACCCAGCTCGAGTCAACGACCACGTCATCATCGATCAATCCCAGTATCTCTCCGTTGGCAGATTTGAAACCGGTGTTCCGTGCATAGTGGCTTCCAGGCTTCGGCTCATACTGATAACGGATCGGGATGGGAGACGCAGTGCTCATCTCCTCGACCACGGCTCGAGTGTTGTCCGTTGAAGCGTTATCGACCGGCACGATCTCGTAGTCGCAACCGGGACTCTCCTGATGGGTGAGAGCGTAGACGACCTCGCGCAGAAGTGCGCCGCGATTGAAGGTGGGAATGATGACGGAAAACTGTATCATTCTGGGCAAGCCGACTCCGCTGGTAGCAGAGCGTTTTCTTTCAGGAATGTGACGAAGCGATTGGTCATCGACTTCAGTTCGGTCGCCGAAAGCTTCGGCATATTCGCCTTCTGCTTATTCTCTCGCTGCTGGTTTGTCCGTCGTGTGAGGCACTTTGCCAATGCCTCTTCTTCAACTGCCACTCCGAGGAATTGGGACAAGCTATGGATGCTATCCGGTTGGCTGAGTTCCGGGGTCTCCATCCTGAAGATGGGGACCGATGGGTGTTCGCGCTTCAGGCTCTCCACTCTTGCCTGGATCTCGAACACGTACCACAGACACCGGTAGTATGGATGCTGGAACTCCGGGTACTCCCAGAATTCGTCAGTGAGCCTGATGTGATTTTGGGTGATCCCTGGATCCAGATACCAATGGTTTCCCTCGGGGTCGCCGGGAATCTCCCCCAGTTGATAGATGCTGTGTGCAGTCTCTTGGGGATCTCTGATCAGATGGACTACTCTGATCTTCGCACCAAAATGCTGAATTGCGTAGTCAGAGAAGGACTTGATGAACATGTGATTGGTCTCCACGTAGTACCGGGCATTCCCCTCCGCACAGGCGCGGTAGATAGCCAGCAGCTTCCTGCTGTGAAAACACCTCCGAGCCGCGCCGTCAGTGCCGCGGTTCTTACGGATCATCATGGTGCCATTCATCACAGGCTCCGGCTCGTGGAGAGACACATAACCCGGCACGCAAGAGATGATCTGGGTCAGCTTCTGACTGCCCGACCGTCCTGTTGTGGCGACAAAAGTGTAGTGGTCCACCTCCGCACATCGCTCCTGGAATGCCAAGCGTTGTCTCCTGCGCCAGGGGGGATCCACGAAGTCGGTTGCCCCCAACAACAGGTTGCCCGCGTTCCCTTCGACATCGCGGAGTCGTCTTTTCAGGTCTGAAATCATGAGTGGGCGGCTCAGAGATTCTCCCAGCGAACCATCACGTCTACTCGCGGTGTCGCTTCACTGCACTTCAGCAAATGGCAGGTGGGACATGGATAAAAAGATCGTTTCATCGCTCTGCCGGATGGGATGGTTCCGGCACTCCGCCGGAGTCACCGCAGGAATCAGGTCGAGTGCGATGTCATCCCTCAGATAGAAGGCGTTGTAGCCAAACCTATTGGTCCCAACAAGTCGGTAGCCCTTGGTGTTCGCCAGACTTGTCAGCGCTGGCAACGAGGCTCCGTGGTAGTGGGGATGTTGCGCCGCGTCGTAGCCCCAGTCCGGGTCGTAGGGAACCGTTATGCTGCGCAAGCCGACTGGATGAATGAGTGGAAGCCCACGCCAGGAATATGCGGCAGAGGCAGTCCATGGTCGATAGGAGCTCGATAATGTGACGCGAACACGGTCTGTTCCACTTTGTCCGTGACACTTCTCTGCTCAGCCAATATCGGGCGCATCTCCCGAAGCAGCGGCGCGAGCGCCTTTCGGCACAATTGTTTCACTTTTCGCTTCATCAGCATTTCTCAGAAAGCCGAACAAGCTGCTCATCCATGATGAAATCCTGCCCATCCATGATCCGCTCGCAAAGGAAGTCCACAAATGGGGTCCGCTCCCGGTAGCAGTGTGCGTGTAGATAGAGCGGCAGCAAGGCTACCTCTGCAGCAAGTAATCGAGGATGGCGCGCCCTTCCTGAGCAAGGGAAGAGAGACTATACTGACTGTACACGAGTTCTGTTAGGTTGATGGCCAAGCGATTCGCTTCGTCGGGCTGGGTGATCAGCATGGTAATGGCGTCTGAAAAAGATTGCGGATCATCCGCAAGAAGGATATCTTTTCCGTGCGTTACAGCGAGTCCCTCTGCTCCAAGGGTTGTAGATACCACTGGGACGCCGCTCGCGCCGGCCTCCAATATCTTGAATCGCGTGCCCGACTCAAATCTCAAAGGCACGAGGGCAATATCTGCATGGCACAGGTAGGGCAGTACCGATTCCACCTGTCCGGCAACTGTTACGCCAGGCCCCCCCAAATCAGCGAGCGCTTCCTTCGAGCCAGATCCCACAATGCAAAGATGAACTCCCGGCACTCGTTGTCGCACCAAGGGGAGAATCTCTCTAGTGACCCACCGAGCCGCATCCTCCATGGGACTTCCAGCCCCAAAACTGCCGGCAAGATGCAGGCAGGGCTTAATGAGCATTGGAGGCGCTGGCGGGCGCTGGCGATAGGATTCCATGTCGATGGCGTTCGAGAAAATGTGGACTTGCCGTGGGTGCCTGGCCAACTTCAGATAGTAGTCAACGTCCACAGGGGACACGGCCGTGGTCACATCGGCCAGACGTGTCCCTCTTACCTCCTCGAATTCCTTTTGCCTGCCTGCTTTCTCTATCCGTTTGGCTTCTCGTCCCGCCGTCGCGTAAGGGATTCCCCTTAGGAGAAAGCGTGACCAAACGCTGTCCGTGTCCACGACTACGCGGCGGCAGGAGTTTTGCTTGAGGTAGTCCAGCAGCGGGTAAGAGATGTTCCCGTAACCCAACCAGATCACATCGGCCCCCACCGCGTCTGCCGTCTCGAACACATGCCGAAAACTGACCCGCCTCTCCAGATCTACCAGATTTCTCCCCAGCACCCTCCTGGCAAGGTAGTTCACACCTTTGGGCACGAATAGCTCATGAGATGTACCAGCGAATAACGGATCGAAGTGGAGACATCTGCACAACGAGGAGAAGAAGGATACCGCTTCTGGGCCCCCGATTGCCTTTACGGATAGTCTGCAGTGAAGGTGCAGGTTACACACCCGTGAAAGGGCCTTGATTGAGTTCTCGATCCGCAAAGCTGGACCACCAACCGGTGGGTGCTGCAGAACAGGGGTTGTGAACAGTACGGTCGGTGTGCCTATCGGCATCGTGCCATGTCCCAAATTCAGTCCCACCTCTCTTTGGCCAGTGAGTTTCTGCGCCGAGGCGTTGTCGCCTTGGAATGCAGGGTTGACCGAATCATCTTTCGCATATTGCGATAGATCGTGAGGGGGGATAGGATCGTTCAATCCCGACCCGCGAGAAATGGTTTTGCAGTCTCTCAACGAACTGGCCTTGGTCATACCAGTCGAACCGATCCGGATTCGCGCTATAGGCTGGAAAATACTCCGGCTCGGCCACAATGAGGGGGTCGTCTTTCGCGATGAATTCCACCAACAAATACCTGTCCGCAAACTTGCCCAGTGAGGTAAGGATATCATCAAACCCTTTCCCAAGTCCCAGCGCCAAGTGATGAATGATTCCCAAGGCAAGCGCCATCTCACACCGAAGCCGCTCGGTGGCGGGCCGGAGAAGCGGTGCGTTGTCCTCACGATGTCGGTTTCCTGAATGGTCATCCCACGGCATCGGTGGGAGCTCGGGCGTCGGCCGCATGATGTCCATGACGAGAGGCAGTATATCCGCTTCTTCTGTCTTCGCCCTTCGATACAGGATGTCCATACACGCTTCATCGGTGTCGAAGGCCACCACCTTGCACCCCAGCCTTGCCGCAAGGCGAGAGAACCAACCGGTATTGCTGGCCGCGTCCAGGACCGTGGCTGGCCGAAAATGCTGAATGGCTTCGTAAATAACCCGCTGCTTGTTGGTCCATTCCCGCACAGGTTCCAGAGGGAAGTCTTCGCTCTTGGCTGTGTAGTAATCGCTGTAGTCGCTGAACTTTTGTGCGACAGCCAGCGACTCCACTTCTCTTCGCAACAATGACAGGAACTTGTGCTTGCGGGCTCCCGCCTCCGCCAGCGCGAACTTGCGCCGCAGCACCCGCACACCGTAACGAACCCAGCGAGGCGAGAAAATCGGGAAGACCTCGGACAGACTAATACTGCCGTTCCCCGAATTTAGAGTTGTCTCGAAAACCCTCCTCCTTGCCGCTGCCGGACCCTTGCGGCGCAGCATGTAGAGAGGAAACAAGAAGTACGGAACACACATACGATGAAACATCGCATAGAAAGCATTATCGTATTCGGTCCACAAGCGGCTAAATAGCCAACTTGGAGAGCAGTCGCGCAGGTGCTCCTCATGCACAAGCTCGTTTGTTGGGGTAATCGAGGTGAAATCTACGAACACCGGACGAGTTGCGTCGAACAGGATGTTCCAGGGGTGCCAATCCTTGAGGGTCAAGTCATGCTCTCCAAGTTGATCCAGCAGATCGATATGGAATAGAGCGGCATCCTTCAGCATGGAGGCCGGCCATTCATGCGGATAGGTGGCGAAAGGGATTCTCTGGTGCTGAAGCACGCGCTCGTAGTTCCTGAACCGAGGTGTGAATTCTGCCGGCCGGGTAGGGACAATCCCGTACTGGAACAAATTGTGCCGTTCACACTCATCCAGTATGTCGCCGCATCGATCACCAAAGCCCGGGTAAATGCCGCGATAGATTTTACCCCCTTGAACAAAGACCTCGCCACAGGGATCGAACCCAAGGTAGCGAACGGTCTCATCGGGATGCCCTCTTCCCGGGCTCATGTGTGTCTCTCAGCAAGTTGCACTAATCCCTCATCCATAACAAAATCCTGCCCATCCATGATCCGCTCGCAAAGGAAGTCCACAAATGGGTCCGCTCCCGGTAGCAGCATTTCTCGCTTGTCATACCGAAAACTCCACCAAGTGGAATTCGGGTCTCGAACGACGGGAAAGGGAATCTGCCGTTCCACAAAATAGCAGTACGCGTACTTGCGCGCGAGCGCCCATTGTTCATCCGTCAATATCGGGATACTCGCGGCTTTCCGCAGCAGGGCGCGGTAATCGTCTGGGTTCAGCCCATCATGCGTGAATCCTTTGCCTCCATAGTGAGCCTCGCCCGCCAATATCACCGGCTTCCCATGAAGGGCCAGTTCCAGTCCGGATGTCCCATACACCGTAACCCCGCCGTCGACCAGGTGGAAAAAGTCGAGCGGACTAATCTCCTCCTCCGCACGAATGATTCTCACGTGAGACGGCAAGGCTGGGAAGTGACGGTCGAGAAGACATTGCACCCCACTGTCCGGATTATCCCACGCTTCCGCCGGATGGACTTTCACCAGCCACTGGACTTCCGGAATCTCCACAATGGTTCGCACGGTATCCAGCATCCAATCGTCGAATGTCTCGTACGCCATCGGTGAATAGTCGCTTACGCAGTCCCAGTTGATGTGGGACATGATGCCCCAAACCGGTTTGTCGCTGCCCCCCGAGTATTTTCCGCGCAACGCGTCAACGTTCCCCATGTACTCGTGGAAGTGTTTCATGTCGAAGCTGACTTGCTTGTGATACCGATCGCGAAGGAAAGCGTCCAGCCTCTCGTTCTGTTCGACTGAGAGCGTTCTCGCGCGACACGCCTCCCAGGCCGCGTCGCTCATGTTGTGGAAGTCCAGTCGACTCCCGTCGTCGATGTGTCGGAAGTAAAACCGCGCAGTCAGATAGGAACCCATCCAGGCCGTCACTGGAATGGAGCGCGTTAGCGCGGTGTGCAACGGCGGTCCCCAATCGACATACGTGCCGTGAGACGTGAAGACTCTGTCAGGTTTGTGGCGGTCATAGGCAACTTGTGCGGCCGCGGCGCTGACCAGCGCGCTGTAGGCGTACTCCCGAACGACCTCTTCATGACCATCGATACTGTGTCCCTGTAAGTAGCGGATGATCGCCGACCGCGCGTTCTTCCCGACCGGCAGGTCCCCGCATTTCACATCATCCAGGTTCCCCCAGCGGATCGACTCGGTCGCGTCCCATAGTTGTGCTCTCAGCCGTTCCGGCACATAGTCTCCGTTGGAACTGTAAGGCACGGCCATCGCCTCAAGCACCTCCGTCGTCGCGGCGCGGCAGGCGGAGCAGGTTGTCTGCCATTCCGCAACGGGAACGCTGTCATCCACTTCTCGAGCCATGCAGGCGCGGTAGGGACCGTCACAGATAATTGCGTGAATGTCGATGCCTCTGACCATCAAGACAACCGCGATCGCGCTCTCCAGTTCCAGCATCAGCGGCATTCCACCCGGCACCCAGAAGAGCACTCGCTGGCCAGTGGGTGCAGCGCGAGAAGTAGCCAGGAGGTCTTCCATCATCCTGTGCTTCTCCACTGTACGGAGGGGCCATCCCTTCTGTAACCGCCGCCCAACCGGAATCGTCCACAGCAGCGGACTTAACAGACGTCGGAGCGACTTACTGAAGAAGGTCGGTTCACTCATCGGGGTAGGAGCTGCATCAAAGGCATGGCGGTATGGGGTGGGTGCCGATCGGCGCCAAATCGTGACCTTCCAGGAATCGCACAAACTCCAATAGCAGGTAATCATTGAAACGTCTGGAAACCACCTGCGCGCCGAAGGGCAACCCGTGCGGGCCCGCGAATACCGGAAGACTAATGGCCGGAACCCCGCAGAGCGTCCAGACGAGGCACGCGTCCGGCCGATCGACGGAATCCAGACCCCGCAGTGGTTCTCCTCCGGTTGACAGACCCAGCACAACGTCGCAATGATCGCAGAGAAGATAATCGAGCTCGCGAGCCAATTGATTCTGCCGGTCAAGGGCGTTCTTGTACTGATCCAACGAGATTCCATTGCCTCTCTCAATGATCTCATACATGATGCCACTGATAAGGGTTCGCTCTTTGAACTCCTCCTTGAAGTAGTACGCAAGCGTACGGTCATAGATGATGGAGTGGACTTCGTGTGCTTCGCTGAAGGATGGTGGGAGATCACGATAGTCAACAACAATGTCGTCGAGTTGACTGAGTTGGTCTGCGTAGCGCAGGAGGGATTTTTGCGCGTATTTCTCAGCACAATCCCACTTCGGCCCCCTGACTACGGCCACTCGCCAAGGGCGGTCTCCCTTGGTCCGCCGCGCCGGATCACTGAACGCCGCGTTGCTGATCGGATAATCCGGGCCGTGCACCCGGATCGCCTCGAACATCAGGGAGAGATCATCGACGTTCCGCGCGAAGAAACCCACCGTGTCCAGAGAATCCGTGGTCTTCAGCATCCCGGTGCGGGGAATGAGTCCGAAAGAGGGCTTGAAGCCATAGATCCCGCAGTAGCTTGCGGGGCGAATCGTCGATCCGGCGGTCTGCGTTCCGAGCGCCAACGGCGTCATGTACGCCGCCACGGCCGCCGCTGAGCCACTGGAGGATGTCCCCGGCATATACTCCGGGTTGTGTGGGTTTTTCGTGGGACCGGGCGTGTGAACTGCAAATTCCGCCGTAACCGTTTTCCCAAGAACGACTCCACCAGCCATGCGGCAACTATGGACCACTCGGGCATCGTTTCCTGGCTGGAAATCCTTCCAGATCGGACTTCCCATTTGCGTGGGTAAGTCTCTCGTGTTGAAGATGTCCTTGACACCAATGGGGATGCCGCCTAACACGCCCACGCCCTCGCCGGTCCGCAGCCTTTCGTCCACACTCTCTGCCTGTTGTAGAGCCAGACTCGAATTGATGTGTGACCAGGCATTGATAGACCCATCCCATTGGTCTATGCGGTCGAGACACGCCCGCACATAGTCACGCGCGCTCAGTTCCCCTGCTCGAATGCGACCGGAGGCTTCCGTTGCACTGAAGAGTACAGGCTTGTCATTCATTCGTTGTGCCGCTCCACGGGTATCCGTCAAGTCGCCTTCTACGCGACCGGTTCGTGAGTTCGGCGGTATCCTTCCACTGCTTCCACGAACTGTTGCTCCGTCAGGGCCGGGATTGCCAATTTCCTGCGATGCTCAGCCATCACGGCCTCAAATTCGTCTTCGGTTAATCCGGTAATTTCGAGGTAGTAGTCCAGAGCGGGAGGTCGTTCCGAGTCATGCTTCTTTGCCATCTCAAAGGCCTCGTCGCGCGTCATCAATCCCGCGCGAACGTCGGCACTGGCATGATCGGTGCCGCGACCAAAGCCCCTCTTCAGAAACTTCGTGTAGTCATGCACCCCGGCCATACGACATTCCACGCTTTTGTAGCGTTTGTAGCTTCCCTCAACATGATCCTCCCGCCACCCGTAAACATCCCGGACGAATTCCATCTGGCGCTCGTCGTCCCAGAAGATGTAATCGCCGAGGTGGATACCGATGACTCCCACTTTCTCCAGCTCCTCGACGGAAGGCAGCTTGAATCCAGCGAGATCTCGCAGGGGTATCTCATCGCAAGCCATTTGTTCCGGGTAGAGCTTCGCGGATACCTGGGTGAAGTAGTCCCGGTCGAACCGTCGCACGGGGTCGTAGTGGGTGGCGCGTCCGGAAGCCTCGGCAATGGATTCCCCCCAGACGATCAGCGGGATATGGTATTTTACAGCGATCTGCAGCGGAAACGCCCCAACGCCCTGGTGACAATGCCAGCACGCGTCGCCGATGGTGAACAGCGATCGCCGCGCCAGCCTGTTCACCAGACCCCGGCTCGGAGTGAATATGATGTGATCCACATCGAATTTCTCCAGAGCGTTCTGAAGGTTGTATTTTCCCGCATCGCTGAACCAATTGTGGCTGAAAGTAACCGCCAATGGTTTCATGTGGTAAACTTTGGTGAGAACGTGAAGCTGAAAGGTGCTGTCCTTTCCGCCGCTAATCGGGACCAGGCAATCATAATCATTCCCCAGGCTCTTGTGATGGTCAAGAATCTCACGGAGCTTCTCCTCACGCGAAGTCCAGTCGATGTGAATCTTCTGCTCAGACGACTGGCACGCTTGGCAGATGCCCATCTCATCAAACTTGATTCCTTCGTTTGACTCCGGCATGCAGCAGCGGGTGCAGTAGTGCATATCCCGGAACATCGGTTGGCCGTAATCAGGACTCGACATCGTGCTTACTCCTTACGCCGTTCCTTCGCCTTGCCAGTGAGCTGCATATTCGTTTCCAAGTACGCCAAACTCAAGGATGTCCACGTAGCGGCCGTCCTTGAAAGCTGCCTCGCGTCGGCGTCCTTCTTCCCTCATGCCGAGGTACAGGGCCAGACGCTGCATGGTCTCATTGTCCTCAAACGTGCCGCAGTGAACCCGATGGAGGTTGAGAGCATTGAACCCGTGGTCCAGCAGAAGTCGTGCAGCATCCCTACCGTACCCGTTCCCCCACGCAGTCCTGTCTCCAATCAGAATGGCGAACTCGGCCGACCGGTTCACCCAGTTGATCTCCTGAAGAGCGATATTGCCGACGTGCCGGTCATCCTCCCGTAGCACGATGGCAAGGACGACGCAATCACGAGACTGCGCAACGCGTCGGACATGCTCAACCGCAGCACCCACGCCATACGGGAAGGTGTGATGCGAGTTTCCGCGGCATACTTCCTCATCGTTGAACCACGATGGGTACGGCCCATCACAGTCGCTTTCGCAAAGGGGACGCAGGTAAACTCTCTCGCCGATGAGAAATGGATTGATCATCTGTCGCCTCCTTCAATCCTGCAGTTCGTGCGTGTGCTCAAGCACCTTATCGATGCCTGTGACAACATCCTCCAAATCCTTCGCGGCCAGGCTGGCGTGAACCAAATCCGTAAACATCAGTTCCTCGAGATACATCCGCTCCGTGACCGGGCAAATGCCTTTCTCATAGTTCACATTGCCCTCATAGTAGGGTGGCGTAAAGGGACAACCGTTCGCGCCATAGCCGGTGCGACTTTGGTACATGGGTTCCAGATAGATGGGTTTCATGTAGCCTTTGTACATCGGGATGCCCTCGGCGTTGAGAGCTTCCACAAAGCGGTCACGGTGCACACCCAGCGCCTGCGCGTCGTAACGGATCGCGAATTCGTAATAGCCGTGCCGCACGCAGTCCCTGACGACGGGTGGCGTGATACCCCGCAGGTGCTTCAGCCTGTCTCTCAGGAAATCAGCAGCTTCGATGCGCGGGAGCAGCAACCTCTCCAGCTTTTTCAGTTGCTCCGATGCGATGGCTGCCTCCACTTCTGTCATCCGGTAGTTGAACCCAATCAGATTCGAGATGTCGTCAACGCCCTTGTTCCCTACCACTACTTCGCCGTGGTTGCGGATGAGTTGCAGCCGTTCGGCGAACCGGTCGTCGTTGGTGACGACCACGCCACCCTCGCCGCATTGTATGGTTTTGTGGCAGTTGAGGCTGAAAACGCCGATATGGGCCAGCGTGCCGGCGAACCGGCCATGGTATTGAGCTCCCGGTGCCTGGGCCGCATCCTCGATCACGACCAGGTTGTGCTCTGCTGCGAGCGCCATGATTCCATCGAAGTCTGCGGGGTGGCCAAACAGGTCCACCGTAATAATCGCTTTGGTACGAGGCGACAGCACCTGCCGAATGGTCTCCGGTGTGATACAGAAGGTTTCCGGGTCGATGTCCGCGAAGACGGGCACGGCGTTGTACATTAGCGCGCCGGTCGCGGAGGCGGTCATCGTGTAGGGAGAGACAATAACCTCATCACCCGGACTGACCCCCGCCGCGCCCACCGCGGCATACAGACCGGACGTCGCGGAGTTCACGCTAACGGCGTGCCTGACGCCGAAGTACTCTTCCCACTCTCGTTCCAGCTTCCGTACCCTCGGCCCGCCATAGAATTGTGGCGACCAAGTGCCGAGGTAGCCGGAGAGGACACCGGTGTCCAGCACCTCCATGACGGCACGTTTCTCTTCCTCGCCGATGGTGACGTACCGCGGGAACGGATCGGCTCGCACCGGCTTCCCGCCACAGAGTGCAAGTTTGGCCATCGTTAGTGCGCCATTCCATCACAGGTTGAGATCGAGAATACCATTTGGCAGATCAAGTCGACGACGCGACTCGTCGCGAGGCCGTCTGTCTTGAGGTTCTCGAGGTTCTTCCGCATGGCCGCGCGCGTCTGCTCATTCAGCAGCAGGTTTTCTGTCACGGCCTCAATTTCCTCGGCAGCATACACCGGACGACTGTAGTCGGAACGGTTGGTGGGCAGCATGTCCGGGCGACGCAAACCAGGCTGCAGACTCAGCGTGACGCAACCAAGATAGCATGTCTCGACCAGCAATTCGGTGTTCATGCCGACCACGAGGTCGGCCGCGAGGGCGACGGCGCGCGCTTCACCGTTCGTGGAGACCACAACCGCCACGCGCTCCCCCTTCATCTCCGTGTATTTGCCCGCGGGTTCGCGAGGGTGAGGTCTGACCGCCAAAACGACTCTGCGCCCGTCCCTCGTTGCGATGCTGTCGAGCGCATCCACGAGCATTCTGACCACGCTCTCTTCCGTATACCCCAGGTAGTTGGGATGAGCGGGATCGTCTCCATATAGTTCGGCCAGAGGCTGTGACGCAAAGAGCACCAGAAGGTCCTCCGGTCCTGCGCCAAGCTGTCGGCGTATGGCCGTTCCAGTCATTTCAGAAAAATTCCTGCGCCACCAGACTAAGTCATCAAACGCTGGCTGCCCCGTAATCTCCAGCAGGGAGGGAGGAAAGCCTTCCGCAATCATCTCCTCCCGCGCCACTTCGTCCATCACCGCGATTCGGTTAGGCAGATAGGAGAGGTTACCCTCAGCATCGCTGAATCGTCGGGTGTAGTTCGACCAGAAATCCAGGAGGGCCAGTGAGGCTGTACCCAGTTCGCGCGCCGCGGCGATGAAGCGCTTCTCCAACTCGACGTCGTTGCATGAGGTGCCCGTGAGTAGAAACGATGCAGTCGCGTTCTCGAGTAACTCTTGCGCGTCCTCGACGGACGTGGTGTCTAACAACCGCTCATGGGCCCAGCCACGTTTTTCCCAAATGGAGCACGCTTCACGGTAGCCGAACAGTTGCAGCCGCACGACTCCGTGCCACCGGAGCGCCTGCAACACGGGCAGAACAGCGTTCGCCCCACCGGGATCTCCGCAGACGACAGCGACCGTTGGTGGGTCAGACATGAGTGGCTCGCACCCAGCGAATCAATTCAAAAGCCTCCGCTGCATCCAGCCCCGACGCGCTGCCCCAACGTCGGGCTTGGGCGCGGATGGACTGCGGCGATCTGGGATGTGGGAAGTCCCGGGACTCGCTTTCATACACGGCCATTGCCTGGATTTTGGCGTCAAGCGTCGATGCCACATCGACGAACACATTCGGCTTGAAAGCCGGAGCGAAGCTATCGAAAGCCCACTCGGTGGAGGAGGGGACCTCGTATGCGTACACCGCCTCAACTGTGCAGCCTCGCACGGGACGCGTCGCGGTTAGCGTTGCCCGGAAGGTGATCACGTGGTCGATGTTCAGGTCGCCACCGTGCTGCGTGTAAATCACGCGCGGCTGCACACGATCAACCACCGCTTCGATTAGTTTCACAATCTCCAGAAGGGGCACCGTGTCGAACCGGTTATCGGGAAGATCGTGGATGATCACATTCTGCACGCCAAGCAACTGATTGGTGCTTCGGGCGTTGGCGTGGAGATCTTCGAGTAGCGCTCCCTCCGCTTCGCTGCGGTTCGCGTAGCGGGATGTCAGCCCCTCACCGAGAATGACAACGTGAACGTCTTCCCCCGCTGCTGTCAGGCGCGCCATGGTTCCCCCGCATCCGAGGACTTCGTCATCAGGATGTGCGGCGATAATCAGTGTGCTCATTCTGGTCCCTCGGTGGGAGTGATAGTGACATCGGCTTCAATGCGGCCGTCCAGTAGGGCGGCGCGGTGGAACTCGTACCGAAAACCCGCGTGCTCCAGGAAAGCGCGAGGATAGCCATCGGCATCCAGCATGCGGATGAAATCGTGCAGGCGCAGGAGGTTGTTTCCCGGCCCAATCCGGCTCTCATCCGGTGTCCTCCGGGCGAAGGCGACCCCCTCGCCTTCTTGCGGCAGTGGTTGCGGGTTATGCTCGATGATCTTGCGGATCATCAAAGCCGACAGCCGTGTTGCCCGAATGTAGATTTCCTCGGCGTTACCTTCCAGCGACAGACCTTCCTTCATGTACACCGGGCCCGCGTCCATTTCAGGAACCATGCGGAGCGCAGTTAGCTTCGTCGAGCGGTGTCCCCGTATGATCAGATTCTGCAACGGACTGCCGCCGCGTCCGTACGGCACATCCGTCATGTGGAAACAAACACACTCGTAATTCGAGGCAATTTCCTCCGGCACTTTCCATGACCAGTGAAGAAAGAAAACATACCGTGGGTTCAGGAGACGCACGGCATCGATTGTGAGTTCTTCAAGCTGTGCGACGAACTCCCATTCACCGGGGTAGGACGAGATCGCTTCGTCAAAGCACCGTCGATTCCAGGGCTTGCACCCCGCCACGAGATAAGTTCCTTGCGCAGCCATGATTACTCTGTTTTACCCCCGATCAGGGTCCAACTCAACGGGGTGCCGCGTGGGGTGTTGCGACTCGCCTTCCGCCCAATCACGTCGTCGAGGTGTCGTGTGTGAAGTCCCACGCCGGGACGTATTGAGCGCACATTATCAAGTGTGAATGGGTCCCCGGCCTTCATGTCCTGAACGACAAAGAGCGATCGGCGGAAGATGCGACTGCTGACCTCGCGCTCCTGCAAGCCGTAGTTCACCCTCCCCAATGCCTTCTCGACCGTGCGAATCGACTGCACGATCTCCTTCATCTCCTGCGGTTCGACCGAGAAGGCGCTATCCGGTCCCGTGTCCTTCCGAGAGAGGGTAAAGTGTTTCTCGACCACACACGCCCCTACGGCCACCGCTGCAGCGGGAACCGCTGTGCCGAGAGTGTGATCGGACAGCCCGACCGGAACGCCGAACGCGTCAGCCAAGTGAGGCATCGTCCGCAGGTGCATTGCCTCCGGAGGCGCGGGATACGCGCTCGTGCACTTCAGCAGGAGAAGTTGTTCACACCCCGCCTCCCGGAGTGTGCACACCGACTCGTCAATCTCCGCGAGGGTCGCCATGCCCGTTGACAATATCGCGGGCTTTCCGGTGGAAGCTACCTTCCGCAGCAGCGGCAGGTCCGTGTTTTCAAAAGAGGCGATCTTGTGTACCCCCACGCCTATCTTCTCGAGAAAGTCGACTGCCGTGCTATCGAACGCAGTGGAGAAACAGTCGATGCCGACCTCGTCCGCAACCTGTTTAAGCTTCGGCTGCCACTCCCACGGGGTGAACGCCTCCTTGTAGAGATCGTGCAGGACACGCCCTTGCCAGATCGTTCCCTTGATTCGGAAAGGCTCGTCGTCGCAGTCGATGGTCATCGTGTCGGGGGTGTAAGTTTGCAGCTTGATGGCGTCTGCGCCTGCCTCCTTGGCTGCTCTAACGATCTCGACTGCGCGGTCGAAGTCGTGGTTGTGATTGGCCGACATCTCCGCCACGACGTAGACGGGATATCCCGGACCGATGCGACGACCGTTGATTTCGATGAAAGGATGCATTTCAGCGACCATCCAGTTGATCCTCGTACAGGAGTTGCAGGCGCAGATAGACTTTCCGTCCATTCTCCACGAAGTACGCGCCCGCATACGGTGGGAACGTTCGGGCGCGCAGAACATTGATCAATTCCCTCGCCCCGTAACTTCGATCTAAGTCAATAGGGTCTATCGTTTCCACGTCACTTGTTCGGTGGTGCGTCCTCACTGCATTTTCCTGCTTCGTTCTCGGAGCGTGACCGGTGCGCACCAGCGGCCATGCCTCCCGGAACACATCCAGGCAGCACTGTTCCAGTTTGTGGTACAGGGACTCCCCAGTATCCGCCGCTTCCACCGGCACTTCGCGCTGGGCGATAATGTCCCCCGTATCGACCCCCGCGTCGACATAGTGCAACGTCGCCCCTGCGGGAGTGCCCTCGATGATGCTCCACACGTTCGGGTATTGCCCCCGGTTGTAGGGAAGAAAAGATGGGTGCAGGTTGATACAGCCTAACGGAAAAAGCTCGAGGAAGTCGGATTGCAGGATGTAGTTGAACAATACTGAAATGCCGAGGTCTGGCCGCAGCGCGCGAATGCTCTGAAGGACGGGAGGGCTGTTTAGCTCTGATCCGTCGAACACACATTCGGGCGCCAGTGCAGCAGTCTCGGTGATCTCCGCACCGAACTGCTGCTCGTCTTCCGGATGCACCACCAGCCCCACGGTGTTGGCGTTCTCGGACTTCAGGTACTTCAGTATCTCCCAGGCGACACGGTTGTTCCCAAGATAGAGAATGCGCGGACTCATGTTCTCAGGCGCGCCCAAAATGCTTCAATAACGCCTCGGCGATGACGAAGTCTACCTCGTCGTGCATGTCGATGGCGAGGTCGTCATCTCGAACAACGACACGGGTGCCGTCACCGGTAAGTCGATCGTGCTCCATCAGCGTGGCTCGGCTGGAGACGTACACATACCCATCTTCTCGGTAGTCGTGTTGCACCCACTGCCGATTGGGGCGGCGAAGGTCGAAATGAGGACTGTACGAGCCATCCTCTTCTCTCCTCCAGATCTTGTAGTTGCGTGTGTCCTGGCACACGGTAACCACGTCACAGCCAGTATCGAGGAAAATCTGAATGCACTCGTCGATGCAATCGGCGTCCAACAGCGGCGTCGTGGGCTGCAGGGTGACAACCGCGGACACGGGGAAGGCGTGCTCTTCTTCCATCATGCGAACGGCGTGTTGCAGCACCGGCACCCAGGGGACGGCGTCTCCGCCCAGCTCATCAGGGCGCCTGAAAGGCACTTCCGCCCCGCACTCTTTGGCGATGGCTGCAATCTCATCATCATCGGTGGAGACAATAACGCGGTCGAGTAAACGCGCCGTGTGGGCGGTACCGATGATGTAATCGATCAATGGTCTGTCCAGCAATGGCCGGATGTTCTTCCGCGGCAATCCCTTCGATCCTCCGCGCGCGGGGATGACGCCAAGGACACCGCCGGCGGAAGAACGGGCTGGTTGTTCAGTGCTCATATTGCAGGCTCCTCAATGGGTGCGATGCCGATTCAGGATTTCGCCAACTGTTGTCACAACGCGGTCCACGTCTCCATCCTGCATCGCCGGGAAGAGCGGCAAGGTGATGATGCGTTCGTAGGCGGCCTCGGCCACGGGACACTGGCCGGGGCGCGTGCCGTAGCGTTCCTGATAGTAGGGATGCAGGTGAACGGGGATGTAGTGGACGTTGACTCCAATGCCCTTGTTGCGCAGCTCCGCGAAGATGGTCTGTCGGTCCGCTGTGACTCGAGACAAATCCAGCTGCACGACATACAGATGGTAAGCATGGGACACTTCCGGCGCTACCACGAGTGGTTCCACTTCGGGCACGGACGCAAAGGCTTCGTTGTACCGGGCAGCGATTGCTTGCCGTCGCCGCACCCACTGCGGCAGCTTGCGAAGCTGGCTGAGGCCCAGCGCGCATTGGAAATCGGTGATGCGGTAGTTGTAGCCGAGGTCGACCATCTCGTAGAACCAGGAGCCCTGCTGCTCTCTCTGGCGGTGATCGGTGGTGATGCCGTGGTTGCGGAAGGTGCGCGCCCGTGAGGCAAACTTCGGGTTGCTTGTCGCGACCACGCCCCCCTCCCCTGTCGTTATAGCTTTGACTGGATGGAGGCTGAACGTACTGATATCCGCCAAACTACCCACGGGGCGCCCACGATAGCTTCCGCCGAGAGCGTGGCAGGCGTCCGCCACGAGTCGAAGATTGTGCTTCTGGGAAATCGCACTCAGAGCGTCATAGTCGCAGGGCTGGCCCGCATAGTCCACGGCGATGATGGCTTTCGTTTTTTCCGTTACCCGGCTTGCCACGTCTTCGGCGTCGAGCAGCAGCGTGTGCTCGTCAACATCCGCGACGACCGGCGTGCCGCCCTGAAACGCCACGCAGTTTGCGGTCGCTGCAAAGGTGATGGCGGGGATGATGACCTCACCCCCTGCCCCGATGCCGATGGCATACATGGCGCAGTGCAAAGCCGCAGTGCCGTTGCACACGGCGACCGCGTGGTCGGCGTCCACGAATTCAGCGAAGCGTTGCTCAAACTCAGGAACCTTCGGACCGGTGGTGAGCCAAGCGGAGCGGAGCGCCGCAACGACAGCGTCGATGTCGTCTTCGTCGATGCACTGACGACCGTAAGGCAATGGTGAGGGATTTTCCGATGTGTTCTGTTCAGCCACTCGACTACTCCTGATCAAGAAGCTCTCTCAGCTCCTCCACGCTCAGCCACTCCGTGTTAGCGTCGCTGGTATAGGCAAAGCCTTCGGGAAGGGGCTTGCTGTCCGGCCATTGGGGTTGCTCCCACCACGGATGGGTGGGAGTCACCACAAATCTGTCCTCAAACTCAAAGGAATTGCGCGCTTCGTCTTCCGAGATCAATGCCTCGTGCAGTTTCTCTCCCGGTCGGATGCCAATGAACTCGACATCGATGTCGGACGCGATGGCCGCCACCAGGTCCATCATTCGCATACTGGGTATCTTAGGGACGAAGACTTCACCACCGTGCATCAGCTCGATGCAACGGATGACAAAGTTCACGCCGTAATTCAGCGTTAGCCAGAAGCGCGTCATACGCTTGTCAGTGACGGTGAGGGTTCCCGTCTCGCGCTGTTTCAGGAACAAAGGAACAACGCTGCCGCGGCTGCCCACCACGTTGCCGTACCGGCAACAAGAAAGGCGAGTGCCACTTCCTGCCGCGTAGGCATTCCCTTGGATGAACATCTTCTCCGCGCACAGCTTGGTGGCGCCATACAGATTTACGGGGTTCACTGCTTTATCGGTGCTGATCGCCATGACCTTTTCCACGCCGCAGTCGATGGCGCTTTCGATGACATTCTGTGTGCCGAGAATGTTCGTCTTCACCGCCTCAAACGGGTTGTATTCACAAGCAGGCACCTGCTTCAGCGCCGCTGCGTGAACAACGATGTCCACTCCGGCCATCGCTCGACGCAACCGCTCTCCGTCTCGCACGTCGCCGATAAAGTAGCGCAGGTTGGGGCGGTCGAATCCTCCGGTGCGCATCTCGTGCTGTTTCAACTCGTCTCGGCTAAAGACAATGAGTCTCTTCGGTGAGTGATTCTTCAACTGCGTCGCGATGAATTTTCTCCCGAAAGATCCGGTCCCCCCTGTGACGAGCACCGATTTCTCTGACCAGTTGACACTTTCAGGCATACTCATTGGCTCCATCCCTCGGGATTGCGCACCTGTTCGGTTCGCTCGACCTGCCACGGTATGGGGACTGCGATCACGCCACCGCGGTTGGACTTGGTAACATAGGACAGGAAGGATAGTTCGTCCTTGATCTCAACATAAATCCCTCTCCGGGTATCAATTCGCTCGGGTCCCACAGTTAAGGCCAGTTCGAGTTCGTAAGTTCCGTGGTTCAGCAGTGGGGTGGGAATCTCGAAGGAAGCGTGGTAACGGCCTGCGCTTCGCGGGAACTGGTCCTGCATGGTTTCGCCAATGTAGTTGTCCCAGTCTGAGTCTTGGGACACCAGGGCGCGGATGTTCTCTTGCGTCCAGACCTCCACGAACAATATCAAGGTCGGGAAATCCCGATGAAGCTCAAAATCCATTTCCACCCGGATGGGGTCGAGTACTCCGTGGCGAAGGCACAGGGAACCCGCTGAGTTCAGCACTCTGACCGCGAGGATTTGCCCTTCCATCGACTGCCTTTTCTCGTAAACAAATGCGGCATTTTCCGGTTTGGACTCTTCATCCATCGACGCTCTGTAGGCTTCAATCACGGCGGTTGGCTTGCCATCTCTCCGCAGGGCACCTCCGTCCAGCAGGATCGCTCTATTGCAGAGCGCCTCCACGGCCTTCAGGTTGTGGCTTACGAAAAACACGGTTCGGCCACCCGTTGCCACCTCTCTCATCTTGCCGAGGCATTTTCGCTGAAAGGACATGTCCCCAACGGAGAGGACTTCATCCACTACCAGGATTTCCGGTTCCAGGTGAGCGGCGACGGCGAAGGCGAGGCGGACAAACATGCCGCTGGAGTATCGCTTGACCGGAGTATCGAGGAACTTCTGTATTTCGGCAAAACTCACGATCGCGCCGAAGCGTCGCTCGATTTCCCTCTTCTTCATGCCAAGAATTGCGCCGTTGAGGTAAATGTTCTCTCGTCCCGTTAATTCGGGGTGGAACCCGGTGCCCACTTCGAGAAGGCTCGCAACGCGTCCTCGGAGTCTGACCTCCCCTTCTGTTGGCTCAGTGATGCGTGAAAGAATCTTGAGCAAGGTGCTCTTACCGGCCCCGTTGCGGCCAATGACACCGACAACTTCTCCCTGCTCAACCTCGAAAGAAACGCCCTTCAAGGCCCAGATTGTGTCTACGCCAACTCGCTCTTCGTTGCCATTCCGTGAGCCGCCAAAGCGCGCGGCCAGATTGCGAAACGGTGTTGCCGCAGCATCGACGATCGCTTCACGAATTGTCTTGTAGGGCGCCTCCGCTTTTCCAATGCGGTAGCGTTTGCCGAGATTCTCAACTTGAATGATGGAGTCTGACATGGGTTTTACTACACCACGTCGGCGAAGGTTCGCTCCATTCGTCGGAAATAGACCGCGCCACTTATCAGAATCAGGAGACTCAGGAAGGCAGCCAGCCCCAATGGAAACCACTGGAAGGGGCGATTGAGGAGCGCGGACCGATAGCCTTCCAGCAGCCCTGCCATCGGGTTAAGGATTGCCATTACGCGGTATTTCGCTGGTAGAAATGACAACTGATAGAAGACCGGCGATGCAAACATCCAGAGCTGAATCAGGAAGGGGATCGCATACCGGATATCACGATACTGAACATTCAGTGCCGACAACCACAATCCCATGCCCAAGGCCAGAACCATGGTCAGGACGACGAGGAGGGGAACCATCAAAGCCCCCGCTCCAGGCACGATGTGATAGTAGAAACACAGACCAAGGAGGACGATGAACGCCAGGACAAGGTCGAGCAACCCGGAGAGCACCGCAGACCCCGGCACGATGAGGCGCGGGAAGTAGACTTTCGTGATCAGGTTGGCGCTCCCGACAAGGCTGTTTCCCGACTGAGTGACGGCATTGGAGAAGAACGTCCATGGTACAACCGCACAAAAGTTGAAAAGGGGATACGGAACTCCCGCCGGCGCAATGCCTCTTGTGCGCCCCAGAATAAGCGAGAACACGATCATCGTGGCAACCGGCTGAATGATCGCCCAGGTGCCTCCGATCAGGGTCTGCTTGTACCGCACCTTGATATCCCGCCAGGTGAGAAAATACAGCAGCTCGCGGTACTCCCACAACTCACTCAGGTTGATGGAGGAAAGGCCCGTGGATGGTCTGATGAGCAGCCACGGTAGAGGACCTCCTTCTGCATGTTTGAGGGAATCCGTGGGCATTGATGCTGCTTCAGCGATCTGAGTGGTACCTCACAAATGCAGCCGCCCTCCCTTTGCGGGGTAACAGCCAGTCTGGCAAAGGAATCATCCCGTCTGTTCGGGGACCGCAGGGCTCTCGATAGGCCATTTTTCAACTGTACGGTTTGTTGCCGGAATGAAGCGCGCGGTTCGCGTGAAGAGAAGATGCATGTCAGGAACAGTTCCACGACAGGGCTGGCCCATCACGCTGAATGCAGCGCGGACGCTGAGCGCTGCTCGGAGATGTCGGCGCGCTCCCTCGTCGCCAGTTACCGCACATCAACCTGCACCTCAAGCGGATTGGAGCCTTTTTCGGCAAACCAGATGAGGTCGCCCTGGATCAAATCCCACTTCAGCGTGTAATCCCCCGGCGTCTCCGGCGCCTGAATCCTCGCAACGACGTCCACTGTATCGCCCTTTGAGACCGATGTCGAAAGGTTAGTCAGCAGCCCCTTGGTTACCACTGTCCTCCCGCTGCCGGAAAGCCATCGGTAGCTCAGTTGCACCGGCAAGGGGCCACCGGATTCCCACCGCAGCGCCCCGGTATTCTGGATGCGTATACGCACCGTGTAGGTCTGGCCGGCAACCTGCGTCTTGGGGCTGTCGTGACTGAGAAATTTCGCCAGGTACAGGCTGTCGACCGCCACGGGTATGTTCACCGTCGATGCGCCGCGGTTGCTGAACCATCCCTGGCCTTCCTGGAACAGGTCCCATTTCAGCGTGTAGACCCCGGGCATATCGGGAGCGCGCGTTTGGGCGTTAAGTGTCACTTCCTCCCCGAGGCTGACCGGGCGCTGCAAATCGGTGAGAATGGGCAGGCTCTCGACGTTGTTCCCCGATTCGTCGATCCAGTGGTATCCCAGCTTCACGGGATTTCTCCCGCCCAGCGCCCAAGTGAGGGTCCCGGTGTTCCGTATCGAGATCGAGACAGTGTAAAGCTGACCGACAATCATGTTGTTCGGATGGCTGCGCGCCGTGAAAGTAGCCGCATAGGAGGGGCGCGCCACGATCACTCCTACGTCAAGGGGTCGAGATCCCTGAGTGGAGAACCACAGTGAATTTCCCTGCACCAGGTCCCACTGAAGGGTGTAGGTGCCGGGAACCACGGGCGATTGAACCTGAGCGACGACCCCGGCGGAGCGTCCCGGATCAACGTCGTATGGCAATGAGGTGAGTGCGCCGCCGGGCTGACTCGTCGGGATGGAGACCGTGTTCCCCTGGTCATCGATCCAGCGATACCCAACCCCGATGGCGTTGGGCCCCTGATAGTACCACTTCATGGATCCCGTGTTCTTCAGCCTCAAGTTGGCGATGTAGATTTCTCCCGGAGTCATGCTCGAGGGAATGACGCGCTCCTCATATTCCACTCCATACAAACTGACCACCGTCACCGGAGCCTCGAGACTTGTCGCGCCCATATCGGAGAACCATGTGTTGCCTCCGAGGCGCAGATCCCATCGCAGCACGTATTTTCCCTGGACATCGGGAGCGCGAACGCGCGCATCCACTTTGACTTCAGTCCCAGAGGGCACAACCGCGGGAACTGCTGTGATCAGGGGCGGATCGTCGAGTGGGGTTCCGTCCATGTTGTACCAGTGATAGCCCATGCCCACCGGCTGCTCCCCCGTGCCCTGCCAGGAAGTGGCTCCGGTGTTCCGGATGGTCACTTCCACCGTGTATTGTTGGCTCGGGGTCATTCGTTCGGGCGTCCGCCCCCCGATGAACATGACACTGTAGGGCATTTCCACATTCACGCCCACGCGAATGGGCGAGGTATTACGCTGAGAAAACCAGAGCAGCTCTCCCTGGCGGAGGTCCCATTCCAGGATGTACTTCCCTTGTTCCGCCGGCGCTCTCACCTGCGCCTGCACAACGGCCTGCTCCTCATAGTTGACCGGCACCGGCAACGGCGACTTCAGGCCGTGGGTAATTCGGCCCTTGTCGTCAATCCACCGATAGGAGATCTGCACAGCGTTGTTGCCGCTGTTCAGCCAGGTCATGGTACCGACATTGCGGAGGGTCAAATCAACGGTGTAGACTTGACTGCCGATCATCGTCGTGGGCGTGTTGTGCTGCAGGTACTCGACTCCGAAATCGCTGAGCAGCTTCACTTGCCGTGTTGCGAACGCCGTATCCTCTTCCTCGTCGGTTGCAGCTACCCGAAGCGTGTATACCCCGGAAAGGCCGGATGTGTCCCAGCGCGCCAGCAGCCCGTCCTGAACCGGTGCGGTGATATTTTCCCGGATGGATACCCACTCGCTCGGGTTCTCGCCGACCCCATAGTCAACGCGTCCGGATTTAAGCGTGCCCGTTGCCGCGTTCAGGGAACCCAGGATGTCAACAATGCCCTGCACTCGCGCATCCGCCGGCGGGTGTGAGATGACGGCAACCGGCGGTTGCCGCCGCAGTTGCAGGACGAAGACGTCTTGATTGTTGTGCAGCGCCGCGTCAAAAACGATGCTGTCTCCCTGCGGAGACCAATCGGGAGATGAAACGCTGCCGCCGGCCGCGGGTGCCTCGCGAGCCGCCCCGCCCCCGCGACTGGCAAACCACAGCTCGCGACGACTATCGCGTTGCATCACGCCCACGAGTTTGGATCCGTTCGGGGACCACGACGGTTGCTCAAGCCCCCTAACGACGGAGTTTGGCTCGCCTCCGGTGCAGGGAATGACCCACGTTCCCCCCTTCCCCGGCTGCAGCGAAAAGTAGGCGATTATGCTGCCATCCGGAGACCAACTTGGGTCCCATGCGCCTGTCACCAGCAGTCGCGGGTTGCTGCCGTCAGACTGCATGACCCACAGGCTATCGGCGCCGTTCCTGTCGGAAACGAAGGCGATCTGCGACCCATCGGGCGACCAAGTGGGCATCCAATCGATGCTCTCGTTGTCTGTCAACTGGAGCTGCGTCGCGCGCTCCAAGTCTATAATCCATATATCCGGGTTGCCTCGACTCCCGCGATTGCTCGCGCAAGCGATTCTCTTCCCATCCGGAGACCATGCAGGATCGTCGTAGAACTGGAAAGGCGACAAGGCTGCGGTGAGGCGATATGGATCTGTTCCGTCCGCATTCATGATCCAGAGGTCTTTGTTCCCCTGGCGACCGGACACGAAGACGACCTTGGTCCCGTCGGGCGAGAATGAAGGTTTGGCGTCGGTTTCACGCTCGCGCGTCAGTGGGGACACGCGACCAACCGAATAGGCCGCCATCGAGATGGAAGTGAGCGAAAACAGCAGAAGCACTGCGGCAGGCACGGCAAAGCGCAGACGCGCGCCGGCTGTCGAACTGGTTGAGTTCGATCGATTCATGGCGAGGCCTTTCTGATAGCGGGAGCGGCATACGGGGCAACACTGGGCCGTCACCCGTCGTATAGCCCTAACTCCAAAGTCTGAGGTGGTATTCTACACGATAGGGAAGTGAACGTCAACGTAAACAAGGATCGCGCGAGTGTCACGGACGTTGACCCTATCAGGTGATTTTGGTACACTCCATTTTGCCTGCAAACCCCTCGCAGGACTGCTCAGAGGAGAAGTCGGAGACAAAGGTGGCCGCCTTGCAGATTTCCCGCCGCGAAAAACGCTGGCTGGTGGCGTTTTCGGTCGGCATCATGCTGTTGACGATGCTGCCGTATCTTTGCGCCTGGGGGATTACGCCACCCGGGATGCGATACCAGTGGCTCCTTTACAACCCCGATGAACCGAATGTCCACCTCGCATGGATGAGACAGGCTGCCGACGGGCACGCGGCATTTGTGGACCTTTTCACCACCGAACCTCAACCTCGGATGTTCGTCCATCTGCTTTTTCTTGCTTTGGGTCTGCTTTCGCGGGTTCTGCACCTTCCTTTGGTAACCACGTACCACGCATTCCGGATTCTCGCGGGGATTCTGCTGCTGCATTCCGTCTACTGGCTGGCCGCATATTTCTTTCGGTCAGTTTCTCTACGCAGGACAGCGGTCTGGGTGACCGCGGTCTCTTCCGGATTAGGGTGGCTTGCGTTCACGCTGAACGTTGCGTTCACGCTGAACGACGGCGGCTCTGCAAATCCCGACCTGTGGGGATTGCGCCCGGTGGACGTGAGCCGTGGTCTCATGATGCCGGAAGGATTCACGTTCCCGTCCTTGCTCCTCTATCCACTTTTCACCTTCTCCATGTTCCTGATGGTTTGCTGTTTTCTTTACCTGCTGTGGGGCATGGAGGGGAGCAGCCGCAAAGCCCTCATAGCAGCGGGGCTGTGCGGTTTGATCTTGGGCAACATTCATACCTACAATCTCCTCGTTGTATACGCTGTGCTGTTCTTCTATCTATTGACAGGGCCGAACCTGAAAAGGGCGTCTGTCCTACGTCCTTGTGGGAAGGTTGCTCTTTTCATTGCCATCTCGTGCCCTGGTCTCATCTATCAATACATTAACTTCAGAACCAATCCCATCTTCCAGGAGAAGGCGCTCACACTGACTCACCCACAGCCTCCACTCGACATGGCCGTCAGTTACGGAGCAGTACTGGCGTTAGCCGTTTTGGGAAGCGCCATGCTTCTCGAGAGGAAGCGCGAAGAGGTCTTTCTGGTCGTCTGGTTGTTTGTCGGCTCCGCGATCATTTACGCGCCCGTGTCTTTCTCCCGCAAGTTGATTGAGGGTCTGCACATCCCCATGAGCATCCTCGCCGCGTATGCCATCGTGCGTCTCATCAACGGACTGCTCCTCAAACGACGGACTGTTCGTTCCGCGGGTGGAGGACAGCAGCGACGTTTGCGAGGTGTTTTGATCGGGGTGGTCGTTCTCGGAATGAGTCTCTCGAACGTGCAGTTTCTGAAATTGGTGATGGAATGGGTGCCGGAGAATAACGCTTCACGGCTGGGGGCTTTGATGCCGCCGTATTATCTTTCCGAGGACGACGTGGCTGCCACAGAGTGGCTGGAGAGTCACGCATCCGAGGACGCGATCGTTCTCTGTCTGCCGTACCTGGGGAGCTACCTCCCTTCGTTGACGGGGAAACGTGTGTTCATCGGTCATTGGGCTGAAACGCTGCGGTTCGCGGAAAAGCTGTCCTGGATTCGCGACTTCCTGGGTGGAGGCACTCCGGCAGGTGGCATGGACGCGCTCGGCGAGTCTGGCCAGTCGGTCTACTTCGTTTACGGTCTCTACGAACGTCTGGTGACCCCCGCATGGGTTCCTCCGCCCGGGTGGAGAGAGGTCTTCCAGCGGGGCAGCGCCACAGTCTATCAGTACACGGGAACCTGATGCGCCAACATGCACCCATCAAAGCGCCGCGCATATTTTCCAGCCTGCCCGGCTGGCCGAGGGATGCTGTCTGCTGCTTCTTATTGATTGTGCTCTCCGTTATCTTCCTCCACAAAGTCGTGTTCCTCGGGAAGGTTCTTCTTCCGGCGGATTTGCTGCTTCTGATGCCTCCGTGGAAATCCCATGCCGCAGAGATGTTCCCGGATTTTCATCGCGTCTACAACCCGATGCTCGATGTGATCCAGCAATACTATCCATGGCGGCTGTTCTCCTCAACCTGGATTCGTGAAGGAGTGCTTCCCCTTTGGAATCCCCACATGTTCTCCGGGACATCTTTCGTGGCGAACGGGCAATCTGCCATCTTCTATCCGCTGAACCTGCTCTTCTGCCTGATGCCGGTCAAGTTGGCGTTTGGATGGACGGCGGTGATGCATCTCGCCCTGATCGGGGTCAGCACCTACGGGTTCCTGCGGTGCATCCTGGCGCGCCGCGTCGCTGCGCTCACGGGTGCCGTCGCCTTCATGTTCTGCGGCTTTATCTCAGCGTGGCTCGAGTTCACGACGTTCCTCTGCACGGCGACATGGCTGCCCATTTCTCTGTACATCTTCGAGCGGACGGTTTGCCGTCATTCATCGGTCGCGTCGGACCCAACACCACCCTCTCGGTTTTACGTCGGCATGTCGCTGACCGGACTTTCCCTGGGAATGGCTCTCCTGGCAGGACACCTGCAGATCGGGCTTTATGTGTGGCTCACCTTCGGGGCGTATGCGGCCTACCGAATGATTTCCGTCGGCAGCGTCATTCCAGGTCGCAGCCAGGAACGCGCACGCACGCCCACACGCCCGCACTCGCCTGGCCGTTTTCTCTCAAGGGTTGTCTTAGCCGTGATGATCGGGCTTTTTGTTGGCGCGCCCCAGTGGTTGCCGGTGATGGAGCTGACCCACTTCAGCACCCGCGCGGGGGAATTCCGCCTTGAGAGCATTTGGGGAGCCCGATTGACGGTTACGCACCTGCTGACATTCCTCGTGCCCAACTTCTTCGGCAACCCGGTAGACTACAATTACTGGGGTTCGTTCAACTTCATTGAGTTGTCCGGCAGCATTGGGGTCGTGGCTCTTCTGCTCTGGGTCCCCGCTCTCGTCGCCCTCTTCCGACGGAAAGCCGACAGATGCGAGTCGCCCGACTCGCATCAGCAGACCGGTTTCTGGTTGGCCCTTCTCCTCGTCAGCATGTCTATCGCCATGCTGACACCGCTCTACTACGTCTTCGTCCATTGCATCCCCGGGTTCGCGCAATTGCGGGGTCCCGCACGGGCACTGCTAATGATCGACTTCTCAGGGGCTGTGCTGGCAGCGCACGGTGTCGAAGCGCTGCTGAGACGCGTGGACGGAGAATCGAGACGCGCCCTGCACCGCGCCACGCTCATCGTTGCTGGACTGCTCACGGGAGTGATGATGGTGGGTGTCCTGTTTCTTGCGCAGGAGTATCTGTCCGATTTTTTCTTCTCCTACGGAATGCGACAACTTGCCGTATTCGCGTGGTTCCTGGTCGTCGGAGTTCTGCTAATGCGCCGGGTGTCTCAGCGCCCATCAAATAACGGCAACGCCTACCAGCTCCCCTCGCTGGGGAGTCCTGCAATGTTGGCGTACTTCCTCCCTGTTCTGGTCGCGGTGGAATTGTTTGTCGCCGACATGCGTTTCAACCCGCAACTTGATGCGGAGATGGTTTACTTCGACACCCCGTCAACGCGCTACTTGCAGGAGGACCCGTCCATGTTCCGCGTGCTTGGCATCGGGACGAGTTTCCTGAACTGGTTACCATCCAATACGCTGATGTCCTTGGGACTGGAGGAGATTCAGGGGTCGGACTCGCTGTGGACGAGAAACTACGCAGGCTATCTGAACGACGTACAACCGGGCGCGCCAACATTCGGGTGGAACAGTCAACTTTCTCCGCGGTTGGATGATCTCAACGTGAAGTACGTGCTCGCACCCCCCAACATGGGCCTCGAGCCTCCTCCGGGAGAACTGATCCTTGACGGCGACCTGCGGATCTATCGGAGACCGCACCCGAAGCCGAGATGTTATGTCGACGATGGCCGGGCATTGGAGTATCACTGGTTGAATCCTAACCACTTGCGGGTGCAAATTGGCGAGGGATCTGCCGGTGACACGGCCCTCCACTGGTCCAACGCGTGCTATCCTGGTTGGCAGGTGTGGGTCGATGGACAGCGAGGGAATCTCAGAAGCCGCAGCGAGGTTGTCCAGACAGCAGTACTTCCGGCCGGCAGCGATAGAGCGGATATTGTCTTCTACCCCACATCGGTGAAACTGGGCATATTCCTGATGTGCCTCGCCGCCGGGATGGTAAGTGCGTCGCTCGCGCGCGGATGGAGGGGGCGTCTGAGCAGCATAACGCAGCAATCCATCGCGCGTTCCACGTCGAGGCGCAGGATGGTAAGCGCTACCGAACGGTGATGCCCATTCGAGAAGCGGGAAAGATCATTCGAGAACTGCGACATAACAACTTGCTGGCCGCGGGTGCGGGGAGAACGCGAACCACGGGGAGCACAAGGCCGTCCAAAACATCCCGCTCTGCGGGAGCATCCTATGGGCCGCATACGCTCAGCGCCGCGCGGGTGATCGTCGGAACAAAGAAAGCGGCTGGCGCGACCAAGTCTCTCACAAAGTCCATCAGCTTGGAGAGAACGCTGATCCAGGCTCCAAAGGGCGTCGCGCCGGTGCTACGCTTGAAGAAGTCCCAACTTGGCCTTGATTTTGGCGGGGCTGTCGTTGAACCGATACACCGAGTAGCCGGACACACGGCAAAGAACCCGGGCGGCAAGGGCAGTCACTACGTTAAGCCGCATACCACCACCACGCGACGCCATGAGGACGAGGGGAGAAAAGATCGGGGGGGCACGCAAGGACATTGCGGTGACGACGGGCAGGAAGCGTGCCACTGTCACCCAAGAAGCCGACACAACTCCGGCCTGGCGCAAGCCATTCGTTATCATGCAAAGCCTCAACCTTGGCGCTTATCCATCACAAGGCGCAGCGGTGAAGTGCGCCATCGACACGGTTCCCCCTCCTCGACTTCGGATGGACACGGTTCCGGGCCCCAGACTGGTCACAGTTGCCACTGAGTGGGCTCAAACTGGTTTTCAAGCGTCAACCATTTTACGTGACCATCGGCATAGAGATTGTTGTTCCCACCAGTGTGGGCGGCCGCGCCGGGGTGATTGTAGTAGTTCGCCATATTCGTTGTCGAGTTCTGTGGAAAGAAAGCGGACAGCGCTCCCACGGCAGAAGCGTTGGAATAGCTGGCGTTGATTCGCAGGTACCAGTAGTATATGGAGGCGTCGGTCATCACGATCGACTGGGCTGGTTTCGTGAGAGTCGCGTCATTGATGCCCTCATACATTGGTCCGGGGCGAACCGGACTGATCTGCAGACCCGGGAAATAGCCGAAGTTGATGTTGTATGTGTAGCCAATGCCTCAGTCATCTGGATTGGATGGACACTTCGTGACCTGCACGTTCTTAATGTAAGGTTCCAGAAAGTAGTTTACCAGGTTCCTGCTGGGCTGAAGTTTTTTGAGAACGGGAAATTCCCATCGTAGTCTGTCTGGTACATACCGATCGCAATCCCTATCTGCTTCAGATTAGACTGGCAACTCGCCGTTCGGGCCTTCTCCCTCGCGCGTGCAAATACCGGAAACAGAATCGCCGCCAGGATGGCGATGATCGCGATCACCACCAGCAATTCGATGAGTGTGAATCCCGATTTCCAAGCTCCGGATTGTGTCCTGCAGTGCCGCATTGCGATACTCCTCCTCAACACAGATTATGACGGGTACATTCCCATTTGTGGGTTCTCCCTAACATGGATTCGCGGGATCGACCGGGTCTCGGACTTTTTGATCCCGCGCAGTTCTCGCCTACCGCTCAAGTTCCAGAGTGGCCCGCCCCCCTTGAGTTTGATGGGGCTTCACTTGCAGTTTGGTCCATCCCTTCGCTCGGGTGAAACTCAGTGGAGCGGTTTTTCCACCGACAATGAGATGCCCTTTTGCGTACTCCCCGGGGACGGTGAGACTGACAGCGCCAGTAGAGGTCAGGTCAACCCGGAGTCCCGTCGGCGTGGTCTTCCCTCGACATGCAAACCGGGAAGGAATCGTCACCTGGTCGCCAGCCTGAATGGTGTAGACAACGAACGGATCACCCTTTGTGATCGCCCCCTCGGGCGGGAGGTCGGCGACGGTGAAGTTGGCGCGGCCGTTCTCCACCAGCGCAGTCTCAAACCCAGTGCGGGGAAAACGGATACGGCGTCCTTCGGTCGCGATACGCCCCATGAGCAGTTGGAACTGGAAGGTCTGCTCCATCTTGCGCGGGTCTTCGGGATCGATCTTCATGACACTTGCGCGCTGCTGGATGAAAGGGGGCAGACCCTCCAAATCGATCTGCCACCGATTCCCCTCAAGCGCATTCACTGCGGAAATCACGTAGATCGATTGCAGACGCGGGCTGCATTGATGCCACACGTATACATGCTGTCCAACGAGCGTTCCGTCTGTCGGCAGTGGGGACGGAGACTTGATGACCAGCGCGCTGCGGTTGGGTTGTCCCGCCAGGTCCCCAATCACGCCCACAAGCCGCGCCTCCCAGCCGGGAGCGAGGTCAACTCCCCACCCGTTCGCCTCAAATCGTGTCCCGTCATACAGCGCCACCCCGCCTGCTGCCGGGAGCGCGGCTCCCATGTGCCCATTCAGAATCACACCATCGCTATCCAACTGCCCGGATTTTGAGGAAGTCACCGCATAGACGGCCGTTCCACCTGACCGCAGTTTCAGATTGCAGGCGACACCGTCCTTGGTGTTTGACGCGGCGAAGTCCGCTACTTCAGACGCGTGGTCGGGGCTTCCCGCCTCAAGGACGTGCACGAACACCGACTCCAGTCCAGGCTCTCCGGACTGGCGCGTGAGAACTCGGAAGTCCAGAGCGTCCTTCAGCCCAACCGTGGTCGTCACGGTCTGTCCATTGGCGGGATCAGTGATCGTGAGTCCTCCGGGCCACGGCCCACGGGCTGAAAGCACCTCCCCCTCAGCGGGAGATCCCGTCGACAAGCTCCACATGCCAAGACGCACATCGCGGAGCAATTCCGGCCAGTTTCCGTATGACTTCCGGTACGCCTCGGGTTGTGGCAGCGTTCTGGAGGGCTGGATGATCCAGTCGACGCGCCACGGTTGCGATGGCATCGCGTGACGTCTCAATCCGGTGATTAAGCGGCCAGCTTTCCCGTAGTGCTGGATGGCTTTGCCGGTGAGTTTGTCATAGTTCGGGCGCATCTCGAGGTAGGCGCTGAGATTCGGGGCGTCCACAGGCTCACCTGCGTCGGGCGCGGCAACAGACGCGTCCCCGGGCACATGCCAGAATAGGTCGTGTCGCGTGCCGCCCTTCACACGGAATACGTCGAGTATCACCGGCGCACCATTCGGCAGAGTAATTGTCGTCACCTGGCGTCGGTAGACGTCGACCGGATTTGGGCGATCTGCAAATAGCGACTCCGCTCCCGCATCAACGAATTGCGCCCACCCGCCCGGGTCCTCTGCGGTGGAGGCGCCGGCATACCCGTGAAGCTGGCATGGTGAGGTTTGGTAAAGCCAGTTGTCGACCATCACCGTATTGTGCGCCTCAGGACGATCGGCGTATCCCCATTTCCAGGGACCCCAGCGATCCGTGTCTTCGTTGGGGAGTCCCATCAGTTCGTAGCCCGTGCGGACGCTTCGCCACGGTTCCCTGTCTGGCTCGATATAGCCGATGCAGTATCCGAAGTCGGGCAGGCACTCGATGCCTTCAGAGAAAAGCTGGTAACTGAGCCGGTCGTAGTGGGAGTGCTGCCAGGTGTTCTGGTGGTTGAAGATCAGCTCAAGGCGTCGCCCGGGAGATCCCCCGCGCAGCGCGGTCATCCCGTAGAAGGGCAGACACTGACTTGCCTCGTGGTCGGCATACGGGAGCTTCCCCGGCTCCGGTGGTTTGCCATAGTCGCCCTGGTTTCTGAAGATGCGGGCATGCTCATCGGCGTGCTTGCTGTAGATGTTGAGGAGCGTCCCGATGGGCGTCGTCCCGAGTTGGTCAATCTTCTGTTTGAGCGGGTAACGCTTCGCGAAGTCCACGCCACCATAGAACTCATTCATCCAGCTCAGCCCGAGAATCCCGCTCTGTGTCATCATGGCGTAGTTGAACGCCGCGTCGGCCGCCATGCCGTCCGCGGACCAGTTGTTGTAGAGGTATAACTCGACGATCTCCAGGCTCTTGCGGAAGAGCGCTTCGTTCTGAGCTGCAATGCCCACCTTTGCCGCTCCGGTGATGTAGGCGTAAGACGTGTTGCCGGTGGTGGGCGGCGTGGCCAACGCGAGAAACTCCAGTTCCTTCAGACACCGTTCGCGGAACCGCTTTTCCCAGGCGTCAGACGCGCCGTACTTCTTCTCGCTGAAGGCGAGTGTCTCCGGACGGTCCCGAACTACGTCAAAGGCGGACGCGATCCAACCAAGCTGGTCCATCACACCGTCCGTCCATGCGCTGACGCCCCAGTGCAACTTGTCGTAGCTGAAATCGTAGATATCCACATACCAGAAGGGGTAATCGTCACGCGACCGCACATTGATGAACGGTTGCTTCGGGGCGACGGAGCGGTACTGCGCGGCGGTAAGGTAGTTCTTGCGGTCGGGACCTCGAGCAAATCCGTGGGCGCGCGCGCCGATATAAAGCGGAAGGCCGGGGTAGACATCGGCGATACGGTCGAGGATCGCGGCCAGCGTCGCCACGGCTTTCGTGTTGTCATTGAGCACTACTGCTGCGGTCAGGTCGGGGACGATCTTCGACATGATGATCTCAAGTCGGCAACGCCACACTTCACCTGCCGGGCAGAACCAATTCTTCCGGTTGGAATTGAACTCGGGTCCCGCGTCCCTGAACTTCTCCGGCACGTAGAAGCGGTACGGATGCAATGTGCCGTCGAGGTGCGGGATGTTCTCCGTGTGGTTGGGTCGCGCCGGGTAGTCGGCCGGCATGTCCTCTTCACGAGAGTAGATGACGGAATCGGTTCCCGCTTCTCGGCACTGGAACGGGTTCGAGTGAAACTCAACGTCGCTCATGCTCGCGCCGCGGAACAGTTGCCCGGTGAAGGGAGAGATCCCCATGGTATACGGGTTCCCCGTGTTGCCCTCAATACTGACCGGCGCGAAATCGCTGATCAACTCCTGCCAGCGTTCCAGCGGAATACCAGTCCACTGGTCTGCATGGTCTGCGAAGGAACGGTACAGGAACTTCCGGTACACGGCCTCGCTACGCAGCTTCTCAACCAGCTCGGGGGGAAAGACCCGTTTGGGCAGGCGATACTCAACGCCCACCCCCGGCATCTGTCTGAGCAGGCTCGCGTCATCAATGCGCAGCAGCGACGATTCCGCCCAACCGCGAGAGCCGACCAAGGACGCGGTCATCAGAATACCACCGACAAGAACTGTACGCTCAAGAACCGTGTAGTTTCTCCCCACGATTGATCCTCCCCATGTGCGACAAAGGCATACTTTGGACCTCCAAGTAACTGGCATTCTATCGCGATGTGCGGTGGCGCGCAAATTCGGGCCATGCCAACTCCGCGTATGTCAACGCAATTTAAAAATGTCTGGTTTAGTCCATAGTGCCGCCGCATGAACTCGATTTCTTGTGGGTTTGATACCGGCAAAGGGCGGTTGGGTCAACCGAAGATTGCTGAGGAGAGACTGTTCCCCGGGGTGCATCCCGGAATTACGGGGCACTCGCGCTCAAATCCGTAGGATAAAGCTCCAGCTTTGTCAACCCCAAATCCGTAGGATAAAAACTCCAGCTTTGTCAACCCCAAATCCGTAGGATAAAGCTCCAGCTTTGTCAACCCCAAAGTTAATGCGGGGTGTAAGTCAGATTTGTGATGCGTGGTGGTAATCAGCCCCTTGGGGCCGGGCAGGCATAAACGAGAGGATGGGGAAACCTACGCGAGTGAAAGGGGACAGTAACAACCCCCATCGAGTTGATCGCCTACCTCCAGCAACGCGTCCCGGAAATGACCGGCAACCTGCAGAACCCAACCTGCCCCCTCATGCGCGACTTCGGCGACCCGTTTCTGCTGGCGCGGGTGGTGAGATAGCAAGATGGGCTCGGGACACCGGGATCGCTCCGACAGAAGCGCACAGGGAGTGCTCTCCTGACCGGAACGGATGGCTTGGCACGGGTAAGTCCCGCTCAACCCTTCGGCAAGCGTTCAGATGGTGTAAGAAAAGGAGATGGGGGGATCAGGGAGAGAGGGGGACACCTTGCTTGCCTGTTTCCAAATCTGCTGGTCCAACGCTGCAATATGGCGTTGCCTTCGGAACGGATCATTTATACCCCCATCTCCTCCCATCCCCCTATTCCCTTTCTTACACCCACTGAACAGTTACATGCTTCGTCCCGTGGTGGATCATTTTCCTTTGTTGCGTATCAACCGCGCTTGGCGATTCACGGATTGCCGGTTAAAATGTTTCGTGTTCATGTGGAAAACAACACGTTTGCGAAACGATCATGCGATACGAGGAGTTTAGAAGAGCGTTTGCGGATTTCCCGGTCCTCACCCTGAGCGACATCCGGGTGGTGGACAACGGCTTCGATCGCCGCAGACTGAGCGAGTGGCAGCGCAAGGGCTACATCCGCAAGATCGTGAAGGGGGGATATGTCTTCTCAGAGTTCGAGCTGAATGAGGAAAGGCTGTTTCTGATCGCCAACCGCATCTACTCACCCTCCTACATTTCCCTGGAGAGTGCCCTTGCCTACTACCACCTGATCCCGGAAAGCATCTACGCGGTGACCTCGATCTCGACACGCCGCACCTACGAGTTTGAGACACCCCTGTCCCGCTTCGTCTACCGGTCGCTCAAGCGCACCGCGTTTGTCGGCTACGACATTGCGCCTGGCAAAGTCAGAATGGCGTTCATGGAGAAGGCGTTGCTGGACTACTTCTACTTGTACCCCGCCCTGCAGACCGAGGATGATTTCGAGTCGCTGCGGATCAACGCTGATGAGTTTCGGGAGCAACTCAACGAGGCGAGGTGGAACGCCTATCTGTCGCGGTTCGGGCAAAAGGCTCTGACTCAAAGGATGAGCCGCTTCATGGAGTGGATTAGGAATGCTTGATTTCCATCAGATTGAGGCATTCTATCCCGTGGAACTCAGACCGTTCCGCAAGAACATCCTCAGGGAGTATCTGCAGTTCAAGATTCTGGACGCCGTGTATGGCTCCGCGTTCGGCGCCAAACTTGCCTTCATGGGCGGGACCTGCATTCATATCGTGCATGGCAACCCACGGTTCTCGGAAGACCTCGATTTCGACAACTGGAACTTGCTGCCGGAAGAATTCGAGTCTCTGGCGCGGCACGTCGCAACAACTCTCGAGCGGGAAGGATACGCTGTCGATCTCAAGGCGACCTGTCGGAACGCGTTCCGCGCTTGTGTGCGTTTCCCGGGGCTGTTGTTCACGATGGGGCTGTCGCGGCACAGAGCGGAACGACTTCTGATTCAGATCGACACCGAGCCACAGCACTTCATCTACACGCCCGACAAACCCATTCTGAACCGATTTGATGTGTTTGCCCGTATCAACGTAGCGCCTCCTGACATCCTTCTGGGACAAAAGCTATTTTGCATCCTCAACCGCAAGCGGCCTCTGGGACGTGACTTCTTTGACGCCATCTTCCTTATGGGCAAGACGAAGGTCAACATGGCTTACATTAACCAGAAGCTGGGGGTGGCCAACAAGGAGGAACTGCTGGAACGGGTTCGAGCCAGGTGTGGAGACTTGAACTTCGAGCAGCTCGCGACCGACGTGGCGTCTTTGGTCTATCGGGTAAATGACGCCGAGAGAGTCCGGGCGTTTATGCAATATATTGAGGAGGGACTGTTGTGAAGCGGAATATCGCATTGCTCGTTTATGTAGCGGGGACCTGCTGGTTCGGGGGCGCCTTTGGCGAGCAGAGTTCTACGATAGGACCAGACAAAGGACTCCTCGGCCACTGGCGATTCAATGAAGGCGCCGGGGAAGAGGCTATCGACAGCTCCGGTAACGAGAACCACGGCGAGGTCCACGGCGCGGCGTGGGTGCGGGGGAAGTTCGGCACGGCGTTGCGGTTTGCCGGCAACGATACCTACGTGGTGGTGTCTCACATCGAGGGGCTCGACGGCTCCAATGAACTGACTGTCGAAGCGTGGGTCTACTGGGAAGGCGGAGGGAGATATCCCAATATCCTCACCGGCGGTCAGTGGAGTCCGGGTGGGTTCCTGATGTTCGTTGTCGATAGCGCGTGCAGCTTCCGCATGGGAAAACCGGGCGCAACCGGCAGGGAGTGGAAGGAAACCGTTGCACCGCTGGTTAGCTTCACTCCCGGGCAGTGGTATCACCTGGCAGCTACCTTCGCTCGTCCCCACATCCGAACGTATGTGAACGGCAAGCTGGTCGGGTCGGCAACATGGGACTTTCCGGTGGGCTACTCCGGCGACCTGCACATCGGCACCTGGTATCCCGGTCAGCCTAGTCACCAAGGCCTCATTGATGAGGTCAAGATATACAACCGGGCGTTGAACGCCGCGGAAGTGCAGGATAGCTTCGACAGAGAGGTGGACACGCGCATGACACCCGTTGCAGCGGGAGAGAAGCCCTACGAGAAGATCGTCGCTCCGAGCACCAAGGCTGAAGCGGCGGTCACTTTTGAGAACCAGCAGGTGAAGCTGCTGTTGGACGTGAGGGCGCGAGTGGTCGGGATTTTCAACAGAAAGACAGGGAAGGACTACGGAGCGAAACCCTCGCCTCCTATTGCTCTGCTGCGCAAAGGTGGAAGGGATTACAGACCGACCGGATGTGCGCTCCAGCAGGGGAAGCTGCAGGTGGCGTTTGGCAAGACGGGGTCCGCGACGCTGGCGGTGGCTTCGAGAAAGCAGTTTTTCATTTTCAAGGTGGTTGCAGTTGAGGGGCAGGACGTGGAGGCACTCACCTTCCTCAACCTGCGTGTAACGCCTTCCGAGCGGGTGAGCTGGATGAGTGGTCAGGCAGCGGACGACGAGTTCGCTTTCTGTGTGCGGACGCTCAACCTGCAATCAGAGGTCAAGGTTGATGGCAGTCCGCCTCTTTTCCGGGCGACGTGTTTCAGCAAGTATGGCATGGAGGGCGCCGGAGTGATCCTGGCGACCTCGCCCCCGGCGCAGCTTCGCTCTGTGCTGCGAGAAGCCCTGCAAGCGGAAGGGGTGTTGACCAGTCCCCTGGGAGGCCCTGCAGCGCTCGACGCGCCGGAAAATCGTTACTCCTACCTCTTCTCCTCTGTGTCAGAGAAGAATGTGGATGCGTGGATTGAGTTGGCGAAGCGGTCGGGCACGCCCATCATTCACCTCGGTAGCTGGGAGAAGTCACTCGGCCATTACGAACCCAACCCGTCCCTCTTCCCGCATGGACTGGCAGGACTAAAACAGGTCGCGGACAAGATTCACGCCGCGGGTCTGAAGATCAGCATGCACACTCTCACCGGTTGCATCGCACCGCAAGATCCCTTCATCACTCCCATCCCCGACAAGCGGTTGGCGAAGGACAAAGTGTTCACGCTCGCGCAACCACTCGATGAGAAAGCGACGGAGGTGTTTACCGAAGAGCCTCTGTCGGACATGGATACAGTGTGGGGTTACGCCAGCCGCGGCAACTACGTCCAGGTCGGCGATGAGTTGATCCAGTTTTCCGGGTATACCGATAAGCCGCCCTACAGGTTCACCGGCTGCACCCGCGGCGCTCTCGGCACCAAGGTCGCGGCTCATGCGAAAGGCGCGCAGGTTAGCCACCTGTTCGCCTATTACGGTTGCTTCTATCCTGACGCGAACTCGACACTGGTGGACGAGATCGCCGATTGCATCGCCCGCGTCGCCAACGAGTGTCACATGGACTTGATCTATGAAGATGGCGCCGAGGGGATGCCCGGCGGTTGGCATGGAGTTTCGACAATGCGCGCCGCCATTGTGAAGCGTATCAACCACCCCATTCGCGTCGAGGCGAGCGAGTGGGGCTACCATTCATGGTCGTTCCATTCCTGCATCGGCGCGTGGGACTACCCGTACTGGGCGTTGAAGCGATTCATTGACCTCCACTGCAAGCAGAGCGAAACCTACCGGCAGAAACACCTGCTGCCCGGACACCTCGGTTGGTGGGTGATCCTCGGCCCCAATATCGACCATGACGGCGAGATGCCGGAGGACATCGAATACCTGTGCAGCAAAGCAATTGGCTACAACCTCTCCATGTCGTTCCAGGGTGTGTCCCCCGAGAGGAAACCGTGGAATGCCCGGCAGGATGAATACCTGACCAAGATTGGGCAATACGAACGACTGCGGATGGCGGGGTACTTCTCGGACGCGGTTCGCGAGAAACTGAAGACTCCGAAGGAGGCGTATCGCCTGTCGCAGTCTACGGACGGCGAGTGGCAACTCACGCCAACAGACTACTCTGCACACAAAGTCACCAGCCTGAACAACGGCAGTGCAGCGTGGACGATGAAGAACCGCTTCGGGCTGCAACCAGCGAAGCTGCGGATTCAGGCCTTGTATGGGGTAGCTCCCTACGACAGCCCGGAGGGGCTGACGTTGGCGGACCTCGCCAAGCCCAACGAAGTCACCTCAGCAGGCGCTGCCAATGACGTGACCACAAGCTTCACAGCGTCTACGTCCGAGGCAAAGGTCGGAGGTGCGAGCGGGTGCTTGGAAGCATCGAGCAAAGCGAAGGACCCCCACAGCGCATGGGCAAAGGCGAGTAAGAGTATTACGCCGGAGATCAGCCTCGGCAAGTGCGGCGCCTTGGGATTGTGGGTGCATGGCGATGGGAAAGGCGAGTTGCTCAACGTGCAACTGACCGACTCGCCGGTCTACTACCACGGCGCGTTCGATGAGCATTACATTGACGTTGACTTCACGGGCTGGCGCTACTTTGAACTACCGATCCGTGAGCGCGACGCTGGACGCTACGGCGACTACGTCTGGCCCTATGGCAACATCTACTCTATCTATCGCACGCCTCTGATGCGCGACCACGTGTAAGGGCTAAACTTCTACCTCAACAACATCCCGACCGGTGAGTCCGTTAAGTGCTACGTTAGTTCCGTCAAAGCGTTGCCCGTCGTGAAGGTGACGCTGGCCAATCCATCGGTGGCGATCAACGGACAAAAGCTCACCTTCCCGGTCACCATCCAGAGCGGGCAATACATCGAGTTCGAGTCGCTGAACGACTGCCGTCTCTACGATGAACGCGGAGAGGTGCTCCAGCGGATCACTCCGCAAGGAGACGTTCCAACGATGCTGGCAGGAGACAACGCCATCGAGTTCTCGTGTCTTCCCCCGGAAGGGCACAACGCTCGCGCGAACATCACCCTCATCACTCAGGGCAAGCCCCTCCGCGGCGTGGCGCCGAAAGAGAAGATCGACTGGAAGTGGCTGAAGACCGAATACGACGAACCGCGCATCATTCAGTCGCTGGACGGAAAGCAGAACGTGTGGGAGATCCGTTGTCGAAAAGACGCAAAGCTGGAGGTCGAGATTGCCGTTGACCGCGTGGGGGGCGTGGGGGCAGGTTATGAGTCGAAGGACGCCTTCACGATCGAGTCCTTCGACGACTTGTCACGGTTTGCGGATTCGGCGGAGAACCGCTTCGCCCAATACGTGTGGGACTCCGAGAACAAGGGCATCGCCGCCAAGCCGGGTGTGACCTTCAAGCTGGAGCGATCCGCCGACACCACAAAGGTCGGCAAGTTCAGCCTCCGTTACAGCGCGACCAGCAAGCGGAGCGACAGCGTTGGCTGGTGTGCGCAGGGGGCGCGATTCAGCGCGCCGTTCAACCTCTCCGGCTTCTCCGCTCTCGGCTTCTGGCTGCGTGGCGATGGTAACGGCGAATCCTTCAAGGTGCAGTTGCGTGACGTGAAGGGTGCCTGGCAGGACATGGTCACCCCGGTTGACTTCACCGGCTGGCGCTACGTCGAGTTCGAGTTGGGCGCCGGCGCGGGCCTCGACCTCTCGAAGATCGAGTACATCATTGTCTACTTCAACAATCTCCCCGGAGGCAGAACCGTGACCTGCCACGTGGACGATCTCCGCGCCCTGCGCGAATCGGGCTCTCTGCGAAATCCAGTTCTCACCGTCGCGGGCAAGTCGGTTACGTTTCCTGCGTCTCTGGCGGTGGGAGACCGGTTGGTCACTCGCGGGGGCAATCAGTTCCGGATCATTTCCCGAGACGGCACGGTTACCGCAACCAACAAGTCCAGTGAGGCGCTGCCTTCCCTCAGGCCCGGCGTCAATCGAGCGTCCTTCTCCCTGGGCAAAGGGCACCCGGAGGAGTTCCGAGTGAGAGTTGCCGTGCGCCTGACGCATTGACATAAGGCTCCCCCGGGTGTATAAATGCCTTTGCATAAGAATCTGGCACAGGGGGGTGATAGGAATGAGTGTAGCAACGGCTCCAGTGATACCGCGATCGATCCTCGCCGACTCAGCGGAACCGGCATGGGATGTTGCCCGGCTGTTCCCCGCTCAGGGCGCGTGGAGTGAGGAAGAGTATCTCGCGCTTGAAACCAATCACCTGGTTGAGTTCTCAAACGGTCTCTTGGAGGTGGAGCAAATGCCAACACAGACCCATCAGTTCATCGTCCTCTTTCTGTGTCGTGCTCTGGAGCGGCTTGCCTCGATCAGGAAGTTGAGGACCGTGCTTGTCGCTCCTCTGCGTGTGCGACTTTGGCCGGGGAAGTATCGTGAGCCGGACGTGGTCTTCATGCTGCACGAGCACGCTGATCGGCGAGGAGAGGACTACTGGGACGGCGCCGACCTGGTGATGGAAGTCGTCAGCTCTGACGACCGCGCCCGTGACCTCGAAACCAAGCGGCGGGAATACGCTCAGGCCCGCATCCCCGAATACTGGATTGTGGACATGCAAGACTGGTACATTGACGTTCTTACCCTCCAGGGCGCGAGCTACACGTTACACGGACTGTTTTCGCGAGGCGACAGGGCCACGTCTGTTCTCCTGCCCGGCTTTGAGGTGTCTGTAGATGACGTTTTCGACGCCGCAAATGCCAGCCAATAGGAAGCGCCTGGATTGCCCATGAGCGCGATCTTCGGCATCCTCCACCTCAACGGCCAACCGGTTGCCCCGGCGAACCTGGACCGCATGAACGCGGCTCTGGCCCATCGCGGATCCGACGGAGGAGGCGTTTGGACAACAGACGCCGCCGGTGTGGGGCAGCGGCTGATGTGCTTCACGCCGGAGGACCGCTTCGAGCGGCAGCCGCTCCTCGGCAATGATGGACAGTGCGTGCTGGTCAGCGACGGACGGATTGACAACCGCGACCGGCTGATTTCAGAGAAACCGTTCAGTTGGGTGGGGATATGTATCCCCACCCAACCTTTCTTGGGACATGAGTCCCGAAACGCCGGGGGAGTCTGCGGTGGGGTATGCCGGACGCATGTCCGGGAAAAGGTTTCGCCGGGGATACATATCCCCGGCGGGCGATGGCTGACCGCCTGCCGCCGGAAGTGCTCTCCAACCAGAAACGCGGCTTGCAGGCGGCGGACTGGTTCGAGCGGCTCACCAGCGTGCGCGGCAGGCTGCCGGCTGAACTGGATCTGTGGAAATGCGACCTGGCGCGCCGCGCGCTCGACCTTCAGCGGATGCGCCGACTGGTGGAACACTGGCCGGAAGGCGGCTCGGACACAGACAGCGTCGTCTACGAGTACAACTGCATCCTAAAGCGCGGGCTGATGGTCGGGCGATTCCTGCGGTGGTTTGAGGATGATTCGGTAATGCCTGCATGACGACCACGATGCTCGTCCAAGAGTCGGATTCCCGGACGAACCGAGGGCATTGCTTTTCACTCGACTTTCCACTACAATGCTGGTGCATCTCAGGGGGACCACTGGCAGGAGACCTCTTTGTAGAGGAGGCGAACAACATAACTCAGATAACATTGAGCGATATTCTCGATGATCTCCGCGCGGCCGACCAAACCTTGCGGAAGTTTGAGCAACGCTACTGGATGAGTTCGGATGTCTTCTATAATCTCTATTCACAGGGGCGCTTGGACGATGGAGAGAACCGGGAGGATTTCTCCGAATGGGCTGGCTTCTACAAAGTCAAGCAGCATCGGGAGGAGTTACTGCGGAAGTTTTCTGAGCAACGGCTGAGACAACTGCGTGACGATGGAGACAGAGAATTCGTCTTGAGGACAGTCGGAGGGAAGCAATTATGACCACCGTTACCGTTACCCTTGAAGTGCCTGAGCGTCTGGCGCAACGCCTGACTCAGCAGCGGGACAAGCTTCCTCAGGCCCTGGAATGGGCGATCAACCGGCTGTCGCCTCACGCTACCCCACCCGAGACTGTGTGCCGGTTGCCCGCGTCGGCCTTCACCGAAATGGTCCAGTTCCTTGCCACCGATCCCAGGCCGGAAGAAATTGTGGCATTTCAGATCTCACCTGAATCCCAGAACCGCTTGAGTGTTCTGTTGGAGAAGAACCGGGAAGCGCGCCTGACCGAAAGCGAGCGTGCAGAATTGGACTGGTTTGAGTACGTCTACGACATCATGAGTCGCTTGAAGGCGCAGGTGCGTCCTGCCTCACTGGTTTGATCGCCCATGTCATCCATGACCTCGCTCAGACTGCGCCGTCTGGTGACAAAACGCGCCGCGGACCGTTGTGAGTTCTGTCTCATCCACCAAGACGACGTGCCGCAACACCACGAAATGGATCATCTGGTCGCCCGCAAGCATGGCGGGAGAACTGTTGCAGAGAACCTGGCATTGACGTGTCTGCCATGCAATCGTCACAAGGGATCTGACCAGACGGCGATGGACCCAGAGACTCAAACGTTAGTCCCTTTGTTCAACCCTCGCATCCACGCATGGAGAGAGCATTTCGAGCTGGATGGCGCACGCATCCGCGGCTTGACGCCAACCGGACGCGCTACCGCCAATCTCCTGCAGTTCAATTTCCCTGTGCGAGTGGACATCAGACGGTGGTTGATCGTTAAAGGACGATACCCGCAGCGGGTGCAACTCTCCGGATGGCGACATCTTTCCCACGCTCTTACGCCTATTCCGGTCTGCATATCCTTTCAGACATTGACATCCCCGAGTGGTCGCCCTTCGAGACGCCAGGATGCGCCGCCCCGCCCGATGCGTCCATCCGTCTGGAACCGAGAAAGAGCGGCCCCAGACCGTCTGCCTTGAGCCGCTTCACTTCTTTCGCCCGCACCTCATCCAACGCCACGTTCAACTTCGCCACCACGTGATACCGATCCGGGATATGCAGGGCCTGCCCAGCCTTCTTGGCAATCA
>Ga0210051_1000038_pt1 | contig 85212 bp, 67 predicted proteins | sample CryGey092014_all_FD_185464 | JGI IMG/M metagenome (GOLD analysis project Ga0210051, IMG submission 185464) | Groundwater microbial communities from aquifer - Crystal Geyser CG23_combo_of_CG06-09_8/20/14_all (SPAdes) (version 2) | ecosystem: Environmental > Aquatic > Deep subsurface > Groundwater...
GCTGGTTTGAGTGGCAGTAAGATCAAGTGAAAAACACTCAATAATTTTTTTAATTTGGTAACTCGTTAATTTGGCTTTCTTGAGCATCATACTACTATTTTAACATAGTTTCTGATGGTCTAGAGCCTTACAAAAATTTTGCCCCCTTGCCTAAAACAAAAAATTAAGCTAAAACAAGGCTTAGAAAAAGAAAATTTGTTTTATTTTGATATTCCCGTTACATTATGAAATATGAAACATAAAAAACACGCCAAAATAACTTTTGGATTTATTTTGAAAAACATTTCTCTTATAATGTTGGATGTTTTTATTATGTTCTTAACACTTGCTTCAATCGGTTTTTTTTACGCTTATCAAAAAACAGAATTGCCGGAAGATCTGCATTCGCGAAATTTATATCAAACTTCATACATTTATGATCGCTCCGGGGAACATATTCTTTATAAAATTTATAATGAAGAAAACCGGAAAATAATTTCCCATAAAGAAATTCCGGAATTCGTCAGGATTGCCACTATTGTCGCCGAAGACAACAATTTTTATTCTCACCATGGAATAGATTTAATTTCCATAATAAGATCGGCTAAAACCAACATTGAATCCAAAAGCGTTCAACAAGGCGGCTCCACCATAACTCAACAACTTGCTAGAAACGCATTTTTGGATCGCAAAAAAACTTGGCGACGAAAAATTTTGGAAATTATTATGGCAATAAAAATAGAAAAACATTATTCTAAAGAAGATATTTTGGATATGTATCTAAATGAAGTTCCTTACGGCTCCAACGCTTATGGAATCGCTATCGCTTCTGAAACTTTTTTTTCCAAAAAAGCGAAAGATCTTACCCTTGACGAAGCGGCTCTTTTAGCCACTTTGCCTAACGCACCCACTTATTACTCGCCTTTTGGAAACCATATTGACGAACTTGTATCAAAACAACAAAAAGTCTTAGATCGTATTGAAAAACTAAAATTGATTGATTCGGAAAAAATCCAAGAAGCTAAAAAAACAATTACTTTTTCCAAGATCGTTCCCTTTCATGAAACCATAGATTGCCCCCATTTTGTTTTTTATGTCAAAGAAAAATTGGAAGAAACTTATGGAAGCGATTTAGTGGAAAAAGGCGGACTAAAAATTTATACCACTCTTGATTATGATCTTCAAAAAACCGGCGAAAAAATTGTTTCGGAAGGCGTCAGAAATAACCAAAAATTTAACGCTGAAAATGCCGCCTTAGTTTCCTTAGACCCTAAAAATGGACAAATTTTGACTATGATTGGCAGTCGCAATTTTTTTGATGAAAAAATTGATGGTCAAGTCAATGTCGCCATTCGTGCTCGTCAACCTGGATCTTCCTTCAAACCTTTTGCTTATGCCAAAGCTTTTGAAAAAGGATATGAACCGGAAACACTCATTATAGACTCTCCTACCGATTTCGGTCCGGACGGTTCTGGAAAAAATTATATTCCTAGAAATTATGATGAAAAATTTCATGGTCTCGTTACGATGCGACAAGCATTGGCAATGTCACTTAATGTTCCAGCGGTAAAAACTCTTTATCTGGCAGGTGTAAATGACACTATTGAATTAGCTCATAGGCTAGGGATAACCACCCTCAACAAAAAAAATTATTATGGGCTTTCTTTAGTTTTAGGCGGAGGCGAAGTAAGTCTTTTGGATGAAACTGCAGGTTTTTCCGTTTTTGCCAATGATGGTAAAAAAAATCCAGTAACCGCTATTTTGAAAATTGAAAATGTTGATGGAAAAACCATTTTTCAATCCGAATCAAAAAACGAGGTTGTTTTAGATCCTCAAATAGCGCGAAAAATAAATTCCATTCTTTCAGACAATCAGTCGCGCGCGCCGATTTTCGGAATCAATAATAGCCTTCATATTTCAGGAAAAAATGTAGCCGCCAAAACCGGGACTTCGCAAAAATTCAGAGACGCATGGACAATCGGTTATACTCCCAGTATCGCTGTCGGAGTTTGGGCGGGAAATAATGACAATCGTCCTATGCATTCCGGCGCCAATGGAATTTCTATCGCTGCTCCTATCTGGCGAAATTTTATGTTTCAAGTTTTGGAAAGATATGAAAATGAAAAATTTGCCGACTATGATCACCAAAAAGAAAACTTATTGCTCTCTGAAAGAAAAAAATCTTTTCGCATGTCCCATCCTAAAAAAGAAGAAAAGAATAAAAAATCTTCCAAAAAAGAGGAGACTCGCATTGAATTTTTGAAAAATTATTCCTCTCTTTTGAGTGTTGAATTTCAAAATTCTTCCGATCCAATGATTCAACGTTGGAAAAATTCTCTTAATAATTTTTATTCAACAAAAAATTAACATTTTTTTAGGTGAAACCGACGAATTTTATTTTATTAAAAAAAATAAGACACAAATTTTGAGATTAAGTTAACTTTTCCGGATTAAATAAAAATAATGTGTTTTATAAATTTTACCGTTAATTGTTTTTTTCAAAAAACGGGTAATTTTTGACATTTTCCAAATTATTTTAGTTCTAAATTTTTAAAAAAGAAAAAAGACTCAAAGAGTCTTCTTTCTTTACGAAAAAAATTTGTTCAATTTTCGGTTATAAAAGTTTGATAGCGTCGGCCACTGTTATAATTCCCAATAAAACTCCATTTTCATCCACCACTGGATAAGAATTGAAACTTTTTTCTTTGATAATTTTGATAAAATCTTCCACCTCCAAATCAGGAGAAACCGTTTCGCATTTGGGAGTCATTATATCTCTAGCTTTCGCGTGAATAATTTCTCCCAACGCTTCTTTTTCTTCCTCTCCTTCAGGATAATTCATCTTTCCTTTTTTTATAAAATCAATCATAGAAGGCATATAAACCATATTGGAAGAATCTTTGGTAAAAAAATCCGTTTCCGTGATAATCCCCACCACTTTGTCGTTTTCATCAACCACCGGGACCCCATGAATTTTTTTCTCAGAAACTATCTCGGCAATTTCCAAAATAGGGGTGTCTTCTTTAACACAAATCACATCTTTGGTCATTATTTCGTTTATTTTCATTTTTTTTTAAAACCCTCCGAAGCTTGTCTTTGAAAAAATTCTAAAAACAAATTTCTAGTATAATTATTAGACCTGTTGCTTAATAAAGATTTATAAAATTTTCCACAATATGTAGTATAGAAATTTTTCTAAACCATACTATATATAGCAAATTTCTTATTAAGCAACAAGTCTATTTTAAGAGAGTTTTTCATTACTGATTAATTATATGACTGTGCCCATTATAACACTTAAATAAAAAGATATCAAACAAAAAAATTTTTTGTGTCATTTTCAAACTGCCAATTTTTTCCTTATTCATTTGTCTGCCTATCAAACATCTATCCATTTTTCTCCAAATTCAATCTAATCTCCTAAAAGTTTTTCATAGTTATCCGCCCAATAGAGAACCAAATCGCCATAATTGGTTCCGTTGTTATCACAATAACTTGCCCAATTATTCCCCGCCAAATACACACAATAGGCTTTGGCTTCCGCGCTTTCTTTGTGATTGGTTACTCCGTTAACTTTAGTCAATTTCAAGGCCATTGTCACCACTCCGTCAGTCAGACTCCAAGGATCGGGAGGATTATGTCCGGTTACCGCTGTTATAGAACTTTGATAACCTATCCATGTATCCGGCATAAATTGAGCTACTCCCATCGCGCCCCCTGTTCCGGAATAGCCAGAAGGCGGACAAGAAACTTTCATTTTTTTATAATTATACTTCAACCCTTTGCAGATATCCCTAAAAATTCCTTTTCTATAATCACTCATTCTGCTTTCTTTATAATCGCATCCTCCAGTATATCTTCCTAAATTTGATTCCACCACCAAAACTCCCAAGAGATAATCTTTGCGAATACCGGTAACTTTTGAAGCATATTTGGAAGCGCTTATAACATCGTTAAAACTAACGGAGCTTCCCAAGATATTGGTAAGTTCGGCACGTAGTTTGTTTATCTTGGAGTTTATCTGAGAAAGAGTGGCTTTATTTCTAGTTATGTCCGATTTTATTTGATACTGCTGACCACTTTGAATGGATAAAAGTTTTTCGTGATCATCCTTTTTTTCTTCCATATCTTTTTTGGCTTTTTCCTCTTGATCTTTGGCTTTGTCAATTTCATCCATAACACTCAAAATTTTCTCTTTGACGCTCAAAAATTGAAAAAAATTATCAGAATTCAAACTCAAATCACTCTCGCTTGCCAAAAAATTTTCCAAAACTTGTTGATCGCCAAAATACATTTCACGAATATAACTTTCCAGAATTTTCCTGTTAATTTCTATTTGATTTTCCAATTCTTCAATCTCTTTTTTTCTTCTTTTTATATCGTTTTCCGTTTTTACCAAAAGATCTTTTGTTATATTCAGTTGATATTGATTTTTTTGAAGCATTGTTTGAGCAGTGTTAAGTTCTTGCTCGGTTTTTTCTTTTTTTTCTTGTTGTTGATCTATTTCTTTTTTAAGAGAAGAAATTTCATCCGCGTTAACTCCAAAAATATCAACAAAAAAAATAATTCCGAACAAAACGAAAATCAAAAAAGACAAAATTGTTTTTTTCCTCAAAAAATTTCTCCTCATAATATTTATTTTTTTCTCATTATGATCGCTTTAACCGGACAAACCGTCGAACAAACTCCGCATCCTTTGCAATAGTCATAATCAATATCCGCTTTGGGTTTTTCTCCTTTTTTATATTCTTTCAATTCAATGGAAGCTTCCGGACAAAAAGGAACGCAATTCCCGCAACCAATACATTTTTCTTTATCCACCTCGGGATGCATATATCGCCAGTCTCCAGTGAAGGAGGCTTTTTTTGGATTATGTTTTATTATGGCTCCATGTTCCATATTATTTTTTTTTGCAATTATTTTTTCAAATTAAAAATCATCAAATAGTGTCGTAAGCTTTTTCAATAGCGTTCACATTTTTTTGAGTTATCTCTTTACCGATTTTTTTCTCAAATATCTCTTTGAATTCCGCTATCACGCTTTCCAATTTTACCGCTTCAGTCACTTGAACAAATTTTCCCAAAATCACAGTATTGGGACGAGGTTGTCCGACAATTTCAAGAGAAATTCCATCCGCATTTACAGGATATATTTTCCCTTCAAATTTTTTTCCTTTTTCAGAAATAGTTTGTTGGATATCGTCTTTGGATAACTGAGTATTGACTATTAAAGCTTCATTTTTTTCTACATTTTTGGAAACATCTTGACTGTTTAGCAAAGTATCGTCCAAAACAACCACTACATCTGGATCCACTATCGGTTCGTGAGTCAAAATCGGTTTTTGAGAAATACGTAAATATGTTTTAGTGGGCGCGCCGGATCTTTCTGGACCAAAATTGGGAAAAGCTTGAACATATTTATTTTCTCTCACCGCAGACTGCGCCAAAATTTCCGCCGCCGTTTTAGCCCCTTGACCCCCGCGTGCGAAAAAAATCACCTCAAAAATTTCTTTATGATATTTCACTTGATTTGAATTTTAAAATTATTTTTATTATGCAATAGTATCTCAAAACTTCTCCTAAATTATATCACAAAAAAATAAAAAGAAAAAGGCGTCAATTAAAACGCCTCTTTCACAATCTAAGCAACTAATTAAATAAAATATTCATTCATCATAAACAAATAACACATTATTTTTTCAATTCCGCTTCAATTTTTTCTTTTAATTGCTCCACGGAAAGGACTCCACTTTGCATATCTTCATTGATAAAAGTTGTCGGAGTTCCAGAAATTCCAAATTCTTCCGCTTCTTTTTGGCTTGCTTCAATTTTAGATTGATATTTTTTCTCATCCAAACATTTATTAAATTGTCCCGCATTCAATCCTAATTTGACAGCGTAACTCTTTAACTTTGCGTTAGTTTTGTCATTTCCCCACTCGGCTTGTTTATTATAGAGATTATCGGCATATTCCCAAAATTTTCCTTGTTCCAAAGCGCATGCTCCCGCCAAAGAAGATTCTTGCGCTTGAGGATGAATTTCCAAAGGTAAATCTTTAAAAGCTACTAACACTTTATCTTGATATTCTTTCATTGTTTCTCTAAGATTATTGTAAAAAACATTGCAATAAGGACATTGAAAATCGGAAAAAACAATAATTTTTACCTTGGTGTCTTCTTTCCCTAATTTTGCGTCATCTTCCTTGATTTGGGGAAGACTCAGATATCTTCCCGCAGGCACTCCTAACTTTTGAGAATTTAAAACATAATTTTCATCATTTAAGGTAAAGAGAACTTGCGCTTGAGTGTAAAAATCAGTTTTTCCCAAGTCTTTTTCAAAAACAAAAGCCGGTAAAGTTGTTATTCTGAACTTATCAATCATTTTTCTCCCTTCTTCGGAATCATAGCTAACTTTATTTGCGCTTACTGTGGGCAAAATTCTTCTCAACCAAACCAAAACTTCGGCTGGATCGCATTTTTCACAACTATCATCAGAAATAACATTTACTCCAACTGCCGGTTCTTCAAAAGCTACCCAAGTTTTTCCACCAGATTCAAAAATTTCCGCTTCATTAAGTTTTTTGGTTGAATATCCCCCACCTTTTATCACTTGACTAAGATCCACAAAAAGACTTCCTAAAAAAAGACCCGCCAAAAGAATGGTCAAAGACATTAAATTTTTCATTTTTTTGTTTTTTTCTTTTTCCTTCAAATCTTTCCTTCTTTTTTCTTCTTTTGAAGAATCCTCGTTTGAGATTTCTTCAATTTCAGAGTTGACTTCTTCCACTTCAAATTCATCTTGATTCTCATTTCCCCCTTTTTTTTCATCATTCATAGATTTTGCTTTTAAAAGTTGATTAAAAAAATAATTACATTTTATATATTAGACTTGTTGCTTAATAAATTGCGTAACTAAATTTATTAAGCAACAAGTCTATTTTCTTTTTTTGATCTTTTTTGAAAAACTTTTTAATTATTGTTCGGTTATGGTATTTCTTGTTGCAGGTCTTGTTGCGGAGTGGAATTTTTTTGACTTTCTTCTTCCTCTTGAATTTGTTTGGTAATTAAATCTTTTTGCAGTTTACCGATATTATAATCTTGATTTTGAATTTTCATTTTATAATCATTAAATCCAATAGCGATTTTTTTATTAGCTTCAGTTTTAAAAGCCACTCCAACCAAAACACCCAAAATAAAAAACAAAAATAACTCTATCAAAAAATCTCTTCTTTTTTTTTGTTTTATTGTTTCTTGACTTATTTTCTCGCTGAAATCAGATTCACTTTCCTTGAAATTATCCTCGTTATATGTTTCATCTGATTCATTTTTTCGTTTGTCTTCCATATTTTTTTTAAAAAAATTATTAAAAGTAGAATTCTTTGTCTTTTTATTATCTTATTATCGCCGAACAACTAAGTAAAACCTATCACAAACAAAAAAAACCCGCAATATTGCGGGTTTTTAAAAATGTTGTTTAATAAAATTTTAAAATTTTGTTCATTCTTTGTGAAGAGCTTCCATAGGACTTAGCTGAGAAGCTTTTCGCGCTGGAAAATACCCAAAAGCGATTCCTGTAAAACTGGAAAAACCCAATCCAATCGCCAAAGACCACCAAGTAATAGGAAAATCAAGAAAAAAACCAAAGTGAGAAGCTAAAATTTCTCCGGCTTTTGAAATTCCCATTCCGATAAAAATACCCCCTATACCTCCCAAAAAAGTCAAAAAAATAGCTTCAAAAAGAAATTGAAAAAGGATATGCCAATTTTTGGCTCCCACTGATTTTTTAAGCCCAATTTCAAAAGTTCTTTCAGTTACCGTTACATACATCACATTCATAATCCCCACCCCGCCAACAACTAAAGAAATAGAAACCAAAGCTAAAAGCAAAAGATTAACCGAGAAAAAAACTTTATCCAAAATATCTAAAACTTCTACAATGGAATTCACCGCGAAATCGTCGTCGTCGGGATTTACAATATTATGTCGGTCTCTTATAGCATCGGTAACATCCAAAATCGTGGCATCCAATTTTTTCATATCTTTTACCTTAAATATAGCGAATTGCAAATAATCAATTCCCGCCAATTTCTTTTGTGTAGTTTGAAGAGGAACATAAATTGTATTGTCAAAATTAAAAAAACCGGTAGCACCTCTTTCTTTCAGAACTCCAATAATCTTATAATTTTGTCCTTTTATTTTTATATTTTTTCCTAACGCTTTTTCCTCGCCAAAAAAATCATTTTTTATCTCGCTTCCCAAAACCGCCACTTGGCGAAGACTCTTGTCATCATCATCGCTAAACATTATGCCTTGATCAATCTCTACTTTTTTATCGGTTTTTATCACTCCGGAGGTTGTTCCCATAATAAAGGTCTGCTTATTTTCATTGCCAAAACTGACTATTTGTTGGCTCATTATTGAAGCATACCAGTCTCCGATATTTTCAATTTTGGCCACTTTTTCAGCGTCTTCAAGTTTAAAAGTGGTAACTTGGGTGCCTCCTGAAAGCCCGCCGGCATTTTGAGAAGAAGTTTTTTTTACTTTGGGAATTTTGACTTCCACTTCAATGATATCCGAACCGAAAGAAGATATTTGATCAACTAAAAAACTTTTTACTCCCAAGCCAAAAGATAAAACTAAAATAACAGAAGCCACTCCGATAACAACTCCTAAAAGAGACAACATCGTTCGCCCCAAATTATTGCCCAAACTTCTAAAAGCCAATTTAATAGGAATTATAAAATGTTTCATTTTTTTAGGACTTATGTTTTTTTCTTGAAAAAATTAATCTGAACCCCTTTCTCTTTTTTTATCTCATTCATATCGTAAAGCTTCCATTGGACTTATTTTAGAAGCTTTTCTCGCTGGATAAATACCAAAAGCAATTCCAATAATAATACTCACCAAAGTTGCCACTATCACCGATTGCCAAGAAATGATAAATGGCCAAGTATATTGAAGACTTTGAATAATCACTGCCACAACAAAAGAAATCAAAATACCAATGATAACTCCCCCTACTCCGCCTAAAAATGAAATAAAAACCGATTCAACCAAAAACTGGATTTCCACATCGGATTTTTTAGCTCCCACCGCTTTTCGCAATCCAACTTCGCGAATTCTCTGACTGACCGACAAAAGCATAATATTCATAATTCCCACCCCGCCGACAATCAAGGAAATTCCCCCAATTGCCAAAAGAAAATATCTTAGTACATCAGTTATTTGAGTGATAATTTCAACAGCTGACGCCAAATCCCGCACAGAAAAATCATCATTAGCCGAATCATCAATATCGTGTCTTTCTCTGAGTGTCATCTTTATACTTGTTTTAGCCTGAGGAATAAGTTGAGTATCTTTGGCTTTAAGACGATAAACCCCAGATGATCAATTCCCAAAAGCAATTTTTGAGCGGTTTTAATCGGAACAAAAACAGCCTCGTCTTGACTGGTAACTCCAAAACCGGTAGAACCTCTCTCTTTGAAAATTCCAATAACCACAAAATTTTGATCTTTTAATTTGATAACTTTCCCCAAAGGATCTTCTTCTAAAAAAATATCCTTGACAATTTTTGATCCCAATACCGCTACTCGCGACATATCTGACTCTTCATCTTTGCTAAAAAATCTTCCTGAACTTAATTCGGCGTTTTCAACTTCCAAATAACTGGCGGTAGTTCCTTCAAAAGAAGCATTCAAATTATTCCCTTTATATGAAACTGCATTTGTTCCCAACACATATCCCGCTCCGGACAAAACTTCTGGAACATTTTTTTTGTCTCTTAACGCATTTAAATCTTCATATTTCAAAGAAGTAATGGAAATTCCCAATGCTGTCGCCGGCGGACCTTTTTCATCGGAGGCTCCCGGCAAAACACCAATGAGATCAGATCCAATTCCCGTAACTTGATCCAAAATCAAAGCTTGCGCCGATTGACCAATCGCCATAATTATTATGAGCGAAGCCACACCGATAATAATGCCCAGTATTGTCAAAAAAGAGCGGAACTTGGCCGCCATCAGGTTTTTGTAAGAAATTTTTATGGCGGAAATTATGTGCATTTTTTATTATTAAAATGAGTTAAATTTTCTCCGAAGATTTGCTTTGGGAGGAATTAATAAAAATCTCGCAATCTACTAAGAAAAATTAGCTTCCGTTAATACCTCTTCCGCTTGCTACGAGGTAGTTTATTTTTAAAATTTTATTTTTCCATCAGTTCCGTATTGTTCACCCCTAAAATAAAATAGGGATTTTGTGAATTCGCTCTTTGCATAACCACCCAATATGGTTTGTCTAAAATTAAATTCTTTGATTTTTCAGGTTCTCTCAGCATGGCGGACGGCATTACCACTATTGCAGCCTCATTTTCAACTCTCGCTCCCTTTTCATCCATATTGAATTTAATATTTTCAAACATTTGAGCAATAAAATATTTTTCAAATCCTTTATTGGCTAAAAATTTGTAAATTAATTCCACATAATCTCTATGGTGATCAATATGCAAATTGGGAGCTTCAAAACGATCAGATCCTCCAATAGTCTCAAGATGACCTTTACTATTATTCTGGTTGATTTCATCAATAACATTTTGCGGACTGGACATATCATAACCCTTTGCCAAAATTAGTTGATCACTTTCATCCTTAAGCTCTAAACTAACAATAAATTTATCATCACTTTCATATTTGATTATTTTTACATTATTTCTTTGGTCTTTTTTTTGGGCATAAAACCCTTTTACTTTTTGACCGTTAAAGGAAATGTCTTTTTTCTCAAATACCGTTTTATATTCCACTTCTTTCAAAAAATAAGCGTAAGAAATAATATCAGTTGGTTCTAAGTTCATTTTTAAATCACCAAAACTCTTGCTAGGAAATTTCTGCTTGGATTCTTTATTGATAAAATTGACCGTTTCTTGTCCGTAACCACTTTTTATGTAATAGCTTTTATCATCTAAATCATTTTTCGTAAAAGTTGAATTGTTTAATTTTTCCACCATTCCCAAAGCGATTTTATCATTAGTATTCAGTTTTAATTTTTTATGCAAAATATTATCATTCAAATCATTCCAAGCCAGATTCATCGCTCCGCCCCAAACATAATTGCCTTTACAGTCGCTTCCTAGATAATTGCCCAGTATCTTAGCTTTGATATCTTGAGCTTGATAGTGCTGAACTGGAATTTTTTTGATATTTTTGAACCAAATTGATCCCGCTACTACAACGGTGATAAGCAAAATTATTCCGATAATAATTTTAGTTATGAGTTGTTTGTTCATTTTTTTGTTTTTAAAAATTATTATTTATTTCAAAATTTTTTCCGTCCCATCCGCAATTCTTCTATTTTTAATTTTATCATCAGCAATAATTCGTCCATCTTTCATATAAATTATTCTTTTGGCGTGCTCGGCGGTATAAGTTTCATGAGTGACTAAAATAATTGTCTTTCCCTCATCGTTAAGTTTTTGCAAAATTTTCATTACTTGAAGTCCCGCTTTTGAATCCAAATTTCCAGTCGGTTCATCGGCAAAAACCACATTAGGATTATTAACTAACGCACGCGCAATTGCTACGCGTTGTTTTTCTCCGCCGGATAATTGATTGGAAAGATATTTTTCACGATGCTCCATATCAACATTTTTAAGCGCCCGAATAACTTTTTCTCTGTTTTTTCCATCTGATTTGCGATCATAAAGAAGTGGCAATTCCACATTTTCAAAAACCGATGTGCGAGGCAAAAGATTAAATGATTGAAAGACAAATCCGATTTTTTTATTCCTGATTTCAGCCAATTCATCGTCTTCAAATTTAAAAGTGTCTCGCCCATCAAAAAAATATCTTCCCTCAGTCGGACGATCCAGCATTCCCAAAATTTGCATCAAAGTGGATTTGCCCGATCCGCTTGGTCCCATAATGGAAAGAAATTCCCCTTCTTTCAACTCAAAAGAAACATTTTCCAAAGCTTTTGTTTGAGTTCCTTCGTTATCATAAGTTTTTCCAAGATTTTCAATTTTAATGATAAAATCGGTCATATTTTTGGAAAAAGATAAATTTAATTCGCTATATTGCCACTCCCGAAAATTATTCTTCTTTAGAGGAAATAATTATTTTTTCTCCTCCCAAAAGTCCTTCAGTTATTTCTATTTTTCCTTCATCTCCAGATAACCCGGTTTTTACTTTTATTCTCTCAGCTTGATTCCCTTCTTTCAAAACTTCCACATATTTATCGGCTCCCTCTCCCGCAACCGAACGCAAAGGAACCGAAATTACATCCTTTTTCTCTTGAACAGATATATCCGCGTCCACGCTCATTCCTATTTTAAGACGATCATCCTTGACGGATAATTTTAATTTTATTTTATAGTAAATAACATCTTGAATTGTAGTGGAAGCCGGTTCAATCTCAATCAACTCCGCTTCCAATTTTTCTTCTGATGAAAAAGCGTCCAAAGAAACTGTCGCTTTTTGACCTACGGACAAATCAACAATATCCGATTCGGGAACATTGGCTTCAATCAAGAGTTCTTTATCGTCAGCAATCAAAAAAATTGCTTCATTGGCAATGACATTTTCTCCCGAATTGTTAACATTTTTTTTATAATTGTTCCCGCAATCGGAGCGCGCAAAATTGTTTCATCTATTTTTTTCAAACTTATTGACAAATTCGCTTCGCTTTTCTTCACTACTTCTCTTTAAATGTCCAACTGCTCGTGAGTATAATTGTCTTTTTTTCTCTTCATTAAAGCCAAACTCTTTTTTTGCGCTTCCAAATCGGCGCGCGCTTGATTAACTTCATAATTCAATTCTTCTCTGTCCAAAACCGCCACAACTTCGTCTTCTTTCACTTTGTCCCCCACTTCAAAAAAAATTTTTTTGATTTTTCCGGATAATTTGAAGGAGACTTCCGCTTTGTTTCTTGATTGAATACTGCCTGTGGCAGAAACTGTTTTGGCTAAATTTTCTTTTTTGACCTCTACTGTCATATAAGCAACCTCTTTTTTTCTGGATTGAAAATAAAAATATCCTCCTAAAATCAAAACGATGATAAATAAAACCCAAAAAAATTTGTTTTTTTTCATAGCACTATAAAAATATAATTTAAAAAAAATCTAAAATTGAATTATGCCCAAAATTGTCAAATAATCGCTGGAATGAATAAAACATTTTCAAAGTTAAAAGAAAAAATTTTTCCGCTTTTTTCAAACACTCTTCACTATTTAATTTTTATAAAATAATTACAACCTAAAATCACAAAAAACTTTTTTGTTTTTCTCTTCCATCCAAAGCTTCATTGACCAAAGCGTCAGCCACAACATTTTTTTCTCGCAGTATATGAGAAAATATAACATTTTTAAAATCTAATATCAAATTCCAGATTTCGATAAAATTCTTCTGAATGTGCGCTTCCTTGAGTTTATATTTATGGTTAAGTTGTTTCACCACCAATTCCGAATCCAAATAGCATTCAATTTCCGCTTGTCGCGTTTTATCTTTGCCTAAAAGCTGTTTTATTTTTTTTAGTCCGTATATTAAAGCGGCGTATTCAGCGACATTATTGGTTGTTTCTCCAATGTAATCAGAATATTTTTTGTCTAATGTTTCTATCCAAACGCCAATTGCCGATGGTCCGGGATTGCCTCGCGATCCACCATCAGTAAACATTTTAATTTTATCCGTCATAGATTTGCAAATTTAGATTAGGCCAGTTGTTTAATAAAATCGCATAACGAAATTTTCAGATTTTGAGGCATAATTTTTTCAAACAATTTTTTCGGTTTAGTTTTAGCCAAGCCGATAAAATTTTTTGGGGAATTTGATCAAAAAGCGGAAATCACAGTCGCGAGTTATTAAGCAACCAGTCTATTAAATTATTCGGAGATTAATTAGTTTCAACTGCATTTTTTTATTTCCATTCCATTCATCTTCTTCCAAATTGAAAACTATGTCTATTTTATCATTTTTTTTCAAATGAGGAAATTTTTCCGCTAAAGAAAATCCAATCGCATCAAAAATTTTCGGGCTTTTATTCTCTCCTCTAAGAGACAACTTTAAATGCTTTTGACCGTTACCCACTATTTTGCAATCAACCACAATCATTTTTTCCGCTAAAAATATCGGCTCCTTATTACCTACTCCAAAAGGTTCCATTAGTTTAATTTCATTCATTAAATTCCAATCAATTTCTTCCGGTTGTATTTGATAATCTATTTCCACAAAATGTCTAATATCTTTTCCAAAAATTTCTTTTTCAATCAATTCATTCATTTTGGAATAAAATTTTTCAACATTTTCCTTTTTCAAACTGACTCCCGCCGCTTGAGAATGACCACCAAATTTGATCAGTAAATCAGAACACTTTTCAATCAGTTGAATAATGTTCACCTGAGGAATACTTCTGAAAGATCCTACCAATTGATCCGCCTGAACTTGAAAAAGAGCGCAAGGTTTTTGAAATTTTTCCATTATCTTTCCAGCGACTAAACCCAAAATTCCCACCGACCAATGTTCGCTCATCGCAAAAATAAATTTTTTCTCTTTGAAAGAGTTTGTGGCTAAAATTTCCACTTCTCTTGCAATTTCCGCCGTTATTTTTTGTCTTTCTTGGTTTCTAATTTCCAATTCCAATGCCATATCGCGCGCCAAAATTGCAGTTTTTTCTATTAATAAATTATACGCCACATTGGCATGATCCATTCTTCCAGCCGCGTTGATTCTAGGAGCTATTTGAAAAGAAACTGTTTGAGTATTCGGGATATTGTTTTCCGAAACATCTATTCTTCCCACTTTAAACATTTCCAAAAGTCCGGAACGTTTAGTTTTAGAAAGAACAATCAATCCATATTTAACCAAAACTCTATTTTCTCCAACAAGAGGAACGCAATCAGCAATAGTGCCGATCGCCACCAAATCTAAAATCCATTTTAGAGATTCTCCTTTGGACGGATCAATTTTTTTCACTAATGCTTGCGCTAACTTGAAAGACACTCCCACTCCCGCCAAATCTTTGAAGGAGAAATTGGAATTGGGAATGTGAGGATTTATCACCGTTAAAGCTTCCGGCAATTTTTCAGGAACATAATGATGATCGGTTATAATCACATCCATTCCTAATTTTTTGGCCTGCTTGGTTTCTTGAAAACCGGTTATCCCGCAATCAACAGTAATAATAAGATTAACTTCCTTTTGTGAAAGATATTTAAGTGCATTTTTGTTCAATCCATATCCTTCCGTTTGACGATCAGGAATATAACAAATAACATTTTTTATTCCTAAAATAGAAAATGTTTCGTATAAAACCGCTGACGCGGAAACTCCATCCGCATCATAATCACCAAAAATAGCTATCTTTTCTTGATTTTTTTTTGCCAAAGCAATCCTTTCTGTCGCTTTTTCAACTTCTAAATAAAATGAATTATCGCTTAGATCTCTTTCATAATCGGGATAAAGAAAATTGGCAATTTCCTCCTTTTCAGAAATATCGCGATGTTTCAAAAGATTTAAAACTGCCAAGCTATAATCTTTTAAAATTTCTTCCGAAAATTCAGTTTCTTTTTTTTTGATTTTCCAAATTGTTTTTTTTATTTCTGACATAAAATAAATGATTTTTTAGGTTATGATCTAAGCGTAAAAAAAGTTCGTTTCGGATATTTTTTGAAAAATCCATCCTCTTTCGCCAAAAATTTTCCGATTTATATTTTAAATTATTATTTGTATATAAGTCCTGCCATTTTGAAAAAAAATTTCAAAAAATCATTCTACAAAAAAAAGACTACAAGAACCCTCCTCCCTATATAGTAGTCTTTCTAAAGAAATGCCTTTATTTTATTCCTTCACAGTTGGGACAAAAAAATCTAGCGGAAGAAAAAATTTTATTAGCCGAATCAGAAACTTTCAATCCCAAAACCATTTCTTGACCGCATTTGGGACATTTAATGTCCGGATCAATTTGCAAATCTTGAAACAATTTTTGAGCGTCCAAATCATTGATATTCACCTTCAACTTATATTCGTTCAAACCAAACATATTTTGAACTTTTTCCATTACTTGTTTGGGAAAAATCATTTCTTGAATAAAAAATTCTTTAATTCCCATCTCTTGAGCTTTTCTTCTATCTTCCTCCCGTCCCATATGGGACAACATTAAAATTGGAATTTCTGAAGTAGAAACATTTTTTCCTAAAGCTTCTTTGAGTCCAAAACCATCCATTCTTGGCATAATAATTCCCGTCAAAATAACATTTGGAATTTCTTTGGTCGCTTTTTCCAATCCCACCAATCCGTCTTCCGCCTCGCTTACTTCAAAACCGCCTTGACGAAAAACATCCGCATATAACGTTCTGATATTTTCATTGTCGTCAATCACCAATATTTTTATTTTTTTTTCATTCATAGTTTTTAGTTTGTTAAATTTAATTTGATTAAACAAAAAATTATATTGCTATTTAAAAAATTTAAATCATTATCTTAATATCAGACAGTAAAGCTTCTCTGCCGTCATTATACATAAAAACCGGATTTATATCAAATTCCTTAATTTGAGGAATCTCCATCGCCAGATTGCCCACCCCCGAAACAATCTTTGCCAACTCTTCAATTCTATATTCTTTTTGACCGCGAGATTTTTGAAACAAAAAATTCAATTTGGATTTTCTTATATGTTCCTGCGCTTCCCAAGCGGTAAAAGGAGGCATCAAATAATCCACCATTTTCAAAAACTCAGTGTATATTCCTCCCAATCCATAAACCACAACCGGTCCGAAAGAAGCATCTCTTTTAATCCCAATAATTATTTCCGCCGCATTTTTACTCATAGATTGAACTATTAATCTGACTCCGGGAAATTTTTTTCGCATAATTCTAAGATTTTTTTCCAATTGAATTTCATTTTCAATCCCCAAAATCACCCCTCCCTTTTCTGTTTTGTGCAAAAAATTCTGATCATCTACTTTCAAAACAACCGGAAATTTCAAAAAAAACTTTGAAGATTTTTTTTGCTTGAGTTTGTTTTTTTGCGATTTTTCAGAAAAAAATTCTTCATAGGGCACGGGAGTCAAATTATACATTTCCATTATCTCGGCCGCTTCGGAAAAATATAAAACAGAACGATTTTCTTTTTGAACTTTTTCCACTATTCCTTGAATTTTCTTTTGTCTTTTTTTGTTTATAAATTGTCTTTTCAATTTCGGTTTTTTTGATCTGAATTCTCCCCAGTGCCAATAAGTTTCCAAAGTTTTAACCGCCATTTCAGGAAAAGAAAAATTGCAAATTCCATTTTTACTTAAATTTTGCGAAGCTTTTTCAATTTTTTTTCCGCCCAAAAAAATAGTGTTTATGAATGCAACATTTTTTTGTTTAAAATTGATAATTTCTTGGGCGATTTTTTCTACCGGAGTTTGGTCTTGCGGTGTCAAAACGCACAAAAAAGAACCTACTTCTTTATCTTCGCTTATTATTTCCAAAGCTTTTTTGTAACGATCCTCTTTGGCGTCTCCCAAAAGATCAATCGGATTTTCCAAAGATGATTCCACCGGCAAAAAAGAATGCAATTTTTTCTTTATTTTTTCATTGATATCCGCCAACTGTATATTTTTTCCGGAAAAAGCGTCCGCCGTTAAAACTCCCACCCCTCCAGCATTGGTAATAATGACGGTTTTTCCTTTTGGCGCAAATGAAGATTCGCCAATCATCTTTAAAAGACTGAAAAATTCTTCCAAATTACTCGCTTGCAAAATTCCCGCTCTTTCCAAAGCGACTGAAATAATTTCATCATCCCCTGCCAAAGCTCCTGTATGCGAAGCAATAGCTTTTTGAGTTTTTTCACTGTGTCCGGCTTTCAAAATTATTATCGGTTTTTTAAAGGCATATTTTTGAGCTGTTTTTAGAAATTTTTTTCCATCTTTTATATTTTCCAAATACATTCCGATAATTTCCGTTTTTTCGTCATTTCCAAGATATTCAAGCAATTCCGTTTCAGAAATTTGCATCTTGTTGCCGATAGAAATAACTTTAGAAAAATTTATGTCTTCTTTGGCAGAGATATCCAAAAAAGCTACCGCCAAGGCTCCCGATTGGGAAACAAAAGCGATTTTTCCAGGCTTTGGCAACCCACCGGCAAAAGAAGCGTTAAGTTTCAATTCAGGAACAATAAAACCCAAACAATTCGGTCCCAAAATGTTTATCCTTTTTTCTTCAATTATTTTTTTCAAACTTTCTTCCCGCGTTTTGCCTTCCCAGCCAATTTCAGAAAAACCAGCAGAAATTATCACAAAATTTTTGATTCTATCGGCACTTTGTCGAATTTCTTCTTCCACAAATCGCGCCGGAACAACAATAATTGCCAGGTCCACCGTTTCATCAATTTCCCTGAGACTGGAAAAACAATTTCTTCCAAAAATTTCTTTATGATTCGGATTAACCAAAAAAACTTTCCCGCCATATCCCAAATTTAATATATTTTTGGCAATTACATTGCCGACCTTGCCTTCGGTTGGTGTCGCCCCAACAATCGCAATAGATTGAGGATTAAAAAGTTTTTCTAATTTTTTTTCTCGGATATTTTCAAACATTTTTTGTTTTTCAAAAATTAAAACTTCAGCAATTTATTTTTCACAAATTCATTATAATCTTTTGGTTGGTTAAAGACAAAAAGGTCAGTTTATTTTTTTCACTTGAACTTCTCCCGCTTTGAAAGATATTTTTTCTTCATCCAAAAGCCCTTCAATCGCCCCAAAATGTTCCACTACGCTGGCGCTATTGGCAATTCCCCAACCAATACATTCTTCTAATTGTTTTCCTTTGATATACGCGCTTAAAAAACCGCTAGAAAAAGAATCGCCGGCGCCAGTAACATCAATCGCTTTGGTCAAAAGCGATGGAACATAAAAAATTCCTTGCGTCGCCGAAATCCAAGCGCCTTTTTCTCCCGCAGTAATAACCACGATATTCGGTTTAAGACTGGAAATTTTTTCCAAAAGAAATTTTTCATCATTTAATTTATCCGCCGAAATTTCTTTTTCCAAATGAGAAACAATTTCTATCGCTTCATCTTTATTCAAAAATACAATTTCCGTCAAAGATATCGCTTGGATAATTTCGTTCGGATTTTCGTGGATGTTGGATTCGCGCGGATTAAAAGCAATCTTTTTTTTCTCATCTTTAGCCAATTGAATGATTCCTTCCAACTGTTCTTCCCATTTTCCGTGGATATCCCCGATAAAAAACCAGTCTGCTTCTTTCAATTTATCCGCTTCCAAATTAAATTTTTTTTCCGAAATTTTAAAGGAAAAAATTGTTCTTTCTCCGCTTTCAATGTCAATAATGATGGCGGAAAAACCGCTCTTTTTGTCGCTTTCAATATTGAGAAAATCAAATTTTATTTTATTCCTCGCCATTTCTTCTCTGATCCAAATTCCTTCCATATCTCCTCCAATCGTCACTGAACAAAGAGATTCCACTCCCAACTTCATCAGACCAACCGAAACATTGGCGGCACATCCGCCCAAAGATTCATATATTTTTTCAATTTTATATTTAGCCCCCAACTTAAAAGATATTTTTTTTTGAGACAACAAATCTTCCGGTGTCTGAATGATTTCTCCGGAATCCGTCGGGAAAAAAATATCTTTGCAAACTGAACCGAAACAAATAACTTTTGACATTTTTTTTATTTTAGGACTTACACATTTGACGAAAAATTAATAATGATAATCTCTCTCAAGCCATTCAATCTTAATTAAACCAACAGGAATTAACTTAATTTCACAAATTATACTTTAGTAATTTTGAGACGCGTAAGTCCTATATTTTTTAAATTTAGATTAAATTAATTTCGTCATTTTTTTTCAAAAAAACCGATCTCAACATCAGCCGTTAAAAACACCCTTAATTATTTTAATCTTGTTAGCTTAAAATTGCAAAACTAGACTTACTCTTTTTCCTCAAAGTTTGTATGATTTACGCGTTTGACGAAAAATAATTATCTTGCAATCTTGATTTATTTTTTGCCTAATTTTCGAGCGAGCGACAATTTTAAAAAAATTACAAACAACACTTAAGTCAATAAGGATTCTTTTTTCATTTCCGCCGGTTTTTCCAAATTCAAAATATCCAAAATTGTCGGTGCGATATTTCCCAAAATACCTCCTTGAAACAATTTTCCACCTTTAAATTTTTCTCCCACCAAAAAAAAAGGAACCGAATTTTTGGTATGAAAAGTGTTAGGTTGACCGGTTTTTTCATCCCGCATATCTTCGGCATTGCCATGATCAGCGGTAATAATTAAATTGCCTTCTTTTCCCAAAATTTCTTTAACGATAATTTTCAGCTGTCCGTCTAAAATTTCGCAAGCTTTGACTGTCGCGCCAAGATCACCAGTGTGCCCCACCATATCCGCGTTGGCAAAATTGATGGCGTAAAAATCATAATTATTTTTTTGCAAATTCTCCAGCGTGCAATCAGTGATTGAAATGGCGGACATTTGAGGTATTTTCGCGTAAGAATCTATCTTGAGGGAAGGAATAGAAATTCTGTCTTCATTATTTACCGGTTGCGGGAAACCTCCGTTGAAAAAATATGTGATATGAGAGAATTTTTCCGTTTCCGCCAAATATAGTTGATTGAATTTCCCCAGTGCCACCGGCAAAGTTTGAGGGATCGTTTTTCCGTTCCAAACAGTGCGAACATTTAAATCGGGACCAAAATTGGTAAGCACCGCAAAATATAAATCTTTGATTTTTTCCACTTCCGGAATTTCATCATAGTTAGGAGAAGAAATATTATAATTCACAAATAATTTGGTAAATTGGCGCGCTCTATCCGAACGCAAATTGAAAAAAACCAAGCTATCCCCTTTTTTCATTTTTACCGATTTATTTTCTTCATCTAAAATTACTGTCGGCAAAAGATACTCATCAGTAAGTCCGGAACTATAATTTTTTTCTATTGCCTCTTCAGCACTTTTGGCTGTTTTTCCTCGTGAAAAAACGATAGCCTCATAAGATTTCATCAATCGATCCCAATTTTTGGCTCTATCCATCGCGTAAAAACGTCCGCTCAAAGTGCAAATTTTTCCAATTTTTTCCTCTCGCATTATTTTTCTGAAATTGGCTAAATGCTTTTTGGCGGATCGCGGAAAAGAATCTCTCCCGTCAGTGAACAAATGACAATAAACTTCTTTCAGTCCGCTTTTTTTGGCTAAGTTTAAGATCGCTCTAAAATGTTCCGGATCGCTGTGCGGACTATCCACACTCCCCATCAATCCCATTAAATGAAATTGACTATGATTTTTTTCAACATTTCTTATCGCTCCCAATAAAGCCGGATTTTGAAAAAAGCTTCCGTCCGCGATGCTTTTTGAAATAAAATAAGAATCTTGATAAGCGATTCTTCCGGCGCCGATATTCATATGCCCCGCTTCCGAACCGCTCATTTTATCTTTTTCAAGACCCACATCTTCCCCGGTCGCGCCTAATTCAGTGAACGGATAAATTTTAGCCAGTCTTTCAAGTGTTGGTGTTTTAGCCAAAGTTATCGCGTTCTTTTTTGATTGCGGAGCTATCCCCCAACCATCCAAAATAATCAAGACTGTCGGTTTTTTTTCTGTCATATTTTTATTTTTTTTAAAATCTCTTCTTCAATTCTTAATAACCGGTTATATTTGCAAATTCTTTCTCCACGCGAAAGCGAACCAGATTTCATATATTCCGCTTCGGTTCCCACCGCCAAATCGGAAATAAAATCGTCCGTTGTTTCTCCCGAACGATGAGAAATAACTGTTTTCATTCCATTCTTTTTCGCCAATTTTATGCAATCAATCGTTTCTGATAATGTTCCAATTTGATTGACTTTAATCAAAACCGCATTGCAAGATTTTTCTTCAATCGCCTTTTTCAATCTTTCCACATTGGTTACCAAAAGATCATCGCCAATAAGCATAATTTTTTTGCCTATTTTTTCATTCATCGCTTTCCATCCCGACCAATCTTCCTCGCTAAGTCCGTCTTCTATGGAAATAACATTTTGTTTCTCAATCCAATCATTATAGATATTCATAAGTGTTTCCTTCCCCAAAAAAGTGTTTTCTGGTTTTAAAATATACATATCTTCTTTTTTGTCATAAAAAGAATTGGCCGCGACATCCAAACCGATACTCAACTCTTCTCCTTTTTCATAGCCCGCTTTTTCAATCGCCAAATTTATAAGTTCCAACGCTTGAGTGTTGCTTTCCAGTTGTGGAGCAAAACCGCCCTCATCTCCCACAGAAACGCTAAAGCCTTTTTCAGACAAAATTTTCGCCAAGGTGTGAAAAACTTCGCTTCCAGCACGCAATTGCTCTTTGAATTTTTCTATTTTGTGAGGAACCAATTTATATTCCTGGACAGAAAGACCCGAATCGCTGTGTTGCCCTCCATTTATAATGTTAAACATTGGAATAGGCGTTTTGTATTCTTCTTCCGAAAATTGAAATGTTTTTTTGATATAAACATATAACGGTTGGTTTTTTTCTAAAGAAGCCGCACGCGCGCAGGCTAACGAAATTCCCAAAATAGCGTTTGCTCCCAAATTAGATTTATTTTTAGTTCCATCTAAATCAATCATTTTTTGATCAATTTCTCTTTGATTGAAAACATCCATTCCTGTTATTTCTCCAGCAAGAGTTTCATTGACATTTTTCACCGCTTTCAAAACTCCTTTTCCCAGATAACGAGTCGGGTCTTCATCTCTAAGTTCCAACGCTTCAAAAGTTCCAGTAGAAGCTCCGCTGGGAACTGCGGATAAAGATTTTATCCCTGTTTCCAATTCCATTTCCACTTCCACCGTCGGATTGCCTCGCGAATCCAAAATTTCTCGCGCGTAAATTTTTTTGATTTTTGACATAAATTTAAAATTGTTATTAGGACTTACACATTTGACGAAAAAATTAATAAGGATAATCTTTCAAAAAATAAACTAGCCGAGATTAACTTAATTTCACAAATTACGCCTTAGTAATTTTGAGACAAATGCGTAAGTCCTGATTATAATAAAAAAATATTTTTTACATTTTCTATTTTGTTTTTTGATTATATCACACTTTCCAAACCCGGCATTTTTTCTCCTCCGATATAAGCTAACATTGCTCCTCCGCCGGTAGAAACAAAACTGATTCTTTCCATCGCTTTTCTTTTTTCCAATATCTCCAAAGTTTCTCCTCCGCCCAAAACCACATAAGGCTTTTTATCTTTCAGATGTTCCAATATGAAATCTAAAATCTGGTATGTTCCGCGAGCATATTTTTCTTCTTCAAATTTTCCCAACGGTCCGTTCCAAACAATTGTTTGAGCACAAGAGATGATTTCTTCAAATTTTTTTATTGTTTTTTCTCCAATATCCAATCTATCTCCGACAAAATCCGTCGGCAAAACCACTTTTTCGCTAAAAATCATTTTTTGATCCAATGCTTCATTGGCAATTTTTCCGCCCACCAAAACAAAATCATATCTTTTTTCAAAAAAATCAATCACCGCCACTTTGGTTTCAATCTTCGCGCCTCCGATAATCGCGATTGCCGGATGAGCAAAATTATTTTTCAATTTTTCCATTTCTTCAATTTCCTTTTGCAACTGAAAACCGGCATAGCTTGGAATAAATTTTGTCACTCCCGCCACTGAGGCATGGTTTCTATGCGAAACGCTAAAAGCGTCATTGACAAAAATATCAAAATTTTCCGCCAATTTTTGGGCGAATTTTTCTTCATTTTCTTCTTCCCCTTTTTGGAATCTGACATTTTCCAAAAGCAAAACTTCTCCTCCATTGTCTATTTTTTCAAAACTTTTCACAACTTCTTCTCCGACACAATCCGAAACAAAAATCATTTTGTGTTCCAAAATTTTTTCCGCTTCGTTTTTGATCAAATTCAAAGAAAACTCCGGTTTTATCTTTCCTTCCGGACGACCAAAATGAGATGCAATGGCCACTTGACATTTTTTTTCCAAAAGATAATCCAAAGTTTTTTGAAGTGATTTAATTTTGAAAGCCTCTTTCACTTTTCCTTTTTCCATACTCACATTGAAATCCGCGCGCAAAAGAATTTTTTGATGAAAAAGTTTTTCATTGTCCGTTTCTTGAATTTTTTTCATAGTTTAATTTAATCAATCAATTTTAGAATTTGCCCATTTGCGTTAAAATTATTTAAAAAATAAGTTGTGAAATTTCTGCCGATTTAGCTGGAATTAAATTATTTTAGGACTTACACATTTAACAAAAAATAATGATGATAATCTCTCTCAAGTGCTTAAATCTTAATTAAACTAGCAGGAATTAACTTAATTTCGCAAATTATGCTTTAGCAACTTTGAGGCAAACGCGTAAGTCCTATATTTTTTAAAAAATAATTTATCTCTATTTTCTTGCCGTAAAAAACTTTTCAAAAATGATGTTTGCCCGAACCCAAAATTCCGATAATCACACCCAAAAGTGCGGTAACTAAGGTAAAAATCCACGCTCTCATTGTTACTTTCGTTTCCGGCCAGCCCATCGCTTCAAAATGATGATGAATGGGCGCCGCTAAAAAAACTTTTCTTTTGAGATATTTCTTGCTAAAAAGTTGGATTACCACCGAACCGGATTCAATAACATAAATAAAAACAATAATAAACAAAACCAAAACAGAATTGGTAAGCATCGCAATTACACCCAATGTTGTTCCCATAGAAACCGCGCCAGTGTCCCCCATAAAAAATCGTGCCGGATAGATATTGAACCACAAAAAAGCCAAAAGCGCTCCGGAAAGTGTGGCGCAAAAAGACGCCAAATCAATTTTGTTTTGAAAAAAAGAAATTACCGCGAAAGAAAAAAAAGCGACTAATAAAATTCCGCCGTTCAATCCGTCCAATCCGTCTGTTTCATTAGAAGAAATAGCAGAAAATAAAATAACAAAAACAAATAAAGGCATATACCAAAAACCAATGCTAAAATCTCCCACTGCCGGGATATGAAAAATATCCCAGCCCAATTTCACATAAAACCACCATACACCTAAAATTGCGATAGCGATCAACCAACCGAAACGCACTAAAAATCTCATTCCTCCGCCTTTATTTTTGCCAATTTTTTTAACACTCATATAATCGTCAAAAAGACCCAAAACTCCGGCAGAAACTAAAGCAAAAAGCGGAAGCCACACTTGAGAACGGCTGAAAAAATCCAAACGCGCCAAGAAATTAGTTTGAAAAACTGTCGCCAGATATGGAAAAACAAAATGGGAAAGCAAAGCCAAAACCAAAACGGAAAACCAAACCAAAATCCCTCCCATTGTGGGCGTTCCTGATTTATATTGATGAAGATTATTCACATAAACCAAATCTTCTCCGCTTACCGATTTTTCTTTTATGTTTATTCCTATTTTCTTTCTATATAAAAAATAAGTCAAAATTGGAGTAAAAATAAACGCCAAAAAAAAGGCCAAAAGACCGCTCACTAAAACTTTTAAGATATTTACCACTTCCGGAATCGTTTGTATTTGAGAAAAATTCATACTTTTTAATTTTTTAGGACTTATGCGTTTGACGAAAAAATTAATAGGGATAATCTTTCAAAAAACAATTTAATTTTGGCTAAACTAGCCGAGATTAACTTAATTTCACAAATTACGCCTTAGTAATTTTGAGACAAACGCATAAGTCCTTTTTTTTAAAAAAACAGCCAACTTATTTTCTTAAATAATTTTAACCGAAAACACGCAACGATTTAATCTAAAAAAATATTAATATCTCCTCCAATCATAACTGTCAAAAATCCATTGGGTCAATCTTCTCATATCCCCCCAACGATCGGGGTCGTCCAAAATGACCGCTACAACTCTGTGTTTTTTGGTTTCGTCAACTGTCGCCGTAAGAAGAGATTTTCCCGCCAGTGGAGTAAAACCAGTTTTTCCTCCCAAACAATTTTCCATTTCCCCCAAAAGAATATCGGTATTTTTCAACTGATGCATATATTTTCCATCGCTGGAATAAATTTTTTCTTCATCTATTCTCATTATATCCCAAATCAAATCATATTGCAACGAGTATGAAGCGATTCTCGCCATATCGTAAGCTGAAGAATAACAATTTTGTTCTTGTTCATCAATTTCCAATCCAGAAGAAGTGCAAAAATGAGTGTCTTTCAAACCCAATTCTTTGACTTTGGCATTCATCATATCCACAAATTTTTCCTCCGCGCCGGAAATATGAATAGCTAAAGATTTGGCGGCGTCGTTGGCGCTATTCAAAAGCATCGCGTGCAAGATATTTCTGATTGAAATTTTTTCGCCCGCATAAAGTCGGTTGCTATTGCAAAAACCGCTCATCGGACATCCCACAACTGTTCCAGGAACCCAAAGCGCTTCTTTGGAAATGACTGTTTCTTTTTCCAAATTGGGCACATTCTCCACTATCAAAATTGCCGTCATTATCTTGGTAAGCGATGCCACTTGGGTTTTCTTTCTTCCATTATCATAATGCAATATCGTTCCGCTATCAACATCTATAGCAACTGAAGCTTTTGACCAAATTTTGATATCTTGAACGTCTTTCTTTTTCACCGGAACAAATTCAATGTTTTTGTTTGTGTCCGGAAGAAAAAAATTGTCTTTGCCATAACTTTTCAAAAAATTTTTTCCGCTACTGTCGGAAAAACCATTTTCATTGCTTTCTCCCAAAACTCGCGGTGAAGATTCATTTTTCATTTCATAGATAAAATCAATCTTCAAAAAAAACAATAAGATTGAAAAAAGAAACACAATCGAAAAAAAACTATATTTGGAAACTCTCACTGTCATTTTGATAACTTATAAATTTATTTGGTTTTCTCCGCTCTCATCTTTTTTTTCTTTCAAATTTTTGGCATCTTCCGCTCTTTTGTCTTTGGAAATTTTTTCCCAATCCGGCAATTCTTTCACGCTTTTTAACCCCAATTTTTTCAAAAAATCAAACGAAATTTCATAGAGAAAAGTTCGGCTATTGTTAGGATTTTCCACTCTTTCCAAAAGTCCGCGCATCAAAAGCGACCGCAAAGTAAAAGAACAATTCACCCCTCTCACAACTTCAATATCCGCGCGAGAAACAGGTCCGCGATACGCCACGATAGAAATCACTTCCAAAGCCGCTTGACTCAAATCTCCAGCAATCTCTCCTTTTACCAAACTTGAAACGAACTCGGAATTTTCCGGTCGGGTAACCATTTGAAAACTTTTCCCTTTTTCAAGGATAATCATTCCTCTTTTTTCTCGCAAATATTCTTCTTGCAATTCGCCCAAATAAGTCAAAAGATCTTCTTTTTTAATTTTAGAAATTTTAGAAATTTTCTCCAAACTGAGCGGTTCTCCGCTGACAAACAAAAGACTTTCCAAAATTGATTTTTCTTTTTCCATAAAAAATTTGTTTATTGTTGATAAAATAAGTCGCCAAGAAATGCCACCCCCGAATTTTATCCTGTCCGCGCGATCCACCGATATCCGCCACTCCGTTTTATTCGCCGTTGATTGAAAAAAACGATTCTATTTTTCTCAAATTATTTTTCGCGCTATATTTTTCAAAAAAAATGTTTTTTTTAAATTTCACTTCCGACGAGAAATTATAAAATTGGCGATTCCTTCAAGAAAATTTTTCGCCTCTTGATTTTTGAAATCTATTTCTTTCAAAGCTTCCGTTGCTTCTTTGACAAATTTTTTCGCCAAATTTTGGCAATATTCCAACGCTCCGGTTTCCCGCAAAATGTCCCGAAAAATTTCCAATTCTTCTTTTTTCAAATCTTTTTTCCCTAAAATTTTCCTCAAAATTTCTCTTTGCGAACGAGATCCGTTTTGTAAAGATTTTATCAGCAAAATTGTTTGTTTTCCTTCAACGATATCCGATCCCACCGGCTTTCCGAGAGTTTTTTCTTCTCCAAAAATCCCCAATATATCGTCTTGAAGTTGGAAAGCTTTTCCCAGTGGTAAAGAATAGCGAGAAAAAATCTTCAAATCTTTTTCTTGACAACCGGCTAAAATTCCCCCCAATTGAAGCGGTCCCTCAAAAGTGTACCGAGAAGTTTTAGCTTCAAACATAGCCAAAATTTCCTTTTCAGTCGCTCCGCCTTGATTTTCAAAAATCACATCCAACATTTCTCCGGGAATGGTGGCATAGACGATTTTTTGAATTTTATCCAAAGCTCTTATGATAATTTCCGGCGAAAAACGAGCGTTGAAAATTATCTCGTTTGCCATCGCTGCCGCCATATCGCCGACAATAATCGCCATAGAATTTCCAAAATGTTCGTTGTCTTTGAAAAAACCGTTTTCTTCGCCTATTTTTTTATACACTTCATGCACTGTGGGAACATTATGCCTTTTTTCATCTTTATCTATAATATCATCATGAATCAAAAGAAAGGTGTGAATCAATTCCATTCCGGCAGAAACTTCCACAATTTCTTTTCCATCTTTTCCTCCCATCGCCAAAAAACCGTAATATACCAATGCCGGTCTGATTCTTTTTCCCGACGCCAAAGTAAAATCGGAAATAGTTTTGATTGTTTGAAGAGTTATTTTATCCGTCCTATTGGCCTCTTTTATCTTCCGCTTGAAATAATTGATTAAAAAAGGTTCCAGTTTTTTCTTATATTCCGCAAGCATTTCTGTCGCTTCCATAATTTTTTTCTAGAGAGAAGTATCTTTAATTACGATAATTTATAATAGCGTGTTTTGAATATTCTGGCAATTTTTCTTTGGCTTCTCCGTCGGAACTTCCTCCGCAAGAGTTTCTTACCGCAAAAACGGAGACGAGAAAAACACAATAAAAATTTTGACTTTTAGTTTTTTTCCTCCTAAGATATACGAGAAAGGCGCCTTACTATAAAAAGTCAGCTATTTCCAAAAACATTTCCATTATATCACGGCTATTATTCATTTCGCAAATAAAAATATGAAACCTCAAATTGAAAAAATCAAGAAAGAATACGAGGAAATTTCCGCCAAATTATTATCCAGTGATATCCAGCAATCTCCTCGTTACATTGAATTTAAAAAACGGCAAGCTGAACTCCAAAAAACAATGGGGCTTATTTTAGCTTTGGAAAAAGTTGAAAATACTATGGCGGAAAACGCCCTTTTTATAAATTCCGTGCAAGAAGACGCCGATATAAAACAAATCGCACTAGAAGAAAATTTGAAATTGGCGCGCCAAAAAGAAATTTTAGTTCAAAGCTTGGAATTGGCGCTCATTCCCAAAGATCCTCGCGACGAAAAAAATATTATTGTGGAAATTCGCGCCGGCGCCGGCGGAGATGAATCGGCTCTTTTTGCCGGAGATCTTTTTCAAATGTATCTTCGCTTGGCGGAAAAAAATCATTGGCAAACCATTCTTCTCAATTCCAATGTTATCGGAATAGGCGGATATAAAGAAGTTATCTTTGAAATCAATGGCGCGGGAGTCTTTGGAAAAATGAAATACGAATCTGGAGTTCACCGAGTGCAACGAATTCCAGAAACTGAAAAAAGCGGACGAGTACATACATCCACTGCCACTGTGGCAGTGCTTCCGCAAGCGGAAGAAGTAGATTTTAAAATTAATGAAAAAGACTTGCGAATTGACACTTTTTGTTCTTCCGGTCCCGGCGGGCAATCCGTCAATACCACCAAATCGGCGGTGCGAATCACTCATTTGCCCAGCGGATTGATTGTTTCTTGCCAAGATGAAAAATCTCAGATAAAAAACAAAGAAAAAGCGATGAATGTTCTTCGCGCCCGACTTTTGGAAATTGAAGAGGAAAAAAAATCCAAAGAATTGGGAGCAGAAAGAAAATCTCAAATCGGAACCGGAGATCGTAGCGAGAAAATAAGAACTTACAATTTTCCGCAAGACAGGATAACCGATCACCGGATAAAAAAAAGTTGGAGCAACATCAAAGAAATTTTAGAAGGAAATTTGGAAGAAATTTTTTCCGCGCTTCAAGAAGAAGATATAAAAAGAAAAATTGATCATTAGTTTTTTCGCTTAGCGAATCGCACGACGAAATTTTTCAAATTTTGAAGCATATTTTTTTTATTTTTTATGAACAAAGAAAAAATTCCTGACGCTTACGAAAAAGATTTGATGCTGTCAAAAATTTTAAATGTTTCCCGAGAATATATTTTAGCCAGAAAAAATATCTTGCGATTGAATTCTCTCCAGCAGAAAAAATTTGATCAAATGATTGAAAGAAGAAAAAAGCAAGAACCGTTGGCGTATATCTTGGAAGAAAAAGAATTTTTTGGTTTGACTTTTGCGGTAACTTCTGCCACCCTCATTCCTCGTCCGGAGACAGAACTGTTAGTGGAAAAAATTTTATCTTTGCCTCAAAATTTTTTCAATCGCAAAACCGCAATCATTGATGTCGGAACGGGATCAGGCAATATCATTGTCTCTTTGGCGAAAAATTTTCTTGCGCGCGAAAAAAATCTTCCCATATTTTTTTACGGAGTGGACATTTCCAAAGCATCTTTGGCAATCGCCCAAAAAAACGCGCGCCAATATAAAATTGCGGAAAAGATAAAGTTTGCAAAGTCTGATTTGCTCAAACATTTTTTTCGCGCGCAAGAAAATTTTTCGCCTCTGCCCGATTCGCTTCTCATCGTCGCCAATCTTCCTTATCTTTCAAAAAAAATATATGAAAAAACCCCTCTCAGCGTCAAAAAATACGAACCTAAAATAGCTCTTATGAGCCAAAAATTCGGACTTAAACATTATCAACGTCTTTTTAAAGAAATTTCTCAAATAAAAATAAAATATGAATTTTCTTCCATAAAGATTTTTTTGGAATTCAGCCCGGAACAAAAAAAACGCATGGAAATTGCAACCCGAAAAGAATTTCCTTTGGCGGAAATATCTTTTCAAAAAGATCTGAGCGAAAAATGGAGAATCTTGCAGATAAACATTTAGTTTCAGTTTATCAGTTCCAAACAAAAAATCACGTTTACGTGATTTTTTGTTTGGAACGCTTTAACTTATAATTTTATAATTTAAAGTTTCTCCTTTTTATTTTGTCAATTGATTTTCAATTGACAGTTAAATAAGAATTTATCCGACTATTTTTTCTTTTTTGTCGCTTTTTTCTTGGTAGTTTTTTTTGCTACTTTTTTCTTGGTAGTTTTTTTTGCTACTTTTTTCTTAGTCGCCTTTTTTTTAGTTGCCATTTTTTGTTTTCACCTCCTTTTCTTTTTTTGGTTTATACTTAATATTTTCCTAAAATATTTCTCGACCTTTTTTTGTTTTTTGAAAAAATTACTTTATGCTAAAAATAATTTTTTCGTTACATAAATTATATACCTAATTTTTTTATTTGCAACAGAAAAGTTATCCACAATTTTTATTTTTTTGTTTTTGAAAAAAAATTATCCAATTCCTCAGCAATTAATTCTTTTTTTTGAAAAAATTATTTTGAAAATCCAAAAAATCATTCAAATTTTTTGCTGTTTATAATTTAAGACTTGCACATTTTTAAAAAAATAAAAAAAGCTATACCCCAAAAAGTTGTTCCTGTCTAGTTGACTGCCTTTCAATTTTTGATAGAATTTAATGTAAACATAGGGGATTTCCGAGCGCTTCAACGAAAGCACATTAAAAAATTCCGGAAAACCGGACAACCGATGGAGGTTGAAAAATAAGAAAATAACATAGAAAGGAAGGTGAAAATATGGAATTTAAAGAAGAAAATGAAGAAAAAAATAATCAAGAAATCGAATCTGAAGAAGAAATTGAAGAGAGTGAGAATACTCCAAATAAATTCAGTGATTGGTTGCAAGATAATTTGAGAATTATCATTAGCGTTTTGATTGTAGTTTTGATTGCCGGAGGAATTTATTCTTATTCCAATAGAACCGAATCTCCTCAAGAGAAAACTTTGGAAGTAGCTCAAAACATTGAAGAACCCGCTGATTTGGATCAAGAGAAACTCTCTGATTCCGATCAAGAAAAAACTGAAGTTGCAAAACAAGCGGAAAAAGAACAAACGGAAAAAGAAAAAGTAGCGGAACAAAAAACTGTCGAAGAGAAAAAACCGACTGTTTCTTCAGAAAATAAAGAAAATGTTTCCTCCGTCTCCACCAGTCAAGAGACGGAACAGTCCTTCATTGAAACCGCTTCCAAAGGAGATAGTCAAACAACTTTGGCTAGAGTGGCTTTGGCTCACTATTTGGAAAAAAATCCCGATTCCAGTTTGAAAGCGGAACACAAAATTTACATTGAAGATTATTTGAGAAAAAATGTTTCCAATGGAAAAGGAATTTTTGTGGGAACATCGATGGAATTTTCCAAAAGTATGATAAGCGACGCGATATCCAGAGCGAAAAATCTTAATGAAAATCAGATCAATAATCTGCACAAGTATGTCATTCGAACTCCTTCATTAACTTAAAAGATAGTTTTGAAGAAAAATTCTGCTGTTCTTTTATTGCAAATATAAGTATATTATTACTTTTTCAGTCTTCATACTAAAACAAAAACATTCGCAACGCGAATGTTTTTGTTTTAGTATGATTTGAGTTTTAGTATTACTTATAGGACTTACGCATTTGTCTCAAAATTACTAAAGCGTAATTTGTGAAATTAAGTTAATCCCTGCTACTTTAACCAAGATTAAATTTTTTTTGAAAGATTATCATTATTAATTTTTTCGTCAAACGCGTAAGTCATAATTCATATACCAGTGTCCAAAACATAACTTTCAACAAAAAAAATATCCATACTTTAAAAATATCTTTTTAAAAAATTTTCACCTCGTCACCCAATTCAATCCCTTCTCTGTCGCAAGCCCCCGCCTTAATTTCTAAAACTTTATCCACCAAAATGTCAGGAGTAATATTTTGAGAAAAATCAGAAGGAATATTTTTGAAAATTGCCACTATTTTTCCATCTGAAATCCACAAGATATCCAAATCAAAAAGCATTCCTTTCATCCAAAAAGAATACTTGTTTTTTTCTTGAAATTCAAAAATCATCGCATTCCAAGAAAACATTTTTTTTCTCCCTCCTAATCCTTTTTCTCTTTTTTGAGGATTAAAAGCTCTTTCAGCCAAAAAATAATTATCTCTTATTTTAACCAGATGAAAATTATGGCTAAAAATAAATCCCAAAAGAAAAAAAGCGATTAAAAAAAATTTTTTCTTCATTAAAATTGTTGACATAAATTAACTTTCAAAAATAAAAAATATGACGCGACTGTAAAAAAATCAGTTTCCTCCCACCTAAATTTTTTATGGATTGTTTCATTTCAGATAACTTGAAGCTTTTGTCATTTCTCCAAGGTTTATTTAACTGGTGCAATGGCAAAATTACAATTACAAAGCTTACGCGTTTGACGAAAAAATTAATAATGATAATCCCTCTCAATCGCTTCAATCTTAATTAAACCAGCAAGAATTAACTTAATTTCACACCTTATGCTTTATTTTAAAACAAGCACGTAAGTCCTATATAAAACATCTTCCCCCTCTTATAAATTTATTTTTGAAATTTTCAAGCGAGCAATAATTTAAAAGAAATGCTCAATTCTTAACTTAGTATTTTTCTGTTCTTTTGTTTTTTAGGCAAAGAATTTTTTTATTGATATAAATCAAAAATATCACTGCCAAAAAAACAGTCAAAAACAATGTCACACTTTTTCCAAAAATGCGAGTATTGAGTGCAACAAACGCCACAATCACGGTAAAAATCCAATAAGAAAAAACTATTTTTCTTTGCGACCAGCCCAATTCCATTAATTTATAATGCAAATGATTCATATCCGGCTGAAACAGCGACCTTTTATTGCGAAATCTTTCTCCAATCACCCATAAAAAATCAACCAAAGGAATAATCAAAACCAAAAGAGCGGTGGCAATTTTAGTTCCGGAAAAAATAGCCAAAACTGACAAGGAAAAACCCATAAACATTGCTCCGCAAGTTCCCGCCATTATCTTTGCCGGATAAAAATTAAAAATTAAAAAACCCAAAAAGACTCCTGTTAAAATAGCGCAAACAATCGCAATTGGCGGTTGATTGACTTCCGGTCGCAAACTCAAAAAAAATATCGTCGTTCCGGCAATAAGACTTATTCCTCCGGATAATCCATCGATTCCATCCGCCCAATTAATCGCGTTTATCACTACTACAATCCAAAAGATAACCATCAAAACGGAAAAAATTGTTCCCAAACTGGAGTCAAAACGAATTATCCCACCAGTGAAAGGATTAGTTATGTAATAAACTCTCACCCCCATAATAAAAACCAAAACCGCCACCGCCACTTGGAAAAAAAGTTGGACTTTCCAAAAAATTTCCTTGATATCATCCCAAAAACCTACCGCAAAAATTATTCCCGTTCCTAGCATAAAACCATAAAGTTCCGGAGAAATCACTAAATTTTTATCAAAGATAATCGCCAAATTGAAAGCTAAAACCATAGCAATCCCTCCAATTCGGGGGATATTTTTTCCTCTTTTAAGATGAATATGTCGGGAAGATTTATGTTTTTCCAAAAAAAACCGATGGGAAAAAGAAATTGTCGCAAACAAAAAAAATACCGAAAAGAAAAACGCTTCTAAAAATGGAACTAGATATTTTAACATTTTTTTCTTGTTACATTTCCGCTAACGAGATTATTTTCTCATTTTTTCCGTTACCCAAAATTCGCCAAAATATTTCCCCAACATAATTCTCGTTTGAGAATCAATCGCCGGAAGAGATCCTAAAAAAGGGGCAATCACCGGCACCAAAACCCATTGTAAAAGCATGAAGATATTTCTCCAGCGAGAATATTTTTTCGGTCTCGGAGGCATCAAAAGAAAACTTAACGACATAGAAACAACCAAACCAAACATTGCCAAAGTCATCAGATAACGAGTAATAAAAGGCAAATTATGCGCCAAAACGCTTTGATTGAATTCTTTTCCGCCAAAAAAAAGCGGAAGCCAACCTAAAATAGCCAAAATCAAGGAAGCTGTCGCCCAACTGTGATGTCCCTCCAACATTTCAAAAGCCGTTTTGATTTTTTTGCGCCAACTTATCTTTTTGTTTGGAACAATCGCTCGCATAATAATGGGAAAATTTTCAATTCCATATGCCCATCTCCTTTTTTGTTTGTATTGATTTTTAATCGTTTTCCAATATGTTTCCGCCAAAACAGCGTCCAGCGATATGGAAAGATAAATCGGTTTAACTTTGTAGTCTCCCGAATAATAAGAAAAACATTTCCAATATATAATAGAATCTTCGCTAATCATATTGACTGGCCAAAAATTCACTCGGTAAAGAGTTGCGAAAGGTTCGCTATGTGAAGAAAAAGTAACCATCCCTTCAATTCGCGTGCTTTGAAAAATATGCCAAAAACTGGAACCGGTTACAATTACTCGCACAAAAGCGTTGGTATCCCAAAGATTATTATGATACATTGGCAAAGGTTGATAACTTCGTTGAAGTCTTTTGGGATCAATTATATATTCATAAGTAAGCGCCGCAAAATATTGCGGATGAGCGACACTGTCGCAATCAAAATTGGAAAAAATAACTTTTTCAAAATCAATTCCGTTTTTTTCCAAATATTCCACCAATTTTTTGGCGGCAAAAGTGGCATTGGATCCTTTGGCTTTCATTTCGTTAGCCTTGACAATATGAGTGGTCACTAAAAAATCTTTAAAAACTCCTCTAAATTTATTTTCCAAATAAATTACTTTTTTTCTTCTTTGTTCTTCTGGTTCTCTTTCTTCCGTCGCCAACAAAATAATGATTTGTTGATTGGGAAAATTAGAATCAGCCACCGCTTGAATTGCCGGCTCAATAATCTCTTCCAGCTCGTTAGCAGTGGGAAGCATAACCACGTGAATGATTTTTTTCCAGTCCAACACTTCTTCTTTTTTTATATTTTTTATCTCCTTTATATATTTTTCGCCTTTTTTTATCTCTTTCCGAATAATCATTCTATTTTTAAAAGAAAGTTTTTTATTTTTTTTAAGCATTTTTTTCATTTCGCTTATATTGGCGGATAATTTTTGCCGATATTTTTCCGGGTATTGTATGTTTTGACATCTTTCCCACCAATCAATTTGCGTTCCCTTTTTCAATTTTCTGTATCCTTCAACCGAATAATAAGCGATAAAAATAGTTCTGAAAATCCAATAGATATCAAATAAAATAACAAAAATTGCGACATAAACAGGCAAAATAAAAGAAAAAACAAACATTCCGAAAATAGTCGCCCAAGTCAAAAATCCGGGGATTATCTCCATCAACCTTTGCCATTTTCTTTCTTTTTTATCTTTTGTTTTAGGATCGGGAAAATCAAACATTTTTTCCAAAATCAATAGTTAATAATAATAACGCTTAAAGAAGCCACTAAAAGTGCCACTTGGACCAAAAAAGCCGCTATCAACAAAATATAGGTGGCAATTCTTTCCTTATACCGATAAAAAAAATCCGCCAAGAAAAAATTCAACAAAAAAAGAGCTAGCCCGACAAATGGAAGGATAAAAAAAAGCTTGCCATTGCCTATATTGTCCACTCCGAAGTAGACATTGTAGTGCAATATAATGTCTCTGTCAATCGGACGGATAAAAATAAACGGAGCCACCCAATTGATCGCATTAAGGATAAAAGTGAACAATAAAAGCCACAAAACAAATTCGCTTTGATAAAAATCTTTTTTATAAAAAAGCTTGGGTATGAAAATCAAGCTTTTTTTGAAAATTTTTCCGAACTTTTTTTTGAACATTTTTTCTTTTCTTTTTGAAATTATTCCAGTTTGGGCTTTTCCAAAACCACCGGTTCAATTGCTTTCTCTTCTTCGGTTATTTTAGAAGTATCTTTGATGATTTTTCCCACTTCTTTGTAAGCGATATTGTAATGATTTACCGTTGTTCCCATACTTGCACCCAACTTTTTCATATATTCTTCAAAAGCCAAAATATGTTTTTCCAGCTTAGCCACATTGGCACGGATAAATTTTGCGCCTTCTTCAATTTTGAGAGCGCGCAAACCTTGAAGAACTGTTTGCAAATAAGCCAAGAAAGAAGTGGGGGAAACGATAATGACTTTCCTGTCTTGAAAAGCATATTCTATCAAATCTCGCGTGCTTATCTGAACCGCTCCCACCTTATTAATCAATAAATCATAATAGATCGCCTCTGAAGGAATAAACATAAAAGCAAAATCCATCGTCCCCTTTTCCGGCAAAATATATTTTGAAGTTTCATCAATTCTTTTTTTCAGATCGTCTTTAAAAATTCTTTCTATTTTTTTTCTCTCTTCTTGATCTTTGGTATTGAGCAATTTTTCATAATTTTCCAAAGAAAATTTGGAATCAACCGGAATTAGCTTGTCTTTTACTTTGACTACCGCGTCCACAATAAGGTCGTTTCCATCTTTCCCTTTTCCTAAATTATATTGCATTTCATAAGAATTGGGGGGCAAAACATTTTTCAAAGTTTCTTCCAAAAAATATTCTCCTAAAATTCCTCTTTGTTTGGGATTTTTCAAAATATCCTGCAATCCTTGAAGCTGAGAAGAAAAAGAAATTATTTGCTTATTGGTTTCTTCCAATTTTGCCAATTTCTCTGAAATTTGAGAAATTGACTTTACCGATTGATCGGCAATTCCTTGCGTAGCGCGCATTGTTTCAGTCAACTGTTCTCTGTTAGCGCGATGAGTTTCCGCCAATTTATTGTCCAACATTTGACGCAATTCTTTGTTTTGATCGGAAAAATTTCTATTTTGCTCCGAAAGAATGGATAGTTTTTCTAATACCGCCATTATTTTTGGATCCTCTTTTGAATTTTCCATTTTTTTTGCCAAACTCACCAAAAAACTCAGCAAAACAAGAAACAAAAAAAATACTCCCCCAATCAATAGATATATCATATTTTCCATAAAATAATTTATTATTTTCTTTTGGCTATAAATTGTCTAAGCCCGGAAATTTTATTAATCACCTCTTCATGAGGACCTTCTAAAAATTCCAAGATAAATTTATCCAGCATATTAAGACGATATTTGAATTCTTCCATCGTCATTAACGCAAAAACTATTTCTTTGCCAATCTCCGCTTCCAAACTGCTCATCAGATTTTTCAGTTTAGCTTTGCTGACATTATCCCCCACCAAAACCATATCCGCTTTGCTCTTCTCATAGTTGATAAAAATTCCGCTGATGACTGCCAACTTCATATTGCCCAAATTTTTAATCTTTTCCAAACTGCGACACTGCGGATAAATGTTAGACTTGACAAACAAATTTTTCAGTTCCGGATAAAAACTGAAGCTCTCATTCATTTGGTAAAAAAGATTATTTTGTTTGCTCTTTTTTTTGAGAAACTTAATTTTAAGCAAAGTGTGCAACTCGCTTCTCACTTTTGTTCCTTTCAACATATTTTTTTCAACAATTTCGGAAAAATTGAAAGCTTGTTCGGGGTTTTGCAAAAAAAATCGCAATAACCGCGCTCTTTCTTTGGAGCCAAAAAGATTTTCCAATATCTCAGACATATTTTTTAGTTTAATGACTTTAATTAAAGCTATTATAATATCCATCAAGCTAAAAGTAAAGAAACCCTATAAATGGATTCATTTTTATTTTTTTGCAAAGCTAATCCAAACATTTAAGTTTGTTCAAAAAATATCTTGAGTTTTTTCCATATTAATTCCTTCAAACACAAAAAATTTTTATGTTTGTAAATTTGTGATATAATTGACGTAGTCGATTTAAAAATTAAAAAAAGAAATACTTCTAATAATTTTTATTTAAAAAAAAATGGAAAAATATCAAATATTTGCTGTATCGTCAATTTTATTGATTCTAGCCAACAATTGGCATATCATAGATAACGCTCAATTTATTCCTCATTTATTTGATTATACCGCTTATGGATTTTTTGTTTTTGGAATATTCAAACTAATAAAAAAGCAACAAAAAAAATCTTAAAAAATAATTTATAGTTTTGAAAAAATTGCGGAAATTCAAAAAAAATTTCCTCAATTGAGAATTGAAGAAAAAAAGGATAATTTCGGAATAAGTTTTTATGTTTTCCGTTAACCGAAAGATACCCTCTAAAATTTATACGCCAATATTGCAATCTAAAATAATTTTGTAATCCTTGTTATTTTTATGCTTATCATTTTTTTATAAAACAATCATTCTAAATAATAAATAATTTTTATATTTATGAAAAAAAAATATCTTGAAAAGCATTCCGGCAAAATAGTTTTTATCGTTTTAATCTTTATGGCAGTTGTTTCCATTCTTAACGCCAAAAATGAAAGCGCCATCTTTGATGAAACCGCCCATATTCCGGCCAGTTATTCCTATGTAAAACTTCAAGATATGCGTCTCAACCCGGAACATCCACCTCTTATCAAAGATTTGGCCGGATTACCTCTTTTGTTCACATCTATCAATTTTGACACTTCGCAAAAATTTTGGACTGAAAATCCCGATGGACAATGGGAAGCGGGAAGATCTTTTCTTTGGAACAGCGGAAACGACGCCGATAAGATTATTTTTCTTTCTCGCTTGCCTATCGTAATAATTTCTCTTCTTTTGGGATTTTTTATTTTTCGTTGGACCAAAGAGCTTGCCGGCGCGATTGCCGGACTTTTCGCTCTCGTTTTATACGCTTTTGATCCTAATATTTTAGGTCATAATCATTTTGTCACCACTGATATCGGTATTGCCACTTTTATGGTTTTCTCCTTTTATTATTTTTTGCGTTTTATAAAAAAACCTGTATGGAGAAATGTTTTTCTTGGCGGATTTTTTTTAGGATTAGTTCAACTGGCAAAATTTTCTTCGGTCTTGCTTTTTCCCATTTTCGGTTTAATCCTTATTATTTATCCTCTTTGTAAAAACCAATCTGATAACGAAGGAAAAAAATGGATTTTTAAAATAAAAGATTTATCCTCCTATTTGATCAAAGGGATTGTGGCTTTTATTTTTTCTCTTTTTGTTGTCTGGACAGTTTATTTTTTCAACACTTGGAAAATGCCGACCGAAAAACTGGATTCTATTATCAATTATCAATTCAATTCTCAAAGTCAGCTGGCTTCCGCTAGAATTATGAATAAAACATTGCTATCGCTAAATCAAACTTCACTCGGAAAACCTCTGGCGGAATATCTTTTGGGCATAGGCATGGTTTTCAAAAGAGTGGCAGGCGGAAACGGCGCTTATTTTATGGGGAAAGTTTCTTCTCAAGCTTTTCCGCTTTATTTCCCAATAGTTTTTATTTTGAAAGAACCACTGGCCAGTTTATTTTTATATTTTTTGTCTATTGCCATCTCTTGTTTTTGCTTTTTTCATTATTTAAGTTCCAAAGAGAAAATTCCATTCACTTCTCTCATTCGTCTCAATATAACTTCTTTTTCTATGGTTTCTTTTATTTTTTTATATTCTTATATCAGCCTCACTGGAAATCTCAACATCGGATTCCGCCATCTTTTTCCTATTTTGCCTTTTATCTACATTTTGAGCGCCAAAATCATTTTTGATTTTATAAAAAAAATGACTCCCAATAACCGATCTGTTTGGAATTGGATAATTATTTTTTTAACGATTTTTTTAGTCTCCGAAACAATTATCTCTTATCCCTATTATATGTCTTATTTCAATCAAATCGGAGGGGGTCCCAAAAAAGGCTACCACTATGTGACTGACTCTAACGCCGACTGGGGACAAGATTTGAAACGTCTTCGCGTTTGGGTTGAAGATTACAACGCGCATAAAGATGGCGATTGGTGCAAATTGGAAAAATACAATTATACCAAAGATTGTCAAGCGATTCAAAAAATCCACCTCAATTATTTTGGCGGAGCAGATATTAAATATTATTTTGGCGACATTGCCATTGACTGGTGGGACTCTCGTCGTCCTATTATGCCCGGTTTTTATGCTATTTCCACCAATTATTTACAAGGCAGTTTATACGACAAAACAAAAACCGACGAAGAATCTTACCGTTGGACAAAAAAGATAAAACCCATAGCTCAAGTTGGAACCTCATTTTTCGTTTATTATATAACTCCGGAAGAAGCAACTAGGATCAAATAAAATATAACCGAATAAAAAAAATTAATTTTTACTGTTTTTTGTCGTTTGCGGAATCAGATTCCTGGTTTTGAGAATTTTCCAAATCATTAAATTCTTCTTAAAAAAATTTGTAAAAAACTTTATTCTCTATTCTAAGATCAATATATTCCAAATTTTTTCTTTTATCTAAAGGGATTTCTTTTTCTAAAATCAATTTCAATTTTTGAAACTGTTTTTCTAAATCTGTATCAAAGTTAAAGAATATCCTCCAACCTTCTTTTGTTTTCACTCTAACATCTTGAGAGATAAAGCTGGGAGTTTCTAACAGATATTCGCTTTCAAAAGCGGAGTTTTCTTTCAATTTTTTTTGTAAAATGATAATTTTTTCCATATATTTTCTATCTAAAACCGATTCTCCTAAGCCAATTTTTTCTTCAAAATTGGAATAAAGAATCGGAAAACTCGTTTGTGAATTTGGAGAAAAAACATCAAAAGCTTCTCCTGTTCCATCTAATAAATAACAATTTTCTTTGTTCAGAACGCAAACCGCCAAAAAAATTCCTCTTTCTTCAATTTCAACAATCAAACTATGAGGAAATTTTTTTGTTATATGAACTGTTTTTATTTTTCTAATTGCCGAAGAAATGTTCCCCTCTATTTTTTTTCCGCTAACGAGAAAAAGATTATTTTTCCGATTGCCGAAGAAATATTCTCCGGAAATTTCTTTTTGCGTTTTTTCTTTTATAATTTCTTCCGCAATAGTTGAATTTCCGTTTATTTTTATAGTGTTAATGGTTAAAAATTCAGAAAAAAATATCGCATAAAATAAATAAAATAAAAAAGGAAAAAATAATAAATAAAACATTACCTTATAAAAAAGAGAACTTCCTTTCCTGTGATATTCAGAATGAGAATTTTTTTTTGTTTTTATTACCCGACTTTGTTTTTTTCGCATTTTTAGGAAAAATATTTTAATTAATAATTTTTTCCAAAGACAAAAATAAATTTTCCAAAGCCAATCTGATATTGGAGTTATTTTTTTTTGCGTTTTGCAAAAATTTTTCCAATTCTTCAATTATAAAAAATGATTGTGAAGAGCTTATTCCCTTTAGTATTTCTTTTTCAAACATATTTTCTCTTAAAAGAGCCAGCCAAAAATTCATTTTTATTGATAGGTCATTGATCATCTTGAAATTTTTTTCCGCCCAAATAAAATTTTCGTTGAGATTATTTTTTATAATTTTTTCCAATTCTTCTTTTATCCGATTATATTCAAAAATCACTTCCCCTTTTTTGATTTTTATCGCCATTCCCGGACGACCTAATGCGCCAAAAGATAATACCTCCGAATTTCCAGCAATTCCTGCTATTTTTCTTATCTCCATATCATTTACTAAATTGAATTTTCTTTTAACACAACGAGAAACAACCGTTAGAAGAATTTTTTCTTTATTATGGCACACAAGAATAAAAACACAATTTAAGGGCGGTTCTTCCAATGTTTTCAAAAAAGCATTCTGTGCCGAAACAGTCATTTTTTCAGCATCGTCAATTATTCCGACTTTACATCCTCTCCCAGAAGAATAAAGACTTGCCCAGTGTTGCAATTGTCTAATCTCATCCACTCCGATATCTTTTATCCTCATTACTCCATTTTTTTCCTCTTCTTTAGGACTGATAATTATTATATCAGCGTTATTTTTTTCTCCATTTTCAACAATCTCTTGAGCAAAACTCAATGCTACTGAAAATTTCCCTAAATGTCTTGGTCCAAAAAAAAGATAACTCTGAGAAAAAGTTTTTTTTTCCGCTTCTTTTTTCAAAAAAAATATAACTTTTTGATTTCCGACAATATCCAACATTTTTTTATTTTTTATCAGTTATTGAATTTGAAAAACGAAATTTTTCCTCCACTTCTTTGACATAATCCAAAAACTTTTGCTTAAAAACTTCTTCAGAAAATATCTGGGCTTTATTTTTTATATATTCTTTGTCAAATTTTTCTTCATTCTCGCAAAATCTCCTTACTCCGTCAGCCAAAACTTCCGGAGTAGTCACTTCAAAAAAAATCCCCGTTTTCAAATCTTCCACTATTTCTTTTGCTCCCGCTTTTTCAATCGCAATCACTGGAACACCTCGTCTCATAGCTTCCACAGGTGCAATCCCAAAATCATCAATTCCGGGAAAAATAAAAGCGCGAGCGTGACAGTAAGCAAAAGATAATTCTTCTCCATTCGCCCAGCCGAAAAAAGTTATATTCTTCCCCGCGTTTTTTTCAATTTTTTTTCTCTCCTTGCCTTCTCCGATAATTACAAGAGGAAGTTCCATTCGATTAAATGTTTCTATCGCAACATCTATTTTTTTGTAAGAAGACAAGCGAGAAACAATGAGAAAAAAATTTTGATGAGGAAACTTATTTTTTATTTTTTCTGAAAAAACCGCGCCGTTTTCATCTTTTTTCCTCCAAGCCGGAGGATATATCACCGCACTTTCTTTGCGATAATATTTTTTTATCCTTTTTTGAGTATAAATTGAATTAGCAATTAAAAAGTCCGGGCGATCCGCCGCCAATCGATCCCATAAACGAAAATAACTGAAAATCGGTCTTATTAGGAATAGACTCACGCCAATTTTTTTTTCTTGAATATATCTTTCATTATAATCCCAAACAAAACGCATCGGAGAATGAATGTAAGCGATATGAAGAGTGTTAAGTCTGGTAACAATTCCTTTTGACCAAGCACCCGAAGAAGAAATTACCATATCAAAATCTCTCAAATCAAAAGTTTCCGGCGCCATTGGAAAAAAAGGCGCCAACCACTGAACTCTTTTTCTGAAAAAAGCGGGAAATTTTTGCAAAAAAGAAGTCCGAATTTTTCGATCGCTAAATTTTCCTCGCATTTTTTCTTTCTCATAAATCAATGTATAAATAGGCGCTTCAGGAAAAATTTCGCAAAGACTTTCCAAAGTTTTTTCCGCCCCTCCAAACTGATTTAAAAAATCATGAACCAACGCCACTTTTAATTTATTTTTTTCATTCATTTTATTTTTTGAAAAAATTAAAAAAATATTTTTAATTTGTTTTTAAACCTTTCGCGACCTGAAAAAATTAATTCGCATATTTTGAAAAACTTTCCGATTTATTTTTCATAACCGGATAAAATCTCCGCAATTTCTTGAGAACACTTTTCCCAACTAAATCTTTCTATATTTTCATATCCTTTTCTTAGTAGATCTTTTCTCATTTCTTCATCTTGCAAAATAAGTTGGATTATTTTAGCCATTGCCACCGGTTCATTGGGATCTGTAAAACACGCTCCTTGTCCGGAAATTTCCGGGAGAGAAGACAAATTGGAAGTTAAAATCGGCGCGCCTAAAGCTTGAGCTTCCAAAATTGGCAAACCAAAACCCTCATAAAAAGAAGGCCAGAAAAATATTTCACAATTTGCCATAAGCGACCATTTTTTTTCATTGTTTATGAAACCCAAAATATGGATATCCTTTTTGAACTTTGAATTTTGAATTTTTCTCATTATTTCTTCATAACCAAAGCCGGGACCACCCGCCAAAAACAACTTGTGCGGAATTTTATATTTCTCCTTCAAAATCTCAAAAGTATCCAGAATACCCAAAACATTTTTCCTTTTTTCTAATCTTCCCACAAAAAAAAGATACTTCTCTTTTTTTTCTTTTTTTGGGAAATGTTCTTTCTTTTCTTCCTCTAATTTTTCCTTAAAAGAAAAAATTTCTTCTCTTATCCCCTCGTAAATCACCCTGATTTTTTTTGGTGGAATTTTATAAATTCTTTCCAAATCTTTTTTGGTATTTTGAGAAACTGCAACTATTTTTTCCGCCCAATGACAAGACTTTTTGACCGAAAGATGCATATAAAATTTTTCCCAAGCGGAATAACCTTCTGGAAAAGTTTCAAATTCCAATCCATGCACCACCACCACTGTTTTTTCAGGATGAAAAAAAGGAACAGTATGCGCCGAAATGAAAAGAATCTCTATTTTTTGAAAAAAAACTTCCCAAGATAATCCCAGTTGTGTCCAAAATCTAGGAATAGACAAAATTTTAACCTTCCAATTTTGAGGCAGAGAAAAATCAATTGATTGATTTTTTCTCAAAAAAACAATTACTTGGTGTTTTTTTAGTTTTCCTCTTAAATTTTTGATCACCTGATAAGAATATTCTTCAATTCCGGTTTTCTCTTTCACAAAAGCACGCGAACCGTCAATTCCAATTAACATACATTTTGAATTTTTATTTTTTAACTTTGCTTTTTATTTGCTCAGAAGAATTGCCTTTTTATAAACGCTCAAATTATCCAGCACAACTCCAATACCTTTTATAACGCAAAAAATAGCATCATCCGCGACATAGCTAGGAACACCAATTGTTTTTGTCACAAGTTGATCAATGTTTTTTATAAGTGCTCCGCCACCAGAAAGAACCATTCCTTTGTCCATTATATCAGCTGAAAGTTCCGGAGGAGTCTCTTGAAGAACTTTTTTAATGGCGTTTATAATTTCTCTTAACTCATCTTGAATAGCTTGAGTCACTTCATTGGAAGAAATTTTCACAATGCTAGGAAGCCCTCCAGTTAAATCTCTTCCCCTTATATCCATATATTCTTCCTTTACTTGTGGCAAAGCTGAACCAATTTTAATTTTTATCTCTTCTGCTGTTCTATCTCCAATCGCCAAACTAAATTTTCTTTTTACATAATCGGCAATTGCTTGATCAATTTTGTTCCCTCCCACTCTTGCGCTTGTTGCTGCCACAATTCCTCCCAAAGAAATTACCGCTATTTCGGAAGTTCCTCCTCCAATATTGATAATCATATTCCCTGAAGCTTTTTGAATGGGGATGCCGGCACCAATCGCCGCCAACATCGGTTCTTTAACAATATAAGCTGTTTTAGCACCAGCTCTAATCGCCGCGTCCACCACCGCTCTTCTTTCAGTGGAAGTTACTCCCGCTGGAATGGAAACTAAAACTTCTGGGCGAATCAAACGAAATCTCCCGCTAACCTTATTGATAAGATATTTAAGCATCGCTTCCGTAATTTTATAATCCGCAATCACGCCGTCTTTCATCGGACGACTGGCAAAAATTGTGTCCGGAGTTCTTCCTAACATTTCCTTAGCTTCATCTCCCACCGCTAAAACTCTATTATCATCAACAGACACTGCCACAACACTCGGCTCATTAGCAACAATTCCCCTCCCCGGGATATAAACCAAGATATTGGCGGTTCCTAAATCTATTCCAATTCTTCTTACCAACATAATAGAAAATTAAAAATCAAAATGCAAAAAAGCAAAATGATAATGCAAAAATTTAAAAATTATTATCTTTCTTTTTACTTTTTTTATATCGCAACAATTTCAAAACAATTCAGTTTAGTCCAATTATATCTCTTTCTATTTTTATATTTTATTGTTTTATCAATTTTATATTTGCTCCCAACAAACTCAATCTTTTTTCTAAATTTTCATAACCGCGATTAATTGAATATACTTCTCTGAGAATTGATTTCCCTGGTATCGCCAACATCGCCACTAAAATTATAGCCGCCGGGCGAAGAGCGGGAGGACACATCATTTCAGCCGGTATCAGTTTTCCAAAACCTTCCACAAAAACTCGATGCGGATCCAAGAGAGTTATTTTGGCTCCAAGACGATTAAGCTCAACAAAATAAATGGCTCTATTCTCATAAACCCAATCGTGAATCAATGTTTTTCCATGCGCCATCATCGCAATTGGAACAAAAAATGGCAAATTATCAATGTTTATTCCGGCAGAAGAAGGTGTTGCTGGATGAATTTTTTCTTCCAATGCTCTCAACACTGAGGAATAAGTTTGAATATCAACCAATTTTGTTTTTTTATTTTTGGCCAAGTATTGAGAAACTATTTTATACTTAAAACCCATTTTTTCCAACTTTAAAAGTTCTAATTCCAAAAAATCAATTGGGCAACGTTTTATTAAAATTTGACTTTTTGTAACAATCGCTAACGAGAAAAAAAACATCGCTTCAATCGGATCTTCACTGATTTCATAAGAAATATCTTTATTTATCTCCTTTTTACCTTCAATTTCCAATGTCATATTTCCAATTCCTTTTATTTTTACCCCTAATTTTTCTAAGAAAAAACATAAATCCTGAACCATATAATTTGCTGAAGCTAATTTTATTTTTGTCTTCCCTGAAACTTGCGTTGCCGCTAAAAGAACATTTTCCGTCGCCGTATCTCCCGCTTCATACATTACTATTTCCTTTTCAGAATAAAGTTTTTCGCAAATAACAGAAAAATTTTTCGCTTCTGTTTCAATTTTCATTCCCAATTTTTCTAATGCAAACAAATGAGGTTTTATCGTGCGACTTCCCAATTTGCAACCTCCTGATTGAGGAATGGAATATTTTTTCAATCTTCCCGCCAAAGCTCCAATCATCAAAATTATAGAACGAGTTTTCATAGCGGATACTCTGTCAATTTTGTCAATTCTTATATCTCTAGGAACTTTTATTTTCAGATCTCTTCCTTTGGCTTTTATCTGAACACCAACACTTTTCATAACTTCCAAAAGACGATTGACCTCTTCAATTTGCGGAACATTTTTGAGGGTGGTTGTTCCCCGATTAACCAAAGACGCCATTAAAAGAGCTACCGCCGCGTTTTTGGAAGTATTGACTGAAACTTCTCCTTTTAGTTTTTTTCCTCCTTCAATTTCAAGGTATTCCATATTTTTAAATTTTTATTTTTATAACAACAATGATAAATTATCTTTCAACTACTTAATGATTTTTTTATTATCCAACCATTCCTGCAAAATTATTCTTGCCGCTTCTTTGTCATCATATTTTTTGATTTCTTTTTTACCTTGTTTTTTGAGATTAAAATGAGCCATTTTAGTACTAAACATTTCATTTTGATACGCAACCTTGACACCAATTTTTTTTTGCAAAAAATCGCCTAACTTTTTTCCCGCATATTCATTTTTGACAAGACCAACAAAAAACGGTATTCCAATAATCACTTCTTTAATTTTTTTTTTCTTAATTATCCCGGACAAATTAGCAAAAAAACTTTTATCATTTTTAATGACATCCCAAGAAAAAGCGATTCTCATTTCCTCATCCGCCAAAGCTAACCCCACGCGAGATTCTCCATAATCAATGCCTAAATAATAGCTTGGGAAATCTGGTGAAAATTTAAATTTTTCTTTAAGATTTTTTTTCATTAACTTATCCGGAAAATATTTTTTTTGAAAAATTAATTAAAAAACAAAAATCAATTTAGCAAAAAATTTTTATCCAAAAAAATTCTCAAGATAATTTAGTCGGAGTCAATATTTCAACCCCATTCTTTTTCACCAAAATAGTATTTTCAAAATGAGCGCTTAACTCTCCATCATCGGTTACAAAAGTCCAACCATCTTTCAAAATCTTTGTTTTCGCTGTCCCCGCATTAATCATTGGTTCCAAAGCTAAAGTCATTCCTTCCAAAAGACGTGGCCCTCGCAAGCCATTTTTAAAATTGGGAATTTGAGGATCCTCGTGAAGTTTTCTGCCTACCCCATGTCCCACCAAATCTCGCACTATTGAAAATCCATTTTTTTTAACATATTTTTCCACTGCGGAAGAATATTCTTCCAAAAAAATCCTCGCTTTGATTTTTTTTATTCCCAATTGCAAAGCTTCTTTTGTCACTTCTTTCAATTTTTGCGCCTTAAAAGAAACTTTTCCCACCTCAAAAGTGCGCGCCATATCGGTAATCATATTTTCCCACCGCATTCCTATGTCAATTTTAAACAAGTCTCCCGTTTGAATAATCTTTTTAACGCTCGGAATCCCATGAACAATTTCCGAGTTGATTGACGCGCAAATGGTCGCTGGATAAGGATTATTTTTTTCTCCTTGTCCTTTAAAAATTGGAAAACCTCCGCGAGATCTGATAAGTTTTTCAGCTAATTCGTCAATTTCAAAAGTATTTTTCCCCGGAACAATCGTGCGCGCCAATTCATCCATAATTTCTCCCAAAATTTTTCCTCCACGACGCATTTTATCAATCTCGTTCTTCGCTTTAATAATAATCATTTTCAAATAATTTAAAAGTAAATTGCCAACATTTATGCGATTTTTGACTTCTTCAACCTACTCAAAGACTACCTTTTTTGAACTATCTTGTCAATTTTAAGCTTTTATTTACAAAAATGTAAAATTATTGTAACATTAGAGGTATAAAAATGTAAAAAAATATAATTATGAACAAACAAAAAATAATTCTTTTTATTGCAATAATTTCTTCTTTACTCGTCGTTTTTTTGAGTTTCTCTCTGCTCAATAATAAAAAAAACCAATTAAAAGAAAATATTGAGAAAAAAGTTTCCACTTTTTCCACTAAAGAAGATGTCAAAAAAGCTTCCGCGGAAATAAATGAAAAAGTGGCCTCTCTTGAAAAAAAATTAGAAGATTTGAAAAAAGAAACTCTCGCTCCCGCCAGTGCTCCCTCGTCATCAGAAACAGCTACGACAAAACCTGCCACTTCAGAATCAACTGCGACTGTCGCAGATTCTTCTTCTAACTCCATAGAAGAAAAATCCGCCGAAGAAGAACCACAAACCATTACCATCCAATTGGAAGAAAGCCAACTTGAAAGCTTGGAAAAATATTTGGAAAAAATGGAAGATAACCGAGACGAAATGCTAGACGAAATAGATGAGATTGAAAATGATATTGAAAGTCTATCCACCGAAACTGAAATTTATTTGGGACAACTTTCTCAAGAAAGCGCCGCCAACCAAGCGCTTATAGAAGAAGTCAATTCCATTTTGGAAAAAGCCGAGACAACAACCGCAAAAATTTTAAGCGAAGCTCAAGTTTCCATAAACACCTACAATCAATCTTTGGAAGCCAACCAGCAATTGCTTTCCGCCAGAAAACAATTATTTTTAGCCAATCAAAGTCAAGATCAGGCTCAAATTTTATCCGCTCAAAATCAATTAAGAGAAGTCTTTTCAAAAAATTCAAATCTAGCCAGCAATACATTTTCTCAACAATTTTTCCAAAAAACTCCTGACTATTTTGGAAAAATACAAGGATTAAAAACAAATCCGCAAAGAAACTCAAATCTTCCTTCTTTGTTTAAAAAGTAAAAAAACAACAAAAAACTCTCAATAACCGAGAGTTTTTTGTTGGAAATTTAAAAGAGATTGCAATTATAAATTCTTCTTTTATTTGGTAAAAATTTTGTTTTGAAAAAATTAAAACCCGCTTAAATCATTGTTAATGTCTTCCGGCAAAACCATCTCCTTGTTTGGAAAAATTCTTTTAGTAAAAGATTTTTTAAAGCTGAAAAATTCATCAGTTTTTAAAAGATAACACATAAACAAAAATGTTATTCCACCAAAAAAAGAAGCCACTCCCAATTGAATAAAAACACCAAAAAAAGTGTCCATGTTAACCAGTATAGCGGTTAGATATTTGAAAAATTGGATAATTAATCCGCCTAAAAAAGCCGCCAAAGAAATTTTAGTAATTGATTCTAATATCTTCTTATCATCCAAATTTTCAAAACGCAACCGCAAAAGAAAAAGCAACAGAAACATTTGAACAATACTGGACAAAGAGAAAGCAATGGCTAAACTGAGAATTTCTTGTTTTCCAATTAAAATCAATAAAATTAAAATCGTTGAAATATTGGTAATTTCTCCCGCAAGCGCCACATAAAAAGGAATCTTGGTATTTTGCATCGCATAAAAAGATCTAGCTAGAAGAGGGATAACACTTTGCGCAAATAAACTGACAGAAAAAATTCCCAAGCATTGAAAAGTTAAGGTGGTGTCTTCCCAATCAAATTTTCCGGTGCCTAAAACAACTCGCACAATTTGAGCTCTAAGCAGTATTATAAAAACACTGATAGGAATCACAAAAAAAAGGATTTGGCGAAAAGTTTGAGAAAATGTTTTCACAAACTGTCTATTGTTTTTTTGGGCAAAAAAAGACGACAACATTGGAAAAGCGGCGATAGAAAAAGAAACTCCAAAAATTCCCAATGGGACACTTTGCAAATTTTGAGCAAAATTAAAAATCGCCAAACTTCCTGAAGCTAAAATTGAAGCAAAGATAGTAATTGCAAAAAGATTGATTTGATTGGCGGCTATTCCAAAAACACGCGGAATCATAAGTTTCAAAACCTTTATAACTTCTACATTTTTAATATGAGAAAAAAAATCTTTTTTAAAATTGAATCCTAAACTTTTAACCGCCGGATATTGAACCAGCATATGTAAAAATGCTCCCAAAACCACTCCCCATGCCAATCCTATCGGACCGCAAAATTTTACCAATACTAAAATTCCAAAAATTATTCCTAAATTATAAAAAATCGGAGCCAAAGAAAAAACCACGAAACGTTTATAAGAAGTAAGTGTCGCTCCAAAAATCCCGCCTATCCCCAAGAATAAAGGACTAAAAAACATTATCCGAGTAAAAATAACTACCTGCGAAATTTTTTCGGGAGAAAATCCCGGTGTGATTAATTTCATCAAATAAGGTGCCATGAAACAAAGAAACAAAGAAAATATAACAATAAAGGTAATTGCCAAATCCATAATCCCAGCCGATAATCTCCAAGCTTTCTTTTCTTTTTTGCCACTTATCAATTCGGTGAAAACTGGAATAAAAGCAGCACTAAGCGCTCCTAAAATCAAGAAATTATAGATCAGATCTGGAATACGAAAAGCGGCGTAATAGATATCCAAAATATCTCCCGCCCCAAATGTTGCCGCCAAAAGTCTGTCCCTAAAAAGACCCAACAACCGACTGGCTAGCCCAAAAAAGGTGATAAAAAAGGCGGCGTTAGAAACAGAAGAAGAAACATGCGAATTGAGAAAAACTTTATCAAAAAATTTTTTAAACATAATATATTTTTCAACTCAATAAAGTTTTATTTTATTTAGCGATTTTTCCGGAAAATAAATAACTCCTACCAATTATTTCTTAAAAGGGAATCAATTATTCATAAAAGATATCGCCATAAATTTATCTTTTGCTAAATTAGTTTCTAAGCTGAATTTCTTTTTTTGTTTTGAAAAATTTTCATTTTTAAATGTTTCCGGATAATTCCAAATTATTTTATATTTTTCCGGAAAAATCAACTCAAAGTCCAATTGACTGCCTAGACTTCCTGATTGTTTTTGAAACAAAACCGAATAAGAATTAATTGGTTTCCAAGAGGAATCTAAATCCACTCTAAACGGCAAAAGATAACTGTATTTTATCTTTACAGTTTCCTGTGGGCTAACATACACCCAATTGGCAAAAACTGTTTTCCCGGAATCTTCATAAATTCTAGTCTCGCTTTCCTTGTCAATCTCAATAGAATTTTCTTCCATTTCAACTTGCGGATCATGTTTAAATTTCAAAGCGTCATAATCCAATGGAGGAGTGTTGATTTCTCGAGTTTGACCTTCCGCCGAAAGTAATTTGGCGCCTTTTGGAACATATACTCGCATATAATCAACATTGACTTTGTTCCACCAATCGTAAGGAGTATTCCCTCCTTTATGTTCTCTAACAATAGTTACCGTATCAACAACAGAACCATCTTCTTGAATCTCCGCGCTATGAGAAATTTTTTCTTCTATCACTCCATCAGTTTTAAAACCGTTTATGTTAGTGTTTATAACACTCAGATAATCTTTTTTTGTTTCCAAAATTTCTCCCGTCCAACCATTGTCAGAAAGATTTTTTTCAATTTCCCAATTTTTTGAATAAATTAAAATATGTTTTTCATTTAAACTTTCCAAAATTATATTCATAGTTTCCGCTACATTGGAAAGATTGCCTTGATTGAATATCTTATCCAAAATTTTTGGCGCTAAATCAGCCAAAATTTTTTTAGGTTGATTCAATTCTTTGTCATATCCTATTTCTGTTTCATATTGAATTTTTTCCAAAAAATTTTCCCCAGTTATCGTAATTCCGTATTCCGAGAGATCTATCGGTCCGGTTACTTTTAAAAGTTTTTTCAAAACCGTCGGAGTCATAGTGATCACTCCATCCGCCGTTGGTCCGCCAGTTTTTTCATAAAATCTTATCGCTTTCTCAGCCGAAACAGGAAAATCAGGAAACCAATTGCTGTCATGCAAACTCCAGCCGGCGCTAATTTTTTGGATTGGAACAGGCGGAACAATATTTTCTTTTAGTTGACCGTCAGGATTGAATATCCCGTCAATAAAAAATTTTCGCACTCTTCCGTTAGAGATATCCAAAATAGCGTAAGATCCGATAAACCCTCCCGTCGAACGCATTTCTTGATTATTCTGAAAAAGAAAAAGATATTTTCTCGCCCCATTCCCTCCTAAAACATCAGTAAAAATTTTTTCTTCTTTCAAAAAATCACTCAAAATTAAATTTGCTTCGGGCAAAACTCTTTTCAAAAAAGAAAATTTATCTTTCAAATTTTCAGGAATATCGTCAATATTAACTTCTTCCAAATGATTTTGTGCGCTCTTCAAAAAAGAAGTGGCTTCTTTTATTTTATTTTCACTTTTTTGAAAAATCTCCAAATAAGAAACATCTTCTCCCACATTTTCCCCCTTTTTTATATTTTCAAAATCATTTGCTAATTCCGACAACAAAATCCCGGCTTGTGAGATATCTTTCCCGCCCTCAATTAAATGATTCCCAGAAGAAATTTTGGAAAGATAAGGAATATATTTGGTAGCATCCGCCAAAAAACTTCCCACCCCGTCAATCTCTTTTGATATATCATTCAATTTTTGGTAAGCGTCTTCCAAACATATTTTAGATTTTTCAAAATCTTGATTTTTCACATTCTCTTGTGCCTGCGCAAAATTGACTATGGCTTCTCGCCCATTTGACATTCCTTCATTTTTTATTTTTAATCCCCGCTCCGCCAAAAAGAAAATAAAAAAACAAAAAATTGCCACTGCTGAAAATTTGGTTATTCTCAAAAAAGTATTTCCAAAAAAAACTGTCCGCGACCGTTTATTCAGCATCTTTTGTTTTCCCTGCCTTTCATTTTTTTCTTCTTTTTTTCTTTTTCTAGAAAGAAAGAAACTCAACAACTTAGCCTTTGGATCAATCTTGGAATCAATTTCTTCCGAAATTTCTTCGCAAATTTTGTTTTTTTCAAAAAAACACAAAAATCTTTCCCTCTCCGCTTCCAAGATTTCCTGCTTTATCAACAATCTTTCATATTCTTGGCTATAATTTTCTCCTGAATTTTTTTCTTTTCCCGATTTTATTTTTTTTTCGACATAATTTTCAACCTCGCATTTTTGTTCTCGCTTTTTTATCTCAATAATTTTTTTATTTTTTCCTATTTTTGAAACATCCAAAAAACCGTTTTTATCCACCGGACGAATATCAAACATTTGAGGAATAATCTTATTTTTTTTTGATATAAACATATTTCAATATATTTCAATGAAAAATAAATCTCCTTTCATGTACTTTCATAGATCTTCTTGGTTTTTTGAGCCATTTTTTTCCAACTGTATTTTGCCATTTGCAAATAGCCTCTTTTGATCATTTTTTCTCTCAAACCATCGTTTGAAATAACTTCTTTTATTTTTTCCGCCATATCGTCAATATTTTCCCCATCAAAATATCTCGCGCTATTGCCTAAAATTTCTTCAGCGCAACCATTTTGAGAAACAACCACCGGAGTTCCTTTGCTTATAGCTTCCAAGAGAGGCAATCCAAATCCTTCATAAAGAGAAGCGGAAACATAAACCGAAGCATTCAAAAAAATTCTATCCAATTCTTTATCCGGAATATAACCGGATAGAATTATATTGGAAATTTTTTTATTCTCAATAATTTTTTTCAGTCTTAAATAAAAATAATCTATTTTCCCAACCAAAACCAATTGGAAATTTTTTTTATCTTGACCAATTTTCTCAAAAGCCAGCACTAATCTTTCTAAATTTTTATGGGGATAAACGTTTCCCACATAAAGGAGATACGGTTTCATTATACCATATTTTGAAAAAATATCCTCGTCCTTTTCAAAACTAATTCTACAAAAATCGTCACAAGCCTCGTAAGTAACTAAGATTTTAGAAAAAGGAATATTGGGATAATTTTTCAAAATATCTTGTCGCGTAAAATTAGAAACAGTAATTACTTTCTGACTTTTAAAAATAGCGCTTTTTATAACTTTTTTATAAGCCCAAAATTTAAATTTATAAAAAATAGGATGCAAAGTTGAATTTTTTATAGTGGGAAAATGAATCAAAATCAAATCATGAATAGTCACAATAAATTTTCCCGAATATAAAAATGGAACATTAAAATGAGCAAAATGCATCAGATCTAACTGATATTTTTTCAAAAAAAACGTGAAAAAAAATTGTTCTTGAAAAGAATACCACTTATAATCCGCCAAAATTTTTTTGAAATTATCGCTTTGAGGTTGATAATCATCAAAATTTTCTTTTCGCAAAAAAATAAAGTATTGATTTTTTTGATCAATTTTTTCCAAACCTTCTATCAATTTTTGCACATAACGCCCTAACCCTTTTCCTATGTGACCAAAAAAACGCGCGTCAATTCCAATTTTCATATTTGTTATTATATCACGCTAAATCAATAAAAAAAATAACTAAAAAATTCTTTTATAGAAAAAAGCAAGAGTTTGTCTGGCTGTTTTTTCCCAATTGAAATAATTCGCTCTTATTAAACCTTTTTTTATTAAGCATTCTCTGAATTTTTTGTCTGTCAATATCTCTTTCATTGCTACCGCGATATCACTTATTCTTTCTGAATCAACCAGAACAGCTCCTTCACCGACAACTTCCGGCAAAGAAGAATTGCTAGAAACAATCACTGGGACTCCGCATTTCATAGCTTCCAGAGGAGGAAAACCAAAGCCTTCAAAAAAAGAAGGAAAAACAAAAATAGACGCCAAATTGTAAATATATTCCTTGTCTTCTTCATCCACAAAATTAATCAACTTTATTTTGGAGGAAAACTTTGAATTTTTAATTTTGAAAAAAATTTTTTCATTTAGCCAACCTCTTGATCCAGCAATAACCAAACTATATTTTTTCAATTGATTGTTTTTTTCAATTTCGGCTTTTTCTTGAAATTCTTCAAACGCCTCAATTAAACCAATAACATTTTTTCTTGGTTCAATTGTTCCTAAAAACAAAATAAATTTGTAAGGCAAATAATATTTTTCTTTTGTTTTAACAAGCTTTGGATCATTTCTATCAATCATCCTAAATTTTTCTCCCGTTGCGCTATAAATCTTTTCAATTTTTCGCTCAGGAATTTGGTATAATTCAATAATATCTTTTTGAGTGGAATCAGAAATCGCAATTATCTTTTGAGCTTTTTGACAAATTTTTTTAGCGTTAACAAAACTATGCCAAAGACGTCTTTTCCACGAAAAATATTGGGGGTATCTTTCATAAGAAAGATCATGCACAGTCAAAATCAATTTAGCACGCGAGCTTATTCCGGCAAAAATTATATTAGGCAAAAAAACTATATCCGCTCCACCACAAATAACATCAATCTTGGGCCAATTAAAATACCAGAAAGAAAAATTCAAGATTTTATTTGGAATTTTAAGTTTTTTTATCTTGACATTGGAATATTTTTTTATCCAAGAAAAATCATCATCCGGTTCTTTCCAAGAATTCAAAAAAAGAATATATTCATTTTTTGAATCTATTTCAAAAAGAGACTTTAAAAGCCCCTCAATATATTCCTCTACTCCGGTCCTCCTGCCCTCGGATAAACAACGCACATCAATACAGATTTTCATTTTTTAGATCTGATTATTCCAAATAATGTTTCAACAAAACTCCCCAAAAAGACAAAAAAAATCCCACAAAAATAGTTCCTCCAATAACTTTCAAATAATCCGGCGTAATTTTGCGAGTGACAGGATCATTTCCTAAAACAAAAAACCAATCTTTATTTTTCTGTTTCACATTTAATTTTTCGGTTTCTTGAGAAATAATCTTGATCAAATTTTTGGAAATTTTTGGAGCGTCTTTTTCAGAAGAAGTGGAAAATTCAACAAAAACAACCTGGGAAGATCTTTTTTCCGCCTTAAAAATTCTAACTATTTTTTTGAGACTTTTTTCTCCCAAATCAATTCCTGATTGAGAATATATTTCACTAATTATTTGAGGACTCTTAAGCCACTCCACTATCGTTTCGGCAAATTTTTCATCCGCTTGCAAACGATAAAAATCATCAAAACGATAATCTGAAGTTTCTTGCGTTCCTAATCTAGAGATATTGATCGTTAACGAAGTATTATAAGAAAGTGGACGAAAAAAGAAATATCCCAAAACCAAAAAAAATGTCGCCCCTAAAATCCAAACGAACAAAGTGAAATTTTTTTTCATCATCTGAAAATATTGTTTTAGTTCCATATATTCGTTTTTCAGTTTTTAAAAATAAATCGCATAAAAAATCCGCCAAAAACCAAGTTAAAAAAATATCCCTTTAAAATTTTTCAATTTTTTCTTATGTTTTTCCAATTCTTTTTCAATATATTCCTTTATTTTAGCCTTAAAAAAGCTTTTGTCAAACTTTAAAACACTTTTTCTTATATAATCGCTGTCAAACTGCATTTTTTCAAATTTTTTTATCGCGTTTATAATATCTTCCTTATTTTGTTTTTCAAAAAATATTCCAGATTTTCCATCTTCCATATGTTCTACAATATCCCCGCCTTTATAAGCAATCAACGGTCTTCCAGATGCCATCGCCTCAATAGCCACAATTCCAAAATCTTCTTCTTGTGGAAAAATAAAAGCACGACATTGAGCATAATTCTTAGCCAGTTTTTCATCCGAAACTCTGCCTAAAAATTCAATATTGGGACCGGCTATTTTTTTTAGCTTTGCCAAATCTGGTCCTCTCCCGATAATTTTCAATTTTAGTCCCAATTTATTGAAAGCCTTTATTCCAATATCAAATCTTTTGTAAGCAATTAGCCTTCCCACCATTAAAAAATAATCCTCCTGTTTTTTCCCCGAATAAAATTTTTCAAGATTAACGGGTGGATGAATTATTTCAGACTCTCGTTGATAGTATTTTTTAATTCTTCTAGAAACAAAATTGGAATTAGCGATAATTTTATCCGGCCGATCAGCACTAACTTTATCCCAAAGACGAATATAGTTCATAAAAAAAGGAACAACTTTTTTTATCAAACGAGGAAAATAAAAATCACTGGTATATTTTTGACAATCGTCCCAAGCATAACGCATCGGGGTGTGCATATAACAAATATGCAAAGTTTCCGGTCCGGTTATCGCACCTTTGGCAAACCCGGAAGAATCGCTCAAAACCACATCATAATCGGAAAAATCAAATTGTTCCACACCAAAAGTCATAAATAAAGGAAAAATTCTGTGATTACTTTTGGAGAAAGGAATTTTTTGGATAAAAGATGTTTGGATATTTTTTTTTGAAAATTTTCCCCGCATCAATTCTTTGCTGTAAATCAAAGTATAAATCGTGGCATAAGGAAAAATCTCGCTAAAACATTCTAACACTCTCTCCGCTCCCCCATATTGAACCAAATAATCATGCACCAAAGCAATACGCATAAAATTTTTGTTTAAATTTTATCATTTCAGAAATACTCAAAAAGAATCCCTCTTATTATTCAACTATATTTTCCACCATGTCTGTTATAGATTTCTCCTTTTCTTAAACAAAACTCCTAAAGTTTTAAGACAAATTTGAATATCCAGCCATAACGACCAATTTTCAATATAATACAAATCCAATTTATATTCCGCCTCAAAATCCAAATCGCTCCGACCGGAAACTTGTGCCATTCCAGTAACACCAGGTTTTATAGTAAGCAATCTTCTGTGATATTCCATATATTTTTCCACTTCTCTCTTTTGATGCGGTCTGGGTCCCACCATACTCATTGAACCCAAGAGAACATTGAAAAATTGAGGCAACTCATCAATAGAATATCTTTCAATAAAAGTTCCTACGCGAGTTTTTCGCGGATCATTTTTAATTTTATACAAAGGTCCTTTTCTCACACTTTGCGTCTCAATCAAACTCTGTTCAAATTTTAAAGCCTCATTTAACTTGGGATTTTCTTTTGAAATACAAAATTCATTTTTGAAATATCTGAATTTATAAACAAAAAATTTTTTTCCGTCAGCACCAATTCTTTCATTTTTGTATATTATTTCTCCTTTGCTGTCTAGTTTTATGGCAACAGCCGTTATTAGCATAATTAAAGAAGAAAAAATTATTCCCAACAAAGAAAAAAATATGTCAAAAATTCTTTTCATAATTCTCCCCCAACCATCCAACGGAGTATTCCGCACTTCAATTAGCGGTTCTCCATTCAATATTCCCACTTCAAATTTAGAAGTTTGAAGCGTGGTGGGAATATAGCGAAATTTAATGTTTTGAATGGCGCAATAATCTATCAATTTTTCTTGTTCATCATCCGTCAGTGTTGGTTCGCATAAAATTATTTCATCAATTCCTCTTTCCTTTTTTATTTTTTTGATATTTTTTATACTGGCGTTATCCAACCAATCCACCACTTGAAAACCCATCGAAGGACGCTGAGAAATCATCTCAGAAAGATTGCGAATTTTTCCGTTTCTTCCTATAAGAAGTACTCTATGAACGCCTATTTGACGATTAACCAACAACCATTTTTGAACAACTTGCAAAAAATAACGTGCTAAAACAACATAAATCACTGCCAACCCCCACGCCGACAAAATAATAAAGCGAGAAGAAAACCATTCTCGCTTTAAAAAAATAGTTACAATAATAACAACCAACCCGATAGAAGTGGCATTGAAAACCTTTAAAGTTTCCTTCCAAAATTTTCTGGTAACTCTAATATCATAAAGTCCTTCTAACGCATAAATCAAAATAAATAAAGGAATAACAATCAAAACGATCTTAATATATGTTTCAAAAGGATAATTATATAACTTTGGTTTAAGTGCCAAAACTTCCGGAATATTTCTGACAGAAAAAGCACTAATAGCGGCTAAAAGTATCATCGCAAAATCAATTGGAACCTGAATAGCGCTAAAAAAAAGTTCGGATCTTTTCATTTTGTTCTTTATAAATTACTCATTTTTATCAATATGGAGTTTGTGCGTTTGACGAAAAATTATTAAAGCCTAATTTGTGAAATTAATTTAATTTCGGATAGTTTAAACAAGATTAAAAATATTTTTATCAATTTTTCGTCAAACGCGCAAATCCAAGAAAAATTCATAATTGGTGTATTTGCATAAAACTTACAATTATCAAAAATTTTAAACATATATCAAGGCAAATCTATAAGCCGGATTCTGTATTCGCTAATTATTTATCTAGCCTTAATGTTGCCATTAAGATCAAGCGGCACTTCTTGCTCTTACTAGTGTAGAACAAGACACGACCTTGCATTCAGGTAAGGATTTAGCCGTTTCACTTCTTATATTGCTATAAGAACTTATCCCGCAAAGGGATACTTTTATTATTTCTAATAAAAGCGTCTCTGCTCGCACCTCGTGGATTGCTCCAGACGGGAATTACCCGCTACCATTTTACTCTATTTTGTTGAGCAAATGAATGTCCGGACTTTCCTAACTTTGCCAAAAGCAAAGCTCAATTAGCCAATTTGCCTTGATATATGTCTAAAACAGCTCTTTGATAACTAATTTGCCTTTTTTGAGGTAAAAATCAGCGATCTCATTTTGAGCATAATAGCACAACATATCCGTTATGTAAAGAGACTCTGACACTGAAGCGCGCAAACTTCCATTTAATATTTTTCAAAAAATTATCCAAGATTGTTTAACAATTCTTCTTGCGTCCTCAACATTTTTTTATACTCTTCCAATTTATTCTTGTTTTTCGCAATTATTTCTCTTGGCGCGCTGAGAAGAAACTTTTCATTCTTCAAAAGAACGCTATTTTTAGAAACCAAATTTTCCAGATTTTTGATTTCTTTTTCCAAATTTTTCTTTTCTTTTCCTGTATCAATTAAATCAGCAATATCCAAACCTATATCTGCCACTTTCATTAATTTTTTATTTGATTTTTCTGAAAAAATTTTTATTCTTGTCAGCTTTTCAATAATTTCCTTGTTAAAAATTTTACCTCCAAACGCATTGATATTTTTTCCGTTATCAATGTGATAACTGGAACGAATATTCCTAATTTTTCTGATTATTTCTTGCAAATTTTTAAATTCTTTTTCCGCCGTTTTATCAACCAATTTATTGTTCGCTTTTGGCCATTTTTCCATCATCAACATTTTTTTTCCTCCAAAAACATCCTGCCAAATTTTTTCCGTCACAAAAGGCATAAAAGGGTGCCATAATTTCAATATTTTTTCTAAAACATACCCTAAAACTTTGTCATTTTTTTCCAGTTTATGAATTTCCAAATACCAATCAGCCAATTCGTCCCAAGTAAATTTAATGAGAATATTTTCCGCCAGCGCGATATTCTTTTTTTCTAACATTTTTGAAACTGCCAAAATTGTTTGATTAATCCGTGAAACGATAAAGCGATCTGTCAAGCTGTTTATTTTATTTTTGGAAATTTTTTCCAGCAGTTCAAATTTCTCTTTTGAACTAAAACTGTAACGATAAATATTCCAAAGCTTCGTTACAAAATTTCTATACTTTTCTATTTTTTCTTCATAGAGTCGCGTGTCCAGTCCGGGAGTGGCGTCAGTAATAAGACTCATACGAAGCGCGTCCGCTCCATATTTCTCAATCATTACCAATGGATCAATTCCATTGCCTTTTGATTTTGACATCTTAAGACCATCTTTATCGCGAATAAGTCCGGTAAAAAATAAATTCTTGAAAGGAGTTTTGCCGGTTCGGTATAACCCCATCATAATCATTTTAGATGCCCAAAAGAAAAGTAAATCTCTTCCTGTAACCATCATCTCTGTTGGATAGAAATCTTTATAATCTTTGTTTTTTGGATATCCTAATGTTGTATATGGCCATTGTCCGGAAGAAAACCACGTGTCAAAAGTATCCGGATCTTGAGTTAGCTTTGTCCCTTTGCATTTGGGACATTTTTTCGGCTTCTCAATGGAAGTAATATATTCTTTTTCTCCGCATTTTGCGCAATACCATACCGGAATTTGCGGTCCCCACCAAATTTGACGCGAGATGCACCAGTCATGCAAATCCAAAAACCATTTCGTCATTATTTTTCCAAAACTTTTTGGATAAATTCCAATCTTCCCCGTTTTAATCGCTTTCAAAGATTCTTTTTTCAAAGAATATTTTTTAGCATCCACATTTACAAACCACTGCTTGGAAATCAACGGTTCAATTGTTTCTTTGCAACGTTCGCAAATGGATTTATTGATATTGCTTTCTTCTATTTTTTCAACTAATCCAAGTTTGGATAAATCATTAATAATATTTTCCCGCGCTTCCATAATTTTTTGCCCCGCATATTTTCCGCCCAATTTTGTAATCTGCGCTTTTTCATCAACCACTTGAATTTCTTGAAGTTTGTGATCCTTGCCAATTTGCCAGTCTAACGGATCATGAGCTGGCGTAATTTTCACCGCGCCAGTGCCAAAATCCATTTCCATTCTTCGGTCGGAAATTATGGGAATTTCTCGCTCTTGTAATGGCAAAACAGCTATTTTCCCGATCATTTTTTGATAACGTTTATCTTTTGGGTTAACTGCTACCGCCACATCTCCCAACATTGTTTCCGGACGCGTAGTCGCAACCGTGATAAATTTATCAGAATTTTTGAGAGGATATTTGATATAATATAATTTTCCAGCTGTCTTTTTGTGTATTACTTCAATATCGGAAAGCGCAGTGGCGCATCTGGGACACCAATTGATTATTCTTTCTCCGCGATAAATCATCCCGTCTTTTTCCATTTTGATAAAAGTTTCCAATGCTCTGCGCATTACATCCGGATCAAGGGTAAATTTTTCTCGCGACCAATCGGTGCTAATACCGATTTTCTTTTCTTGCGCGCGCATATAATTTGACCTATCAATACAAAAATCATATATTTCCTTGTAAAATTTTTCTCGCCCCAAATCATAACGACTTATTCCTCGCTCCTCTTTTATTTTCTTTTCATAAACCACCTGCGATTGAATTCCCGCGTGATCTTTCCCCGGGAAAAGCAAAACTTTCTCGCCTTTCAGGCGGTGATAACGTCCAAAAATATCCATTACGGTGTAGCCTGACGCGTGTCCCAAATGAAGCTCACCGTTGGCATTGGGTGGAGGCAAAACATTGCAATATCTCTTGGTTGATTTTATTTTGTCAGGACTAAAAAAACCGCTCTTTTCCCACAGCGTATAAATTTCATTCTCATATTTTTGGGGTTCGTAAGTTTTTGAAATTTCTGGCATAATTATTTTCTAATTTCCACGCCCAATTCTTTTTCCAAGCCTGCGACAATTCTTTCCATTAAATCATCAACTTCTTTGCTTTCTAGTGTTCGCTCGGATGAGCCAAATTCAATATGATAGGCGAAACTCGTTACTCCATCTTTGAAAAAAACATCAAACATTTTAACATCCAAAACTAAATTTCCACCAATTTTTTTGATCAGATTTTTAATTTCAATCGCTTTAATTTTACTTTTCGCGAGCATTGAAATATCGCGAGTAACAACAGGAAATTTTTGCAGTTGCTTATAGATAATTTCTTTTTGAGAAATTTTTAAAAGTTTCTCCGTGTCCAATTGGCAAATCGCCACTCTTTTCTTAATTTTATATTTCTCTAAAATTATTGGATTAATTTCCCCTATTATTCCAATCATTTCCTCGTTTATAATAATTTCCGCGCTTCTTGAAGGATGATAAATTTTTCCAATTTGATTTTTGGGAGTTTCCAGTGTTGAAATTTGAGAAAATTCTTTGAATAAAATTGAATTTTCATCAAGATTATTTTTTTTCAATAAATCCTCTACCGCGCCTTTAAGTTCATAAAAAGTTTCCGCATTTTTGCTTGCCCCGTGTTTTGCCTCAGCAAAACTTATGGGGTCTTTTTCTAGAACCTGCACCATCACAAGCATTCTTTTTTCTTCCACTACATTATTATTTGGAAAATAGGTTTTTCCAATTTCAAAAATTCTAAAACTTTCAAAATTATTTATATTCGTTTTAACATTTTTCATCATATTCGGTGCAAGACTTACTCGGACATATTTTTGATCCTGATTCATCGGACTAGAAAGTTCAAAATGTTTTGTTTCTTCCAATCCACAATTCTTAGCATCTACTTCGGAATAAAAAGAATAATTATACATCTCATCAAAGCCAAAACCAATCGTAATTTCTCCCAGCTTTCGCTCAAAAAACAAAACTTCATTTATTTTAGCCGGAATAATCGGCTCCACTAGCGGACACGGTTCAATTTTTTCATATCCCCAAACACGCCCGATCTCTTCAATTAAATCTTCTTGTGTTTTGATATCTATTCTATAAGTTGGAATTTCCGCAATAATTTTACTTCCATTTAATTTTGTTTTTATTTCCAATAAATTTAAAATTCTCAATAGTTCTTTTTTAGAAATATTTTCGCCCAAAAGATTATTCACATATTCCAAATCTAATTTCACTTTGCAAGACTTGATTTTATTTGGGTAAATATCAATCACTCCCTCAAGCTTTGCGTCAGCGGTATGCTCCAAAACTTCTATTATTCTAACGATAGCTTTTTCTGCTAAATTTGGATCAATGTCTTTTTCAAAACGATCAGATGATTCAGTTTTGACACCCAATCTTGTCCTTGAGCGTCGGATATTAACAGCATTAAAACTAGCCGCTTCCAAAATTATGTCTCTTGTATCTTCATTTATTCCTGAATCTTTTCCGCCCATAATTCCAGCCAGTGCCAATGGCGTTTCGCCATTAGTGATAAGCAAATCAGAATTATTCAATTCTAGAATTGATTCGTCCAATAAAACTAATTTTTCTTTATCTCTTGCTCTTCTAATAATAATTTGTAACTTATTTTTGTTTGAAATTTTCTCTGCGTCAAAAGCATGCATTGGTTGTCCAAGCTCCAACATCACATAGTTGGTTGCGTCAACCACATTATTAATCGGACGAATATTAGAAGATTCTAATCTTTGCTTCATCCAATTTGGCGAATCTTTGATTTTCACATTTTCCATCACTGTGCCAATATAACGAGAACATAATTTTTTGTCTTCTATTTTTACAGCTAATTTTTTGGATTTCTTATTTGGAAATTTGAGTCCGTCAAAATCATATTCAAATTTTCTGTTTTCTAAAGCTGCAATTTCTCGCGCTACTCCGATATGACTGGTTGCGTCATGCGCGCGATCAGGCAAAACTTTGATTTCAAAAATTGTGTCGTCTTCTACGCCTAAATATTTTTTGGCTGGCTCGCCAACTTTGGCATTTTTTTTCAAAATCAAAATTCCACTATGATCGGTTCCCAGTCCCAGTTCATCCGTCGCGCAAAGCATTCCGTATGATTTTTCTCCGCGAATTTTAGCTTCTCTAATTTCAATTCCATTTAATAATTTTGCCCCAATCAAAGCTACCGGAACTTTTTGCCCCACTTCAATATTTTTTGCCCCGCAAATGATATCCAGTTTTTTATTTCCAATATCAATTTTTGTCAGTTGCAATTTATCGGCATTGGGATGTTTTTTGATTTCCAAAATTTTCCCCACTACTACTCCGTCAAAATTCAACTTTTTTTCTTCCATTCCCTCAATCTCCAAAGAATGCATCGTCAAAAGCTCCCTCGCCTTTTCCGGCGATAGTTTTGTGCCTGATAATTCTTTTAGCCAGTTATAAGAATACTTCATATTTTTAGAATTGTTTAACAAATCTTAGGTCTCCAGAATGAAACAACCTTACATCATCAATTTTATATTTCATCATTGCCAGTCGTTCCAGTCCAAATCCCCATGCAAAACCTTGATACTTGTTTCTTAGATAACCCGCCGAAGCAAAAACATTTTGATTGACCATCCCTGCGCCACCAAGTTCCAACCAACCTCCGCCCTTACATGTTCGACAACCAGATCCGCCACAAACCGTGCAAGAAATATCAAATTCAAAACTTGGTTCTGTGAATGGAAAATAGCTTGGACGAAGTCGCACATTCACATCTTGTTTGAAAAAAGCGGAAAAAAATTCTTTAGCGGTAAATTTCAAATTTCCCACATTTATCTTTTCCCCTACCACCAAAGCTTCAAATTGATAAAAAGTATGGTCATGAGTAGTATCGGTGGCTTCCCGACGAAAACATTTTCCTGGAACAATTATGCGAAAAGGCGGTTTATTTTTTTCCATATATCTGGCTTGCACCGCCGAAGTTTGACTTCGCATAGACAAACTTTCTTCTTTTAAATTTTTATTATTAATTTTTTGACGGATCCAAAAAGTGTCTTGCATATCGCGCGCCGGATGATCAGCGGGAATATTAAGCGCGTCAAAATTATACCACTCCGTTTCTACTTCCGGACCTTCAATAATTTCATATCCCATTGAAGTGAAAATATTTTCAATGTCATGACGAACCAGCGAAATTGGATTCCAATGTCCCACGCTTTTTTTCTTGCCGGGAATCGTCACGTCAATTTCTTCTTTTTTAGCATCAAAAGAACTCTCGGAAATTTCCGCGTGCTTATTTTTGATAATTTCCCAAATTTGATTTTTAGTGACATTCGCCAATTCCCCGATTTTCTTCTTTTCCTCCGGCGTTAAATTTTTGAGACTTTTCAAAATAGCGATGAACTCACTTTTTCTTCCCACATATTTTTTTTCCAATTCAAAAAGAGCCTTATCGCTTGGCTTAATTTTCTCAATTTCTGCCAAAAACTGCTTTTTCAGATTTTCAATTTTTTCCTTTAACATAAAACCATTTTAGTCATAAAAAACAAAAAAGTCAAAAAGCACATTTTAAAAACCGATCATTTTCGCGAAAAGCGTGCTGATCGGAATTTAATTTATCGGAAGAAATACTATCTTTTAGTTAATATTTCTTCCCTTAATTTTCTCAAGATTAAAGCTGCTTCTTCTTTTCCACCCAAACCGAAGGCCAATCCTCCCGCCAAAGAAAGCATTGCCACAATCCCGGTAAAAATAGTTCCTACTAAAGAAGCAACAACGCCCAATTGGATGAGAGCCGCAAAAGAACCAAAAACAATAATCGCCCATTTAGAAATAGTCGCAAGCAAAGTCGCCGACGTTACTCCTGCCGCTTTTGTACTTCCTTTGACTACAGCAAAAGTAAAGTTTCCCAAAATAAACACTGCTGACAGAATAATCACCGCTACAAAAACATTCGGAACATACAACAAAATATTATTGAGAAAAACAGACACTTGCGATAACCCCAAAATATCCGTTGCCGCCAACAAAAAAGAAAGAATCAAAAACCATTTTACCAATCCTCCCGCCAAATTTGAAATGGAAAAAGAAAACTCACTTTCTTGAATGATTTTTCCGTTAAACCCTATTCTACTGGCTATTTTATCAATTTTAAGACTGCTAAAAAACTTTTCCACCAACTTTCCCACTGATATTGCGACAACCCATCCTGCTAAAAAAATGATTACAGCAGCCAAAAAAGAAGGCAAAAAAACAATCACTTTCTCTCCCAGTTCCACAAGAGCCGAAGTTATAGCTTCTCCCCATGTTTGAAATTCATTCATAAATTAAACACCTCCCTTCTGAATTATTTTTTTTTAAAATAATATTTTCTCAATTAAGCTAAGTCTGAATTGTCTGAAAATAAAATCTTTTGTCATAATTTTCCATATCATCCTTATTGTAAAAAGAAATTAAGACAAAAAATAAATAATTCATAAAAATTGAAAGCCTATTGATTTTCAGGATTTTCTTCAGGAGCGAGAGCAGGAGCAGGAGCAGGAGCAGGAGTAACATTTTCTGAAGGAATAAAAGATGGGCTTCCAGATCCTTCAGGCGTAGAAGTAGGAATAACTGAGTCATTGACCAGTGTCTCAGCCTTTTCCGGTTGAGTCGCTTTTTCAATCAAGCCTAAATTCTCCGGCGTATTTTCCACTCCTTTTTCAACATTAGAAATCATTTCTCTAATTTTTTCCTCCGTTTCTTTGTTTCCTTGACCATTTTTATCCGCCTCTTCAAACAGACTTAACACTTTTTGATATTCTTTTTTGGCTTCATCCATCTTTTTAGTTTTTTCCCAAAAAAGACCTAAATAAAAATGTCCTACTACATCCTTATCATTAATCGCTACAACTCCTTGATAATATCTTTGAGCAATATCTTGATCGCCTTCTTTTCCTCTTTTTTGATAAACACGTCCTAAAAATAACAAGTAGTTAGAATTTCTTGGATTTATTCTAATGGCTTTTTCCCCCGCTTCAATGGCTTGATCAAAGTTTTCTAGAGCTTCATTAACCAAAGCCGTTTGATAGTAAGCATCTGGATAATTTTTATTTTTTTCAATCGCTTTTTGAAAAAGTTTATTGGCTTCTTCTAAAAGTTGTTTTTTTTCTTCTGGTTTTTCTTTTCTGATAGCTTGACTGATTTCCAAAAGACCTAATTTAAGATAATAAGCCGGGTTTTGCGGTTCCAGTTTTTGCGCTTCTTTATATTGCTCCTGAGCTAACGCTAAAGAATCGGAAACATAAAGACCAGCATTTTCATAAATCAAAGCCAAAGATTCCAATGTTTCCACATCATTTTTACTCATTTCAACCGATTTTTTCCCAAGAATAATAGAATTATTAAGATACTCCTGTATTTTAACCGTATCTCTAGAATTTTCATCCTTAGAAGCTTCATCATTGGCAATAGCCATATAATATTGACTCGCTTGAATATAATATTTGGATTCTTGACGATTGAGATTTATCGCTCTCTGAAGATAAAGAAACGCTTGATCGGTATTTTTGGAAATTTCTCGTGCCCCCTTTCCAGCATAAACATCCGCTATATAAATTTTGCCTAAAAAAGCGAACAAAAAGGCTACTCCAGTAATCACTACCATAAAAACAAAAGCCATTGCCAACGCATATTTAGGAGAAGATTTTAAAGTTAAATTGATTTGCTTTTTCTCCGCGTCTGATTCCCAAAGAGAAACAGCTAAAGAGACAGTCGCTATTAAGACTGACAAAACCAATACGGGTCCGCTTACTCTAGAGAAAAGCACGCTAAAGAATAAAACGGAAGAAGCTGAAAAAAATCCTAATGAATACATTTTATTTTTTTCTTTTTCAATGTAAGCAAAACACATTTGAGTGCCAAGAAAAGAAAGTGCCAAAATTATCAGAAAAAAAGCCCCCAAAGCTCCCAAGGTTGAAATAGACTCAAAAAGAAGCCCCGATCTGTAAAATCTAATTTCAGAAAGAGCACTTTCGTTTAAACTTTGGGGTTTTTTCAATGAAAAATCATATCCATAAGTAGCCGGTCCGGATCCAATTATGAAATTTTCCTTCAAACTTTCTTTAGCTATTTCTAAAGAATTTTTATAATCCAAATTCGCTCCTCCTAAAAGAGAAATTTTAGAAATTTGAACTGGTCCAATCATTCGCAAAATCATGATTACAATAAAAACCACCATCGGAAACCATACCCAACTTGCTTTAGGACGAACAATTCTCGCCAAGATATAGATAAGAAAAATTCCTATACCCGCAAAAAGACCCAGCCATGGCACTTGGCTATAAAAAGCCATCACTAAATAAAGATCAAGCACCAAAAAAATAAACATTACACTTAAAAAAATATTTTTCCTTATCTTATCCAATTCAGCTTCTGCTAATTTAAGAATCGCTAAAGTAAAAATAATCGCTAAAAAAGCAAACATAACGCCCAAAGAAGAAAAATCTCCCAAAAGACTGACCGGCAAATAAAGTGCAACTGAATCGGGAAAAATATGAATTTGCAATATCGCCATAATTGTCCAAGCAATCAATATAAGTCCAGAAGAAATCAAGGCGATAAGAATCATTTTTAATCTTTTTTCATTGAAATTGCTCATTATGAAATAGTAAGCAATTACCAAAGCTGTCGTGCCTATAAAACCAGTAGATGGATCAAAAAAAGCACCAAAAAAACTCCTCCATTTATCCACCGAAAAAATTGTGGATAAACCAAAAGACAACCACAATCCTAAAATGGGAATATCTAAAAAAGTTCTCTGCAAACGCATTTCTCCCAAAACAATTCCTTTAATCACCCAAACAACTATTCCTAAAAGAAGCCAAGCATAAAAATAAATCTGTTTCTCAAATCCAACTCCTTGAAAAGAAAATCCGGTAAAATATAAAGGGATCCCAAAAAAAATCATAAACATTGAAAAACCAATTAAGCGATCTAACATTTTGGTCATCAATTTATTGTTTTTAAATTTTTCGTTTTCTCCTTCTCTATTGTTCGCTTCCGGTCTTGCAAAACTTTTGACTGCAGTTTGAGAAGACATTCCTCTCCAATCGCTTCTAGGATTTTTATCCCTATTTATTTTTACTGGTTGATTGTCTATAATCATAGTTACATTTTTAAAACTAATTAAAAAAAATATTATAAAATTAAATACCCTTTCTTATATCTTTTTTTAGTATACATCAATACCTGTCATAAGACAAACCAGCAACTTTTTCCCCCGCCACTAATTCTTTCTCACACTTATTATCTTTCAATCTGAACGCTGACCACAAAGCGGAAAATGAAACTATTCCCAATAATATGAAAACACTTTTCAAAGGAAAAATCATCAATGTGAACCCCGCTATGCCAGAAGAAACTATGTATGCCAAAGATTTAGAGGTGCGAAAAAAATTTATCATATCCACATCACAACTGTCAATTCTTTTGTAAAAATAAGAATCGCGCAAAATTTCCACCATCGCCGCTCCTAATCGTCCAAGAAACAAAATTATCACCCAGAGAAAAACTTCTTGCGAGGAAAAGAAAAATATCCCTAACCCCGAAAAAGCCATAATAAAAATACCCGCAATCAACATTTCCTTTTCTCCTAATTTTTTGTCCGCCCAAAAACCGATTGGGTATTGAACCAAAACAAAAGGAATCAACATAATCGTAAAAATAAAACCGATTTCTTTTAATGTTAGTCCTATATTATAAAGATGCAAAGGAACAAAGATAATCGTTAAAGCATAAAAAAACTCAAGCATAAAAGATATATAATAGACTTTTCTAACATTTTTTCTAGTCAAAAATTTTTGTGCCACGCTAAACACTGAAATGTTTTTGCCAAAACGATATTTTGATTTTTTTTGTTTTTCTCCTATTTTTTTTATCCCCGTTATCGCAATAGCGGAAATCGCGACATTTAAAAAAAGTAAAACCAAAAACAATCCGTTAAAATCATACTTATCTAAAATAAAAGTGGATAAAAATGGTCCTAATAAAATTCCCGCATTCATAATGGTCAGATATTTGCCTCTAATTCTCCCAGACATATGATCCGATGAATACGATTCCAAAATTATATCCATGCTTACCCATTCAACATTGCTAGAAATCATATAGACAATTACCCAAAAAGCTCCCCAGAACGACGGATTAGAAACGGAAAGAAAACAAACGCTGATAATTTTGACAGTTAGCGCTAAATGAAAAATATCCGCTTCTCCGATTTTTTTTATTATCTTGTGCAAATTTAAAAAGATAATAAAAACAAAAAAGTAAGAAAAAAAATAAAAAAAACCGACATTTTCCAAACCCGATGCTAATTTCAAATATGTGGACATTACATAGATAAAAAAAGCTTGAGAAAACCCCAGTAAAAAAGACATTCCGCTTATCATTTTTATTTTTCGGTTATTTATTTTTTTTCATTAATTTTCATTTTTCATTTTTGAAAAAAATTGTTTTTTGTTTTGACGATAATGATTTGGTCTATTTTATAATTCCACCTCCCAAAACTTCTTTCCAAGAAGAATAGAAAACAATTGACTGCCCGGAAGCCAACGCTTTTTGAGATTTTTCAAATTTCAAAAAATATTCTCCTTTTTTTTTCTCGCAAAAAATCGTTGCTTTGACTAACGATTTTTGATATCTGGTTTGCGCCAAAATTTTTTCAGGGAAAAAAATTGGTTTTTTAATCCAGTTTATCTTTTTCAATTTAACATTTTTTGAATACAATAACAAATTTTCAAAATTATCGCTTACTATCAGTTCATTCTTTTGAAAATCTTTCTTGATAACAAAAAAAGGTCCTCTGCCTCCGATGCCTATTCCTTTTCTCTGCCCCAAAGTATACAAAAAAAGTCCCTGGTGACTTCCAATGATTTTCCCTTTCTCGTCAAATATATAACCCGGCTTGGCTTTTAATTTCTTTTTCAAAAAATCTTCCGGTTTTTGACGCCCCAAAAAACAAATGTCTTGCGATTCTTTTTTGTTCCAAACTGGAAGTCCGAAATTTTTTGCCATTTCTCTTACTTGAAATTTTTGCAAATTTCCCAATGGAAAAATAATTTTTTTTAATTGAGTTTTTCTTAAGCGATATAAAAAATAAGATTGATCTTTCCTCGCGTCTTTCGCTCTAAAAAGTCGGGGAAAAAAAATTTTATTTTCATAACGCAAATTTTTAATTTTATCCTTTTTCACAATTGCATAATGTCCTGTTGCCACAAAATCCGCCCTTCCTTTTTTCATCTCTTTAAAAAGAGTTTTAAATTTAATTTCTTCATTGCAAAAAATACATGGATTGGGAGTGTTTCCCGTGTCATATTCTCGCAAAAAATAATCCACCACCGTTTTTTTAAATTCTTTTTCAATTTCAATTATTTTAAGCGGAATACCAAGAATTTTGGCAACTTTTTTAGCATTAAAAAGTGAAATATCTTTTATTTTTTCTTTGCCCTTATTCTCAATTTCATCTTTCCACAAATGGAAAAAAACTCCTTTGACATCATATCCTTTATTTTTAAGAATGACCGCCACGACTGAGGAATCCACTCCTCCGGACATTGCTACAATCACTTTCTCTTTGATTTTATTTCTCATTTTTATTCTTGTTAATCAGTTCTCTTACCCCTGCCAAGTCAATCTTAACTTTAGGTTTTTTTTGGAAATTTTTCGGAGCAATATGAGAAATTTGAGAAAGACTCAATGGTTTTTCTTGACTAGTATAAGAAACCGTCCCCGTTTTTTGATCGTCCCTCGCATTCCCTCCCTTATCTGCATTTGAAAAAGAATTTATTTTTTCTTTTGATTGTTGTAATTGTTGGAACTGTCTCTTATCGTTTTGCAATCTCGCCTTAGATCTTTGATAGTCTTTGAGACACTCCTTGCAAAAAGTGGGACGATTTGGATCAGGACGAAAAGGAACAAATATTTTTTCTTCACAGGTATAGCAAACTGCTTCAAACATTTGATTGTTTTTTGCTACCGGTTTTTCTGCCCTACCATTGACCGTTTCTCCACTCTTATTTTTTTTCTCATTATCAATTTTTTTTTCATTTTGGGAAAAACTCTCCGGAATTTTTTCCGAAACAATTCCATTATTTTGAAAAACATTTCTTTTCTCTATTCTGTTAGTCGTCTTAACTTCATCAGTTTTATTTTCAGTTTTCCGTGTTAAACCTATTCTATTTTCATTTCTATTTATTTTTTCAAAATCAAACATTCCACTCCAGCGAGCAATTTTTTCTTCAATTTCTTTTCTGCTTTTTCCATATCTTTCGCGAGAAGTTTGGATTGCTTTATTTTCATTTTCTTTATTGGATGAAATATCCGAAGGAGGCAAGGTTATGGCAGAAAAAGCGTCTCCGGCAATTCCATCAATCATTAATTTCAGATAAATATGGTACTTGGGCAAATTAACAATATCGTTCATCAAAAAAATCGGGTCAAATTCTTTTTCCAGATATTCTGCGTCATCGGCGCCAACGCGAAAAGAAATTATTGTGCCAACATTTCCAAAAATAGCGTCTTTCACCGTAGAGTTTCCATCAAAAATAAGTTGGTTGATATATTGATGAGCCAGAATCAAACTCAAACGGTATTTTCTTGCCTCCGACAAGATATTGGCAAAAGACTCTGTGGCAAAATTTTGAAATTCGTCCACATAAAGATAAAAATCTTTACGTTCTTCTTCCGGAATATCCACTCTCCCCATCGCCGCCAGTTGAAGCTTGGTTACCACCATCCCACCCAAAAGATGCATTGCGTCTTCCCCGATGCGACCTTTGGAAAGATTAACGATCAAAATTTTCCCTTCATCCATAATTTTTCTCATATCAATGGTAGATTTGGGCTGTCCTACAATATGACGAATAATTGGAGAAGAAAGAAACTGACCCACCTTATTTTGAATAGCCGCCACCGCTTCCTTTCTAAAACGATCGTCCCATTTGTCAAACTCATTTAACCAAAAAGATTTTACTACCGGATCTTTTATTTTGGGATAAACTCTTTTTCTAAAATCACTGTCGCTCATCATGCGATTCACTCCCAGCATTGTTGATCCAGGATAATCCAAAAGTGCCAAGATTGTATTATTGAGAATATATTCCATTCTGGAACTCCAAACATCCGGCCAAATTTTTTTGAAAACGCCCATCATTCCTGAAGCCACCAAATTTTTTTTATCTTCCTCCACTGATTCTAAAATGTTAAAAGCAATCGGAAATTCCAAATCAGCCGGATTAAAATAAACCAAATCATTGGTTCTTTTGGAAGGAATCATTTTGACAATTTTTTCAGCAAACTCGCCATGAGGATCAACCACGCAAACTCCTTTGTCATTTTGCACATCCTGAATTGCCATATTTTCCAACAAATTTGATTTTCCCATTCCAGTCTTTCCAATAACATACATATGTCTTCTGCGATCGTCCTCCTTTATCCCAAAAATTCGTTCTTGGTTTCTATAATTGGTTTTTGCGAAAAAATTTATTTTAGACATTTTTATATTTCAAATATTTTTTTGATTAATTATTTTTTACCTTTCAAATATTTATCTTAAAATTACCGGATACAATTTTTGAAATTTATTTATATTCAAATAATGTCGCTTTGTGAAAAAATTTCACTTTTATCGTTTTTTCAAAAAAATGCCTAAACTTCTAATTATAATTAAAAACAGATGACTAAATTTTTAACGAGGATAGACGCAAAAATTAAACTTTAAAATTTATCAAAAAACACTGTCAAATTTGGGGTTTTTTATTCCACCGGCAAATTAATAGGGGCCGAACCCAACTTGGAAGCTACTCTCGGAATAGCCGGCGTTTTGACATTCATATCAGGAAAATGAAAAATCGTTGCCAACTCCTTAGTGGAAAAAATAATGTTTTTCCCGTCCATATTTCTTCTCCGATAGCGATCATAAATTTTTCTCTTTCTGAAATCGGCTCTTTTTTCTTTTGCGAATATTATCCCATAAGTTTTGCTGATATCCTCCGGCTTTATTTGGTTAAAACCGATATCGTTAAATTGCTTTAGTGCTCCGATAAAAGCGCCTACGAAAGAACGATCAAAATTTTCTCTTCGCCCCAAATATATCATCCTCATTTTGGTTTTGAAAATATTTTTTCCCAAATTTTCTTCAGTCGCTTTAAGAAGTTCTTTTTCTCCGGGTGAAAGACGAAATTCCAACGGTTGCAAATCCTTTTTTTCCACCGAACCAAATTCCACTGGTCCCCAAAAAGCGCGAAAAAAAACCGAAAAAAGTTCTATTATACTTTCCCAAATGCCTTTTGGGGCTATCACTGGTTCTCCTTTAAGTTTTTTTATGACAGCATCGTATTTTTTTTTGTTTGCTTCCGGTAAAGGTTGCAAAACCAATTGCAACCAAAGATGTTGTCCGGGTCCCAATTTTCCCAAAACTTCCGTAATCGCCGCCATCGGATCAATAGTTTCTCCCGTAACCATTTCTTCAAATTTGTCATAAGTTTTAATAGGAATGGGATCGTCGCTAACAAGTTCAAAATCAGTTCCCCAAAGATCCCAATTTTTGTTGGGAATAATCTTGGGAAAATTTTTATAATAATCTTCCGTTTCCAAAATTTCAATATCTGGGTATTGCGCATAAAGCTGAGCCTCAACCATATTGCGATATTTTTTTTGCGCGCGAACATAAAAATGAATTCTGCCTTCTTCGCTAACCAATTCCATTGAAAAACGATCATGCCAAAAAGCTCCTTTAAGATATTCGTCAAAAGTGTTATAGGTGGTTAGCACTCCTGTAAGTCCAGTAAAAAAATTTTCCATAATTTTAGGACTCCTTTCAATATCGCGGGGCGGAATCGCTTCCAAGAAAATCCATTCCTGCGACGCATTCCAAGAATTCGCGGAATAAAAAGCGACAAAATCCACCCAAAGAATTTTGAAAATCGGATAAAAACAAAGAGGCAAAATAATCCACCAAAAAAAAGAGATGACTTCTCCGAAAATTTTTAGTATTTGAAATTCTTGAGAAATTTCATTCATTGTTTTTTGCGATTTTTATTTTTTTTGAATAAAATAATTTCCTCTAAACATGAAAAAAAATGGCGAATTTGAAAAATTATTTTTTCAATTTATATAATTCTCCTTTCTTTTGAAACACTCGACGATCATTAAGGTTGATCATTATGGTCGTTTTTTTTACTTTTCTTACCTTAAGAATTTCTTGCAAAATTTTATCTTTTTCTAGCGGTTTTCCATTTTCAGCCAAGATTCGCTTTAAAACTTCTTTGGTGGTTCCCTTGAAATATCCCCATTCGCGAAGAGCATAAATGCCTCTTCCAATTAAAACAAACCGACTGTCTTTTATAAGCTCATTATGAACCGTTTGCGGATGAGCTTTTCTTTTTCCTAATTTATATTTGTCAATCAACTGAGCGATTTGTCTGAAATGCATCGGTTTTTGAGATTCTTTAAGAACAAGATACACTCTCTCTTTGGTTCCTTTGGGATTTATTTCCAACCAATTAATCATTCCCCATTTGTTAAAAGGATTTTTTTTGATTTTGACAGACAGATTCAAAAAGCTATTCAATTGAGATTGAGAAAAATCGGGAAAAAATTGAAAAATTTTCTCAAAAATAAATTTATCCAATAAGGCTCTTTTTCCTTCTTCCAAAATTTTTTCCCCTTGATTGACAATTTTGACAGCTTGGAAAAATTTTTCCTTTGAAGAAAACCACGCCTTTTCCAAAATTCCTTTTTTTCCTCCTTCAAAAATCTCTTCAAAACAGCTGATAAAAAAGCTGATTGAATTTACTTCTTTTTCTTCTTTAACATTAAATATCTTTTGAGTGTCGCTTTTTTTAACTATACCATTATTTTGATTGATTGTAAAAAATATTTTATTTTTCGCTTTTAAAAAATAAATGATTTCATCGTTTTTTAAAGAAATACTTTTGAAAGATTGAAAAATTATCTGTCTAACCCTTTCGCGAGTTATTTTGTATTCATTTCCAATTTCTTCCAATGTTTTTCTTTTTCCACTTACAAGACCGAATCTTTTTTTGACAATTTCAGCTGATCTGTCCGGAAGATTTTTCAATGTAAGTTCCACCAACGATGAAAAACTTTCCTCAGATTTTCTCCGTGATTCTTTTTTTGAATTCTTTCTAATTTCTTGTTTATTCATAATGATATAAAAGTTTACAATAATCTTTAAATCAAATTATTCTATCATAGAAACAAAAAATGTCAAGTTTTTGTACAGTTAACACCACAAGGTAACACTTGATATAGTTAGGATCAATACCTGTTAAATTAATTAAGCGAGAATTAAATCTGGACATTTTCACCACCATAGCCTATCGCTATTGCAAACGCTGAGATATAAATAGTGACATTATTTTTAACTTTGAAAGAATTCGTTTCACTCTTAACGACTTACTTCCACCGGAAAAACATCTTTAAAAATGTTATTCTTGTCTTTCAAGTATACAGAAAGCCAGGATTGTGTTAAATTAAAAAAAGAATTTTTTAGAAAATAAATGAAATATCTAAACGCTCTCAATAAAATTCCCGGAATGGGTCCGCAAAGAATGAAAATTCTTTTAAAAAATTTTCCCGACTCTCACTCGGCTTGGAAAATTGATTTGGACGATTTAAAAAAATATTTTTCTGGAGAAAAACTAGCCGAAAAATTTTTCTTGAAAAAGAAAAAAATAAATCCGGACGAAGAATGGGAAAAATTAACAAAAGAAAACATTCGGGTTATATCTTTAAAAGATCCGCTCTACCCCGCTCTATTAAAAGAAATTTCCAATCCTCCTTATTTGCTTTATTACAAAGGAAATCTTGATTTTCAAAATTTGCCCACTCTCGCAATCGTTGGATCGCGAAAATTCACTTCTTATGGAGCTCAAGTCGCCCAAACTTTTGGCAAAAAACTGGCACGATTGGGAATGGCTATTGTCAGCGGTATGGCCTTGGGAATTGACTCTTTCGCCCATAGAGGTGCTTTGGAGTCTCAAGGAAAAACTATCGCAGTCTTGGGAAACAGTTTAGATGAAAAAAATCTTTATCCTAAAAATAATGTCAATTTGGCACATCTCATTCTTTCGCAAGAAGGAACACTCATAAGCGAATATCCTCCGGAAACTTCCGCCGGACCGCTAACTTTCCCCGCCAGAAACAGAATCATTGCCGGATTGTCTCAAGGAGTTTTAGTGGTTGAAGCGGGAGAAAAAAGCGGAGCATTGATAACTGCCCGAATGGCATTGGACTATAATAGAGAAGTTTTTTCCATTCCCGGACCGATTTTTTCCGAACAATCCATCGGGACAAATTCTCTGATAAAATCTGGTGCTAAAACAGTTTGCGGGATAAATGATATCTTAGAAGAGTTGAATTTAAAAACGGAAAAAGAAAAAAAACCGCTCCCTGTTCCTGATACCCAAGAAGAAAAACTGATTTTAAAATCTTTTTCCGGCGAACCTTTGCATATTGACAAAATAATTTCACTCACTAGACTTCAACCAACTATCGTTTCCGGAGCTTTAACCGTTATGGAAATGAAAGGTTGGATAAAAAATATCGGCGGACAAAATTATATAATCATATAAATTCAAGATATGAAGCGTGAAATAAAGAAAAATTTTATCGCGCATTCTATCTTTTTTCTCTTATGAAATTAGTTATTGTGGAATCTCCCACTAAAGCCAAAACCATTGAAAAATTTTTGCCTAGAGGATTTCGAGTAAAATCTTCTTACGGTCATGTCCGCGATCTTCCCAAAAAAGAAATGGGCATTGAAATTGAAAATAATTTCACCCCGCGATATATAGTTCCCGACTCCGCCAAAGCGCGTCTCGCCAAACTGAAAGAGTTATCTGATAAAGCGGAGGAAATTATTTTGGCCACTGACGAGGACCGCGAAGGAGAAGCTATTTCCTGGCACTTATTAGAAGCTTTAAAAATAAAAAATAAAAAGAAAAAAAGAATTGTTTTTCATGAAATCACTCAAAAAGCCATTTTAAAAGCTTTGGAAAATCCTCGTTCTATTGATGAAAATTTGGTAAATGCTCAACAAGCCCGAAGAATTTTAGATAGATTGGTGGGTTATGAGCTTTCCCCTTTTCTTTGGAAAAAAATTCGTTTTGGATTGAGTGCCGGAAGAGTTCAATCAGTAGCGCTTCGTTTTGTAGTGGAAAAGGAAAAAGAAATTAAAAATTTCAAACCTCAAGAATACTGGAATCTTTCCGTTCTTTTGTTCCCTCATCAAAAAGAATCCTCCTTTTTTGAAGCTAAAATTATCAAAGAAAACGGAAAATCTTTGGGTAAAATGGGCATATCCAACAAAAAACAGGCAGAAAAAATAGTTGAATTTTTGAAAAAGGCTCACTTTAGAGTTTCTGCTATCTCTCAAAAAGAAACTTTAAAAACTCCGCCTCCCCCCTATACCACTTCTACGTTGCAACAAGACGCTAACACTCGTTTGGGATTCAGTTCCAAAAAAACAATGTCAGTAGCGCAAAAACTTTATGAAGGAATTTCTTTGGACAACAAAGAAACAGTCGGCTTAATAACTTATATGAGAACCGATAGCTTGAATTTGTCTTTGGAATTTCTTTTATCCGTTCAAAAAATAATTGAAAAAAAATTCGGTTCCCATTATTGCCTCAAAAATCCCAGATTTTACAAAAATAAATCCAAAAACGCGCAAGAAGCTCATGAAGCTATCCGTCCCACTTTCCCCGAAAAAGATCCCGAATCTTTAAAAAAATATCTTGATTCAAACCAATACAGACTTTATAAAATTATTTGGGAGAGAACTCTTGCTTGTCAAATGGCGCCAGCAATTATTGAAAATGTTGCAATTGAAATTACCGCAACAAAAGAAAAATCTTCTTGGCAATATCTTTTGAAAGCGTTAGGCTCCACTGTTAAGTTCAATGGTTATATGGAAATTTATTCCGGCCGAAAAATAATTGAGAATCTGCTTCCGCAAGTTTCCAAAGAAGAAGAACTCGACCTTAAAAAAATAAATTCGGAACAAAAATTTACTCTGCCCCCTTCTCGTTATTCAGAAGCTACTTTGATAAAAATTTTGGAAGAAAACGGAATTGGGAGACCATCCACTTATGCTCCCACTATTTCCACTATTGTGGAAAGAAAATATGTGGAGAAAGATGAAAATAAAAAATTCTATCCCACCGAGATAGGCATTCTGGTTTCAGATCTTTTGGTTAAACATTTCTCCAAAATAGTGGACTATAATTTCACCGCTGAAATGGAAAATAATTTGGATGAAATCGCTGAAGGAAAAAAAGAATGGGTTCCTATTATTGGAAATTTTTACCGTTCATTTCACAAAAATTTGCTAGAAAAAAGCAAGGAGATAAAAAAAGAAGAATTCCAAGAAAAAATTGATAAAAGTTGTCCCGAATGCGGAGGAGATCTAGTTTCAAAATTCGGACGTTTTGGAAAATTTATTGCTTGTTCCAATTATCCCAATTGTCGCTACACTGAAAAAACCGCCATTGAAAAAAAGCAGGAAGAAGAAATTGAAAAACAAAATCCTCAAGAAAAATGCGAGCTTTGTCAAGCACCAATGGTTATCAAAAAGGGACGATTTGGATTTTTTTTGGGTTGTTCTAACTATCCCCAATGCAAAAATATCAAAAAAATTGAAACTAAAACCGGCATTCAGTGTCTCAAGTGCAAAACCGGAGAAATTATAGAAAAGAAAACCAAAACCGGTCGTCTTTTTTACGGATGCAATAAATATCCCGCTTGCGATTTCGCTCTTTGGAACAAACCTTCCGGAGAAATTTGCCCCCGTTGCAAAAGTCTTTTAGTTTTTGTCGCCAAAGGAAAACTCAAGTGTTCCAATAAGAATTGCTCCTATGAAAAATAAAAAATCTTTAACCTTATATTATATTCGCAATTGCCAGTCTTAACCTTGGACAAAAAATATGAAAGAAATATCCATAGATGATGTCATAAAAAATATCCGTCTTAAAACAACTCCCGCCGGAATAAAACTTATTCGGGAAGCTTACAATTTGGCACAAAAGGCTCATGATGGACAAAAAAGAAAATCGGGAGAAGACTACATTCAACACCCTCTTCATACCGCTCTGAATTTAGCCAAAATAGGATTAGGCATCAAAACAATTATTGGAGGAATTTTGCACGATGTTCCCGAAGACACTCAAGTTTCTTTAAAAGAAATAGAAGAAAAATTCGGCTCGGAAATTTCCAGTTTGGTTGATGGCGTGACAAAATTAGGAAGAATAAGATTGCGAGGCAGTCAAGAAGAAATTCATTTGGAAAACCTGAGAAAAATGTTTTTGGCAATGGCAGAAGACATTCGCGTTGTCTTGATAAAATTAGCCGATCGTTTGCATAATATGGAAACATTAGACGCCGTTCCCAAAGAAAAACAGGAAAGAATTTCGCAAGAAACAATGGAGATATTCGCTCCTATTGCCAATCGGCTAGGAATGGGGGAAGTCAAATGTCAGCTGGAAGATTTGGCTTTTAAGTATTTAGACGAAAAAAATTATGCTTATGTTTTGAAAATTTCTCAAGAAGAACAGGAGGAAAGAAAACAATATATTGACGAAATGATAGCAGAATTGAAAAAAAAACTAGAAAAGGAAGGCATCAAAACTCTTGAAATTTATGGTCGAAGCAAACATCTTTTCAGTCTTTTTCAAAAACTCCAAAAACATGATATGGACATCAGCAAAATTTACGATTTGGCGGGAATAAGAATAATTGTTTCAGAAGTAGTTAATTGTTATGAAGCGTTAGGCGTGGTTCATAAAAAATATCGTCCGCTAGTAGGCAGAATTAAAGATTATATTTCTCTTCCTAAACCCAATGGATATCAATCCATTCACACCACTATTTTTGGTGAAAAAGGAAAATTTCTTGAAATTCAAATACGCACCCAAAAAATGAATGACGAAGCGGAATTTGGAATCGCCGCTCACTGGATTTATTCTCAACAAAAAAGAAGTTTGCGCGATTTCTTTTTTAGAAAACCCACTCAAGTTCTTCCCAAAGAATTATCTTGGACAAAACAACTGCGAGATTGGCAAAAAGAATTGGGGAAAAACAGTAAAGAATTTATGGAGAGTTTAAAAATAGATTTTTTTAAAAATCGCATCTTCGCTTTCACTCCCAAAGGAGATATCATTGATCTCCCAGAAGAAGCCACCCCGATTGATTTCGCTTACAAAGTTCACAGCGAGATTGGCAACCGCGCTATTGGCGCCAAAGTGGACAAGAAAATCGTTCCCTTAAATTATAAAATCAAAAATGGAGAAGTGGTGGAAATCATAACTTCTCGCGAACACAAAAACCCCAGTCGCGACTGGATTCGCTTTGTTCGCACTTCCGAAGCCAAAAGTCATATCCGAAAATTTATGAAAAGAGAAGGAATGATTTAAAAAAAAATTCAAAATAAATCTTATTTTTTGATTTTATCCAAAAGCGAACCCAATTCCTCCTGAGAATAATATTCAATCAAAATTTTTCCGCCTCCGCCAGATTTTTTTATTTTTACTTTCGTTCCCAAAGCTTGAGTCAATTCATCTTCCAATTGTTTTGTTTCCGGATCAATCACAATTTTTCTGTTGTGGCTTCGCACCGAAACTTCTTTGGTTTTTTCCTCCGTTTGTCTGACAGTCCATTTGTTTTTTAGGATCAATTCATATAAAGCTCTTTGTTTTTCCGCGCCGGAAACAGCCAAAATAGATTTAGCATGTCCTTCCGTTATTTTTCCTTCCGCTAAAGCTTTTTGGATTTCTAAAGGCAAATTTAGCATTCTTATTTTATTGGCTATCGCGCTTCGGCTTTTGCCCATTTTTTGAGCAATTTCTTCTTGTTCCAAATCAAATTCTTCTACCAATTTGAAATAACTTTTGGCTTCTTCAATCGGATTAAGATTTTGTCTTTGTATATTTTCCACAATTGCCAATTCTAATTTTTCTTTTTCTCCAGTTTTTCTCACAATAGCCGGAATTCGCAAGAGTCCCGCCAATTTGGCCGATTGGAAACGTCGCTCTCCGGCAACAATTTCAAATTTATCTCCTTTGGGACTGACAATAATCGGTTGAATAATCCCATGCTCTTTTATAGACATCGCCAATTCTTTCAATTTTTCTTCATCAAAAAAATTTCTCGGTTGATGCGGATTGGGAACAATTTTTTCCAACTCTATTTCACGAATCAACTTCTTGTCATCTCCGCCCAATCTCTTTCCTTCATCTGATTTTTCATCCTTCGGCAAAACATTCCCGCCAAAATAATTGAAATCATCTTGCGGTTGATTTATCTTTTCACTTTGCGATATTGAAGGATTTTTTTTGTTTGGGATCAATGAAGACAATCCCCTGCCCAAACCATAATTTTGCGCCATATTTTTTGAAAAAAGTAACGAAAAATTTTTTACGTTAATTTAAAAAAAATTAAAAAATTATAAATTATAAAAATCAATGAACGATATTTTTTTCGCGTTATAATTTTCACCGAAATTAACTCCCTTTTGAAAAAATATATCCGGCAAACCGGTTATCATTGAATTAAAATTGCCTAAACCGTTTTGATTTCATCAGTTTTAAGTTTATACCACAATGATCTTTGAGCGAACATGCGAACTCTTGCGCGTAAAAATAACAAATCAGATTGTAAATTTTTTCTTGTTTTTATTTTCCAATTCAATAATCTCTCGAGATAAATTTTTGTATGATCGTGCGCCCTTGGAAAAAGAATCAAAACTTAAAATTGATTTTCCAAATCCGGGTGCCTCCGCCAAACGCACGCTCCGCGGGATAACACTATCAAAAACATATCCCGGAAAATGATCTCTTACTTCTTTGACCACTTGTCGCGACAAACGATTTCTCTTGTCATACATCGTGAGAAGCGCGCCCATAATTTTCAATTCCGGTTGCAAATTTTCTTTCACCAATTCAATCGTTCCCAAAAGTTGGCTCAAGCCTTCCAAAGCAAAATATTCCGTTTGCACCGGAATGATCACTTCATCACTGGCAACCAAACCATTGATTGTCAGAAGACCAAGGCTGGGTGGAGAATCAATAATAATATAATCATAATTAATTCTGATTTCACGCAAAACATTGTATAGACGAAATTCCCTATTTTCCATATGCACCAATTCTATGCCGGCACCAGCCAAATCTTGAGAAGCCGGAATTAAATCATGCGACAATTCTTTTTTGCGAATAATTATTTTGGAAGGATGCTCTCCAATTATCATAGAATGATACAAACTTTTTTCAGCACTTCTGACATCTATTCCCAATCCGGAAGAAGCATTTCCTTGCGGATCAAGATCCACTAACAAGACAAACTTTCCCGCTTGCGCCAGATAAGTTGCCAAATTTATAGCTGAGGTAGTTTTGCCCACTCCTCCTTTTTGGTTGACGAGTGCGATAATTTTAGCCATAATAGAAATATGTTAAGAAAGAATCGTTTGCATTTTTGCAAAAAGACGCTAGAATCTTTTTAGCTTCAAAAAATAGTTTGAAATTTTTGAAAACCGCAATTGCATTATACTATAATTTTGCAACTTAACAAAATGATTAGCCGAAGTGGCGGAATTGGTAGACGCACACGACTCAAAATCGTGCGGGAGCAATCCCATGAGAGTTCGAGTCTCTCCTTCGGCACCAGTAAGGAAAAGTCAAATTTCGTTGGTTCGCCTCGCTTCGCTCGGCGACCAAATTGTAGGGAATTTTGGGCGAAAAAATCAATTGGCGGTTTTGTAAAATGTGGTTCGAGCCGATATTTTT
>Ga0210051_1000040_pt1 | contig 84698 bp, 81 predicted proteins | sample CryGey092014_all_FD_185464 | JGI IMG/M metagenome (GOLD analysis project Ga0210051, IMG submission 185464) | Groundwater microbial communities from aquifer - Crystal Geyser CG23_combo_of_CG06-09_8/20/14_all (SPAdes) (version 2) | ecosystem: Environmental > Aquatic > Deep subsurface > Groundwater...
AAAAACATACACGAAATTCACGGAGCTCATGAGGAAGATGTCCGGCGGATTTTGGCGAAAATGAAGCACGAATCCGAGGAACAGCAGGCCGCCGCCATAGCCGCCGTTTTGAAATTACCCTATATTGACCTCAATATTTTTCCCGTTGATCCGGAGACTTTGCGCACCATCTCAAAATCCGACGCTGAAAAATATGAGCTGGTCTGCATTCAGAGATCCGGGAAAAATGTAGCCCTCGCGCTCGCAGATATTGCCAATCCGGACCTCGCCGAATATCTCAAAAAACTTGAAAAAGAAGAGGGATACAAACTGAAATTTTTTTTCTGCTCTCAAACCGGTCTCAAAAAAACAATTGAAAAATACAAACACATCGCTCTTATTGAAAGTCTTGAAGAACTGCGCCTCACTCTAACCGGGGCCGACCTCGATGAATTCGAAAAAAAACTCAAAGACGTCATTGATCTTCGAAAAAGAATAACCGAGATTCCAACGACAGAAGTGATTAATATTGTTATGGCCGGTGCCATTAAGATGGATGCGAGCGATATCCATTTCGAACCCCAGCAGGACGGAATCCGTCTCCGCTACCGCCTTGACGGGATATTGCAAAACATAACCGTTCTTCCCATCCAAACCTATCACTACATCTTATCGCGCGTGAAAGTCCTTTCCGGAATGAAAATCAATATCCGCGACATTGCTCAAGACGGACATTTCTCCATTCAAATTGAAGGAAACGATATTGACATTCGTGTTTCAATCCTCCCCGGAAACTTCGGAGAAAATATCGTCATGCGACTTCTCAATCAGCAAACAATCGCCCTCAAGTTCGACGATTTAGGCCTTCGGGGACTGGCCTACGATCAATTGCAAGAAGAAATGGGAAATCCCAATGGAATGATTCTGAACACTGGTCCCACCGGTTCAGGAAAAACAACGACGCTTTATGCCATCGTCAGCCAGCTCAACACGCCGGAAGTGAAAATAATCACGGTTGAGGATCCGATTGAATACAAAATCAAGGGGATTTCCCAGACCCAAGTTTCGAAATCCCGCGGATATACCTTCGCCAACGCTCTCCGCTCCATTGTCCGCCAAGATCCGGATATTATTCTAGTCGGCGAAATCCGTGATGACGAAACAGCCTCGATCGCCGTTCACGCCTCACTTACCGGACATCTCGTGCTCTCAACCCTTCATACCAACAGCGCCGTGGAAACCACACCGCGGCTCATAGACATGGGAATCAAGCCCTCGCTCATTCCAGCGTCAGTCAACGCCATCATCGCCCAGCGCCTCGTCCGGCGGCTTTGTTCCCACTGCAAGGAAAAATACGCCCCGGCCCGGGAAACAATTGAAAGTGTCAAAAAAATTCTGGCCGTTATTTCTCCAAAAGCAAAACTCGCTATACCTAAAGAAATAGATTTTTTCTACCGCGCTAAAGGCTGTCCAAAATGCAATGGTCTTGGTTACAAAGGACGGATTGGAATCTTTGAAATTTTCACCATCAACGAAGAAATTGCCCAAAAAGTAACCGGGATGTCCCCCGAATCGGAAATTCTTGCTCTGGCTCTTGAAGCCGGCATGGTAACTATGCTCCAGGACGGGATTTTGAAATCTCTCGAGGGAATCACTTCGATTGAAGAAGTGCAAAGAGTAACCGGGGAAGGGAAATTTCTTGAAGAACTTTACGAGAAAATTATTACCCAGCTTCTGCTCCGGTCAATTACAATCAATAAAGACACAGAAGAAAAAATAGCCGAAGCGAAAAAAAAATTCGCCGTATTTCAGAAGGTCATCAGCGATTCTCCGCCCGAGAAAATTCTCGATTTGATTATGGCTATGGCTCTGTCACTTTCCGCCGGAGACATTCATATTGAGCCAGAAGAGAACACCGTGAAAATTCGGTATCGAATTGACGGAATTCTCCAGGATGTTGTTCATATTCCCATGAATGAATATCCTCATCTTTTGGGAAATGTGAAAATTTTGAGCGGTTTTAAGGCAACTGACGTCGAAGGGGGCGTGAAAGACAGCCGGTTTGGAATCAAACTGGAAGAAGGAGTTTTGCACGAAATCAAAGACCGCGAAATTGACATTCGCGTTTCGATTATTTTGGGCGGCTATGGCGAAACGGTGGTGATGCGTCTCCTCAACCAAGGCGCCCAATCCTTAAAACTAGAAGAATTGGGAATCAGAAAACAAAATCTCGACGCACTTCTTGAACAAGTCAAAAAGCCGAACGGAATAATTTTGAACACCGGCCCGACCGGATCCGGAAAAACAACAACTCTTTATTCTTTATTATCCATTCTCAACAAACCCGGTGTGAAAATAATCACCGTTGAAGATCCTATTGAATACCGCCTCAAAGGAATTCTCCAAACCCAAACCGACGACAAAAAAGATTATACTTTCCCAAAAGCCCTGCGCGCCCTTCTTCGCCAAAATCCGGATATCCTGATGATCGGGGAAATCCGGGACGACGAAACGGCCCGAATTGCGGTGCAAGCCTCGCTCACCGGTCATTTAGTCTTGTCAACACTTCATACGAACAACGCCGCTGGTTCGGTCCAGCGCCTCGTGAATATGGGCGTCTCGCCGACCGACATCGCTTCGTCAGTCAACGCTTTTATGGCCCAAAGACTGATCCGAATTCTTTGTCCCGAATGCAAAAAGAAAACGAAAGTAAATTCGGAAGTGAAAAATCATATTGAAAAAGTTCTCAAAACAATTTCCGAAAGATCCGGCATCGAGATTCCAAAAAAAGTTGAATATGTTTTCGAAGCCGCCGGCTGTCCGATTTGCAATAATATCGGATACAAAGAACGAACCACGGTAAGCGAGATTTTGGAAATGACAAAAGAGATGGAAAAATTGATCAACGAAAGCCCCACTGCCTCGCAAGTTGAGAGTCTCGCCATCGAGCAAGGAATGCTCACTATGGCCCAAGACGGAATTTTGAAAGTTTTGGAAGGTGTTACGACAATGGAAGAAGTGGAAAGAGTAACGGAAGAATAGGATATCTCTACGAATTACGAATCTATACGAATATACAAATTTTTTCTACGAAAAAAGAGCAGGCACGAATCTGCTCTTTTTAATGCCTTTGTATGTTCTTAGTATTACTTTTGATCATCCCTCATCTTTTCAATTTTACCCATCATAATTCCAATTTTATCTTTTCTAAGCTTCGCTAGTTCTAGGCGCTTTTCACGGTCTTTTATATCTCTATCACACTCTGTTAATTGCCCTTTTAGATCTTCAAGCGCTTGCTGAGGAGTTATTTTCCATGTATCAGGCCCACCCCTATCACGATGTACATCACTTCTCCTGAACTCTATTGATCCGTCCTCTAATATTCGTATGCCCGTTTTATCTCCATACCTTGCAAAATAAATAGAATCCTCCCCACCTTCACTTCCCATGGTCATCTCTCGCATATCTCTCATCTCTTTTTGATTGTCATCCATAATCTCCTCCGCTTTTTGCATTTCCTCTTCACTTGGTTGATATGGTTTTTCTCTTTCCATAAATTTTCAATTACTTTTTATTTCTCCCCTTAGAATACCCCCCCCGACGCTTGTTGTCAAATCGCGCGAATTTAAGAGGCGCTTTCAAAGCGCCTCTACTTTTTGATATAATGGCCGTAGAGACGCATCGAATGCGTCTCGGATAGCGCGAAACATATGCCACTCTATCAAAACAAATACAAAATCCAATCCGTGCGACACAAAAATTGGGATTATTCGCAAAACGGATATTATTTCGTTACGATTTGCACGAAGGATATGCAAAAGTTTTTCGGGGAGGTTGAGGATGGAAAAATGGTATTGAACGAAATTGGTAAAATCGTTGAAAGTGAGTGGCTAAATACAGATAAAATCAGGGACAACGTAAAAGTTGATCAATTTATTGTAATGCCCAACCACTTGCATGGAATAATTGTGATCGAAAATAGTAGAGACGCATCGCATGTGTCTCAGTCTGCGCCACAATCGAGACGCCTTCAAGGCGTCTCTACGGATAAAAATTATAAGAATAAGTTCGGTTCGCAATCAAATAATTTATCTGCCATAATCCGCGGCTTCAAAGGCGCGTCTACAAAAAGAATTAGCGAAATATTTCCTAATTTTCAATGGCAACCTCGATTTTACGACCGCATCATTCGTGATGAAAATAGCCTCGGAAAAATTCGGGAATATATCGAGCGCAACCCAAAGTTTTGGGACGAAGACAAAAATAAAGTGGAAAATATTTTTTATTGACAAAAGACGCGATGAATCGCGTCTCTACGAGCATAAATACAAGTATAATACAAAAAAATTCTCTAATCTGCAGGCAAAATCCCGCAACTAGGGAATCGCGGGGTAGGAACAGTGCCGAGGAAAAGTTCAGCCGAAACCGAACAATCCATGTCTGGGCAAGAAAGTTCCCGGTAGGAAAGTTACGAGCTCCCCTTATTGCCTGCAAGCTAGAGAACTTTATATTTTTCTCTCATTTAAGGCAATAATCAGAGTTTTGAAAGTATTGCGTTCTGGACTGCTCCGCAGGACAGGCTAGCCTACTTGAAAAATTCTGATTATTGCCTTTCATATCACAAATCTGCCGAACAGACCAGTTTAGCACAGGCCGATTTTTTTGTCAAGCAAGCTAAAATGGCTTATACTAAATACGAAATACTTTACACGAGATATCAAAAATGATTACTTCCTCTGACGAGCAAACCGAAGACACAAAACTCGACATCACTCTGCGGCCGCAGAGTTTTTCGGAGTATGTCGGTCAGAACAAAGTTAAAAAAAACCTCAATATCCTCATCAAAGCCGCCCAAAAACGGGGGGAACCCATTGAGCATGTTCTTCTTTACGGCCCGGCGGGACTCGGGAAAACGACTCTCGCCCACATTATCGCCAGGGAAATGGGCGCCAATATCCGCGCCACCTCCGGTCCAGCCATTGAAAAAGTGGGCGATCTTGGCTCGATTCTCACCAATTTAAATGACGGTGATATTCTTTTCATTGACGAAATTCACCGCCTCAACAAATTGATTGAAGAAGTTTTGTACCCGGCCATGGAGGAGTTCAAACTGGATATAATAATCGGCAAGGGTCCTTCCGCCAAAACTCTCGAGCTCGATCTTCCCCGCTTTACCCTGATCGGCGCGACCACCCGCCTGGGCGCTATTTCCTCCCCCCTTCGCAACCGCTTCGGAGTTATACACCGCCTCGATTTTTATGAAAACGAGGATATCGAAAAAATACTTCACCGTTCATCGAAAATTCTCTCCATTCCTATTGAGAGCGCCGGGGCAAAAACAATTTCCCGTTCCAGCCGCCGCACCCCGCGCGTTGCCAACCGGCTTTTGAAAAGAGCTCGCGATTTCACCCAAGTCGAAAATTGCGACACAATCACCGAAGAACTTTCTCGTCAAACTCTGGCCAACCTCGAAATTGATGAACTGGGGCTCGAGCCTACTGACAGATTCATACTTAAAACGATAATAGAAAAATTCAGCGGCGGGCCGGTCGGCATTCAGACCATCGCTACCGCCACCATGGAAGAAATTGAGACAATCGAGGGCGTCTACGAACCGTATCTTATCCAAATCGGCTTTCTCGCCCGCACCCCGAGAGGCAGAGTGGCCACGGAGTCTGCTTACAAGCACTTGGGAATTGAATATAATAAAGAAAATCAGGATAAATTGTTTTGATACAACTTATGTCCTTGATCTCCCTGCTCTATCTAATTTTCATTCTGGTTTATATCGCAATCGGCGCCGCCATCGTTTTCCATATGCTTCGCTACAAAATCAACCGTCGCGTCGCGGCGATTATGTGCCTCATTTATCTTGGCGGCGGAATTCTTCTTCTGATTTCCAGCATTTCGCTGTTTTTCTCCGTAAACTGGTATCAAATAATTTCTAATCTTAGATTTTAAGCGATAATATATTGATCATTGCTCACTGATCACTGGTCACTGATAAATATATGTATGAAGAAATAAATTTCCCCGGCCAACGCGAAGGCGAGACAATTATCCTTTTCCTGCGCCGCCACTGGTTCATTTTTTTCATGCGTCTTTTGCTTATAATCGTCTCCGTTATCGGTCTGATCACCATTTATTATCTCTTTATATTTTTAAACAGCAATTTCCAAGAAAGCGAGTACTATAACCTCCTTCTCTTTGGCGAGAGTCTGGCAACTCTTTTCATTTGGAATTTTTTCTTCATTCTTTGGCTGGACTATTATCTCGACGCCTGGATTGTTACCAACGAGAGAATTATTAACATCGAGCAAAGGGGATTCTTCGTGAGAAACATATCTGAACTGAAACTTACCAAAATTCAGGACGTTACCTCGGAAATTATCGGCGTCATCCCCACGCTTCTTGATTACGGCAATATATACGTCCAGACTGCCGCCGAAAAGGAGCGCTTCACTTTCTATCAAATTCCCCGCCCCAATCGGGTCAAAAACGCAATCGTCCAGTTGCAGGAGAAGGAAGAAAAAGAAGAGGAAAGAGAGCTGGGGAAGATAATAAGGGGAAATGGATAAGTCCAAACTTTCTCATTTAAGTATTTTTGAGCTGTTTTTGATTGTTTTTGATTATACAATGATATACAAACATCCGTATTTCAAACTGGATACCGAAAGCAAAAAAGTCTTTGACGAAAACGACAAAGAGCTGGCGCTAACAGGCAATGCTTATCGCTTGCTTGTTTTCTTGTGCGGCAAAAATAATGCCACCTTAACCGATATTAACGACTATTTCGACCCTGCGGGAGCCAAAGATTACACCGAAAACCATGTCCGGCAATATCGGTACAAAATAAATTCCATTATAGGCCATAGTATAGCTGCATATAAAAACAATATCTACTCAATAAATGGAACAATTTCAAAATATGAAAGTAATGCGGATTTGGAGTCAACGGCTCCAAAAACACAGGAATCTGAAAAAAATCAGACTAAGGAAGAGATAGGTAAAAATGCAGTTGAAACATCTCAACGAAAAAGAAATAAATTATCCAACAAAGAAAAACTGGTTATTCCGTCCCTAATAGTTCTATTGGTAATTTTTAGCGCGGTTGTTCTTGGAAACAAAAACAAAAATGCCAGCGTGGCCACAAAATCAAATTCAGCCGACGAGACAACGGCAAATTCCAGCCCGAAGTCTCAAAATGATATGACATTGATTCCGGCCGGGGAATTTTTCATGGGAAGCACCGAACAGCAGGCTATCGAAGCCTGGCAAAAAAACGACGGCGGTTACGACAAGGAAGGCTATCTCGCGGAATATCCCCGGCGAAAAATAATGCTTGGAAATTTTTATATTGACAAAAAAGAAGTATCCAACAGCGATTACAAAATGTTCGTCGACGCGACAAACCACATCGCTCCCGCGCTTTGGAGCGATCAAACTCTCAATTCACCGAACTTTCCCGTCGTCGGAGTCGATTGGAGCGATGCCGATGCCTATTGCCGATGGCTTGGGAAAAGATTGCCCACCGAAGCCGAATGGGAAAAAGCCGCTCGCGGAACAGACGGAAGAATTTGGCCTTGGGGAAATGCTTGGAATCCGACAAAGGGCAATCACGGCAATGGCACTGAATACGGCTTTGACGAAAGCGACGGTTACAAATACACCGCGCCTGTTGGCAGTGAACTTGGTGTCAGCCCCTATGGAGTTCTGAATATGGCGGGCAACGTCTATGAATGGGTGGAAGATGATTTCAACGCTTATCCGGGAAATGACAAATACACCCAGCAAGATTTCAACAAAGGATTCAAAGTTTTCAAAGGCGGAGCCTATACCGACGGACAAAGCGAACAACGCCCGGCTTCAAGAGTCGGCTATCAAAAGGATTATAAGGATGTTGATATTGGTTTCCGTTGCACGAAAAACAAGTAATACGCTTTAATATTACTTTATACAAATCATTTTGGACCGTATTACGGATTTATTACGGTCTTTTTTGTTAAATTGTGCATGGAACTAATTTTTAATGAAAAATTCCATGAAAAATATTCTCTTTGTTTTTGTTCTTTTGTCCGCGAACGCAATCGGAATTTTTTGCTGCGCGAATTTTGCCCACGCGGCAGACAGTAATCTCATTATCACGGAGGTGATGTACGATCCAGTGAAAAATTTGTCTGGAGAAAAAATAAATTGGATTGAACTATATAATCCAACTAATCAAAACATTGATCTTGTCCCCGGTCAGCGATCTAAAACTGCACCCATAAGCTGGAAAATGAAAATTAAATATTATATAGACATAGACAAACTCGGAATACCAAAAGAAAACAATTGCACATTTACAGATGCAAAAACCGCATCACTTACGCCAAACGAATTTTTAATCATATCGACAAAACCGGAAAGTCTCAGCCTCGATGAATCCATCAAAACTTTTAAGGCATCTTCATGCTTTGCCCTGTCCGGCGACTATCAAGAAACTACCATTGCATTAAGCAACGACTATGGTCAACATTGGTTTGCAGAAACAACCTACTCGCCTTCTCGGGGTGAAAATGATTTAGGAAAAAGCTTGGAGAAAAAAATCTTGACGGATGAAAATAGTTGGGAACCAAGCTGCAAAGATGGCGGTACGCCCGGCGAAGAGCCAAAAATATGCGAGACAGAAACTGTTTCTGCGGACGAGGATAACAATGCAACCGACTCTGACGAAGATACCACAAATTCGCCGGAAAAATGCACCGCCTCTTCAGAAGATATCAAGCTCAACGAAATTTTTCCCTATCCGAAAAGCGGCAACGAATTTGTCGAAATTATAAATACCGGCGAAAGCTGTGTGGATGTTTCCGGATGGAAAATAATGGATGAAGCCAGCCATAAAAAGGAATTTCCCGAAAATTCAATAATAGGACCAGGAGAATATTTTTTCCTGGAGGGGAATCTTTATCTCAACAATGATTCTGATGCCGTTTATCTTTTGGCTGCGGACGTAGATGCAAAGAGTGAAGCGCTGGATAATGTCCAATATGAAAAAGCCAAAAAAGATTTTTCTTTCGGTTTCGACAAAGGAAATTGGCTCTGGACGTCCGTTCCTACTCCGGGATATGCGAATGTGATCGCGGCGGAAAATTCCGGCTCTGGAGACGCCGATGTCGGGGATAATCACCCCTCTTCCGCCGAAAACGTATATCTTAACGAAATTCTTCCCAATCCCAAAGGTGGTTCGGATGATGAATACATCGAAATCGTGAATGGTGAAAGCGTACCGGTGGATTTGATGGGCTGGACGCTGAAGGACGCCTCAAAGGGCAAAGGATATAAATTCAAAGAACACGTCCTTATAAACCCTGACGAATATCTTGTGATCTACCGCCCGCAATCCAAGATTGCACTCAACAATTCGGAAGAATCGATATATTTGTATAATGCTCAGGGAAAAATCACTTCAAATGTTTCATATGGCAAATCCCAAAAAAACGCCTCGTACAGTTTCGACGGGAAAGATTGGAAATGGAGCAAATATCTCACTCCCGGAAAAGAAAACAAGTTTGATTCCTTGCCGACAGTGAAAATCAAAAAAATAAAACACGCCTACAAAGATCTCTACACCGAATTTTCCGCCAAAGCCAAGGACAAAGAAACAAAAAAGCTGAAATATACTTGGGATTTCGGCGACGGGAAGAAAAGCTATTTGCGAGTCGCTTCGCACAAGTATCTTGCGACCGGAAAATACACGGTGACGCTTTCCGTCAGCGACGAATCACAGACCGTAGAGAAAAGTTTCGTCCTTGCGGTGAAAAAATATCCCCGGCCGGATCTTGAAATCGTGAAAATCGTCCCTAACCCCGCCGGAAATGATTCGGATGGAGAAACAATTGATATAAAAAACAACTCGGGGAAGAAAGTTGATCTTGAGGGCTGGAAAATTGCGACCGGGTCGGGTGAAAAAATGTATAACCATCCGATCAATAGCGAATTGGCTCTCGCCCCGGGCGAAACTAAAACCGTTACCCGGGAAATCTGCAAATTTTCCCTCAACAACAAAGCCGGAAAAGTCCGGCTAATCTCCCCCGACGGAAAAATTATTGACGAAGCGGAATATGAGAAAGAAAAAATCGCCGACGACGAAGCTTATGCCAAAGCCGACGGCAAATGGCAATGGATCACTCCGCCGGAAAAGGAAAATGACGTTGAAAAAGAAGTTTCAAATCAAAACGAAAATAAAGACAACGAAGGAGAAGTTTTAGGCATAACAGCTGAAAAACGGATCCTCTACACACCGGCAAAAACTGGCTATACCTCCGAAGATGCTTTCATAATGCTAAGTGTGTTTGGATTTTTCCAAAATATAGAAGAAGAAAATTGCTGTAAAATAAGAAAGCCTTATCCTAATCCTTCTTATCTCCTGTCAATCTAATTGCTTTAACTCTCTTCTTGCCATACCATTGCAAGCGCCGCTTCGGCGGCTTCGCGGCCCTTGTCATGGCGGCCTCGGGAGCGGGCCTGGGCTTGCTTGAGATTATTTGTAGTAATAACCCCGAATCCTATCGGGATATCGAATTTGAGCATCACATTCATAATCCCCCGCGAGGCTTCGCCGGCAATATAATAGAAATGATCCGTTTCACCTTTTATAACGCAACCTAATGCAATAAGAGCATCGTATTTCTCCATTTGCGCCAACCGCTGACAGGCGATGGGAATTTCAAATGAGCCCGGAACTCTGACTATTTTTATATTACTTTTCTTCACTTTATTTTTGATCAATACGTCCAATGCCCCTTCAATCATTTTGCCAGTTATACCTTCATTAAATTGGGAAACAACTATTCCGATCTTTAATTTAGCCCTGTTTATTACTTTCAATTTTCCCTTTTTAGCATTTTGCATGATATTTTTTCATCACAGTAAACTAGTTTACTGTAACAGGTTAATTGTTATGATTTTTTAATAATTTCTCTAAATATTTTGCAATTATATCTACTTCGATATTCACTTTTCCCCTAACTCTAATTTTTCCGAGATTTGTATTTTCCAAAGTGTAGCTGACAAGTGAAACAGTGAACCAATCTTTTTTTGAATCAACTATCGTCAAACTGATCCCATCAACCGAAACCGAACCTTTCGATGGAAAAAATTTCATAAACGCCTTAGGGGCTTTTATCTTTATGACTTTGGACTGCTTTACTCTTTTAATCTCGGTAATTTTTCCCACGCAATCCACATGACCCTGAACAATATGCCCATCCATCAAGTCGCCCACGCGCAAACTTCTTTCCAAATTTACCTCTGTGCCTTTTTTAAAATCCCCGACTGTTGCTTTTTTCATTGTTTCGGGCATATATTCAACCGTGAAACTCTTTTCGCCGACATTTTTAACCGTTGAGCAAACGCCGTTCACAGAAATACTTTCTCCGGTTTTAATTTTCCAACCGCTTGGAATTTCAATTTCAACAAAAAGGTTGCCTTTTTCTTTACAGACTTTAAAAACCTTACTAACTCTTTTTATAATCCCCGTAAACATATTTTTTCAATATCGCTCTTAATCTGTTGTCTTAAATCTTGATCGCTATCAAATTTCATAACCTCCCTTATTTTTTCTCCAATCTCTATTTCTATCTCTTCACCATACAAATCTCCCGAAAATCCAATTATATGGGCCCCTAGCAATGTTCCTCTATTATTTATAAATACGCCGGCTTTGTATTCCTTATTATCAATATTTACTTTACCCGCATAAACCCCGCTTCCAATTTTTTCATTAAGTTCAATATTAATAGTAGGAAAACCCAGTTTTTTTCCTTTTCCTCTTCCTTGGATAACTTTTCCGGAAATGCTGGTTTTCATATTTCCTTGAAATAAGCCCCTAGAGAAGCTAGTATTATACTAAGCTAAAAGCAATACTAATTGCAATTTATGAAAATTCTAGGAATCGATCCCGGCACAGCCATCACTGGCTGGGCGGTGGTTGAAGAAAAAAAGGGAGAGCCGCGGCTTATCGCCTGCGGCTGTATTAACACGAGCAAATTGAAATCCGATGCTGACCGGCTGGTTGAGATTGGAGAAGACATCGCCACGTTAATTAAAAAACATAAACCGCGGGAAGTCGCTGTTGAGGATTTATTTTTTTTCAAGAACCTGAAAACCGCTATAACGGTCGCTCAATCCCGGGGGGTAATTTTGTACAAAATCAAGAAAAATAAACTGCCTCTTTTTTCCTACACTCCTCTTCAGGTGAAACAGGCTCTCACCGGCTACGGGCGGGCGGACAAAAGACAAATCCAGATAATGGTGAAAAATGTTTTGAAACTGAAAAATACTCTCAAACCGGATGACGCAGCTGACGCAACGGCGATAGCGATATGCCATATTAATTCGCGCCGCTTTCCCAAGACTAAGTCTTAGTAATTTCCTAGGGCTTAGTCTTGATTTTCCATTGACAAACCCCCTGAAATTCGGTACTATTTAGGCGAAAAGGGGCTTTTTTTATTTTTTACTAATTATCAAAACCTATGAATCAATTTATAACTCTCGCTCTTGCCAACGGGATTCCCCTCGACACGCTCGTTCTGGTTTTAATCTTGCCGATTATCGTTACTGTCATCGCTTTTTTCCGGCAAGTTATCGGAATAAAAGCTTTCGGAATTTATACCCCGGCCATAATCACTTTCGCGCTTCTGGCCACCAATCAAATCAAATACGGAATTACCATTTTCGTCACCGTAATTGTTGTCGGGACACTAACACGCTTCATTCTGAAGCGGGCCCGCCTCCTTTATCTCCCCCGCGTCGCCATAATGATTACCATTGTCGGCTTTTCGATTCTTCTTTTGCTTTTCGTCGGCGGGACTTTCAATCGCACGGGGCTTGCAAGCGTCAGCATTTTTCCGATTCTCATCATGATAACGCTCGTTGAAAAGTTTGTCGCCGTTCAGATTGAAAAGGGCGGCCGGGCCGCGGTGATTCTCGCTTTTGAAACGCTCCTCATTTCCATCATTGGTTATTACATCGCCAGCTGGCATTTTCTCATCAGCGCTATTCTCCAATATCCTTGGATAAGCCTGCTAACCATCCCGATAAACATCTTTCTTGGCAAATGGACCGGGCTTCGCATTTCCGAATACTTTCGCTTTAGGCAAATATTGAAACCCCGATGATCTCATTCTTAAAGAGCAGCCGGAAAATTTTGGGGATGAATGCCCGGAATCTTCAGTTTATCCGTCCCAACAACTTGCGCCGCGCAAGACGTCTTGCCGACGACAAGCTTTTCAGCAAGCGCGTCTTGAAAAAAGCCGAACTTCCCGTTCCCAATGTTATTGCAAAGATAAAAAGCTTCGAAGAACTTGAAAATTTCGACTGGGGCGCGCTTCCGGATTCCTGGGTGCTGAAACCCAATCGCGGATTCGGGGGTGAGGGAATTTTGGTTGTTTATGGAAAGAAGAAACCCGCCCGAGATGCTTCCCGCCTTGGGCGGGATGCAGGCGGGAGTCTGCCCGATACCTGGATCAAAGCTGACAGTTCGCTTGTCACCATTGAGGATATTAAAACTCATGTCCAGAATATTCTCGATGGAAGCTTTTCTTTGGCCGGCGTTCCCGATATTGCTTTTTTCGAAGAAAGACTCAAGCTCCTCAAGCTTTTCAAGCCGTATTCTTTCAAAGGAGTTCCCGATATCAGGATAATTGTTTATAACAAAGTGCCAGTAATGGCAATGCTGCGGCTTCCCACCCGCGAATCGGACGGGAAAGCCAATCTCCAGCAGGGAGCCATCGGCGTGGGAATTGACCTGGCAACCGGCGTCACAACCACTGCCGTTCAGGGAAAAAACAAAGTCATCGAATATCTCCCCGGCACAAGACTTTTGCTTTCGGGAATAAGAATTCCCTACTGGAAGGATATTTTGACTCTGGCCGTCCGGGCGCAGGAAATTTCAAAACTCGGTTTTTTGGGGGCCGACGTTGCCATTGACCGCGACCGGGGTCCGGTATTTTTGGAACTCAACGCCCGCCCGGGACTTTCCATTCAGCTTGCCAATCTCGACGGGCTTTTGGGAAGATTGCGAAGAGTTGAAGATCTAAAAATCAAAACAATCGAAAAAGGCGTGGCGGTCGGAATGAATCTTTTCGGCGGAGAAATCGAGGAGGAAATCGAGGATATTTCGGGAAAGAAGTTAATCGGAACAATTGAGAAAGTAAAAATAACTGGCAAAGACGAAAAGGAAATCGAAGCCGAAGCCCGAATTGATACTGGAGCTGGAATTTCTTCAATAGACAAAGAGTTGGCTAAAAAATTAGGCTTTGAAGAGGCAGTAAAATACTGGGAAGATTTTCATCTCGATCGTACATTAAGCAACGAGGAGATAAAGACTTTAAGCGCTAACGAAACATGGAAAAGGCTTGAACAACATTCTGATATTATTGGAGTAGCCAAAACCTACTCCTCGCACGGCGCCACTTATAGGATTGAGATTAAGCTTAATCTGGCCTTAAGCGACATCCCCATTGTTTCCAAAATTGCCATAGCCAATCGAACCGGTTTGAAATATCCTCTTCTAATCGGCCGCCGAGACCTCAAAAATTTTTTAATTAATCCAGCGCAAGAAAAATGATAAAAAATCCACCAATTATTAAGAAAGTTGTCAAGCAAATGGGAGGAGAAATTGAGAAAGTTATTCCTGAAAGAGGATATTTTTATATAAAAATAAAAGGTAAAAGAATTTTAACTACTAGAAAATTCAAAATTGCCAGCAATTTAATAGTAGGAGAAGAAACAACCAAGTTTAAAGATTTAACTTATCTTCTTCTTAAAAAACACAATCTTCCGACTCCCAAAACTGTTTGCTTTTATCGAAAAATTGCCGAGAAAGAACTGAACAAAAAACTAGGCTCATTAAAATATCCAATTATCATAAAAGATGCAGAGGGATCACAAAGCATCGGTATCTTCCCCGATATTAGTTTAAAAAAAGAGGCGAAAAAAATTTTAAAGAGAGAGATAAAAAAAATACCAAAACTTATCGCTCAAGAAATGGTAAGTGGAAAAGAATACCGGCTAACAGTTCTGGGAAATAAAGTCCTTGGGGCGCTAAGGCTGATTCCTCCGCGTGTATTTGGAGATGGAAAGAATAACGTCGAGGAATTGATTAAAAAAAAGCAAAGAAAAACTCCCAGAAAAACTCCTTTCGATGCTAACTTGATAAAATTGTTAAAAGAGCAAGGACATGCTCTGAGAAGCATTCCTAAAAATGGAGAGATAGTCTACTTAAGAAAAAATTCGTCTCTTAATGAAGGAGGAGAAACTGAAGATGTAACTAGCAGCGTGCATAAAGAAACTGTTCGCATCTGCGTTCAAGCGGCAAAAGCAACTTGGAAATACTTAGTAGGAATAGATGTTATGTGCGATGACATAACAAGAGATCCTAAAAAACAGAATTTCAACATCATCGAAATAAATGGAAAGACTGATATATATCTTCACTATAATCCTACTCGCGGAAAAACCAGAAATGTTGTTAAAGATATAATTAGTTTTATCTTAAAATTGAAAAATATAGAGTAGCTATCAATCAGAAATATGGCTGATCGAAGTACTAAATTAGGCTTGCTGTGTCGGCCTTCAGGGGAGCAAAGGCTGTCTCTCCTTTCCCTGCATAATCAAAACTTTCCAAAATTAAGATGGAATGAAAAATCCCTTAAAAAATACTTCTCTGATAAGAAGCGACGACCCCTTTGCATAACAATCGGAAATAAGAATAAACTCACTGGCTTGATAATAGGCTAGGCAGACTTTCCCCTATTAATAAATCAAAGCTGAATCTAGCGGCTCTTCTGGTCTCCCGCCGATATCGAGGAAGAGGCTGGGGAGAAATTTTAATGAGAGAATTTTTCAAGTCGGCGGTAAAAATTCCTTCCTTGCAGATAATCTATCTCCGCTTTCGAGATTCTAACAAAAACTTAAAGAGTTTTTATAAGCGCTTTGCTCGAAAAAAATTTTTGACCCACAGCAAGGATACGGCTTATTTGGAGCAATATATTTTATCAGAAAAACTAAGAGAGGCCGGCCTAGAAAAATTACTCTTTTTTGGAGCTGGAAATTTACAAGATATCATTACCCTTCTTAAGTTAAGCTTGTTAGACATAAGCCAAATGCAAATTCCCAAATATCATGTTTTGAAAATTTGGGAAAAAGAAAAAGATAAATATTTACTTGCAAATAGAGGTTGACATATACTATAAGGTAAGAGAAAATAATAACTTGCCAATTTTGTAATATAACCCAATGAAAACCCTCATAGACAACACCAAAGAAGCCCCTAAGAAAGGCAAAAAAGGAAATCCTAGCTAAGGAGAATTTTGAAAACAGGGAGGAAAACTATATGTTATAGAAGTAAATTTTTTTCCTTCCTTCACTTTAGATGATAAAATATCTGACGAGCTTAGCCAGCTTGCCGATTATCTGAAAGAATAGAGAGAAAGATAAGATAATAAATAAACATTGAATTTGTTAATATGGAGAAAAAAAGGGCATACAAGAAAGCTTTCAAAAAATACAAAGGTTCAATAAAATCGTTGATGTATAATTCGTATGATTCGGCTGCAATAAGATATAAAGAATTGGTTAAGGATTTGAATTTCAGTAATAAATCGATACTTGACGTCGGATGCGGATTTGGAGATATTATTCCCTTTATATTCAGTAAAAGCACCTCATTCAAATATACCGGCATTGACATTATGAAGGAGTTTATTCAAGAAGCTAAAAAAAGATACCCAGAATATGATTTTGTCACGGGAAATTATTTTAAAAATCCGCTGAAGAAAAAATTTGATATCATAATTTGCTGCGGAGCTTTAAACAGCAATTATGGAAAAAAAACTATGAGTTTTAGAAAAAGGGCAATTAAGACAATGTTTAATCATTGCAAAGAAGCAGTCGCCTTTAATATGGCGGGAGGCATATCGCCGAATAACAAGAAGGGTTCGACTATCTATTACGCTAATTCTATGGATTTATTAGCATATTGCGTGAAACTTTCCAAGAAAATAGTTCTGCGGAATCATTATCACGAAAAAGATTTTACAATAGTTATTTTTAAATAAAAGTGTAAAGAAAATAGAAAATACCAACTTGACCGTTGCGTAAAACAATCAGATGAAAAATCTCGTCGACAACACCAAAGAAGCCCTTAAGAAAGGCAAAAAAAAGAGATCCTGGCCGAGGAGAATTTTGAAATTTTTTATCTGGTGCGCCGTTGCTGGGCTGCTTTTTGCCATCGGCATTTTTGCCTATTACGCCAAAGACCTGCCGAGCCCGGGAAAGCTCAACAAAAGACAAGTGGTGGAATCAACAAAAATCTACGACCGCACGGGAGAGTATCTCCTTTATGAAATTCACGGCGAAGAAAAAAGAACCTCGATTCCTTTGAAGGATATGAGTGAAATTGTCCGGGCCGCGACCATTGCCGCCGAAGACCAGACTTTCTACCAGCATTATGGGGTTCAATTCAAAGCCATTGCCCGGGCCGCAATTTATGATCTTCTGGGACGAAAAGTGAGCCAGGGCGGCTCGACCATTACCCAGCAGCTGATTAAAAATACGGTTCTCACCCCCGAGCGAACTTTTACCCGCAAAGTGAAAGAAGTGATTCTCTCAGTTGAACTTGAACAAAGGTTTTCCAAAGATGAAATTCTTGAGATGTATCTTAATGAAATTCCCTACGGTTCAAACGCCTACGGAATTCAGGCGGCGGCCCAAACTTTTTTCGGAAAAGACGCCAAAGACCTGAAGCTGGCCGAATCGGCGCTTCTCGCTTCGCTTCCCAAAGCGCCGACCTATTATTCCCCCTACGGGTCGCATCTTGATGAACTCAAGGGTCGGCAGGAATATGTTCTCGATCAGATGCAAAAAATGGGGTATATCACCTCCAATCAGGCCGCGTCCGCCAAAGAATTTGACGTTTTGGCAGAAATAAAACCTTTTCAGGAGAGCATTCAGGCTCCGCATTTTGTTATGTACGTCAAAGAGCAACTGGTGAATAAATACGGCGAAAAACAAGTTGAAGAGGGAGGGATGAAAGTTTATACCACCCTTGATTGGGGAAAACAGCAAATTGCCGAGGAAACGGTAAAAAAAGGCGTAGCCGCGAATACAAAATACCGGGCGACAAACGCGGCGCTCACTGCCATTGACCCCAAAACGGGACAGATTCTGGCTATGGTCGGCTCGCGGGATTATTTTGACAAATCCATTGACGGGAACGTGAACGTAGCCGTCCGCGACCGCCAGCCAGGCTCTTCCTTTAAACCCTATGTTTACGCCACCGCCTTTAAAAAGGGCTATACGCCCAACACGGTCATTTTTGACGTTGAGACAAATTTCGGAACCAAAGACCAGCCCTATACTCCCCAAAACTATTCCAATAAATTCAGCGGACCGGTGAAAATGAGAGAGGCGCTGGCCCGATCGCTCAATATTCCCGCCGTGAAAACGCTTTATCTGGCCGGCGTGGACAATTCCATCAACACCGCCCAATCAATGGGAATCACTACGCTCAAAAACCGTGGCAGGTACGGCTTGGCCCTTGTGCTCGGCGGAGGAGAGGTGAAACTAATTGATCACGTGAGCGCTTTTGGGACCTTCGCTACCAATGGAATCCGCCATGACAAGACCGCCATTCTCAAAATCACCGACTCGCGAAACAATGTTTTGGAAGAATACAAAAGTTCGCCCGGCGAAAAGGTTTTGGATCAGGACATTTGCGCCCAGATTGACGCTATTCTTTCCGACAATAGCCTCCGCTCTCCCGTTTTCGGATCAAATTCCCCGCTTCGCTTTGACAGCCGCCCGGTAGCCGTGAAAACCGGAACAACCAACGAATGGCGGGATGCCTGGACGGTCGGCTATACCCCCAATCTTGTTGCCGGCGTCTGGGCGGGGAACAACAACAACGCTCCCATGGCGGCCGGCGCCGACGGAGTCTATGTCGCCGCCCCGATCTGGCGGGAATTTATGGATAAAGCTCTTGCCAATATGGCCATTGAAAGATTTCCCGAAGCCAAGGAAATCAAAACAGGAAAAGCGGTGCTTGACGGAACAATTCAGGGCGAGGAAAAAGAAGTGACGGTTTGCAAAATCGGGGACGGGAAATATTGCCTGGCCAACGACAACTGCCCAAGCGAAAAAAAGAAGCGCAAGAAAAAGTTTTTTTCGGCTCATTCCATTCTCTACTGGGTGGACAAAGACAATCCCCGCGGCGACGTTCCCAAACAGCCCCAGAAAGACCCTTTGTTCACGGCTTGGGAAAAAGGGGTCGTTAAATGGGCGGAAGGCAAAGAGTTTGATGTTCAGGAAAACATGGAGGAATGCAAGTCGAGTGATTTTTAAGGCTTGGTTTCAAAGAGCCCCGACAATTTTTGTCGGGGCGGAAAAAGTCCGGCTTTATCTTGAAAAATTTATTTTGCCTTTATCACCTCTACTGTTTCTTTGCCCAGTTCTTCGTTGATTTTGTTTTTTATCTTCTCTCTCTTTCTCCAGATTTCACTCGCCACCGCCGGGTGAATTGTCCGCACCAGAATTTTCTTGTCTTTTACTTTCACTTCCCGGACGTCGGAGCGTTCAACATTCTTCAACTCTTTCCCCAAAACGTCAAAAAAAACGCTTTCAATGGTTTTTGCGTCGGCTTCCGCGGCCTTGCCGACATTTTTTTTGTTCAGCAAGTCTCTTAAGGATTTCATTATGTGTAAAAATTTTACCCTGATGTTGAATGTTGGGGCGGATCACCCTAATTATATCTTAAACACAAACAAAAACCAGTTCCTTCGAGCTTAGGGTTATATAACTGTGGATAACTCCCCTTTTGACCTTCGGGTAATGTTCGGGTATAATATAAATATAACACTCGAACATTATTTGTCAATCATTATGGCAACCCTAACTAAAAAACAAAAACAAATATACGACTACCTTAAAAAATACATTCGCAAAAATGGCATATCCCCTACTTTTGCGGAAATAAAAAAGCATTTACGCTTGAAAGCTCTTTCTACAATTTCAGAACATATCGAGGAGCTTGTTGATAAAGGTTTTGTAATCAAAAATGGATACGGCGCCAGAAGTATTGAAATAGTTAATAACAAAAAATTTGATCTTATACAAATCCCACTTCTGGGAACAATTGCCGCTGGCCAGCCAATTGAGGCAATTGAAAATTATGGCGAGACCATAACACTGGCAAGAAATGAAATGGGCGTGCCTGGTCAGCACTATGCTCTAAAAGTTAAGGGCAACAGCATGGTTGATGAAGGTATATTTGACGGTGATATTGTCGTGATTCGCAAACAAGAAAATGTTGACGACGGCCAAACGGTTGTGGCGATTATTGATGATAATGAGGCTACTCTTAAAAAGATTTTTCGAGAAAAGAAACGCATTAAACTGCAACCGGCAAACCAGGCAATGTTGCCAATTTTCCGTAAAGAGGTAGAAGTACGTGGTGTTGTAGTCAAAATTGTAAGAAATCTGGAAAACGGCGTGGCATCTCGTAACGGGCTTGTAAAACATATCATTAAGGAAAATAAAACATGCAACCATTTGATATAACTGAAAAAGTTATCGAAGACATTTTTTCCTCTGATAAATCGTTGTTAGCAGATGTTCTTTCGGTTAATCCGGGTGATTTAAGTCAAATTGCTAGACAGAAAAAATTTGATAGCAGAAAGAAGCTAGATTTATTGTATCTCTATCAACATGAATTATTATTAATAGAACTCAAAGCAGTTCCTTTTTACCAAGACATAGTCAATCAGATCAATGATTATTATAACGAACTTCTCAAATTACAATCGCAATCAAAATTAATTCAAGGCAACATTAATAAAATCATATTAGTAACACGAGCAAATAAAGATAATTACAAACAATGTGAAACGGAAAAAATAAAACTCATTGAGTTTAATTTAGAAGATGTATTAAATCAACACTACCAAAACTTTAAAGAGTTATCTGTATTTTTGAATATTGAACCAAGTGCTCGTGGCGTTACAAGATTATATTTATTGAAATCAACACTAAGTTTATTAAACAAAAGATATTCTTTTGAGGAAATATGCGGGATTGAAAAAATGGCACACAATACTATTTTCAATCGTTTGGCTGTTGCTGGTTTATTAAATTTAGTAGAGAAAAATAAAAAAATTTATACTCTTACTGAATTCGGGAAAAGAATTATTGCTGCGGAAAGTAAAACAGTAGAAGATAGATTTAGTGAAACTCAATTTGAAATGTTGTCTGAATTTGTAAAAGAAAATCCATTCTATTCTCAGATAACATTTAGTATAATGTCAGTCGTAGATACAATTTTTATTTTGTCAAAAGCAGGGTATCCAGTTAATTATAAAACATTTCAAGATTTTTTTGTAAGGTCATTAGGAAAGCATAAAACATGGAAACAACCGCAGGCACAATTAACGGGCACCTATCATTTTGCAAACTATGCGGAAGAATTAGGATTTATTCAGAGAATAAGAAATGATTTATTTTTAACTCCTAAAGGGATACAAGCAATTTTGATTTTTCAATTAAATCGTTCAATCAAATTAATAAGCGCAAGGAGTTAAAAGTCACCAAAGGGGGGTTCTTCTTTCGTATAATAACTGCCCGACGATAAGAGAATACTACAGAGAATTTCAGCAGCTCTTCCCCAGCTGGCAATACACCATGGGCCAGGGAGAAACAAGGATAGGATTAAACAGAAGAAACGGCAATGGTAACCACGTAAAAGAATCTCACGAAATAATTATTTTCTGCCCGCCAAAAATTTAATATCTACTTTGTTTCTGCGATTTTGTCTTAACCTGAAATCACCAACCTTAATTGCCGTTTTTACATCTTTGATATTCAATAGAAAAATTATTTTAACTTCTTATCGGCATTACGATGTGAAGATAGTTCTCATTGAGTTTGTTTTTGTCGGCGACTTCGCGCAATATCACCGGACCAAAAGAGTCGTTGAAGCCGACATAAACATTTTCGCTCGTGAGAGTGTTGAGGGCGTCAATAAGATAGCGGTTGTTGAAGGCAATTACACTTTCCCCCTTGAGACTAACTTGGGCCTTTACTTCGGTGATGTTTTCTCCCGTTTCCACCGACTGCGATTCCATTTTTATTTTCCCTTCCCCGCCCTTGGTCTTCAGTTTCACCTCCCGGCTTTTTGTGTCGGAAAAAATGCTGGCCACCCGCGTAGCCCTTAAAAGATCCTCGCGCCCCACAAAAATACTTGAAGAGAATTCCTTGGGAATCACCTGTTTGTACTCCGGATATTTTCCGTCGATAAGCCTCGAAACAAACATAATATCATTCACTTCAAAAAAGATCTGGCTTTCGCCGATAAAAATCTTCACTTTTTCGCTTTCAGGGGTGATGCTCCGGGCCACTTCCTGTAAAGTTCTCGCCGGAATAATGACCGACGGATTTTTAGCGATAAACTTTTGATAATCGCCGCCCAAATCATCTTTTGAAAAGTTGATTATGGCTTCCGCCAGGCGAAAACTGTCGGTCGCCGCCAAAGTCAGCTTGTCTTTTTCAAAACTAAAAAATACTCCGGTGAGCTCTTGTCTTGTTTCAGAAAGCGCGGCGCAGGCCAAAACCTTAAGGGCGCTTTCCTGAAATTTCTGGCTTCTGACCTCCAAAAGGTGAGCTGACTGTGGCTTGGGAATTATGGGGAAATCCTTGGCATCAACCCCTTTTATCACTGCTTTTCCTCCCTCACTAGTCATATGGAGGGCTTGATTTTTTATTTCGATGTTCAATTTCGCTTGATCGGGAATATTGTTCAGATATCCGCCAATCACCCTTCCTGGAACGGCAATTTTTCCTTCTTTTTCAATTTTCGCCCGTAAGAGACAAACTACTCCAATTTCCAGGTTTGTCGCTGTTACTTTAAGGCGTCCTTTTTCTGCCTCAATGAGGATATTGGAAAGAATCGGCAAAGTCAGATTTTTTCCAATTATCTTTTCGGCAATTAAAATTCCCTTCTTAAAATTTTCAGCCAGTGATTGAATTTTCATAATTATTAATGTTATTAAGTTAATATTATTAATTAGTTATTTTATATTAGCGTGATAGATATGGGCAAAGAGTTATTTTTTGCTGTAAATAAGCCTTATTTTGGACGATTTGGTTGTTGAATAAATTGGGGATGGCTGGGGATAAACTGGTTATTGTTTGATTGGGGTTTATTTTCCCCAATTTTTCCTGTTTTTATACAGCGTTTATCCTCATTATTAATTGCTGGTTATTGGAATATATATTTGACTTATTCACAGCTTATCAGTCATTTTGGGCATAAATCCTGCTTTTTATACTATTAATATTCTGCTCTAGGTTTTCGTCCTGCTCGATTTCTTTGTTAATTTTTTTGTAGGCATGCATTGCGGTGGAGTGATCCCGTCCCCCCAATTGCTCTCCGATTCCCGGAAAAGAGGCCTGCAATTCTTCGCGCATAAGATACATGGCGATTTGACGGGGCCGGACAATGTCTTTGCGGCGGGAGCGGTTAGTGAGGTCCTGCAAATTAACATCATGAAAATCAGCCACAGCCTGAAGAATTTGCTTGAACCCAATTCCTTTTTTGCGCCCGGAGTGGATGATGTCAGCCAAGATTTTTTTTACGTTTCCCAAATTTGGCTCGGCTTGCTTTAACTCGCAGGTTACAATTACCCGGCTCAAGGCGCCCTCCAGTTCGCGGATGTTATGCTGAATGTTTGAGGCGATATACTGCAAAACCTCATTTTCTATTTCAAAATCCTGCTGGGCCGCCTTGTGCTGGAGGATGGCAATTCTGGTTTCGAGATCCGGCCGCGAGACATCGGCAATCATCCCCCCTTCAAAGCGCGAGCGCAGCCGGTCTTCAATGGGAGCGATGGCTTTGGGCGGGCGGTCGCTGGAAAGAACGATTTGCTTTCCAAGCTGATAGAGGGTATTGAATATGTGAAAAAATTCGTCCTGGGTTTTTTCTTTTCCGGCGATAAACTGAATATCATCGATAATGAGAAGGTCGGCATCGAGATAGGATTTTTTGAATTCGCGGGCCTGCTGGTTTTTCACCATGTCAATGTAGCGGTTGGTGAAGAATTCGGAAGTGGAATAAATTATCTGCGTTTTTGGATTCTGGGCAAAAAGCGCGTTTCCAACAGATTGCAAAAGATGAGTTTTTCCAAGTCCCACTCCCCCGTAGATAAAGAGCGGATTATACACCCGGCCGGGATTTTTCGAAATAGCGAGACAGGCTGCATGAGCCAGCTCGTTGTTCGGCCCGACAATGAAATTTTCGAAGGTATAGCGGGAAAGGAGGCCAATGTGGCCGCCGTCGGCCTGTTGGGCGGGCGTTTCTGTTCCGCGAAGGTCAATCAAACTTTCCTTTCCCGTAAGAACCGAGTCAACATCTTTTTTTGTAAGCCGCGGCTGTTTTTGGCCGGCCACTGAAACAACGCAGCGAATTGCCCGGACATTTTCGCGGAATTTTTTGATGGCCTGGAGGATGAAGCGGTTATATTTGTTCTCAAGCCACTCTTTGGCAAAACCGTTGGGAACGCTCACGACAACCTGCTCGTTTTCAAAGTCGATGATAAATGTGTCCCGGAACCAGGTAACAAAACTGGCTGGGGAGATAGCCAGTTCCACTTCCCCTAAAACGGCTTGCCAGATTTCTTCATGAGACATTTTTTTCATAATACTTTTTACTTTCGAATTTTATTATAGCACGGGAGAAAATTGGCTGTTTTTACTTCTGTTGATAATTATGTTGATAACCTGTTGATATGGTAACGGGGAATGAATGGAAAATCAAGGCTTGCCCGAAACGATTTTTGCTGGTATGCTTTAGGAGTAATTTTTTAGCCCGATGTCGATGAAAAGAACTTATCAGCCCAAAAAACGAAGGAGAGCCAGAAGACATGGTTTTCGGAAAAGAATGCGCGCCAAAAATGGCCGGGCGGTTTTGGCGAGGAGAAGGAAAAAGAAGCGGAGGAAATTAAGCGTTTAAAAATGTTGTCAGTCGAATATCGTTTAAAAAACAAAAAAGTTTTTAATGACATTTTTCGCCGGGGAAAGACAGTTTCAAATGACGTTTTATTGCTGAAATATAAAGATTCGGGAATCAAGGAATTGAAAATTGGGTTTTCGGTGGGAGTGAAGTTTTCCAAAAAATCTTCCAAAAGAAACAGGGTGAAGAGATGGATGCGCGAAGCGACGCGGGAAATGATTGGAAATATTCAGCCCGGCTGGCAGATTATATTTTTGATTAATTCGAAATTTCCATACGAGCAGATGAGTTACGCTTTGATTCAGGAAAGGCTCAAGGATCTGCTTGGGAAAGCAAAGTTATTGAAATGAGCCAGATTTTTCACGCTTTCGTATATCAGCCGATTTATAACGCTTTGATTTTTCTCTATAACGTCATCCCCGACCACGACTTGGGGGTAGCGATTATTTTTCTGACTCTTTTCATCCGTTTTCTTTTGTATCCGGTGGCCCAAAAACAAATTGAATCGCAAAAAAGACTTCAGGAGCTTCAGCCGGAGATAAAAAGAATCCAGGATAAGTACAAGGGCGACAAGGAAAAACAGGGCCGGGCGCTGATGGAATTCTATAAAGAAAAAAAAGTGAATCCGGCTTCAGGTTGTCTTCCCCTTGTCATCCAGATAATTTTCTTTATCGCCCTTTACCGGGCTTTTATTGCCGGGCTGAATTTTGATTCCGGTTGCAAGGATCTTTACGGCTTTGTTTCCTGTCCCAGTCAAATTAATGTGAATTTTTTTGGCTTCCTTAATCTTTCAAAGCCGAACGTAATTTTGGCGGTAATTGCGGCCGCCGGGCAATTTGTCCAGACAAAAATGATGATGACCAAGACGCCCGTTGTCTCCAAAAAAGATGATTTCGCGGCCGTTATGAACAAACAGATGCTTTTCATCGGTCCGCTGCTTACTCTTTTCATCGGGCTCAAATTTCCGGCGGGACTGGCGGTTTATTGGATTGTGAATACTTTGTTTGCCATTGGCCAGCAGTACCTAATTATGAAAAAACCGGAAGAGAAGAGTGCCGCTAGCTAATAACTTTTTGGAATAATATAATTATGAAACCAGAAAACGTAGAAATGCTCAAAAAACTGATCAGCGAAACTCTTGAAAAGATGACTTTTTCTGATTTCACTTTGGGAACGAGGGAAGAAGCGGGGCCAGACGGAGAAAACATAGTTTTCAATATCGGGACGAATGAGTCGGATCTTCTTATTGGTCAGTATGGAACTAATCTGCAATCTCTCCAGCACATTTTGCGGGCGATGGCGAGAAGAATTTCAGAAGAAAAATTGAGATTTTCGGTTGATGTGAATGATTACCGTCGCGAGAAACTGGGATCGCTTGCGGAGCTGGCAAGAAGTCTTGCCCGCCAAGCCATCGCCGACCGGCGGCCGGTTATTCTTCGTCCGATGAGTGCTTACGAACGGCGGATTGTCCATTTGGAGCTGGCCGAAAACGAGCAGGTGAAAACAGAAAGCGTGGGGGAAGGAGAAGAGAGGAAGGTAGTTATAAAACCAATTGGGAGCATTGAAGAGAGTAAGGAGCTATAATCTTTTACGGGGAGAGCAATTTTTGCCAGAATTTCAAATGACAAATTTCAAATTTCAAATGAGTGATCAAATGGTAGAATGTCAAAATATTTTGAAATTTGAAATTTAGAATTTGAAATTTATCCAAGTGTCTCTTCCCCGTCGCATTGCCTATAACGTCGTTTTCACTTCTGCTGCCAAGATTCTGGGCACGGTTTTGGCCTTGGTGAGTATTGGTTTTATCACCCGTTATTTAGGGAAAGAAGGTTTTGGTGATTATTCAACCGTGCTTGCTTTTTTTGCTCTCTTTTCAGCCATTGCCGATTTGGGGCTTTATGCCATCTCGACCAGAGAAATTTCGCGGCCGGAAAGCGACGAAAAAAACATTCTCGGGAATGTTTTGGCTATCCGGATTACGGCCTCTCTCTTGATCCTGGCGCTGTCGCCGGTTTTGATTTATTTTTTCCCCTATTCTGGCGGGGTCAAGGCGGGTATAATCGTCGCCGCGCTGGCCTATCTTTTCGCCTCGAGCTACTCGGTGCTCATCGGTCTTTTCCAAAAGAGGCTGGCGATGGACAAGGTGGCTATCGGAGAATTTGTCGGGAAAGTCGTTCAGCTTGCGACAGTGGTTCTGGCAGTGAAAAGCAATTTTGGATTTCTGGCTATCGTGAGCTCCCTGTTTTTCAATATGCTGGTCAGTTTTGCCGTCGTTTATCTTTGGTCGCGAAAATATATTGTCTTTAGTCTTCGCTTCGACTGGCTGGCCTGGAAAAAGTTTTTGAAAGAATCTTACCCGGTTGGGATTTCGGCGATTGTTGTTTTTGCTTATTTCAAACTTGATACTATTCTGCTCTCCATTTTGAAGACAAACGCCGACGTGGGGATTTATAACGCGGCTTACAAGGTCGTTGAGAATGTGGCTTTTTTTCCGGCGATGTTTGTGGGACTCGTTATGCCGATAATGTCCCGCTATATATTCGAGGAACGCCAAAAATTTGAAAAAGTGGCCAACAAAACTTTCAAGGTTTTTTTGATTCTCGCCGCGCCGCTGGTTGTGGGGACGATTTTTCTTGCCAAAAATATCGTTGGTCTTATCGGCGGGGCGGGATTTGAGGAATCAGTGCTGGTTCTCCGGATTCTTGCTTTCGCGATGGCCTTTTTGTTTTTTGGAAATTTTTTCATCAACGTGATAATCGCCGGAAACCAGCAAAGAAAACTGATCGCTATTTTGTCCTTTTGCGCCGTGTTCAATATTTCCCTCAACCTCGTTCTTATTCCAAGGTTTTCTTATAACGGGGCGGCGGTGACGTCGAGCCTTACTGAATTTCTGGTCGTTCTTTTGTCGGGCGTTGCCTGCTGGAGACTGCTCAAATACGTTCCTTCTTTTGAAAAGCTGTTTGCCATTTTGTTCTCGGGGCTCGCGATGGGCGGCTTTTTGTACGTTTTCGCAAATCTTAATTTTTTAGTGCGAGCGCTTGCGGGCGCGGCAATTTATTTTGTTCTCCTTTGGATTTTTCGGGCGATAAGCGCGGAGGAAATTTTGAGCCTCATCAGCAGAAAAGGTCCGGAAATGCGGGAATATGAGCCGATGGCATAGAGAAAATTAATATGCTTCTTACTATTCAAATTGTAAATTACAACAGCCGGAAGGATCTTTTGAGCTGCCTCAATTCAATTCGGAAAAACGTGCCGGAAAACCTGAAGCCGCAAATAATTGTCGTGAATAACGAACCCGAAGGCATTGGCGGCGATTTGGGCTTCTCTCCGAACGCTGAAGTGATTGAAGCAAAGGAGAATCTGGGATTTGGACGGGCGCATAATTTGGGGGTAAAAAGAGCCCGGGGGGAATTCATTCTTTTTCTCAATCCGGACACCAGAATTTTGCCAGGTTCGATTGCGCAGATGATTGATATTTTTAGCCTGGATGAAAAAATCGGGGTCGTTGGTCCTCTTCTTGTCGAGGAGAGCGGGAACGCTGAAGAAGAACACTGCGGATTTCAAAAAAACCCATTCTCTTTGGTGAAATCAAAAATATTCCGCGGCGCGAATAATTTTGCAAAGCCTTTGGAAGTTGACTGGATAAGCGGCGGGGCAATGATGATTAGAAGGAATCTTTTCGAAAAACTCGGCGGGTTTGACGAGAAATTTTTTATGTACTTCGAAGACGTTGATTTGTGTCTTCAGGCGAAGAGAAAGGGTTATCGCGTCATTGTGAATCCGAAATCCAGGATATTTCACAAGGGCGGACAGAGTTTTTCAGACAATCGGCTCAAGAAAAAATACTACTACGCTTCGCAGGACTATTATCTCCAAAAGAATTTTGGTCCCTGGCAGGCGAGAGCGGCAAAGCTACTCCGATTTCCCTTTTATATGAAGAATGTGTATTTTAGTAAGTGATGATAGAATATCTTTTTTTGGGATTGGTTTTTATCCTCCCCTTTCAATTCGCGCTTAATATAGGTGATAATATTGATCTCGTCATAACCCGGGTTCTCGTTCCGGCTGTTTTTTTTCTGTGGCTTGTTCGGAGTTTGGCCCAAAAAAAAGTCCGGGTTGCCAATCAGGCCCAAACCTGGCTCCTTCTTTCTTTCCTGTTTTTGTCGCTCGTTTCTCTTTGGGGAGGGCTTGATTGGACAAAAGGAGTAAGAAAAATTTTATATTTGTTTTCGATCGTGCCGGTTTATTTTGTCGCCACCGATTTGGCGCGGAATGAAAAATTCCGGGCAAAAACGGCCAGGATAATTTGGGCAAGCGGAGTTTTAGCGGCGGTTACAGGACTCGTTCAGTTTGCCTTGCCGTTTGTTTTGGGACTCGAGGCAACCTTAAAAATCTGGAAAAAATTGGCCGTTTTTTTCCTGGGGAGTTCCTTTGGAAAACTCGTGGCGACCAATCCCAGCTGGCTGGTGAATGTTTCCGGTGAGACCTGGATGCGGGCCTTTGGCGTATTCGCCGATCCGCATATTTTTTCTTTTTTTGTCAGCCTGTGTTTTTTTACGGGGCTCGGTTTGTTGTTGCGCGAAAGGAATAATTTTTTGAAGATAATGTATCTGGCTGGAAGCCTGCTTATGGTCTTGGCGATTGGCTTTTCATTTTCCCGAGGGGCGTATCTCGGCGCTGCTTCTGGGACATTGTTCTTTTTAGTGCTTCTTTTGAAAAGAAAAAATGTTTTGGGGAAGGTTGTAATTGCCGGCGCGGTTGTGCTGGCCGCTGTTTTGATCATATATCAGCAGGCAATTTTTCAGAGGCTGGTTTCCGCTTTTAATTTCAAAGAAGGTTCCAACATTGAAAGACTCCAGAATTGGCGTCAGGCCGCTGATATGATTCAGGACTATCCTCTTTTCGGGGTTGGCTTGGGGAATTATTCTGCACGCGTTGACCCGACAGCTGGCGAACGATCGTCAATTTACGCCCATAATTTGTTTCTGGACATTGCGGCAGAGACAGGAATTTTGAACGGGATTGTTTTTTTGGCTCTGCTGGCAGTCGGTATCTGGCAGGGTGTTGCCGCGGGAGATTTTTTGGGCTTGGGCACAGCTTCCGGATTTGTTTATTTCTTTGTTCATGGGATTTTCGATACTCCAATCTGGTCACCGCAGGTGATGGTGATTTTTTTAATCTTACTGGCCTTGGGATTATATACTCGAAAGAATGAAAAGGTTAAGCTAAAATCTAAAATCTAAAAACGAAAAGCTACCCGCCCGACACGCTGACGCTAGTCATGCGGGCGGGTAGCGAAAAATTAAAAACTTGCGAAAAAACTATATGCTTGTTTTAAAGCGATTTCAACAATTTTTAATTCTGATAATTTTGTTCTTTCTGCCCTTTTATTTTATCAAATTTAAATATGGCTGGATTTCTTTGAATTTAGTTGAAATTTTAATTTTGGCTTTGGTGATTATTTGGTTTTTTAAAAAGTTGGGAAATAGAGGCGATTGGGTTAATTGGGGAAGTTGGAGAAAGTATTGGTTGCCGATAATTTTAATTTTAATCGGGATAGCTTCCTCGCTTTTGGTGAATAAAAATTATTACGTCGGCCTGGGCATCCTCAAAGGCTGGTTTGTTTTACCAATAATATTTGCTCTGATTTTTTACGATAATCTCAAAAGGGACAAAAAACTTCTTGATTGGTCGCTTGCGGCGCTTTTTTGTTCCGGTGTTTTTGTATCAATCGAAGGGATTTACTATTGGATTTCCGGCCTTTTGACTTATGACGGAAGACTCACGATATTTTATGACTCTCCCAATCAACTGGCGATGTTTCTCGCGCCAATTTTTTTGATCGGACTGTACAAGGTTCGACCTTGGGGAATTCCCCGACGAGAAGTCGGGGAAGGAAAAGGTCGAACCTTGAAGAGCAGCTGGAAATTATTATTAACGACTGTTGGGATAATCTTAATTTCACTTAATCTTTTTCTAACAAAATCCTACGGGGCTTGGCTGGCGATTGGCCTGACGCTTATTGCCATATTATGGCTTAAATATAGGGAAATATGGTTAAAAAAATATCTTTTTATAATGATTATAATTCTTATAATCTTGGCTGGTATCGCGGATTTTGGAAAATTCGAAAACATAAAAAACCTTGGTAATCGCTCCTCTTTAGCCTCTCGGGAAATTATTTGGAAATCAGCCGGGCTGATGATTCAAAAAAATCCTGTTTTTGGAATCGGACCGGGAAATTTCCAGAACAAATATCTTGAATACCAGAAATATTTCCCGCCCTATCCCGAATGGGCGGTTCCTCAACCGCATAATTTGTTTTTAGCCTTCTGGCTCGAGGCGGGAATCGTTGGTTTCGCCGGATTTATTTTGTTGCTAGCCCAATTTTTCCGCGATAACAAAAAAGCGATTGAAAATAACCGCTTGTATGGAACTTTATGTCTCGTCATTATGCTCTATTTTCTCATTCACGGGCTCGTTGATACGACGTATTGGAGGAACGACTTATCCACAATGTTTTGGGTGATAATTGCGGTGAATTTTTATCTGGCGGGATCCCTCGGCTCTGCTTTGCGTCGCTCGGGATGACGCTAAAGCGTCAGTTTGTAAAGTTTCCCGTCGGCCTTGTTCACAAAGAACAAGGTTTTTTCATCTTTAGACAAGAACGGATTGAGAACATCGAATGAGCCGGAGATTTTCTCTGCGTCAATCAGGCGCGTTTTTTTCCCGCTGACTGCTTCGATTTTCCAAAAAGTGTCGCTGGTTTCGATTTTTTCTTCCTGCCAGTCATTGGGGAGAACGGCTGATTCGGGAATGTTTCCCGGCATGGCGCAAAAGATAAATTTTGAATCAGCTGACCAGACGCATTTTGAGGCAAAGGACGGGAAACCCAATGATTGAGATTGACCGTCTCGAGGGCTCATAAGAGCCAAATCGGTTTTGTGGCCGCCTTTTTGGTCGGTATAACTTACTACTCCCCATTGGCCGTTCGGAGACCAGAGAATATTTACGCCGAAGCGGTCCTTTAGAATTTCTTTTTTATCTTTTCCCGAAAAGGAGACCAAATTGACCGACGTAGCCGTGAAGGCGTTGGGACTTGGCCAGTAGGAAATGTCAGACGACACGGGCAGGGGGCTTATTTCAGTGTTGTAGTAATCAAAGTTTGCGAGATCGCGCCAGTTTTTCCCGTTGGGGTCGGAAAGGCTGACGGTGCGCTTCTTCGTTTTCGAATCGTAGTATTTATAAATTATTTTGTCTCCCAAGCTCGACCAGGCGACCGAGTCAATGTTGTTTTTTAGGGTGATCACGGATTTGTTTGTCAAATCATAATAGAGGAGCTTGGAAAATTTTCCGGAAGCGTCTTTTGTTTCGATAATCACCCGGTCTTTTGATTTATTCCAGATAATTTTTTTCAAGTTTTGGAATTTTTCAGTGGAGAGAACCTTTTCCAGTTTGCCGTCGAGGTCAATTTGATTAAGCTGACCGTTGCTTCCAAGAAACAAGTAGATATATTCCCCATCGGGCGAGAGTGTCGCACCGAAAACAGACTCATCCGTGACTGAAACGATCGGAGTTTCTTTTGAAGAATCCGTTTTTTCTTTTTCGGGCGTCGATGTTTTTCCTTCCACGCTTGTTTTTTGCCCGTTTCCGGTACTTTCGGCTGTTTTCTGGGACGAAGATTTTTTGAAAGCGAAATTATAAACAAAAATAGCTCCAACAACGAGCACTAAAATAAGCGTGGAAATAGCGAATATCTTTTTGGTCATAAATAATATTATTTCAGCCTGTTTTTTGATTGGAAAACCTTTGGAATTGCCAATTGACAAGCGAAGCATATCCCAGATTCGGGTTAGCCGGACGATTGTAGGCCGCGAAAGCAAGATAGTACTGTTCATTTGGATCGCTAGTCTGACTTTTTGCCCAATTGAGGCGCTGGGCAAAATACTTTGTTCCATAGCTAATATTATATTCAGGATCTTTCCAGTTTCCGTTAGAAAAAAAGGACGAGTGAGAAGATTGGTTTATTTGCATTAAGCCGTAATCGTTCGTAGGACTGATTGCTTCGCGATTCCACTTGCTTTCATGAGCAATCAATGCGCGGATGGCGTTTGGGTCAACTCCCTCTTGCTTCGCGTATTTTTCAATGAGCGGATCGTATAATTTTCTCATCTCATCTTCGCTTGCGATTACTTTCCCCGCGATTGAACGAGGCAGGGAGCCGGGCAATATGCCTGCGCCAACTTCTCCTCCCAACCCCTGTATCCGCGACAAGTCCATCTTCACCAGATCCGGGTTGATTTTATAAAGGATTATCCAGGCGCAAAGACCCAGAATCAATCCGAGAAGCGCGGAGCCGATTGTTTCTTTGGCCGAATCCACTTTTCCGATGTTTCCGGCGGCCATCAAGTACTGATAGGCTCCAATGACGATCATCCAAAGAGCCAGAATTCCAATGGTGGCGAAGCCGAAATTTATTATTTGTTTCAAGTAAGTCGGAAAGTCAGAGGTCTGCTCGCCGCCGGGGCCGGGAATTTTCTCTTGGTTTTTGTATTGCGCGAAAGCAGGCGACCAGCTGAAGACAAGGATGGATGTAAGCACAACGGCTGCCAGAAACATTTTCTTTTTATTTTTCTTCATAACCAATGGGTAAGCGTCGAGTTAATCCATAGAGAACTGCGCTCGCGAAAAACATAATCATCATAGTGAGGGTAAGTCGCAAGAGGTACATAAAATAATGAGGCAGATTCGTTCCAATGGCAGCCAGAATCTGCCTCGGATTTTTCAAACCGATTTCCTCGCCGGCATACGGCGAAAAAGCGGTGGTGGCAATAGTAACGGAGCCTTTTCCGTCAAGAGTTTGAGGCGCTACCCCCCAGGCGGTGTAGGCAATTCCTCTCTCTTCGTCGCTCCAGTATTTCTTTATCTCCGCCGCAATATCATAATACACCCCTTCGCTTTCGCTGGTCGGGATTTTTATGCCCCGGTCGTTGTTTTCCAGCTCGACCAAGCCAAGACCCGGATTATTTTCGTAAAAATCAATATCGTGAATACTGGTGCCGTTCACCAGCCAGTCGATTTGCGTGTTGGGATCGCTGCCGAGAAGATAATAAGGCACAAAGTCGAGATAAAACGGGGCAGAAGAGGCAGTCAGCGCGTTGAACATACGGGAGCTTTCAACGGTGAGATAAGATTGTTTCTGGTTTGGATCTGGCGTCGTGTAAGTCAAGGGCCAGGCAATGCTTGTGTCGGATGATTTTATAAACACGGCCGGATACGCGACGGTTATCAGCCGGGATCCGATAACGGCCTGAAGCTTGTCCTGGGGAGTGGCCGTCACGCTGATTTCCTCGATTTCCTGTTCCTGTTTGGTAACTGGGAAAAAGGAGACATTGCTGCTCCAGCCGTCGAAAAGAGAGGAAGCGTCGGGCGGCGGATAGAGAGAATTGCCGTTTACCTTCCAGGCAAATTCCGCATTGCTTGCTTTGTATTTTCCTCCGGAAATTTTTGCGGCGAGCATCTGACCTCGGACAGCCGGACACAGGGAGACATAAAGTCCCTCGTTGCAGACTTCGTCGCCAAGAGTGGCCTGGCCGTTTTTTACGTCAACCTTGTGAAGGGAGATTCTTACTCCGTTTTTATTGACCGGCACAACGACACCGGACCTTCCGCGTCCGGAAGTTGTTTCGGAAGCCTGGCTGACCGTCAGGGAAACCTTGAAATATATTATGTCTTCATCTCCGCTTAGCGCGTCTTTTTTAGGCACGAAGCTGAATTGAGTTAAGCCTATTCCCGAGGAAGGAGTGTTTATGCTGAAGTTATCCTCCAAATCGGTTATTTCCTCCCAGTCATCTTCTTCGAGGCTTCCTTTTAAAATTTGCCACGTATAATAAAGATCGTTTGGATTAGAATCGGCGTTGTCGATTGAAGAAAGAACGGTAATCTGGTCGGCGTCCAGGATTGTTCCGTCGTCGGCTATATTGTCGCTGTTTTCGCTGCTCGGGTCGGCAACAGGGTTGTCCGGGGAAAAAACAAGCGAGACTTTTATTTTTTCCTCCCCCTTTTCGTGCGGTGATTTCGTAGCCAGAAATCCAAAACCATAATCGCCGGAATCGTCGCAGTCATCGTTGGCCATCAAGCCGGTTTTTGTTCCGTCACAGACATCAAGATGGCCCCACATAATTTTATAATAGGCGGTCCTCTCATCCGTTGGGAGCATAGACGTTCCTTCAACGGCGACTCCCACCCGGTCTCCCTCTTGGTAGGTCCAGGTGAAGTCCTGCTGGCCCAGCCCGATCACGTCTGCCTCGTCAACGAAACCGTCGCCATCTGTATCCGGATCATTCGGATCGGTTTTCCAGTATTTTTCCTCTCCTGTCGGAAACTTTCCTGAACCGGATTTATATCCGGACGCATTTAACCATTTATGTTTGCAAGAAACGGAGAAATCTAAACCAGATGATTCGCTAGTGGTGCTGTCCGACAATTCGTTTTCCCGAAATATGCCGGCATTGTAGTTTGTACCGGCATTGTGCTTGTAACAGCGGGACACCCGGGTAGTATCTTCCTCGCTATAATCAGAAAACCCGTCGCCATCGGCGTCTTCATGGACGGTAGCCCAATCCGTCTTGCAGGAACTGTATTGGCCATCAAGACAAGTTGTCAGGTTGCTTTTGTTTGCTTCTCGAAACGCGTTGTAACAGCTGTCGAAGAGGCTATTGTAAGTGACGCCGCAGTAATTGAGATTGCTGTCGTAAGCGCATTTATAATAAGTCGTCTCGCCGGTGTCGGGATCGGTTGAAGAGCACTGAAGGGATGACTCCGGCGTGGCGTTGTAGCAGCAGGTATTTCGTGCGGATTGAGCGCTTGAATATGACGTCGCGCCGTCTCCGGTGAAATAGTCCTTGCAGAGGTTGCAATAATGGTTGTTTTGGCTTGTTTGAGGTGTATAATAGGAGACTAACGGCCTGTAGTCAGATCCGTCGTACAGGGAGCAGTCGCTCCAGGAATGATCTCCCAGCGAGTCGCACCATTCGGAGGCGGAGCTATAGGCCTCAACGGTTTCTTCGGGAAGGACTCCCACGCCGTCGGCGCCTCCCATGGGAGCAACTGTTTTGTCTTCATCATAACTATTGGCGTCGACCGATGGCCAGCCGTCTTTGTCGGGATCTTCATCTAAATCAGCGTAGTTTTCTCCGTCGAGATCCGGATCGTAATCACCCCGGGCCATATTGCGGGAAGCTTCGATTTTCCCGTCACGGATGCTGTTGGTGGCCGATTGTATGGTTCCGTCTTTCGTGTGAATCAAATACCAGGTGTAATAGAGGTTTTGCGGATCATTTTTGAAAAATTCGGGCAGGACGTGAGCGGTAACTTTCTCGCCCGGTTTTGGATTGGTGTTGTCAAAAAATATTTCGACGCGGGGACCGGGCACTTTGCGTTTGGCGGTGCGCCAGATATCTTCATTGATTCCGTAGCGCTGTTCAGAAGACTGGGAGGCCATTCCGGTGATGGAGGATATGGAGGTGAGATTTGCTTCTTGTATGATTTTGTTGACGTCAATATTGACGCTTCCGCCGTAAAGCAAACTGGGAATCGAGAAAGTATAGGCCCAAGCGAAAGCGGGAAGAAAAAGGTTCAAGACAAGAGCCGTAATGGAAGCGATGGATATTGTCTTTTTATTTATTTTCATATGTTTTTATATCGCCTGATGAATATATCTTATGATCATTATATCGAGACTGACAGAAATAAGCCACATGGATAAAAATGAATAAAAAATCGAGCGGCTTTGCCCGGCAATCACGCCGGCCGCAAGAGACGAAAGGCCGATCAGAGCAATGATTACCCAGGAACTTCTTGCGTAAAGCGCGGTTTGAGCCAGCGCCTGAAGAATTATCGCGTATTTCCCGATTTTCTTTTCCAGTCCCAGTTGGAGAAATCCCCGGAAGAAAAATTCCCAGGAAAAATGGGCCGGAAGCGATATAGCGAGCTGAAACCAGAGAAAAACCCAAAAACTCCTGACTATATCCGGAGAAATTTGCAGGTGGTTTCTTAGGTTGAATTTATGAACGATAAAATAATTTATCAGACAAAAGGCGACGATGAAGATTGCGGAGAAAACAAGTCCCCTTTTGTGATTTCCCCGAGAGATCCCGAAATTTTTTGCGTTTTCTTTGAGAAGATATCGGATAACAAGCCAGGGGAAAAGGAGAAACAAAAAGAGGTTTATCAGAAAAATTTCCCCGTTCATCTTGGCCGGAAAAAGAAGACGAATCGCGATTGCCAGCAAGGCGCAAAAGCCGATCAAAAGTTCGCGGTTATGTTTTTGCACGAGGGCTGATTTTTTTTCCAAAATTTCAATCATTATTGTCAATCGTTAGTGAAGTTATTCAGGCGGCCGCTTTTTCGTCTCTGTAATAACTGTCAGCCGCGGCGTAGGCAGGCGCGCTTGGGGCTTGGCTTTGACTGGCTTGCGCGGCCGGCTGCTCGAACGCGCGGTCAAAAAGAACGAAGCCATACAGGATAAAAACTTCAACGAAAGCTAGCGGCAGCCACCCGATTCCGGGAAGAGCTTCGGAAATAAAAGCGACCGATAGACCGATGAAATATTTGGCCATTCCCCTGTTTTTGAGCGACGAGCCAGTGAGAACCAGAACTGTGACGGTCAGTATCAGCAACAATATTTCTCCAACGAAAGTGACAATCATTCCCACGGCGACGGTAGCTTGGCCAAGAACCGGTATCAAGGACGTTGCGGTGCCAACAGCGGCAAAGGCGATGTCGAAAATATCTTTGAGAAGGGCGAATGAAGCCAGAAAGGGAATAAACATCCAATCCTGCGACCAGTCGATTTTTCGGAGCATATTGCCGGCGAGGCCCACAAGGGCGCTTGGTTTTCCTTTGGCCAGATTTTTGGCGAGTTTCGGCGCGCTTTTTTGAAGATTCCCGAGTTTTCTTTGCATTTCTTTTTGATGTTGAGGCAACATTTGGTTATAGGCGGACATGGCTCTTCCGGGAACGCGAGAAGCGGCATCGCTTGCTCTTTGCCTAAAACTCGGCGAAACTTCATTCGCTTGTAGCGGGACTGCAATTGGATTATTGTAATAATTTTCCGAAGGCATAAATTTATTGATTCTTTCTTTCCTCTTTCCTCTCCAAAATCTCCGCCGGGTTCGAGGTAACCAGCTGGTCTTCGGAATACGACGCGACGATCTGAATGGCGACGTGCTTTGTTCCCGCGAAAAATATTCCTTCCCCGACGTTTGATTCCAGCAGCATAAATCTCTCCTGGTCGGTGAGATAAAACGTGTCTCCAACGACGTCTATTGCGGCCGGAGACTGCTTGAGGAGCAGCTGAATTGAGGAGTTGGTGACGATCGGTTTTCCGTACCGTGAAGCCAGAAAATCGGTGATGTCCTGGGTAATTGTGGTCAGGCCCGCGTAATATTTTCGGCAGCGCTTGGCAATTCCGAACATAAAAGAGCCGGCATCCTCGTGCTGCATCATTACCCAGGCTTCATCAACGACGATCAGGCGCTTCTTGAGTTTTGACCTTATTTCATTCCAGATAAAGTGCAAAACGACGTACATGGCAACCGGGCGAAGTTCCTCCTCCATATCCCGGATATTGAAGACAACCATCTGATTTTCAAGGCTTATGTTGGAAGGGTTGTTTATGAAACCGGCGAAAATTCCCTGGGTATATTTTTCCAGACGAGTGGCCAAATCCTCGGCTCCCTCCATACTTCGCAAAACTTCGTAGAGGTCCGACATAATCGGAAACCGGTCATGGGCAAGAGAGCGCAGATTGGCGTCGGGAGTAATGTCTTTCACGGCGTAAGTTTCGTGGATGGCCCGGTCCAAAATGGCGTCTTCTTCGGGAGTGATGTTTCCGAGCATTATGCGAAGAAGACCAATGAGACTCGCGATATTGTTCCGGAAAACATCCTGCGGATCTTCGTCTTCCGGAATTTTGGGGAGGTCGAATGGATTGAGGCGGTAATCAGAACTGAGGGATATGTTAATAAAGCTTCCGCCGACGGCTTCGCATAAATATTGGTATTCGTTTTCCGGATCGATGATGATTACTTCCGTTCCCATCATCAGCGAGCGCAGAATTTCCAGCTTCACGGCGTAGCTTTTTCCGGCGCCGGATTTGGCGAAAATGACCATATTGGCATTTTCCATCTCGAAGCGGTCGAAGAGAATAAGGCTGTTGTTGTGCCGGTTGATTCCATAGAGCACGCCCCTTCCCGAAGAAAGGTCCGATGAAACAAAAGGAAAAGTCGTTGAAAGCGGCTGGCTGTTCATGTTGTTTGAAACGCCAAGCTCGTCATTGGCCAAAGGCAAAGTGGAAACAAGACCCTGTTCCGATCGGAAGACGGCTTCTTTAACGTAAACCAATCTTGATTCAAGAAGCGATTCAATAAATTGGGTTGACTTCTCCATTTCTTCCTTGCTGTTCCCGTAAACGGTTATGTAAAGCCCGTACTTAAAGAACCTTTCTGTCCCTTGCTGAAGTTTATCGCGCAGGTCTTCAATATCCCGGAGAGCTGTTTCGAGAATCGGATCGCGCACTTTTCCCGCTTCAGCCTCGAGATGTATTTGGGATTCCACTTGAGTGATTGAGCGGCGAAGACTTTTCATCACTTCGGCCGTTTCCATAGGATGAACAAACATGGATATGTCTATGGGAACATCGAGATTGATGATCGGAGAAAACCAGGCAGTTTGAAGATATCGCGGATAGGTGGTCACAAAAATTGTCTTGGCGAAAGTCTCGCCAACCTGGATGAAATTGGTGTTCATTTTGAGAGCCGCAGGCGCGATGAGATCGGTAACGGTGGCAACACCCTCCTGGAAGACTTTATCGACATCGGGGGAAGATATATCTGGGGGTGGGGATTCCGATTTCTTTTTAGAGAATAGATTAAACATAGTGGTTTTAGCGTGGTTCGTAGAGACTATACCCTGCTTAGCTCCAGCTTTTCCGTCTCGATTTTCTCCGCTGATTCGGAAACCCTGGGGTTATAGGCATTATAGAAAAGCTCTATCAACTCTTCTGTTTTGAGAGGTTCCATTCTAATCCCGGTTCTGGCCAGTCCCGCCATAATGTGGTCAACTCTCTGCCAAAGCTGATTTTTATAGTTTTCAAATTCCATCTGCCGTTCCAGCATGGCCTGTTTGGGATTGAGAGCGATCTGAATCCGGCTGAAAAATCCTTCCTTTTTCGCTTCAGTGAGAGAGAAAGGAACGATGAGATAGAATGATTTCGTCATGATGTTGGCGGTACCCACGAGATTTTTGATGAAGCCCCGATATTCGCTTATCTGAAAGCGCAGAAGTTCGTTGGCTTGCGTTTTTTCTTTCTCGCCAAGCATTTCAAGGTAGGGATCGATATCTATTTTCCTCGTGCTCACCAGTATTTGGATCGGAAAATCGAGGGAATTCAAAAATCCCTGATAGGCGGCAATAATGGCTTCCTGCTCCTGGGTGGACTTCAGGTCAAAGTTGATTGAAGACACCATAAGTACTGCCCGAAGAGTCCCGTTTTTGAGGATTACGACATTATCTTTTATCTCCGCAATGTCAACAAACTCCTGGGTGGACTTGCCGAGAGATTCGTTTTTCGTTAAAGTTTTTGAATGTAGAAATTCCATAGTTTCAATGGTCAATGACTAAGGATCAAAGATCAATAATTGTTGTTCATTGTTTTTTGGTCATTGGTCTTTGTCACTTTTTGGTATCCAATATCCACGCGATTTTCCGAAGCTGGCTTTGAGTTGGCAGCTTCTTTTTGGATCGCGGTACTTCCATTTTTTTGCGCTGGAGCTCTCGAGCTTTTTTTATGTCGGTGCCTGGCTTCTCAAAAATTCTTTTCCAGACATAATTTCTGGGTTTCGTGAAAAACAGCAAAACGTACCCGAGGAAAGTCAAGAACGGCACGCCCTGCGGCCGGAAAAAGGTAAGAGTCCCAAAAATGAGTATGATAAAAACCGCGACGATGAAAAACAACTGGCGGTCAAAAAGGCTGTAGGCGGCAACGAGAACGGCAATCATCGCTCCCATCCAAAGAAGCTGTTTCGCGGTGAGGCCAAAGGCAATTTTGTCTTCGATGTCTACGTATTGAGGAACGTTTGCGTGCATAGGTGTGATGCTAATCTACTAATAAATGCCTGCCCGAAATGCTTTGATTATTATCTAAGCGATTACAAAATAACAAGCTAATAAGTTTATCGAGGAATAACAAACGTGGACAGAGGCATTTCAAAGCAGGCGGGCTAATCAACTAATTGCCTGCCTGCCGGCAGGCAGGCGAATCTACGAATTCTTATCGCTTAAATCAACGACGTTTCCTTCTATTTTCGGCTCCGGTCGCGGCCTGCGGCCGATTGGCTGGATAATGTTCTTCCGCGGGCGGGCGAAACTTATTTTTTGGGGGATAGCGCTTTTTGTCTGGGGTTGAGGAGGAAGACTTGGTTGAGACACGGGCCTTTTCGGCTTTGGCAGGCCTTCGGCGAAACGGACGTTTGAGATGTTTTCGGCGGGTTTTTCAGCTCGCGGTTCTTGGGCGCCGGGCTTTGGGTATGGTTTGATAAACGTCTCTCGCGGCATTTTCGGCTGTTGAACAATCTGTTGCGTCAAGGAAACAGGAGGCCTCTTATTTTCCCCCTCTAGTTTCTTACTTCTTGTCTCCAAATCCTCAAATACAACCTCATTCCGGCTTGCGTCCACCGGAAGCGGAGTGTTTTCGTCAAACGACTTCAGTATTATACCCAATTTTTCCCTTTCCGGCGAGTCAAGACTCCGTGTATTTTCGCTTCGGAAAAGATAACTGGTCCGATCCATTGAGCTGTGCCCGGTCTGTCCCAGATGGGAAGTATAATCATAAAGCCAATTTCGGATCGAGGGGCGGACGGGGCGATCAAAGCTCTTGATATTTAAGGGCGATGACGAAATTGTTTGTTCGCCAATTTTAGGAAATTGTTGCAAAGCAGATTTTAAGTCGATTTTTCTTGTCGAACCAACGCGTGAAGCGGATATCTGATCGCTAGAATAATCAGATATCGAACTCATGATTTCCTTTTTGATTTCCACCAGTGATTTTTCGGGACTTAAACGGTATTTAAGTATAGCTGAAACAGCGTTGTCTTCCATATCGAAAGGCGGAGAAATGAGAAGATAATCATATATCCGTAAAATGCGCATAAGTGAAATTCTGTCCTTGTCGTTCATATTTCTGACTCTTGGGTCATGTGTCGCAAATTCGAAAAAAGAATCCGGTTTTCTGGTCGCCAATGGAAATTTCAGGTTGTATTCTCTGATCCAATTGCTGATAGGGGCGTTTGCGATTATCTGCATATTTCTTTCAGTTGCTTTTTGAAGAAGATTTGTGAGGAATTCCCTTAATTCATATCCGATCGCCATTATTTTCGATACGAGTTCCCATTCAAAATAGGAATCTTCATTCTCAAGAGCTTCAACGAAATGGTTTTGCAAAATCAAAGCGCATTCCGTGTCGGAAAGCGAAGAAAAGTTTTCAATTTTTTTGCTTATGTCTTGCTGGAACATATCCAATATTTTTTGCGGTCTAACGAAGAAATTAGGGCCTAAAGATTATAATACTCGCGGTCGTATGCAGTTTGTTTACCTTCACCCCCCCCTTTTTTTTCTGTCGTTCCTCTAAATTCGATCTCAATCCTTTTCACGAAACTATCAAGATTTTTTCTTTGTTCATCTGATAATTCTTTATTTGCTGCAGCAAAATCTCGTATCTTTTGTCTGCTTCCATACATCCTTTCAATGAAGTCGGAACGGGCCCTGTTAAGTTGGGAAATTTCTGCCTGTTTCATATCAGAAAGAAGAGCCATACCCGTTTGATGGATACCTCCGCTACTTCCATCGGCGTTTTCTTCAAGGATTGCATTCCAGTGCATACGCCTCATTTTTTCTTGAACATCGATATTTCTCGCCCTTGCTCTTGAAAACGTAAGTTGTTGGTGTTTTTCATCTCTTCCGTCATTTATTTCATATTTTCCTGTTGTTGCGTTGAAGCTGGCCATTCCAAAATTTGCCAAGTTTCCTTTTCCAAGAGCGATTGTTCCGAGTTGATGCAATTGTCTGCCTGTTTGATCTTTATCCATGCCAGCTCTTCCAAGAATAAACTCTAGTGCCTTTCGAAGATCTTCAGGGTTGTTTGATTTCAGACCAAGCTCTTTAAAATCCTTATCTATCAGCGCATACTGTTTCATGAATTCATTTTGGTCGTTGTTTTCAAACATGAGGCGGAGCGCCGCGGCCACTCTTTTTCGAGCCTCTGGGGATTTGTCATCTTTGAGTTTTTCAATAACTCCGATTAAGGCTTTATCTTCAGTGGAGATAGATCTTTGTTCTTTCATATACTTATCAACATCGGATTCAAACTGAACGTTTTTGTGATAGTCCGGCGGTTTTTTTCTGCCGAGCAGTTTGTTCCATCTGTCTCGAGCCGCTACTTCCGCCGGCTCCATAGCCTCTCTTTCCGCTTCTTCGGCGCCTTTTTTCCAGCCTCGCCACAGAGCTCTTGGGCTTACGCCGAGCGGAGCAAGAACTTTATAATCAGTCACTCTTGCTGCGGCTCTTCCAGTGTATTTTGCACCTTCCCATAGTTTGCGCCCGCTCCATTGGAGGCCGGCAAGTCCAGTTCCGTACTTCATAATCTTATTTGCCCGATTTATAATCGCCTGCGAAAACTGCAGGCTGAATTTATTGGCCATAATGATGGAGGCGTAGAGGAAGACAATTACAAGAGAATAGTGAAGGAAATTCTTAGTTAATATGTCAAGAGATGCACCTACTCCTGCCTGTTTTGTAATTTCGGGCAGATATTGGGCTAGTCCGGTTGCTAGGTATAGGAAAAAAGCGGCGGCAGGACCGAAGTAGGAATATTTAAAAAGAGCGTCCCACCAGCTCGAGGACATTTTTTTGAAATCCGGAATTATTGAAGCAAAGAAAGCAAAAGGAGAGACGATTATAAGTAGCATAATAGCGACAATTCTTATTAACAAAAATATGCCGATCACGATATATGCTACCATCAGCATAAAAAGGAAAACAATCGCGAAGAGATATTGGACAGCAAGATTAATGCTACTTTCCGATCCAGCATATGTTTGGACGTTGTTATATAGTATATCAGCGATCTGAGTGGCCCTGTTATACATTATTGAAGGGTTTTGATTTCCGCCCGCACTCATTTTACTTAAGAAGAAATTCATAAGGAGTTGAGAGCCATCGAAAATGAAGACGGCAATAGGTTTTGAAAAGTTGATAAGAAGAGCCATTATAATGAGCGTCAGAAGCGTTTTTCGGGCGTGATATTTGGGGATTTGAAGAATGGTGCAGAAAGCGATGAAAAGAAGGGCCAGAAGGAAAAAAAGATTGCAGACGTCCCGCACGGCTGACCAGCCGACAGTAATCATTTTACTCCCCGTGAAGTTATAAAGAGCCGGATTCAGCGTGAGGTCGAGAACATTGCCGGCAAAGCCCACGAAATATTTTAGAAACGTTGCAATTACATATAATGCGGCTATTATCGGAGCGAAAAAAGTAGAAACAGCCCAGTTTTCACCTTGTGATCTTGCCGCGTATGCTCCCACATTGGCGCTATTAACCAATCTTTCTGCCGCGCTATTATCATTTACTGCCTTCAAAGCTGCATCGAAGGAAGAAAATTGAGAGCTATTTTCGTAATTCTGTATAATTTTATCTAATTTTTGAGATGTATAGGGAGATAAACCACTGTTTTCGTTCTGCTGTTGTAGAGCCTGACTAAAAGTAATTTTCTGCTCTGGTGTCATCGTAAATTTTGCAAAACAAGAGGTACAAGGAAACACGAAAAGACATATCACTAAAACCCCCACCCATCTCTTCCGCCTATGGCGAAAAGCGTTTCGGGCAAGCGGTTTTGTTTTTGAAAATCCAAAGATTTTTGAAGATGATTTTTGATTAATCACGTTTTGTTTTTTATGCTTTCCGCGTTTTATTTATGCCAATATACCAAAATCGGCGACTGGCATCCGCCCCGCTGGTTTGGTTGACCGAATTATACCATAAAATAGCCAGGCTACCCAAGCTTTCAAAGTATAAAACCGGATATTTTTTGAGGAGTAATCAGCTGATAACGGCTGTTCGGGTATTTTGCCCACGGAGCGGGCGCTTTCTCCCGTTTTTTCTCGCTCCATTTAAATTCAAAGCCAAATAATTTTCCTTCCCGTTCTTCGACCAGATCCACTTCCGAACCGCCATAAGTCCGGAAAAAATAATTATTGGCGTAAATCCGGTGATAGCTCTGGAACTTTAGCCGTTCGGAAACGGCAAAATTTTCCCAAAGAAGACCGACGTCGTTTCGATTTTCGAGGAAATTAAGATTATTAATAACTGTGTTTCGAATCCCCAAGTCCCAGAAATATATTTTTTTCATTTTGGAAATTTCTTTGCGCTTGTTGGTGAAATAAGGTCCCAGCTTGAAAATTATGAAGTTTTTTTCCAAAAGATCCACATAGCGCTCGGCGGTTCTTTTGTCGGCGCCGATGAGATTGCCCAATTCCACGTAGGAAACTTCGGATCCGATTTGAAAAGCCAAAGCTTTCAGGAGATTGAGAATCACTGAAGAATTTTTCACTTGCTGAAATTCAAGAATATCTTGATATAAATAGCTGGAAGCAAGCTGTTTCAGCCGGTTTGTTTTTTCTTCAGCGGAAGACAGACTCGCAATTTCGGGGTAGCCGCCGAATATAAGGCGTTGCTCCATTGTTTTTATGGCTCCAAGAAGATCTTTGTCCGGATGCAGCTCCTCGAGGCTCAAGGGATAAAGAAAATAAACGATTTTTCTGCCTGTTAGCGTTTCTTCAGTTTTATAGAGCAAATTAAAACCCGATGATCCGGTGACAAGGATTTGTTTTGTTTTGCCATAGTGGTCAACAAGCAGTTTCAAGGTTTGTCCGATAGTCGGTACTTTCTGCCCCTCGTCAATAAAAACGATCTTTGCGTTCCCGACAATATTTTTCAGAAACTCCAAATTCTTGTTAGACAAAAGACTGCGCTCGTCAGGGTTATCGCAGTTGAAGTACTTTGTTTTGAGTTCAAACTCATCGATGATTTCTTCGGCTAAAGTCGTTTTTCCCGTCTGTCTGGCTCCAGCGATAATAATTGCCTTGCCTTTGAAAAAATCACGCTTAATCTTTAGTTTTGGGATTCGACTGAACATTTTAGTACTAATTTAGGGATTTGTATCCCTATTTTAGTATTTTAAAAGAAATTGTCAAGAGCTAAAAAGCCACACTAGAAGTGGCTTTGGGAAAAAATTGCTTAAAAAAGCGGTTTTTAGGCATTTGAGCTGACAATAAATGACGGACTATCTCTTTTTGTTGAAATATATGTTCTCCCTCGCTCCCTGCTGAACTTGGTTTTGGGCGTTCCAGATTTGGGTGCCGACCTGATTGTGGAACTGCATGATGGAGCGGTCAATCGGATCGGTGATTTGCTTGATGCCGTAGTTAATGAGATTGGTGAGAGTCTGGACGACCATTTCGCTCACAATTTCCGGAATGGAATTGGCGAATTCAATCATCTTCATTCCCATACCCTGGGCTTCGGCAGTGAGGTCTTTCACGATTGATCCGGGAAGGGTGATTTTTTCCGGCGGAATGTAATCCGATCCGGGCGGAATAGTCAGTTTTCCTCCTTGAGAACTGGTGGCCGTGAGTGGCCCCCGGCTCGAAGTGCTTTTTGCCTGTGTTCCCGTGAAGCCGGAATAAGCCTGCCCCATTGCTTTTCTTCTTTCCTCTTCCTGCCGGAAGGCTTCCTGCTTTATTGACCAGCCCTGGAGATACCGGTACGCCAGATCGTTTTGCGGCTGGCCGGCCACCGTCCAGGCTTTCCACGGATTGGGAGTCGAGGGGTCAAAAATCAAAGCCGCTTTTCCTTCGGAAACATAATTTTGAAGGTCGGGCGGCCTTTTAGTGAGTTCCACCTCGGCGTCGAGCGCCCTTTGGGCATTAGTGACCACTCTTTGCATGGAGGCAGTGGTGCCGGAGCGGAGCCCCATAAAAAAATTGTTGACGACCATATCGGCTTGCCGCTGGGCGGAGCCGAAAATGAAATCCTGCCAGTCGGTGATAAACATTGCTCCCGTCCCGCCGATGCAGTATTGCCCGCAGCTTCCGGTGAGAAGGACGTTCAGCCGCCCCTGAATGACGCGGATAGCGATGATTTTGGCGTTGGCGACCAGATTATCTTCTATGTTTTTCAGTATCTTTTCGACGGTTATTTGATAGTTGGTCGAAGCCCAAGGCTCTCCCCACCAGCCGGCCCGGGCGGGACGGGGAAGAATCAGGACGAGCATCGTCATTATGAGAACTGCCGGGATTATTTTTTTTGTGTTTTTCATGGGAATTTCTCGCGCCTTAATTCTCTCTAGGGAAAATTCACGGCGTCAATCCCGTATTCGTCCAGAATGGATTTGAATTCGCCCTGGAGCTTGTTGGCTTCTCCCCCGACCTTTTGAAGAGTGCCAAGGGCAACCAATCCTTTCATCGGGTCGTTTGCGTTGACAACAATATCATCTTTCATATTCACCGTAAAAATGATCAGGGCCAGAACCGACTTGTGGAGGTCTTTCAGAATGTAAGGGACTTCGATTTTTTTGATCTGGTCAACGGAATTTTGGGTTTTCTCGGCGTAGGAATCGATCTTCTTTTGGTCGCCCGTCGTGAGGGCGCTCAAAAGATTCGTGCTTTCATTGTTGATGTCGGTTTGAGCCTGTTCGGGAGTCGTGACCGGGAAAGGAGAATTGAGAGCCAGAACATAAGCCGTGGAAGTCAGGTATTTTTCGATTTCTTCTTTTTGTTTTTGCTTCACCTCTCCGGGTTCCAGTTTTTTATCGTCAATGGGAGGCAGAATTTTCAGTTCCTCGTCTTTTATCTCGGGCAGAGCTTGTTCAATGTTGATTGATTCCAGCGATTTTTGGGCTATTTGGGAGTAATCTTCAGTTGTGAGAGCGGGATTATTGAGAAAGTTTTCGGAGGTTGAAGCCTTTTCCTTGGTAAGAGCCATCAGCTGGCCCAGCATCTCGTTGGTAAGATTCGGATTTTGGGGATCGGAAGAAAAATCATTCAATGCCTCGTCGGTTATTCCCCCGAGGCCCAGGTCGGACAAGTTGCCTCCCGTGCCGGCCAAAAATTCTTCGGTCATGTTAGAGTCGGCTGAATCTTTTGCCGCCTCTTCTTTTTGCGGGCTTGAGCCGGCGGCTACCACGATTTTATCTCCCGGCGCCGGCTTCAGAGGGTTATAGCCGCTTTGGACTTCCTTTCCGTCAGAGTATCCATCGCCGTCGGTATCAGAATTTTTGGGATCGGTCCCAATCATTTTTTCTTCCTGGTCTGTTAGGCCGTCCTGGTCGGAATCGGAAAATACGGAATTATCGTTTTTGTTTTGGGCAACGGCGAAAAGAGTTGTCGTGAAAACGATGAAACTGACGATGGCCATCGCGATTATTTTTGATTTAGGTTTTTTCGCCCCGTTAGAGATGTTATTTTTCATTTTGATTTCCCCGTTAGTCTTTGCCGGATTTCTAACGGGGTTCATTATCCCAATTATAACATAAAAGCGGGCTGTCAACAAAGTTGATAAGCGTCGTAATATTGTGCTAGATTTTAGGTAGATTTTTATGATTGCCAGATTTCAAAAAATTATATCCTCAATCGAGAATTATCCCCTTTCAATTGCCCAATTCCTGCTCGGCTTTTCGGCCATTATCGCTCTTCGCGTGCTCGGAGAGAGTCTGCTTTCGGGACTGGCCGGGAGGTCTTTGGAGCTTTTCATCGGCTCGGTACTCGCCGCTTATCTTTTCTTTCTTTTTGCCTTTCTTATCACGCTTATTTTCCTGATGCTTTATCTTCGTGAGCCGGCGGGAAAACTGGCCAACGTTCTTCTTTGGGGTTATTTTCTTGTTATTTTTCCGCCCATTATTGACAAAATCTGGTGCGGGCAGAATTTCTGCTGGAGCTTTTACGCCTTTGACAGCCTGAAAGGCCTGGGCCAGAGATTTTTGACTTTCTTCGGGAGTGACGCGTCCATCGGGATCACTTACGGAGTGCGGGTGGAAGTGGCCTTGGCGATTGTTTTTCTGATGATTTATATTTTCCTCAAAACAAAAAAAGCCCTCAAAAGTTTTTTGGGCGGCTTGATTGCCTATGTCATTCTCTTCGTTCTCGGCTCTTTTCCAACGTGGCTCACGTTTATCATCTTGTCGCCGGCCAAGAAAATCACCGCCATCGAAAGCTTTGACGTTGCCGGAGTATTTTTGTCGCCGGCGAGGTATTTTTCGATGGAAAGCGCCGATATTCTGAACGCGCTCAATGTGAAAATGAATTTGATTTACGCTTTTTTGATCGCGGTGCTTTTGATTTTGTTTTTCTGGCTGTTTTTCAGAAGGAAATTTTGGCTGGTGGTGAGAAATCTCCGCTGGGTGCAGATAATGATCCACGCGGGGTTGGTTCTTTTTGGCGCGGGATTAGGTGCTTTCTATTTCCCCGCGAATATTCCAGACTTGCGGGGTCAGTTTCTGGCTGATAACATTTTCTCTTTTTTTGCCCTTTCTAATCTTGTTCTCGTAGCCGTTTTTGCCTGGGTAGCTTCGGTTTTCCCGAATGACACAGCTGATTTTGAAATCGACAAAGAAACGAATAAAAAAAGACCGCTGGCCACTGGCGAAGTTTCGCAGGATGATTACGGGCAATTGTTTTGGGCAGGTTTTGTAATGTCTCTCATTCTGGCGCTCACGGTCGGAGTGAAATTTTTTCTTATTATTCTCATTTATCAAATCATCGGCTGGGTTTATTCCGGCTGGCCGTTTCGCCTGAAAAGATTCCCGCTTGTCGCCGGCTTTCTCTCGGCCTTGAATCTCACGCTCCTCTTTGTTTCGGGGTTCATCTTGCTGGCCGACAATCAGGATTTTTCAAAACTGCCGCTGAAGGTTTTCTGGCTTTTGATTATCGCTTTCATAATTTCTCTTCCCATTAAAGATTTAAAAGATATCGAAAGCGACAGAAAAAGCAGAGTTTTCACAATCCCGGTTGTCCTTGGAGAAGCGTGGGCGCGCTTCGCGATTGGGCTTGGAATTTTTATTTCCTATTCTTTGAGCGTTGTCTGGCTCAACGCCAAAATCCTGTTTTTGCCGGCGATGATTTTGGGCGCGGCCTCATTTTGGATTCTCCAGAACAAAAAAATATCACCCCGGAGGGTGCATATTTGGGTTTTTGGGTTGCTGTTTATTTATGTTTTGCTGATGGCGTATTTCCTTTTCTGGCCGGTAATGAGAATAAAAGGATAAATCAAGGGTAATTTTTAAAGCGAATGATAATAGGTTTCAAAGATCTGAAGACAATTCGTAAAAAATATAAGAATAGAAAAATTGTTTTTGCCTCTGGAGTTTTTGATTTGTTTCATGTCGGACATCTTTGTTATTTGCGAAAGGCAGAAATATTAGGTGATATTTTGATTGTCAACGTAGTGAATGACAAAAGAGTGAAATTTCTAAAAGGGGGCCATAGACCGGTTATAGAACAAAAACACAGAGCAAAAATTATCGATTCTCTTAAGTGTGTAGATTATGTTGTAGTTAATCCTCTAATCAAAAAAGGAGTGTCTCTAGATACTGTTAAAAAACTTCAGCCTGATATCTTTATTTTAAATACTCTGGAAAAAGAAAGGTTGATTATGAAAGCTTGTCCTAATATCAGATTAATATTAAATCCGGAAATGAGGATTACTTCAACAACCAGGATAATAAAAAAGATACTTTCACAAAATAAACCTGTATAGCCTTACCCAATCCTCCACTCCCAACTTTTCCGCCCGCACTCCCCGCCCGAGGCGGGCTTTTTTCATCCATTCCCAAAGCTCGGCTTTAGGAATGCGAAAACTCGAGGACAAGTTGTTCGCGAGCATTTTTCGCTTTGAGGAAAATCCGGATCGAACGAGGGAAAAGAATTTCTTCACATCTACATTTGGGATGCTTTTTTTTCTTTTTATTTTAATCACCACGGAATCCACTTCAGGAACAGGCTCAAAATTTTCTTTCGGAACATAAAATAATATTTTCGGCTCGGCGTAGAATTTCACGGAAATGGACAAAATGCTTTCCTGGCCGTTTTTGGCGCAGATTCTTTCTCCGACCTCTTTTTGAACTGTTAAAATCATCTCGGCCGGCGGATATTTGGTTTCAAGAAGCAGGCGGATGATTTTTGAAGTGATGTAATAGGGCAAGTTGGCAACAACTTTATAATTTTTGAAATTTTCTCTTTCAACCAGCTTCGGGAGATTAATTTTCAGGATATCCCCTTTGACAACCGTCAACTTGTCATTGCGAGCGAAGCCTGCCCGCATCGCTTTGCGAAGCATTGCAGGCGGGCGAAGCAATCCCGTGTTCCCTGTTTCTGTTCGGGATTGCTTCGTCGCTGCGCTCCTCGCAATGACAGGCTGCAGCGACTCAGCTAAATCACGGTCAACCTCCACCGCCAAAACTCTTCCCGCGTGTCGTGCGAGATATTTTGTGAGAATTCCCTTCCCCGGGCCGATTTCAAGGACGTTGTCGCGGGGCGACAAATTTGCGGAATCTACAATCTGTTTAGCGACAGAATCGTCAGTGAGGAAATTTTGGCCGAGTTTTGTGAACATATTGTTTATTGTCATTCCGAGCGGAGCGAAGCGAAGTCGAGGAATCTATGTGCATAAGCAGTGGCTAGCTGTCAGATTATTTACGAAGGTCCCTCGACTTCGCTCGGGATGACCCCGCTTCGGCGGGGTCAATTCAATATTTCTTCCACCTTCACCCGAATCACTCCCGCCCCAATGTCTCCGATTTTCTGAAAGGCTTTTTTATTAAGGTCAATTATTCTGTCTTTACCATACGGGCCAGTGTCGTTCACTTGGACAATAACCGATTTTCCATTGGCGCGGTTGGTGACGCGAAGATATTTCCCTATTGAAAAGTCGAGACTGGCGCAGGTCATATCGTCTCCGAAGGAATACCAGGTCGCATTTCCGGTTTGGGTTTTTCCGACGATGATTTTTGTTCCGACGACTTCAATTTGGGAGACCGGTTGCTTGGTGATTTTCGATCCCAAAAGAACACGATTTGTTTCTTTCCCGTTTGTGTAGGTGATTTTATACGTCTTTTCCCGAATGCCCCTTTCTCCTTTTTGCTTGGTTTCTTTTTTTCGCCAGAGCACTGTGTTGTCTTCTTTTTCAACGGCCTGGAAAGGAATATTTTCCTCGACAGAAATTTCCTCAAAATTTATTCTTGTGACGACAATATCAAGATCAGGTTTCAAGAGCGAATCAAGAGCTGGATTGATTTTGTCGGCGTGAGATAAAGTAATACCCGCTTCATTTATGGCATCCCGGGTATTTATTCCAAGCGTATCCAGTTTTATTTTTTGATTATCAACATTAATCGTTACCGGAACGGCGCGGCGGATAATGATTTTTTGTCCGGAAAAAATTTTCGCGTCGGGCGAAGGGAAAATATAATCATGCCCGCCGAGAGAAATGTTTTTTTCTTTGAGAAAATCGGAAACATCATGCGTGTTTGTAGTAGCGTGAAAAATTATTCCGTTATCAGAAATTTCAACCGCAAAGGCTTTCTTTTGGTCAAAATGCCTCTTCTCAAACGGCCAGAAAAAATAGAGCAGAACAAAAGCGAGAATTATCAGGAAAAATAGGAGAACTTTTTTCATAAATCAGGCCTCTTCAGCCTGGCTATATAATATACAATGTTTCATGAAAAAGAAAAAGCCAAACAAAAAACACTATATTTTGGGTGTTTTGTGAAAATATAACATTAGCATATTGTGGTCAGAACTATGCTTTTCAGAAAATTGGTTATTAATTATATCTGCCTCTGCCGATATTGAATCGCCTCGGCAAGATGCGGGACTTCGATGTTTTCGGAGCCGGCAAGGTCGGCGATGGTGCGGGCAATTTTTATTATTCTATGATAAGCCCGGGCGGAGAGCTGAAGCTGATTCACCGCCCGGCGCAGAAGTTCCAGTTCTTTTTCGCCAAGAACGCAAAATTTTTTCAACTGCTCGTTTTGCATTTCGCTGTTGGCGATGACGCCCTCGATATTTTTAAAGCGTGCAAGTTGTCTTTCGCGGGCGGCGATTACTCTTTCGCGAATCTGCTCACTGCTCTCGCCCGTTTTTTCGCTCGTTAGTTTTTCAAATTTCATTCGCGGAACTTCGATATGGATGTCAATCCGATCAAGAATCGGCCCGGAAATTTTGCGCTGGTATTTGATGATGCTTGAGGGGGAGCAACTGCAGAGTTTCTCGGGATCGGTCGCGTTTCCGCACGGGCAGGGGTTCATCGCGGCAATCAACGTGAATCTTGCCGGAAAAGAAAGCGTAGCTTGGGCGCGCGAAACGGCAATCATTCCGTCTTCGAGCGGCTGGCGCAGATTTTCCAAGACGGATCGGGAAAATTCTGGAAATTCGTCAAGAAACAACGTGCCCCGGTGAGCGAGACTAATTTCTCCGGGACGCGGAAATTGTCCGCCGCCGACAAGTGAAACAGCCGAAGCGCTGTGATGCGGCGAGCGAAACGGCCTTTGGGAGACAAGCGAAATTTCCCTTGGCAATTTTCCGGCAATGGAAAAAATTTTGGTGATTTCAAGCGCCTCGCTAAATGTGAGCGGCGGCAAAATCGAGGGAAAAGTTTTCGCAAGAAGCGTTTTTCCCGAGCCGGGCGGGCCGGAAAAAAGGACATTGTGTCCGCCGGCTGCGGCAATTTCAAGCGCGCGCTTGGCATGCTCCTGCCCCTTGACGTGGATCATGTCGAGATGGTATTTTTGCGGCTCAAAAATTTTTTGAAGATCCTGCTCGGGATGGGGCGCGATTTTTTTCTTGCCGACAAGATAGGAAACCAAGTCATTGAGGTTATCTGCCGGAATAACTTTGATGCCTTTCACGATGCTTGCTTCCCCCGCGTTTTCCTTAGGGACGATTATTTCGGCGACGTTTTTTTCTTTGGCCATCAGGGCGATCGGAAGAACTCCGTTCACGGGACGGATTTTTCCGTCAAGGGAAAGTTCTCCGACAAACAATTTGTCACTTGCATCAAAATCAACTTGTTTTGTCGTAAGAAGAAACCCAAGAGCGATGGGAAGGTCGTAAATTGGCCCTTCTTTTCGGATGTCGGCCGGAGCAAGATTCACCGTCACATGTCCGCACCGGTGAGGCGGTTTGAAGCCGCAGTTTTTAACAGCGGCATTCACGCGATCTTTTGATTCCTTCACTGTCGCATCGGGGAGTCCCACAATGGAAAAAACGTACATTCCCGAATGGGTATCGGCTTCGACCTCGACGAGATGGCTTGAGAGTCCGAGGGTGGTGGCGGATAGAACTTTGGAAGACATAAAATAATATCAAATATCAAAAATCAAATATCAAAAATTTGGTAAGCCGCTTCGCGGCTTGGATTTTTTTATAAAATTTATAACTATAATAATTATTCCGATTGTAATATAAGTATCAGCCAGATTAAACACCGGCCAAAATTTCAAATCAATATAATCCACCACGCAGCCTAATCGAATTCGGTCAATCAAATTGGAAACAGCGCCGGAAAAAATGAAAGTGAGAATGACTCGTTGGAAAAAAGATTTAGTTTTAAAAAAAATATAAATCAAAAGAGAGATAATTGCACCCCAGGCAAAATAAAAAATCGCCGGAGGAACCGGCAAACTCCAGGCGATGTTCAGGTTGCAGATTGATTTATTTGAAAAATATTTTACTGTCTGGTCAATAGACGCGAGGAAAAGAGAAAGAAAAATCAATTTTGTGTTAGTTTTCATTTTTGTAGGCATTGCCGTAAGCAGGGAGCGGCAAATGAAGTCTTTTCAGTAGGCTCGTCCGCCTGCGAAGCAGTCTGACATTCGCAATACTTCAAAAATTCCATTTGCCGCTCCCATTCTTATTTGCCGGATCTATTTTTCGCAGTCAAGACAAGTGTCCGCCTGGGGGTATGCCTGCAGTCTCTCGAGGGGAATTTCTTTTCGGCAATTGGAGCAGGCTCCATAAGTCCCTTTTTCAATTCGCAAAAGCGCCTCGTCAATTTTTTCGAGTTCCGCTTTCATTGATTCGTCAACGGCCAAGTTGCTTTCATACATCTCCATTTCATCAGCGTTTTCTTCCTGATCCCTTTCAATTTCCGGAAAAGCGGTTTCATATTCGCGATCCATTCTCTTGCGGCTGGCTTCCGTGCGGGCGATATTTTCTTCGATACGCTTTTTTTCATCTAATAATTTTTGTTTGAGCTCCTCTAAAGTTTTGGAATCTGTCATTTCGATATTTGATTAATTGTTACTTCTCTTTGTCTCGAATAATATTATATGCGATTAAAAACCAAAAATCAAATATCGGAAACTAAAGACACAAACCAAAAACAAAAAACGTTTTCTATTTTTCTCTGTGTTTTTGGCCCGCCTGCTTTGAAATGCTTGTTACTATGCTTATCGAGTGCCTAAAGAAAGCCAGGCCAAAATATAATGATTAGTACAATGATTCAAAGCATTTCGGGCAGGTCTTTGGTTTTTGTATTTTGGTTTTAATAGTAGATGTACTTCAAGTGTCTCAAGTTTGCTTTTCTCGTCTTCATATCAAGTTCAATCGCAATCGCGTCAAGACGATAATTGCAGTCGAGCAGTTTATTTTTCCGCAGGTAATTGGAAATTATTCGCGAGAGTTTGCGATATTTGGCCCGGTTGATGGCCAATTCCGGCGCGGACGTATTGCTTGTTCCTTTTTGACGCGTTTTCACTTCAGCGAAAATTATTTCGTTATTTTTCGCGTCGCGGGCGACGATATCAATTTCCCCGAGCCGGTATCCGAATTTGTTTTCGAAATTTGTCTCTAAAATTTCACACTTTTGCGTCCTAAAATAGTTCGCCGCAATCCGCTCGCCAAGGTTTCCGATTTCTTTGATGTCAGTGAGTTTGTCCTTTGTCATATGCCTATTAGTGATACCTAAATTCTAAATTGTCATCCCCGCGAAAGCGGGGATCCAGTTTCTCTGCGTAGAATTATATTTTTCTGGATCCCGGATCAAACCCGGGATGACAAGGAAAAAGATTTCAGATTCATAATTCTCCCGCTCCCCTCCACGCTAGTTCAAAAATAGCTTTTTGGGATTTCGCGATTTCGGTAGATTCAATTATCATCCCGAACATTTCGGTTTCATAGCTCGCGATCGCGATTTTATTTTTATAAATATTTGTTTCATTGTTTACTGGAAATTTATTTTCATCTAAAACTCGAGCGATGCGCAATTGCTCGCGGCTTTTTTCCAAATATCTTTCAAGCATCTCTTTGTCTTTTTTATAAATTCCGCGCAGGACAATTCCCTTTTCCACTCGGCGTTGAACATAATCTTCTACATATTTCGGTAAGTGTTTCAAAACATCCTCGCCGACATAAGCCAAAATCTCATCGCCTTTTTTGCATGAGCGCAGACTATCCTCGTACATTTCAATGATGCCTTCTTTGCCCTCGAAGTAGCGGATCAAAGGTTTTGCCTTTGGCGAATTGTACAAATTTTGGAGTTCCGGCATCACTTCCCGGATATTTTTTTCTTTAGTCTTGAGCAGATGTATCAACTTTTCCGGATCGGCGGGCGAAAAATATTTGACACTTCCCCGCATGGATTTGTGAAGCAGGCCTTCTCGCATCAGTTGATTGGCAATATCATAGACCGTCGGCCGCTTCAGGCCCACTTTTTTGGCGATGAGATAGGCGGTGGCATTGCCCAATTCCAAGCAGGCCAGATACACTTCCGCCTTTTTCTCGTGCATTCCGAGTTGTTCAAGAGTTTTTTGGAGGTTCATATATTCGTAATAAACCGACTACTTATAATTTAGCAAATTTTGGCTTATTTGTCAATATATTAGGATTATAAAAACAAAAAAGACGGAAGTCGTTGAATATATAAAAGTTTGCTGACATAATGACCTGTTCCTAAAAAACTGAATAAAAAGGAGAAAAATATGAAAATCTTATTTCTTGTGGGTTCAGGTATTGCTGACTTTTTTCACTTCTTGAAGGAATTTTTACAATATTTCAAGAAGAAGCTGAAAAAAGATGCTCCGTTCCGGACATGTTTCATCCTTGTCTGGCTGTTTTCCCTGATACTTGTTCCGGCAAAAGGGATAAGCGCGTTTGGAATCTTCCTGGCTGCGGTGGGAATCGGGACGCTATTTGTTCTCATCACTATATTTGCAATAATCATGATTTCCGGGAGCGAGAACGAAGAATAAGAAAATATCCCCGCACTTCGGTGCGGGGTTGGAAAGGGGGTAAGCGAATGCATTTTGAGTGCTTTAGTTCTTGGAGCAGCATACTCCAACACATAGTGGTTTACCTGCTAGTGGGATTTCTTGTTTCTGGCGTCTTGGCGCAAATTTTCAAGAAGAGATAAAATATTCAAGCACGCAAAAGCGGACCAAACGGCCCGCTTCTTTATGCGTAAAAGACGCGTTTAATGCGTTCCTGCTATTTTTTATAAATAACAAGAAGAAGAATGGCAATGGTAACAAGAGCACCGGCAATATAAAAATTTATAAGAATCTCATTTACATTATTCATATCTTAAATCTATCCCTGTTTTTTATTATACATAACCAAAAGCAGGATAATGATGACGATCAGCGCGCTAAGGATGTAGAAGCTGGTCATAATATTAGTTGCAGTATCCATAAAAAATTATCTCCTAATTATTGATACGCTTGAATACCAGATTAAAATTGAAAGAATAGCTCCGAAGGATATCATCCAATAGTTGAAAGATCCGCTTATCAACGGGCCGATGAACATCGAAGCGAAAATGACTTGGCCGATATCACGCAGTACTTCTGAAGATGCTTTTATTTTTTCCGGGGTCATTTCCATATACTCATTCAAATTATAGCGATATTAAAAACTTTGTCAATTTTCGCGCAACAAAAAAACCGCCCTTGAAGGCCGTCTCATTTTTATTCCTCGAAAACTATCTGATACCGGGCGCTGCAAGCGCCCGCAAAAAATAATTAAGTGGCGGCAGCGCCCGGTGTTTGACATATACCAACGTGAACACCGAGAACTGTGCGCCCGGGTGAAAGGCGCCTTGAGTATCATACGATATACACGTATTTTGTGTACATGTCATCTGTTATCACCAACCTCCCCACGGTTTAGAAAGAACCTAATTTTTGATTTTTGTATTTTTCAAAAATTTTTATTTTTGTTTTTTACCCCTTCCGCGTTGGGAAGAAGAAATGGGGAAGCCAATGAATTCCAATCACAAATAGGGGGAAATTGTGATTGGAATTCATTGGCTCTTTTGATTTAGATCCCTCGACAAGCTCGGGACGTAGGTTTTTCAGGCTACGTATATAGTATAGCAGATTTTTTTGGAAAGGTCAAATTATTTCTCCGACATATAATCCAAAATCGAGCGGATGGTATTTTTGGAAGTGGCGAAAATCAGGTAGCCGCCGATTTTCCCTTTGATAACCGAATAGTCCAAAGAAGTATTTGGAGGGCTTGGAAAATTATAATATCGGATATCGGCGCTCTTGTATTTTGCAGAATTGAATGTCGGCTCGGCAGGCGGAAATGCCTGATTAAGATACAGCGATCCCAGCCCGGTTGGCAGATTTTTTTCCTGTTGAGCCAGTTCTTCTGCAAAGCCAGCCGAGTCAGAGAGCTTGAAAACCAAACCGGTACGAATTTCTCCATTTTCTTTTTTTACGAACAAGCTGTAATCATCATTGGAAAATCCTTGAGTTATAGTTTCGGGAAGAGTTATCGAAAATAGAGAAATAAAATTTTTGACCGGGATTTGCTGATTATTTTGCCCCACGGGTCTTGCTTCAGCGAGTTCATTCTCCGAAGCACCGGAAAGAAAATTTTCGGCCATCTCCCGAAAGGCTTTCTGGAATTCGGTGCTTCCAGCAGCGGGATCAACGGTGAAAACGTGCACATTCTTGTTTTCCTGGATTTGGGTCTGGCTTGTTGTCGCTTGTTGCGTTTTGGCGGCTTCTTGTATTTGGCTTGAAGAGGGTTTTTTTACGTAAAACCAGTAGTAATAAAAACTGCCTCCCAATATCATCAGGAAAAGCAGAGACGAAGTCAGAATTATCAAAAGACTGCCTGATTTTTTCTCTGGTGTTTTGGCGGTCTCCTGTGCTTGAGGTGTCTGGTCAATATTTTCAAAAGGAGATTTTTCGGGAAAATACGAATCCGTTCCAAACGGAGCCGGCATGTTTCCTCTCGTGTCCATGCTTGTCTCCCGGGATAGTTTTAGCTTAGGTTCAGGTTTTGGCTGGAAAGGAGGCGAAGGAGTAACGGGAGAGATGGATTGTTGGGGCTGCCGGGCGGGAAACGGAGGAGAGAGCGCCGCAGAATTTTGTGTTGCTTTGGGCTTTTCGGGAATTGGCGGAGCGGATTTTTCTTCAATTTCACTTTTGCCGGATTGCAGATTTTCGAAATCTTCTTTTAGCGTCCTGATTTCTCCATAGTTATTTGGAAGAGCGGAACGCGGATCCACATTTGTTGGGTTTAGTTCGGAAGAACGTTTTAATGAAAACATTTTTGTTTGCCCGCCGCAGTTTCTGCCTTGGCAAAAATTGGACGGATAAATTTTGTTTTTATGTCTGGTATCTCGTAATACTATTTTACACTATTTTCCAAATCCTTCATAGTGAGGTTGATTCTTCCGAGGTTGTCAATTTCTTTGACTTTCACGGAAACTATCTGTCCTACCTTGAGAACATCGTCAACTTTTGCGATTCTTTTTTCCGATATTTCCGAAATATGGATGAGTCCTTCCTGGCCGGGAAGAATTTCCGCAAAAGCGCCGAAAGCCATAATCCTTGTAATGCGTCCTTTGAAAATTTCGCCGGGAACAACTTCATGAGTGAGGTTTTTCACCCACTCAAGAGCCCTTTTGCCCGCCTCTTGGTCATCCGCTGTGATAAACACCAAGCCGTCGTCTTCAATGTCAATCTCGACGCCGGTTTCATCAATAATCTGGTTGATTACTTTTCCGCCCGGGCCGATGACGTCGCGGATTTTTTCGGGGTTAATCTTAATAGTAATAATCCTCGGAGCGTATTTGGAAAGTTCGGCTCGGGGGGCGCTCAAAGTTTTATCCATAATGTCAATAATCGCAATCCGATTTTTGCGTGATTGCGCGAGAGTATCGCGGATCATATCGGATGTCAGGCCATCAACCTTCACGTCAAGCTGAATAGCGGTAATCCCTTTTTTGGAACCGGCAATCTTGAAGTCCATTCCGCCAAAATGATCCTCTGGACCCTGAATGTCTGACAGAAGTTTGTATTTTCCGTCCTTCCCGACGACAATTCCAATGGAAATGCCTCCCACAGCCGTTCTGGTCGGTACGCCTGCGTCGAAAAGGGCGAGATTTGAACCGCAGACACTGGCCATCGAAGAAGATCCATTCGAGGAAAGAATTTCGCTCACCAGGCGAATCGTGTAAGGAAAAGTTTCCTTGTCGGGTATGACTGGGGCAAGAGCTTTTTCAGCCAGAGAGCCGTGTCCGATCTCGCGCCGGCCCGGTCCGCGCATGGGGCGGACTTCACCGACGGAAAAAGGCGGAAAATTATAATGATGCATGAAGCGCTTCTTTTCGTCGAGCTCCATAGTGTCAATAATCTGCTCCATACCCGGCGCGCCGAGCGTGACGGTTGTGAGGGCCTGGGTTTCTCCGCGGGTGAAGAGAGCCGATCCGTGAGTGCGGGGGAGAACTCCGACCAGGCACGAAATAGGACGCACCTCGTCAAATTTTCTCCCGTCGGGCCGCTCGTCGTTTTTCAAAATTGCTTCGTCAAATATTTTTTGCATTTCTGAATCAATGACGACTGAAGCCAGCTCTTTTTTTTGATCATAATCATCGGGATATTTTTCTTTGACGTAATCATCAGTGGCGCTGAAAAGTTCTTGCTGTTTTTTTATCTGCACGGCGTGGTCTTTTTGATAGAGAACCGGCCGGATTTTGTCAGAAAATTTCTCCAGAATTTCTTTTTCGAAACTTTCGTCCGGCAGAAGAAGAGCCGCCTCGGCCTTTGATTTTCCAATCTGGCTCTGGATATCCTTTATGAAATCCACAATTCGGTCAATTGTTTTTTGTCCTTCAAGAAGCCCCTTCAGGATCTCCTCTTTCGGAACCTCTTTGGCCGAAGTTTCGATCATATTGATTTTTCCGGAAATTCCGCAGGCAAAAATATCATAGGTGCTTTTTTCAAGATCTTCATTGACGGGGTTAATGACGATTTGGCCGTTTTTTTTCCCGACCCGCACCACGCCAATGGGGCCGTTCCAGGAAATGTCGGATATCGCAAGAGCAGTTGAAGCGGCAATCGCTCCGACGAGCGCGGGGTCGTTTTCCCGATCAATGGAAAGAACGGTGACAATAATCTGCACTTCATTTCGCATCCGCTGATCAAAAAGCGGCCGCAATGTCCGGTCGATCAGGCGACCATTCAGAACCGCCTCGTCAGTGGGCCGTCCTTCCCTCTTGATAAAACGGCTTCCCTTGATTTTTCCGGAGGCGTAGAATTTTTCCTCGTAATCAACCATGAGAGGAAAATAGTTCATTCCCTCTCTTGCTTCGGGGCTCATTACGGCGGTGGCAAGAACTAGCGTGTCGCCGTAGCGAACGGTAACCGAAGCATTTGCCTGCTGGGCGAAAAGACCGGACTCAACGATTAGTTTTCGCCCGGCGATCTCTGTTTCGAATTTTTTCACTTTTTCCATTTGAAAGTTTTTCCCAAGTAGCGCCAGTACACGAATCACACGTATTCGGCACCAATCAATTTAGTGCGGGATACGTGGTATTAGTTACTAGCACAGCTGGAATTAAAAATGTAAAAATCAAAATGTAAAATGACAATGTAAAATTCAAAAATTATTTTAAAATGTTACGAGCGAAGCGAGTACCAAAATTTTGCACTTTGATTTTTGAATTTTTAATTAAATAAGGAACTTTCTCTTATTTTCGCTCAAATTGATGAAATCATCCGCCGCTTCGGTGAGTTTTCCGGAAGCTGATTCGGAAAAAGCAATGACTTCCACCCGGCAGCCCTTTGTATTTTGGAGATATTGAACCAGCGGCAAATAATCCCCGTCGCCGGTTACCAGAACAACCACGTCCAGGCGGCCCGCGAGTTTGATGGCATCAACCGTGATTCCCACGTCCCAATCTCCCTTCTTGGCTCCGCCCGGAAAAATCTGAAGGTCTTTGGTGCGTACTTCAAAGCCGGATTTCTGGAGAGCGTCGAAAAAATTTTTCTCGAGTCCCTCGATTGTTTTTATGCCGTAGGCAATTGCCCGAATGAGTTTTCGCCCCGAGACGCCGGTCTTCAAAATCTCTTTGAAGTTGACCTTTTTCTTGTAAAGAACTTTGGCGGAATAGTACATATTCTGAATATCCACCAAAACTCCCACTCTTTGTTCGATAAATTTTCCTGTGGTCATATGTTATTCTTTTAATCCCAGGGATGTTACCAGCTTCTTGAACCTTTTTGAATCTTTTCCTTTAAGGTAACTCAAAAGTTTCTTTCGCTTGGAAACCATCTTGAGAAGCCCTCTTCGGGAATGGTTGTCTTTTTTGTTTTTTTTGAGGTGGGATGTCAAGCTCTTTATTTTCTCCGTGAACAAAGCAATCTGGACTTCCGGTGAGCCAGTGTCTTTTTCGTGTGTCTTCGAAGTTGCGATGACTTTGGTCTTTTTCTGTTTGGTCAATGCCATAACTACAAAATTAGTGATTATTCAGCTGTGTTAATAATACCATAGAAATTAAAAATTCCATAGTATGAATATTTTCAATTTTGCATTAATACTCTATTATACATATGTTGTGGAAATAATCAAGGGATTAAATGAGCAGCAACGAGAAGCGGTTATGACAGTTGAAGGGCCGGTTTTGGTGATTGCCGGAGCCGGCTCGGGAAAAACGCGGCTCCTCGTTCATAGAATCGCCTATCTCATCAGGGAAAAGAAAATTTCGCCCCGGAATATCCTGGCGGTGACTTTTACCAACAAGGCGGCTGGCGAGATGAAAGAGCGGATAAAAAAACTTATCGGCGCCAGATTTCACCCCACACCACAAGGCTTGAGGTATGAGGCGAGTCAACAGCCGTGGATGGGCACTTTTCACCACGTTTGTGTTCGGATTTTGCGCGCCGAAATCGGAAAAATCGGCTTCAAAAAAAATTTTGCGATTTATGATGAAGCGGATCAGCTGGCGCTTGTCAAAAAAATAATGAAAGAAAAGGCTGTCAGTCTCGAGCAATTCAATCCGCGCTCAATGCTGGCGGTAATCTCGAAGGCGAAGGGCGAACTCCAGAGCGTTGAAAGCTATGTTTCCGGCGAGAGCTATTTTGAAAGAGTTGTCGCCAGGATCTATGAGGCTTATCAAAAAATTCTCAAAGAAAACAACGCCCTTGATTTTGACGACATTCTTCAAAAGACGGTTGAGCTTTTTCAAAAATTTCCCGAAGTTCTGGAAAAATACCAAAATATTTTCCGCTATATCCTGATTGACGAATATCAGGATACCAACCATGCCCAATATGTTCTCGTGAATCTTCTTGGCGGACGCCATCGCAATCTCTGCGTCGTCGGTGACGACTGGCAGTCAATTTATGCCTTTCGCGGAGCGGATGTCCGCAATATCCTGAATTTTGAAAAAGATTATCCGGAAGCGAAGGTGGTGAAGCTTGAACGCAATTACCGCTCGACGCAGAAAATTCTGGATGCGGCTTACGGCGTGATTTCAAAAAATTTGCGCCGCAAAGACAAAAAATTATGGACGGATAATGTCGAAGGTCATAATATTATTGTCTATAAATCTTCCGACGAACAGGATGAATCAGATTTTATTGTTCGGGAAATTCAAAGATTGGCTGAAGAGGAGGGATTAAGCTTCAATGACTTTGTTGTTTTGTACCGCACCAATGCTCAATCCCGGGCGATTGAAGAGGTATTTTTGGAAGTGGCGATTCCCTACCGGGTGGTGGGAGGGCTACGTTTTTACGAGCGGCGGGAGATAAAAGATTTTTTGGCTTATTTGCGTTTTATCAACAATGCGACTGACGAGATTAGTCTTGAACGGATTATCAATTTGCCGGCGCGGGGAATTGGAGAAGTTACTCTGGGAAAATGGATCAAATTTGCCCGGGAAAATAATCTGGATCTCGTTTCCTCTGCCAAAAAATCAAGAAGCATTGCGAATCTTGATAAAGCCAAAATTGACGCGATTTCAAAATTCGGGGCGCTCGTGGAAAGACTGCAGGACGAAGCCAGGCGGGTTTCGGTTATTGATCTTATGGAGTCGGTTTTGACCGAGACGGGGTATCAAAAGCTGCTTCTTTCAGAAGGTGAAGCGGGTCAAATCCGTTATGAGAATGTGCGCGAGCTTTTCACGGTCGCGGAGAAATACAAAAATGAAAAAGGGATGAACGGGCTGAATTTGTTTTTGGAAGAAGTTTCGCTTATGGCCTCGACGGACAACATTGATTCCAAATCGGGAACGGTGCATCTAATGACCCTTCACAGCGCCAAAGGTCTTGAGTTTGACACGGTTTTCATCGCCGGAATGGAAGAAGGTTTGTTCCCCCATTCGCGGGCGATGCTTGACGAAAGCGAACTGGAGGAAGAAAGAAGATTATGTTACGTTGGCATCACGCGGGCCAAGAAAAGAGTTTATCTTCTCTGGACGACAACCAGAAATATTTTCGGCTCGGTGCGGGTGAATATTGCTTCAAGATTTCTCGAAGACATTCCGGACGAGTTGAAAAGTAAATCCGAAAAAGGTTCGACCTTGAGGAATCCCGATCCCGCCGTTGGCGGGATCGGGAGGAAAAGGTCGAACCTTGATCAGCATAAAAAAATTCAATCTTTCTCCGACGGCCAGCGCGTCCGCCACAAATTGTTCGGCGAAGGAGTAGTGATTTCAACCGAAGGCGATATCATCACCATTGCTTTCATGAAGACGGGGCTCAAGAAAATTTCAGCAAGACTGGGGAAGTTAAAGAAGATATAAAAAATGCTAATATATAAATCCTTTCACCGCTCGGCTGTTGGCGTTTATGGTGCGGGTGGATTTTTTGCCAAACCCGGCGTAGTTCATTTCAGAAATCGTAACCGTATTGCCGCTCACTTTTTCCACAATGCCGACGTGTCCCCAGCGTGATTCCCCCGTCACGATGATCGCTCCTGCCTTCGGAGCTCCTCCAGTCGCCTTTCCGCTCGCCCGGGCATTGGCAAGCCAGGCTCCGGCATTTCCGCCCCAGGGGACGTAACGTCTTTGAGAAACATACCAGGTGCAATATCCGTACGGGAAGCGATGACCCGCTCCGGCCCGGGAATCCGCACGATAAGAACTTGCCGCGGTGGCGTACTGTGTTCCATAGCCGCTTGTTCCATAAGCTGTTGCCAATCGTGTTCCTGTCGCGGCCGGGGTCGGCGCGGAAATATATCCGTCAGGGAGAACAATCTCCTGGCCTTCCCTTAGTTTTTCATCGGCTGGAATTTCGTTATAAGCCAGAACCTTTTGTTTGTCGGCGTTGTATTTCCGGGCGATCACATTGAGCGAATCGCCTTTCTGAACTTTGTACTTGATGCCAGTTACGGGGAGAATTGTCAGTTTGTCACCGGGCCTAATGAGGGATGTTTCAGAAAGACTGTTAGCCCAAAGAATTGTGTTGGTACTGATGCCATATTTTGCGGCGATAAGTGAAGAAGTATCTCCCTCTTTGACCTGATAGATTTGTGTCGCGCGGCCGTTTCTTTCTGAAACAGGATTGTATGAAGCAAGCATTATTTGGTCTTGGACTGAAGGGGCAGAGTTCACATACATCTGGCTGTCCTCAATGTAATATTCTTCTTCAAGAGAAACGGGGCTTGCGAGATATCCCGGGCCGGCAAGCGGAGCAGTCGCCAGATTATTTCCCCTTTCATTCTGAATGGCTATTTTGTTTTTTAGCAATTGACTGTTATCGCCTTTATTTATTATGGAACCGAAAACGGAGAAAGAGACATCTTTAGCTGAAGCGAAGTTAATGAGAGCGACAAGGACAACACAAAAAGCCACTACAATAGTAGCAGAATACTCTCTGAAAAAAACAAGCAATTTTTGAGCGACAAACCTCCTTTTGAGAAAGGTAGCTGTGTTAAATTGAAATGAATGAATTTTTCGGGGGATACGTCGAAAGTTTTCTCCTCTAAGTAACGCTCGCAGTCCCCTCCAGAGAATCTGGAAGAAGCTTTTGAAAATGTTACTGATAGGTTTATCCTTTCTTTTGGACAAGAAGGTCGGACAAGCGCTGTTTTCCCGTATTCCTTACTGAAGCGAACTCTTTTTGTCCCTAATTTTAACGGATACTAGGTTATCACAGTGGAGGATAGTGTCAAGTTCCAAAAACCGGCAGATTATGAAAATTGGTGGATTTTGGCTTAAATAAGCTTATTTTTTAGAGGTATATCATTTGGAATCATTTTGGTATAATTTAAACAGCATGAATCTCAATCAGCTCAAAAACCAATATCTCGAATATCTTGAAATCGAGAAAGACCGCTCCCAAAAAACGATCGAAAATTATGACCACTATCTCGAGCGGTTTTTGAAGTGGGCGCGCGTCAGCTCGCCGGCCGCGATCACAGACGAACTAGTGCGAAGTTATCGCCTGCATCTCAATCGCCTTTCGGACGAAAAAGGACGCCCGATCAAAAAAGTGACCCAGAACTATCACGTGATCGCCCTTCGCAATTTTTTGAAGTATCTCGCTAAGCGCGACGTGAAAACTTTGCCGGCGGAGAAGATCGAACTTGGAAAAACTCTCCGGCGGGAAGTTGAATTTTTAGAAGCGGAAGAGGTTGATCGGATTTTTGAAGCGGCTTCGGGGAGCGGTTTAAAATCTTTGCGAGATCGGGCGATTTTGGAATTATTGTATAGCTCCGGCCTTCGGGTTTCGGAACTGGTGAATCTCAATCGGGACCAGATAAATCTCAAAACACAGGAATTCAGCGTTCGGGGAAAGGGCGGAAAAATTCGGGTGGTTTTTATTTCTGATCGGGCGAAAAATGCATTGGAGAGATATCTGGAGAAAAGAGTTGACATTGACCCGGCCCTATTCGTTCGGGTTGGAATAAAGCATTTGGGGAAAAAGAAATCTTCTGAAAACTTAAGAATCACGCCGCGCACTGTTCAGCGGATTGTGAAATTTTACGCTGTGAAAGCCGGAATCGTGAAGGACGTTCACCCCCACACTCTCCGCCATTCTTTCGCGACCGACCTCATCCAAAACGGCGCCGACATTCGCTCCGTTCAGGAAATGCTGGGTCATTCATCCGTCACCACCACGCAAATTTACACCCACGTGACGAATCGCCAACTCAAGGAAGTGCATAAAGCTTTTCATGGAAGGAGGAGAAAATAAAAAACCCGAGAACTTAACTCTCGGGTAAATTTTTAGACAAGTATTATTTCTTTTCTTTCTCTTTCTTCCGCATCTTCTCAACAATTCTCGTTAACCTGTACGTAACAACAACCACAGCAGTAGTGACAATTGCCGCGTAGATGAACATGGCGGTAACATCCCCGCTCCCCTGCGTGCCAAAAACGCGCTCAAAAAGTTTTCGAATAGCGTCGTTCCAGGCAAGGGCGGCGACCAGCCCCATCGCGCCGGTCATCAGCGTGACAACTTTTTCAACAAAATAAACATGAAGCTTCTCCTCTTCTTTTTTAGTCAGTTTTTCTTCTTTTTCTTCGGGCATATCTTTTTATTTACTTTTCAATTGGGTGATAGTGGACTCGAACCACTGACCTTTTGCACTTGCCCCGCACCAAAATTTGGGCAATACAGGGATTGAACCTGTAACCTCTTGCGTGTCGAGCAAACGCTCTACCATTGAGCTAATTGCCCATGATTTTTGGTGCGGGGTGAATCGAGCAAACGCTCCCTGCCTACCGGCAGGCAGGTAACCAGCTGAGCTAATCACCCATTAGTTGGTGTTTATTGGACGAAATCCGAACTTTTTTTGAGCAAAATCCAGATTGCGAATTTTGATTGCCGAGCTTCGCTCGGCAGGAAAAAAAACTTTTCCGCTCGGGCGGGCAAAAAGGAAGGGGGTGGGGGGAAGGAATTTTTGCCCGCCCTCGCTTTCCGCCGCCGCCGAATTTCGTGCCAGTGAAACTGGCACGCCGCCCAAAATTGGCGGTTAGTAAAATTTATAAAAAACACGCATATCTTAATTACAAGTTTAGCAAACATTATCGTTTTTGTAAATTTATTTGCTTGACAAACATTTATCCTTTTTGATATACTTACCGAGTGGTAAGTAAGATTAAATAAATAATTAAAAATATGAAAACAATTGCCAAACAACCCGAAGATGTCATTCAAGACACTAAAAAATATATTACCGACACGGCGCGTCGCCTATTCTCCGAATTTAGCTACCTTGGCGTTTCTATGAATGATATTGCTAAAAAACTAAATATAACCAAAGCGGCGCTTTATTATCATTTTACCGGCAAAGCGGAAATCTATGAGAAAGTGCTTGATAATGTTTTTAATGATTTAAGTCTGTCTATTGCCCTAGCGTCAAACGAGGCTACGATTGATAAAAAACTGCACAAACTAATTAAAAATTATTTAGATTTCGGTTTTAAAGAAAAAAATCTTATTAAAGCTTTAATACTAAAGCTGTCGCCGGCTAACGACCCAATGACAAAACACATTACTCAATTAAGAGAACGAGTCGTTCATCTAATCCAGCCGGTAATTGAGGAAATGTTCGCAAGCAAAAAATTGACCAAAAAAGTTGATGTTGGATTATTAACTTCTTTGCTTACCAGCATGATGGACGGTCTGCTTTTGGAATATTCATTCCTAAATAAAAAAATAAATTCGGCAAAAATATCCAATCAAATTATCGCCGTTTTATTTTAAAGGTCGAGGTTTGACCCGCCTTAAGGGTTTAATTAACTTAACAATTAAAAGAGACAAAATTATGCCAACAAATTTTTTAACAAACATCGATTGGTCAAGCCCAGCAACGATCGGAATCGGAATAGCAATAATCGCCGTTATAGCCATTGGCGGTTATCTTTGGTGGGCTTGGTCAGAAAAAAAGTGGCCATTCGGTCAATAAAAGTATTTCGGACGCTTTATTTTCAAGGCTATCCAAAGCAGTAAAATAAAGCGTTTCATAATGCTTTTATAATTTAAAAAATAACTTATGCGCAAAGAATATAAACCAATAAAATTTCCCGAAGACGAATTGGCTCATGATTACATAGTTGAATGGTGGTACTTTAATGGTCATTTAAAAGACGCTCTTGGCAATGGATATTCTTTTATGAATTGTTTGTTCAGGGTGGATGTTAAAAAAGTAAAAATACCTTTTTTAAGCAAAATACCGCTTAAAACATCTTACTTTTCTCATTCCCTTGTTTCGGATTTAAAGCACAAAAGTTTTCACTACAGGATAGCTCCGTTCTCTGTTATTTCGGACGATAGTTTTTCCAAGTCTCTTCTTTATATAAATTATATCAATCCAGAAATCAAAAACGGTTACACTAATTGCGTTATTGAAAAAACGGGCGAATCAACATATTACTTAAAAAATGAAGATATTGATTTGAAATTAACTTCAATCAAAAAGCCGTTGCTGGAGGGCGAAAAAGGATATTTAGACCTTCATTCTAAAACAACTTACTATTATTCCTTAACCAACCTAAAAACAGAGGGCAGAATAAAAATTAAAAATAAATGGATAGATGTTACAGGAAAATCATGGATGGATCATCAATGGGCAGACGCAAGCTATTCCAAGGATAGATGGAATTGGTTTTCGGTGCAATTGGATGACGACACGGAAATGGTTTGTTGTGTATATGATGACGGCAAAGTTAAAACTTATTTTGCTGATATATCTTATTCAGATAACAGGCAGGAACATTATAAAGAAATTGAAATAATTCCTTCCAATCAGCAATGGGTAAGTCCAAAAAGTAAGGCAACTTACCCATTGTCGTGGAAAATCAAAATACCGGCAAAAAATATTGATTTAAATTTAATGGCAAAAATTGAAAATCAAGAAATGCTGTTCGGTTCGATCAATTACTGGGAGGGACCGCTTCGGGTGGAAGGCAGTTTTGACGGGGAAAAAATAACCGGTGTCGGTTTTATGGAATTGGTCGGCTACCCTTCACAATATGGGAATGTGAAATATATCAACGACGAAATCGGCAAAATGGCAAGTCGGTTTGCCTCAATGGCGAAAAATAAAGCTTTTAATTTAGCCGGCGATTTTAAGAAAAGAATAATCGGATAAAGTCAAAATTATGACAGAGTCAAAACGGCCAAAAATAGGTTTAGCATTAGGAAGCGGTGGCTCAAGAGGGCTGGCGTATATTGGCGTTATCCCTTATCGTTGCCCGCGTATGGGCGGGTGGGACCAGTTGGGATCGAACCAACGACCCTCCGGTTATGAGCCGGGTGCTCTACCGCTGAGCTATGGTCCCAAAATAAAACTTGCCTCTTTACAGCAAGTATATCCTATTAAATGAGTAAATTAAAGTCAATAAATTCCTATGCCTTCTCCGGTGTGGCGGCGATTTGTTTTCCCGTTTCTTTCTCGGCTACCTTTTCTGCTTCTTCATTTTCTACTTTTGCAATTTCACGAAAGAATAAAGTCCAGGCGGTAGTTTTATAAGTAAGAAATATAGAAGAAACAAGCAAAATTGTCAGAACGAAAAGTAAAATAGCTATGGCTAGGAAAATCCCGAAGACGATTTTGTTGAGATAATAAAAGAGAACTCCAGCGGGGACGAGAATAAAGAGAGCTATCGCCGCTACGGAAAAAAAAATCATCATCGCCGCTAAATTAATCACCATTAAAAGCAATCCAAAAACAATCGAATTGAGAATATTTTTGAGAAGCAAATTATATCCGGACTCAACGGCACTCCAGACTTTAAGGTCGGATAGAATGATATAGAACTCGGCGAAAATATTGGTGAGAGCGAGAATGAAAATGAGGGGAATAAAAATGGCAATTGCCAAGAGCCCGACCAGAACGGCGCCAACCCACGAGCCGGTGACGGCAAGATAAACGACCGGAAGCGCGAGGACGAGAATGATAATCATCGTGGCGAAGAAGAAAAGAAGAAAAAGCCTGAATAATCTCCATAAATATTTTTTCCCTTCTCGCCAGCCTGCCCGAAAGGTTGTTTTTTTATTCTGGACAATGAGATTGACCGATCTTACCAGCCCCGCTTTTCCGACGAGAGAAATCAAAAATAAAATTATTCCAATGGCAAATAGGACGAGAGCGACAGCCAAAACAATCTGCCAGTGAGTTTCCAAAAAATTTTTTGCCGCGTCGCTTTTTTCACCCCAATTCTCATTGTTTCCAATATTAAAACTTCCCGGCGAGCCAAGAGCCATCAGCACGCCGAACCACAAAAGAAATTTGTTCCGCCAGACGATTCGAGCGGCCTCTTTCAGAATTTCGATGAAAGGAATTTCTTTTTTTGCAGGTTTGTTTATTTCAGTCATTTTTGTTTCATTACATTCGTGTCAGTATTCGTTTTATTTGTGTTTCCAATTAGCTCATTAAACTCTTCCTGCTCAATTGTTTCTTTTTCAAGAAGGGTTTTGGCAATTCGCTCAAGAGTTTCTCTTTTCTCGGTGATGATTTTTTCCGCTGTTTTATAGGCATCCTGAATGAATTTTGAAACTTCCTGGTCTATTTTCGTGGCGGTTGATTCGGAGTAATTTTTTTCTTCGCTGATTTCTTTTCCAAGAAAAACGAGCTCTTCTTTTCTTCCAAAAGTGCGTGGACCGAGGGCGCTCATTCCAAAACGAGTGACAAGTTTTCGGGCGATGTCAGTCGCTCTCTCAAGGTCATTGGAGGCGCCGGTGGTGACGTCGCCGAAAATATTTTTTTCGCTCACGTAGCCCCCAAGAAGAACCGCCAGCTCGTCGACAAAATAGGCGCGGGAATAAAGCCTTTTGTCTTCCTGCGGGACATTCAATGTGTATCCGGCCGCTTGCCCGCGGGAAATAACGGAAACTTTCTGGACCGGATCGGCGTTAGGAAGGCTTGAGGCGACCAAAGCATGTCCCGCTTCGTGGTAAGCCGTAATTTCTTTTTCTTTGACATTCAAGACTTTACTTTTTCGTTCCGGACCAAGAATAACTTTTTCAATCGACACTCTCATTTCTTCCTCGCTGATCATCTTTTTTCCGCGCCGGGCGGCGAGAATTGCAGCTTCATTCACGAGATTTGAAATATCCGCTCCGGAAAAGCCGGGAGTGCGGGCCGCTATTTTTCTAAAGTCAATTTCTTTGGTGAGAGGCTTGTTTTTAGTGTGAATTTTGAGAATGGCCTCACGTTCTTTTATGTCGGGAAGGTCTAAAACAACGCGCCGGTCGAATCTTCCCGGCCGCAGAAGCGCCGGGTCCAAAACGTCGGGGCGATTTGTCGCGGCAACCACAATCACATTTGTATTCGTTTCAAATCCGTCCATCTCAACCAAAATTTGATTCAAGGTTTGCTCCCGCTCGTCGTGCCCGCCGCCGAGTCCCGCTCCTCTGTGCCGTCCCACAGCGTCGATTTCATCAATGAAAACAATTGCGGGAGCGTTTTTCTTGGCCTGTTTGAATAAATCCCTGACGCGGCTGGCTCCCACTCCGACAAACATTTCCACGAATTCCGATCCGGAAATGCTGAAGAAAGGGACGCTGGCTTCTCCCGCGACAGCTTTGGCAATGAGAGTCTTTCCGGTTCCCGGAGAACCAAGCAGCAAAACGCCTTTGGGAATTCTTGCTCCAAGATCCAGAAATTTTTTAGGGTGTTTTAAAAATTCAACAATTTCCTTGAGTTCTTCTTTGGCTTCTTCGGAGCCGGCGACATCCGCGAAAGTGATTTTTTTCTTGTTGTTTTTTTGAGGCGGGATGAGGCGGGCCCGCGACATTCCGAAAGAAAGAGCCTGATTGTTTCCGCGCTGGGCCGAGCGCATCATAAACCACAAAAAAACTCCGATAATTATGAAGGGAAGAAGAAAAGGAATAATGGTATTCACCCAAAAGGCGGCTGTAGTCGCGTCTTTGATTTCGATGCTGACGGAGCGGAGTTTTTCCGGGTCAACGCCGTAGTTTTTGAGCGATTCGGAAAGCGAAGACTCGGCTTCTTTTCTGGAACTTTCTTTGGTGTCATCTTGTAAGGTGATGTTGAGCTTTTCCCCTTCCACCTGAATTTCTTTCACCCGGCCATCATTTATCTGGTTGGCCAATTCGTTCAAAGTGATATTGCTTACCTTTTGAACGGGAGCGTTATAGACCATTATGATTCCAGAGATGACGAAGAATACCAGCAGTATTATGATTAGGTTTTTGATGAAATTCCTCATTTATTTCATGTAACTTGTAACATGTAACACAAAACATAATGCTTGTGTTGCGAGTTACGTGTTATATGTTTCGTGATATTACCAATCTATCACCTTTCCTCTCAATCTTCAACCCTTTCAACTTCAGTTTTTGTCTCTTGCTTTTCCCGCTTTTCACGATCTTCAAAATCTCCTCAATATGCGCTGATTCAATTTCCTGCAAGCTCGGAGCGTGCCGCTTGATTGCCAGGCGGATAACCTCTCGCTGGATAGCCGGATGGAGCCGGTTCAGCCCGGAGACGCGTAAATTTTTACTCGCTCCGAGCCATTCTCGAGAAAAGCGATTGATAAAATCGTAGTCGTCCGCGACGGATTGGGAAAGTTTGTATAGAATTTCCTGAATATTCGGATTGAAATTTTTTTCGAGATACGGCAAAAGCTTGTTTCGGATTTTGTTTCGGGTGAAATCGGTGCCGAGATTGGTTTTATCGATTCGATGCAGCACTTTGTTTTTACGCAAATAAGAAAGAATCTCTTTTCGGGGAATATTGAGAAGCGGGCGGATAATTTTGTCATTCTTAAACTTAATCGCGCCGAGTCCCCGCAGTCCCGTTCCGCGCAAAATTCTCATCAGAACCGTCTCGGCCTGGTCATTCAGATTATGTCCAACGGCAATGGCATCCGCCTGATATTTTTTTCTTATTTGTTCGAAAAAATCATAGCGGATTTTTCGTAATTTTTCTTCCAAATTCCCACTTCCCACTTCCCACTTTCCACTTCCCATAATTTCGATTGGCAAAGAGTATTTTTCAGCCAGCTTTTTCACCAGTGCCTCGTCTTTTTCCGAATCTTTTCCGCGCAGTCCGTAATTCACATGCGCAACAATAATTTCGAGGTCATATTTATTTTTCAGTTTGTATAAAACGTCTAAAAGGCACACTGAATCCGGCCCGCCGGAGACGCCAACCACAACTTTCGCCCCGCGGCCAAATAATTGATGACGAAAAATATTTTCCTGGATTTTTTTGACGAGGTTCATAATTAAATAGAGGCTAAATCTCTATGATTTATGTTTTTCGATAAAAGTAATTGTTTGCTTGAAAACTTCTTCACGGGTCAATCCAGTTGTGTCCAGAACAAAATCGTAATTTTTCGGATTGCGAATATCTATTCCGTAATATTTTTTATACCGTAAATCGTCGGTTTCTTTTCTTTTGCGATTACTGGCGAGCACACTCTCAATGGAATCGGTTTTTCTATCTTCATTTCTTGAATTATTTTTTTGCAGTTGCTTGAATATCCTATTTGCGCCTTCTTTCTCATCAACTTTCAGATATATTTTTAAAGATTGCGGAATGAGATGCCAAGCAGTCCGGCTTTCGATGATAAAGTCATTACTTTCCTTTGCCAGCTGAAGAAGATGATCATCTACCTCCTTATCGACATTCGGATCAGTTTCTCCGAGTTTGAGATATTCTACAAGCGTCATTCCTCTTTTTTTCGCCATATCGCGAAAAATCTGTCCCATATAATATCTGGGATATCCAAGTTCCTCAGCGACTTTTTCGGCGATAGTGCTTTTCCCCGAACCCTCATCACCATTAAAAGAGATAATCATACCTAAAAAAGTTTTTAGCTTTTAGCTGTAGTTTTTCGTTTTGCGCTTTTAGTTTTAAGCCTGTTTCACTAGTCCCAGTCCCATCCGGTGCTCTTTGGGCTCGATGGAAAGTATTTTCCACTTATATGATTTTCCGACCTCGAGAATATCCTCAATGTTCTTTCCGGGATTTTGCTCAAGCAGCTCCGAGACATGGGCGAGGCCATGGATGTCATCGTCAAGATAGACAAAAGCCCCGAAGTGGTTTATTTTCCTTACTTGCCCATCGTATATTTCCCCGGCTTTGTATTTTTTCTCCACAGCGGACCAGGGATCTTTCTGGAGAGCTTTTATGGAAAGTGAAACTCGGGTGTCATCAATGCCGATGATTTGGCACTTTACCCGATCTTCCGTTTTCACCACTTCGCGCGGATTGCCGATTAGCTGCCAAGCCAATTCCGAAATATGGACCAGTCCCTCAAGCTTATCTTCTTCATTTTGGGAATTCTTTTTGCTTGGCGGCAAAAATTTCACGAAGGCGCCGAAATCAACCACGCCGCTTACTTCTCCTTCAATCACATCTTCAATCTTGAGTTCCGAGATAGCTTTCTTTTCCTCTTTGGAATAAGCTGCTTTCTCGCTGACAATCAATTTTTGGCCTTCGCGATCGGTGTCAATCACGCAGACTTTCATTTCCGTTCCGATGAAAGCGCGAAGTTTTTCCAGGATTTTACTTTTCTCTCCTTCTTCGACGCGGGGATAGTGCTCATTGGTGAGCTGAGAGACGGGAAGAAATCCGCTGATGCCGTTCATTTCCACAATCAGCCCGCCTTTGTTGGCGTCAAGAATTTTTGTGGTGAGCGGTTCCTGCCGAACCTGCTTTTCTTCAATGTCCTGCCAGGCCCGCTCGATGGAAGCTTCGCGGATAGAAAGCTCGACGTAGCCGTCTTCGTTTTCAAGGTCAGTGACAGTCGCTGAAACCTTGTCACCTATTTTCAATTTATCGGTTGTTCCGAGGCCGTCCTTGATTTCCCGGCCCATGACGATTCCGGTTCCAAAGTTGCCGAGATCGAGATAAATAGCGCTTGAATCAATGGCGATTACTTCTCCCTTAATTACGTCTCCTTCTTTAGGGAGAGTTATTTTTTGCTGGTTCAAAAAATCAGCCATTGCAGAAGTTTGACTGATTGGTTCTGGAGCTTTTTCTTCAGTTTTTGCGGAGATTTCTTCTTGTTTTGCGATTGCTACTTCACTTTTTTCTTCGGAAATTTTGTCGACCTCTTGAGCCAGAGCGTCGTAAATGTCGTTTTGCATTTAGGTTAATGGTTAGGTTAATGATTAATACTAAAGGAGTATATTACAGAAAGAGAATTTTGGCAAGCCCGTTGTGTTAATCAAATAATTGTGCTAGTTTGATTCACAGAAAGGGTTAAAAATATATCTTAGCGAATGACAAAGGAAGCCCAAAAAGAGATAAGGCAAATAACTAAAACCGTTGTAAAAGAATACAAACCGGAAAAAATAATACTTTTTGGCAGTTTTGCCTATGGAAAGCCGAAAGCCTCAAGCGACATCGATATGTTAATAGTCAAAAACACAAAAAAAAGAAAAATTGACAGGATAAAAGACATTTTATTTTTAGTTGACAGCGATTTGCCGTTTGAACCGCTGGTTTATACGCCCAAAGAAATAAATCAAAGATTGTCTTTGGGAGATTTTTTCATTGAAAAAATAATTAGTCAGGGAAAAATTTTGTATGAAAAAGGCTAGAATCGGAAAATTGACAGCCGAGTGGATTATCAAAGGACAAAATGATCTTCGAACGGCGGAAATTCTTCTCAAAGAAAAAGGCCCGACGGACACCCTGTGTTTTCATTGTCATCAAGCGGCGGAAAAATTTCTCAAGGCTTATCTTGTCCACAAACGTGTTCGTTTTGAAAAGATTCATGATCTTTGGAAGCTTGCCAAGCTTACCGGAAAAAAAGATTTGAAAAATTTTGAAAAAGAACTGAAGAGTTTGAACGCTTATTATATTGAATCGCGCTACCCGCCGGAGACAACCGTTTATACTCTTTCGGAATGCAAAGAAATTTATGCCAGTGCTTCAAAAATCACCCAGCGTGTTTTGAGTTTGATCGAAAAATCCTAGACATGACCTATATTTTATTACAGGTCCCACTTTTGGGATTTTTTATTTTTGCAAAAAAGAGGCCCGTTCCGAATGTTTTCGTGAAACATTGGGGATATTTTGCTTTGTATAAGCTTTAAAAATCTTCGCAGGGACAGAGCCTGTTTCCGTCCTTTTTTGGACAGGTGCGGGCCCTGTCCCCGCTTTCTACCAGGCATTTTTTAATGATGATGATATTGAATTTTTATCTTTTCTGTGCTATTATTCTATTGTTAAACTATCGTTAATTTCTACTACCGGGTATGACCATTCAATGGTACGGACATTCGTGTTTTAAGATTTCGACCAAGCCCGAAGGGCGCGGGTCGGGAGAAGACGTGGTGATTTTCACCGATCCTTTCGACCGCTCGATCGGCCTGCGGCCGCCGCAGGGGCGGGCCGACGTCGTGATGATAAGTCATAATCATCCCGATCACAACAATCCGAGTACGCTCAAAGGCGAGCCGGTCGTTTTGGATCTGCCGGGAGAATATTCGATAAAAGGGGTGTCAATCACCGGCATTGAATCTTTTCATGACAAAGTTCAGGGAGAAAAATTCGGCCTCAACACCATTTTTGTGATTGAAAGCGAAGGAATCCGCTTTTGTCATTTGGGCAATTTGGGAACATCTCTTGACAAAAAACAGCTTGGGGAAGTGAACGGAGTTGATATTCTGGCTGTTTCGGCGGGAGAAGCCGAATGGCTCACCGCCAAGGACGCTAAAGCCCTGGTGGATCAAATTGAACCCAAAATTGTTCTTCCGATGCATTACAAGATTCCGGGGCTGAAACTCAAGATCGGGGACGAGAAAAAATTCTGCAAGGAAATCGGACTTTGCCCGCGGGAAAAATTTCCAAAACTAATTGTCAAGAAAAAAGATCTGGAAGAAGAGAAAATGCAAGTGGTTTTGATGGAAGTGGTGAACGCGTGAGGTGAAAGAAAAAAACCTTGAATTCTTCAGCGGCTCCAGCGCATATGAACCTCAATAATTATATAGAAAAATTGCGCATCAAACCTCAAAGAGAGCGGGAAAAGATCGCAGTGATTGCGACAGCGGTTTCTTTTGCGATAATTTTTCTCATCTGGCTTGTTTCCTTCAACGAAATGAATAAGCCGGTGCAGTCCGAAGCAGAAAACCAGCCCGGCCAACTGGAAGATTTGAAAAGCGACTTTTCGAGCGACAAGGCTTCTATTGAAGAAATGTTTCGGGAGCTGCCGCAGAAGGGAAGTTTGGGGCAGGATAACAGCGATACGGGAAGCAATGTTCAAGAAACGCCAAGCGGGAGTGATAATACTAAAAATGATGTGAATAATTTGAATGATCGTAGTAGTGAAAGCGACGGAGGGATACCGCGACTGCCATAGCTGTGATGCGAATCAACGAATAAATTCTAATCTACGAATCACCAATCTACAAATAGATATTCGTGATTTGTTGATTAGTATTAATTAGTAGATTAGCATCACACCTTATGGAGATTGGATACATAAAATCTCGCGAGATCACTTCTGAAATGAAGGAGTCATATCTCGCCTACGCGATGAGCGTGATTGTGGCGCGTGCGCTTCCCGACGTTCGGGACGGAATGAAGCCGGTTCACCGCCGGATTCTCTTTGCCATGCGCGAACTCGGACTCACTCACGCGACCAAATTCAGAAAGTCAGCGACCGTTGTCGGAGAAGTGCTGGGAAAATATCATCCGCACGGAGACACGGCCGTCTATGATTCAATGGTGCGCTTGGCCCAGGATTTTTCGATGCGCTATCCGCTGGTGGACGGGCAGGGAAACTTCGGCTCAATGGACGGAGACTCCGCCGCGGCGATGCGTTATACCGAAGCGCGACTCACCAGCCTTGCCGAAGAAATGATGGTTGATATTGAGAAAGACACGGTTGATTTCATTCCCAACTACGACGGGTCGCGAAGAGAACCGGCCGTCCTTCCCGCTAAAGTTCCCCAGTTGCTCCTCAACGGCACGATGGGCATCGCAGTGGGAATGGCAACCAACATTCCCCCGCACAATTTGGGCGAGTTGGTTGACGGAATAACGTACGTTATTGATAACCCCGACTGCGAAGTGCGGGATCTCACCAAAACCGTGAAAGGCCCTGATTTTCCGACTGGCGGAACAATCTACAATCAATCCGATATCACCCAAGCTTATCTTACCGGTCGGGGAAGCATTGCCACGCGGGCGGAAGCGGAGGTCGTGGAAACGAAAAACGGACAATTCCAAATCATAGTGAGCGAAATGACTTACGCTTCCAACAAAGCGGCCATCATTGCCAAAATTGCCGAACTCGTGAAGGCCGGAAAGCTGGAGGGAATCCGGGATATTCGCGATGAATCCGATAAAGATGGCGTGCGGATTGTGATTGATCTCAAAAAAGAGGCCTTCCCGAAAAAAGTTCTCAACAAATTATACAGCCTCACTGATCTTCAAAAATCGTTTCACGTGAATATGCTGGCGCTGGTTGACGGAATTGAGCCGAAAATTCTCAATCTCAAGGCGATTCTCGATAACTTTGTGGAACACAGAAAAATTGTTGTCATCCGCCGGACGAAATTTGATATGGAGCGGGCTAAAGAGCGGGCCCATATTCTCGAGGGCCTGAAAAAAGCGCTTGATCGCATTGACCCGATTATCAGCACCATCAAAAAATCGGCCACTAAGGAAATCGCGCACCAGAATTTGATGAAGCGCTTCAAGTTGTCCGAAAAACAGGCAACGGCGATCCTTGAAATGAAGCTCCAGACTCTGGCCGGACTGGAGAGAAAGAAAATCGAAGACGAGCTCAAGGAAAAAAAGAGATTGATTGCCGAGCTCGAAGAGCTTTTCAAGAGTCCGAGGAAGATTTTGGGGGTGATCAAAAAAGAACTGGTTGAGCTGAAGCGAAAATATTCCGACGAGAGGAGAACCCGCGTCGTGAAATCGGCCATTGGCGAGTTTAAACAGGAAGATCTCATTCCCAACGAAGAAACGATTATTGTACTCACTGAAGACGACTATATCAAGCGCATGCCGCCTTCCTTTTACCGCGTTCAAAAAAGAGGCGGAAAGGGCGTGATCGGGGCGACGACCAAAGAAGGAGACACAATTGACCGCGTGGTTTCGGCAATGACTCATGACGACCTCTTTTTCTTCACCAATAGCGGAAAAGTCTTTCAGTCAAAGGCCTATGAAATTCCGGTTTCCTCAAGGACGGCCAAGGGACAGGCTATCGTGAATTTTTTGCAGGTCGCGCCGGGCGAAAAAATTACGGCGATTATTTCAACAGGCCGGGGCAGCGAGATTAAATATCTTTTTATGGCCACAAAATCCGGAACCGTCAAAAAGTCGGCCATTTCCGATTTTGAAAAAGTTCGTCGGAGCGGCCTAATCGCGATAAACCTTCCCAAGGATGACGAATTGCGCTGGATTTCACCCACGACCGGAAAAGACGAAGTGATTGTGACGACTTCCGGCGGGCAAGCTATTCATTTCAAGGAAACGGATGTCCGTCCGATGGGGCGCGGTGCGGCGGGAGTGCGGGGAATAAAACTCCGCCGTGACGACGAGGCGGTTGGAATGAACGTGGTGCTAAAAAACCAAAAAGGAAATCAGCTTCTCATTCTCACCGAAAACGGCTTTGGGAAACGGACGGATCTTAAGAGTTATAAAATTCAGCGGCGGGGCGGATCCGGAATCAAAACCGCAAAAATCACTCCGAAAACGGGAAAGCTCATTTCAGCCCATGTTATAAATACCGACAATCTTGAAACGGATTTTATCGCGAGCTCCGCCAAAGGCCAAATCATCCGCGTGCCCCTCAAAAGTATTTCCGTTCTTGGCCGCGCGACCCAGGGAGTGCGGGTGATGCGATTGAACGCCGACGACAAAATCGCGGCGACGGCGGTTTTGTAATTTTTTTGAATAAAGTGCCCCGCTCCGACGTGATGTCGGGGCGGGTTTTTTGTTTGTTGATTTTTTATAAATGTTGTAGTATTAGAATACTAGATAACAAAAAAACAAAATGAAAAAACACCTTTCTATTTTCCTCGCCTTTGCCGTTATTTTTTCCCTGTTTCTTTCCGGCTGCGGCACTACGACGCCCAATTATAGGGTTGACCTTGAAATCTGGGGACTTTTTGACGATTCCGACGTATTTTCCAAGGCCATCGGTGAATATCAGAAAAGGAATCCGCGAGTGAGAGAAATAAATTACAAAAAACTCACCGTTGATTCGTACGAAACGGATATTTTGGAGGCGCTGGCGACCGGAAACGGTCCGGACATATTTCTTATTCACAACACCTGGCTTGCGAAGCACAAAGACAAGCTGGTCCCGGTTCCCACGGATAACTCGAGCGGCAATCCCGTTGAAATTTTGAACGCAAGGCAAATCAGGGACCAGTTTGTTGACGTAGTTTCAGCTGATTTTGTTTCAGAAAATCAAATTTATGCTTTGCCTCTTTCCGTTGATTCGCTCGCTCTTTTTTACAACCGTGATCTTCTCAACCAGGCCGGTGTGACCAGACCGCCGGAAACATGGATTGAATTTGATGAAGCAGTGAAAAAAATCACGAAAATCGATTCTTTCGGCAACATCATCCTCTCCGGCGCGGCGATGGGAACGTCGAGCGACGTCGGTCCCGGCGAGGGAAAAATCAACCGGGCAACGGATATCCTAACGCTTCTTATGATGCAAGCCGGGACTGAAATGACTGACAGCAAGATGGGATCGGCGGCTTTTGCCGAATTTTCGGGGGCTGCAACTGGAAACGAAATGTCGCCGGGGGAATCGGCCCTTTCTTATTACACGAAATTTTCCAGTCCGTATAAAAAAGAGTATTCATGGAATTCTCTCCAGCACAATGCCATTGACAGCTTCACCGAGGGAAAAACGGTTATGATGCTCAATTACTCGTGGCTTATTCCAAGAATCCAGTCACGCTCTCCAAAATTGAATTTGGGAATCGCCAAAATTCCGCAGAACAAACTGAAAGACAAACCCGGAATCAGCGTCGATTTCGCCAATTATTGGGGGCTGGCAGTCTCCAAAAACAAAGTCGCTGTCCAAGAGGATTTGCAAAGAGCCAAGGATAACAAGGTCTCTTACGCGACAAACGATCAGCGGGTGGCCGAATCCTGGAAATTCTTGAGATATTTGACGCTTCCCCCATCTTTCAGCCAGGATTTGCCGGTCGGCGCGACGGAAGACGCGGTCAATTTCGACCCGGCCAAGGGATACGTTGAAAATCAAAAGAAGCCGGCGGCTCGCCGCGATCTCATCGAAGCGCAAAAAAGCGATCCCTTGCTCGGTCCTTTCGTTGAGGGAAATCTCATCGCCAGAAGCTGGGCTCAACCGGATAATTTGGCGGTGGAGAAAATTTTCGACGAAATGATCGACGATGTGATCTTGCGAAACGAAAGCCCGCGAGAAGTTTTGCGGCAGGGGCAGAACGCGGTGAATCTGCTGATGAGGAAATAGGCTTGCGAATTATACGAATTTGAGAGATATGAAAAAAATAAGAGAAAGAAGAATATTGCTAAAAATTTTTGTATCAAGTTTTATTCTTTTCGGGATTTTATTTTTTTCATTTCATGCAGTTGAAGCGGCAAGTCTTGTCCCTTGCGACACATCCGAAAATCTGCAAGCCTGCACGCTCTGCCATCTCGTCATCGGATTCAAAAATATTTTCGATTATCTCATCAGTTCGCTCTTTGTTGTTTTTACGCTGGGAGTAGTAATAGCGGGAATGTTCTATATGGTCTCAAGCGGGAACAAGAGTCTCATTGAAAAAGCAAAAACCGCTCTTACCTATTCCTTGATGGGCGCGGTAATCGCGCTTACTTCCTGGCTTCTCGTAAATGCCGTTCTCAATGCCCTGGGATACAAAAACGCCGGAAGCTGGTATAATTTCACCTGCGACACAACGCCGTCAAAAGGGCCGGGGACATTGGGTCCGGGGGGAAGCACGTTGCCCCCGAGCGGAATTTCGGGGAAAGGCAGGGATATCCAAGTTCCGCAAGACGGATCAAAATTGGCGCAAGTTTTGGAAAAATACAAGGGCGCGGTTTACGTCAACTATACCAATAATCCCAACGGTCCCAAGGGATGGGTTGACGGAGTATTTTACGGGGATTGTTCAAGTTTTGATCAGGCCATTTATAAAGAAGCGTACGGAATAGATATTCCCCGCACTTCTAGTCAGCAGGGTAACGAACCTTTCAATTATTCCCAGCTCATGAATGGAACAATACTTGAATCGCCCGGTCATATAGGAATATATTACAACGGAAGCGTTTATCATAATTCCGGCACAGGCAACGATGTGCGGGTAGTCGAATTGGGCCAATACTTAAGCAATCACAATGTGACGGAAATGCGACTTCCTCCTGCATAGATAGTTTTAATAAAAATATATGGCGTTTTCTAAAAAAATTATTATAATCATTATTGCGATAATTTTGATCGTAGCTACGTCTGTTTTGTTTATTATTAATAAAACAAAAAAATCTTCAGAGACAGTCTTGAAAACCAACGGCGGCGAGGCTCAAAATATTCCAATGCTTCCTGGAGCCCAACTTGCAAAATCACCGGATCCATCTGAAATAAAAAACAGCGTTGAACAGGGATTAAAAGATACGCAAACCAACTCATCTCAAATTTCAGAAAAAAGTTACAAGAACAGCGCTGGCCAGGTTATAAGTTTAAGTGATTTTGCGAATGCTAACGAAGTAAAGATTGAGGCGGGGGTGTTGCAAAATTCCAGTCAAAAGGATTACACCACTTTTTCTTGTGCCAAGGAAAAAAACGAGTGTCCGGCAATCGGCATTATGCTTCAGTTGAGACGGGACGTTGATCCCCAACAGTATCAGCAAATGTTTTCTAAAATGAATGGTGATATGAAAAAATGGGAAAGTACAATTTTCAGCGATCTTAGCCCATTATTTTTTCCAGGTGAATCCTTTTCTCGGGAACCAAAATTCAATGTTTCCAAATACACTACATCAAATAAAGTCAACACCATTCAGGTCCGTTATGCGAATCTGATTGCCGCGTCCGGAAAAAATTTTTCCATTGACTGGGGATTCCTGAACGACAATGTTTTCATAAGTAACGACCGAGAATGTTTACGCCGTGAGTTGGATCAGAACGCGGATGCCTACGAACCTTAAAAATTATTAACCAAAACCCAAAATGAAAAAAATAATCCCGCTATTATTTCTCCTGATTTTCACGTTCATTGCCAGCGTCCCATTCATACTGGCTCAAACGACTACCAGCGGGAGTAGTTTTGTAAATCCCATCACGCCGAGCACCATTGAAGCGGTTCTTACCAATATTATGAGTTATTTGAGAACAATTGCCGGGACAATCGCCGTGATTTTCATCATCATCGGCGGAATTATGTATATGATGT
>Ga0210051_1000045_pt1 | contig 82863 bp, 69 predicted proteins | sample CryGey092014_all_FD_185464 | JGI IMG/M metagenome (GOLD analysis project Ga0210051, IMG submission 185464) | Groundwater microbial communities from aquifer - Crystal Geyser CG23_combo_of_CG06-09_8/20/14_all (SPAdes) (version 2) | ecosystem: Environmental > Aquatic > Deep subsurface > Groundwater...
TTTGATTGTTTGAGAAAGTATCTTGGCAATCAGATGGCCATCTTGAGCAGCAGGTTCCTCTATTCTCAGTGCTCTATCCGCCCCCATAGCCAGGCATCTCGTCAACACCTCTTTTGACTCTTCAGGCCCGATTGTGATGACAGTCACCTCACCCCCATATTTCTCTTTTAAGAGGGCCGCTTCTCTGACTGCGTAGCCGTCCCAATCATTGAGGTGGAAGACCAGATGATCCTTCTTAATATCTGTTCCATCCTTCTCAATAAAGATGTCTGCCTCTGCTGTTTTTGGGATTCTTTTGACACATACGGCAATGTTCATGCTAACCTCCCCTTACATATCAGGTTATCAGACCATCAGGATATCAGAATACCAGGTTAAAACAAAAATGAGCTTTTCCTGATGTCCTGATTTCCTGCTATCCTTCATCCTGGTAACCTGGTCACCTGATAACCCTTAGTGCATTTCTAAGGCTTCGACGACCAACTCTGAAATATCTTTTACCGCAATCTGATCTGTTAAGCTTGAGGTTTTTACGGCATCTTCCAGGGTTAAAAGGCAGAAAGGACATGAGGTGGCCAACACTTTTGCGCCCAAAGCAACGGCTTCCTTGATTCGTATCTCTCCATTCCGGGTCCCTTCGGTCCCCCCTTCAGCCCACATCCTACCTCCTCCTCCTTCACAACATAGACTCCTTTGCCTTGATCTTTCCATCTCGGCAAATTCCAATCCAGGAATGGAGGTCAAAATTTTTCTCGGTTCATCGAAGACCAAATTCTGTTTTCCGAGAAAACAGGGATCCTGATAGGTGGCATGGAGGTCCAGCGCCTTAGACATTTTTAATTTCCCTGCCTCGATCAGATTTGCAATGACCTGGGTATAATGTTGGACCGGGATATTGAGGTCTGGATACTCATTTTTAAAAGTATTGAAACAATGAGGTGAGATGGTGATGATTCTTTTGATTCCAGACTTTTTAAAAAGATTCGTGTTGTCCTTTGCCAGTTTTTTGAAAAGAGCCTGCTCGCCCATTCTTCTGATCTCGTTTCCGCAACAGGATTCTTTCTTCCCAAGAATCCCAAAGTCGAGATCTGCTTTTTGAAAGATCTTGACGAGAGCCGTTGAAACATTCTGAACCCTTGGATCATAAGAAGGGGCGCAGCCCACATAGAGCAATGTCTCTGTGGATGCTTCTCCGAGAATCTTTACTCCCAGGTCTTTTGCCCAATCTGCCCTGCGATCTCGGAACCGCCCCCATGGATTCCCTTGGAGGAGGGTATTCTCAAGAGCATCTCTGATGGTTGAAGGAACCTCGCCTTGATTGGCGAGAAAATTCCGTATCCCCATAATCAGCTCAACATTTTTTACTCCAGCAGGACAACGAAGGCTACAAGTGCTGCAGGTGGTACAGGCCCATAATTCAGGCCTTTTGAACAGGAGAGAAGGGTTGGCTGTGAAGAATGTCTCTCTGACCAGCCTCCTCATATTGAGGGGAGATCTAAATTTAACAGGACATCCTCCCGTGCATGTCCCGCACTGGATGCATAGATTGAGTTGGTAATCCTGGGTAAAAGTTTTAGGGTCGATCTTCATTTTGGAATCTTATATCAGCCCTAAAGGGCTGAGTTACGACATCATTATAACCGTAGCTCAGGGCTTTAGCCCTGACAAACTAAAGGCCGAAGGTTTATAAAATACGGCTTCTGCTACCCCTGATAAATTCGATATCTTCTCCCGGAGTAGTTGAATGATCTCAAGAAGACGAATCCCCTGTGGGCAGATTTCTTTACAGGCCCCACAAACTGTGCATCTTTCAATTACATGAACCAGCCAACCGATTCCAAAGTTTTGAAATGATTCTGAATAACATTTTTTGCAGAAACAGATTGGGCAGACCTCTTTACATTGATGGCAATCATCACATTTCTTGAACTCAGTCATCCAATATAGTCCCCCCAACCCCCCTTTAATAAAGGGGGGCGAGGGGGGATTAGCGTTTACTAAGGGGGGGGTAGAGGAATTATTTTGATCTTCAGAAACCAAACCGGATTGAAGAAAAACAGAAGGTCCCAATTTGGTCAATCGTTCATTAAACCCATTCACAGTTTCAACCAACTTTGAAATTTCAAAAGGATGAACCCAAGCAAAATCGAGACGGTCTTTTCCAATTCCAAGGATCTCCAACAGACCCTGAACGACTTGCACTCTCCTTTTTGCTCCCTCATTTCCCCTCTTATGTTTGCACTGACCTGGAGGGCATCCCAAAACCAAGACACCATCTGCTCCTGAAAAATAGGCCTTCAAGAGGAAGAAGGTATCTAAACTTCCAAGGCAAGGGAGTTTCACCGGCAAAAAATTTGGCGTATAACTTTTCTGTTCCATACCGGCAAAATCGGCGCAGAGGTCTGCACTATTTTGGCATAAAAATCCCAAGAGCTTCGGTTCGAAACTCATGTCAACAATCCTTCCACCTCTGCCAAGACTTGATCTTGTGTGAAATGTTTCTGTCTCGCTGCCTTGCTGGGGCAAACAGATGTGCAGGCTCCGCATCCTTTGCAAAGGGCCTCGTTAACTGATGAGATTCCTTTGATATCAAGAAAATTGATTGCCGAGTAAGGGCAGACCTCAATGCAAAGTTTGCAGCCTGCGCAGATCTCAGGGTCAATCGAGGATATCGTGGCCTCCACCTCAATCTCACCCTTGATAACCAGGGACATCACCTCTGCGGCAGCCGCAGAGGCTTGTGCAACTGTATCGGGAATATCTTTGGGTCCCTGGCAACACCCTGCCAAAAAAATCCCATCAACATTTGTAGAGACCGGTCTTAGTTTTGGATGGGCCTCCATAAAAAATCCATCTGCGCTCTGGCTGATTCCTAATACCTGAGCCATTCTTTCGGCATCACGACGGGCAGTGAGACCCGTTCCTAAAACGACCAGATCCACAGGGATCTCAACCGGAGTCCCGAGAAGGGTATCCTCTGCCTCGACGATGAGACGGCCGTCCTTTTTATAAATCTCAGAGCCTTTTCCCCGAATGAAGTAAATTCCTTCTTCTCGAACCCGTTTATAGAATTCCTGATATCCTTTTCCAAAGGCATTGATGTCAATGTAAAATTCGTAAATCTCAGCGCCGGTCTTCTCTTTTGCCAGATGGGCCTGCTTCATCGAAGCCATGCAGCAGATCCTCGAGCAGTAAAGTTTCGCATTTTCATCCCGACTTCCAATGCAGTGTAGAAAGGCGATTGATTTGGGAACATTTCCATCCTTCAACAATATCTCTCCACAGGTTGGTCCAGAAGGACTCGAAAGCCTTTCAAACTGAAGACCGGTAATGATATTGTCATAAACCCCATACCCATATTGTGGAAGGAGATGAGGATCAAATGGATCATATCCTGTTGCGACAATGATCGAACCCACTTCCTTCTCGATCATTTCCTCCTTCTGATCAAAATTGATTGCTTCTGCCTTGCAGGCCTCCATACATGCTTTTTTACATTTTCCTTTGGTTAAAAGGAGGCAACTTTCTTTATCCACCACTGCCTTCAAAGGGACGGCCTGAGGGAAAGCAATATAGATGGCTCTTCGCCTGGCCATGCCCTCTTCAAACTCTGAAGGCACCCCTTTTTTAAAAACGCAGGCTTCCGTGCAGTCCCCACAGCCAGTGCACCGACTTGGATCGACATAGGTAGGATGTTTTTTAATAGTCACAGTAAAGTTTCCAACATAACCTTTTACATCCACTACCTCCGAGCAGACAAGGAATTCGATATTTTTATTTCGCGCCACTTCAACCGTCTTGGGTGTGAAGATACAGGAGGCGCAATCCAGAGTAGGGAAGGTCTTATCCAATTGGGCCATGTGACCCCCGATATAGGGCGCCCTTTCAACGAGGAAGATCTTCATGCCATCGTTCGCCATGGTCAAAGCAGCCTGAATCCCAGCAATGCCCGCTCCAACGACCAACGCAGAGGGCTTGATCCCAACTCTTCTTGCCTCTAGAGCCTCGTGGAGAGAGACCCTGGCGACGGCTGCCTGTACGATATGTTTCGCTTTTTCTGTTGCCCTCTCTTTATCCTTATGAACCCAGGAACACTGTTCACGGATATTCGCAATATTGAGGAGATAGGGATTGAGGCCTTCTGAAGAGATGGCATTTCGAAAAGTCATCTCATGCATTCGAGGGGAGCAGGCAGCTACCACCACCCGATCGATGGAGAGTTCACGGATATCCTTTTTGATTAAATCCTGTCCAGGATCAGAACAAAGATAACGGTAGTCCCGGACTACCTTTACTCCGGGAAGCGTGGTGGAAAAACGGGCAAGTTCATTACAATCAACCGTGGCAGCGATGTTGGTGCCACAGTGACAGATATAGACACCGATGTTTGGTTTCATAAGGTAACTAAAAGGGTTCAAGGAGTCCAGGATTCAAGCGATCAAGGGGGTAAAATTTTTCTTAAAAACCCTTGAACCCATGAACCCTCGAATCCTTGTACCCTATTTCTGTTATTTATGTTACACCGAGAATATGGCGACCAATCAGCAGCTTCTGTATTTCCTTCGTCCCTTCATAAAGTTCAAGCAACTTAGCCGCTCGATAGAAGCGCTCGATGGGGTAATCATCGAGGTAGCCATATCCACCGTGAAGCTGAAGCGCTTCATCCACCACCCTGACAGCTACATTGGAGGCCCACCATTTTGCCATGGCTGAAAGTTGGGTATTTGGAGTTCCACGATCGACATACCAACAGGCCTTGTGCATTAGGTCCCTTGCCGTCTCGATCAGTGTGGCCATCTCAGCCACTTTGAATTGAGTGATTTGAAACGAGGCAATCGTCTTCCCAAACTGCTTCCTCTTCTTCACATAATTGACCGCCTGCTCCATGGCGCCCTGTGCAAGACCGACTGCATGAGCCGCTATAATCACTCTGGAGCGGTCGAGAAAGTCCATCAACTGAAAGAATCCATTCCCCTCAACACCCACTATGTTTTCCTTGGGCACCCTCACATTATTGAAAAAGATGTTGGCGGTATCCGAAGCATGAAGTCCCATCTTCCCGTGGATTTTATCCGCTTTGTATCCTGGACGGTCTGTTTCAACCAGAAGGATGCTGTGGCGCTTTGATTTAGAGGTCTCTTCAGGATGAGTCAAGCAAAAGACTAAAAGAAATTTGGCTTCTGTACCATTGCTGATCATCACTTTATTGCCATTGACCACATATTCATCTCCGACTCTTACTGCTGTGGTGGTCACAGAGGCTGCATCGCTTCCTGCCTCCGGCTCGGTGATTGAAAAACCCATGACCCAATCCCCCTTCACGATAGGAGGCAGGTACTTCTTCTTCTGTTCCTCTGTACCGTAAAGTAGCAGTATATCCGAGCCAAATGCAGGTTGTGCAAGAACCTGTGCCAGACCTGGCTCAGCCCTCCAGAATTCCTCGAGGATGATGGCATGTTCCATAATGCCTAACCCAAGGCCTCCATATTCCTTTTTGATGAAGCAACCGATGAAGCCCAACTGAGCTGTTTTTTTGATGAGATCTCTTGGAAATTCTCCTTTGGTCTCACACTCTTTGCCAATGGGGACCAGTTCACCTTCGGCGAACTCCCGAGCGGCTAAACGGATCTGTTTCTGGCGATTGGTCAGTTCAAAGTCCATGAATTTGCTCCCTTTACAACGCTCCAATTATAAAATGAAGCATTGGTGTTTACAATTATCCTTCTTTTATTGATTTTCGAGCCAGATGGATTTTATGGCTGTTGGCAGAAGATAAGGACATACTTCCATATTTGGCCGTATGACTATTGACCTTTCCCTCCTTATTTTTTAGTTCGATGAGACCTACCATTCCTAAATTTCATCTTGGCCAGTAATTTGCTGAGGGCCAATCGATGTTCTTCCGTCTTCATGGCATCGAGAAAGACCATCGCCTCATCCTGTATGACTTGATCCAGAGTGGATTGCATCCCATGGCGTAAAATCTCTTTTGATTTTTGTACGGCAATAGGCGGCATGGAGGCAATTTGTTTGGCCATCTTTTTGGCCTCAGGCATTAATCGGTTATGCGGAAATACTTGGTTAACCGCCCCTATTTCTAATGCCTCATGAGCATCAAAGGGCCTGGCAGTGAAAATAAGCTCTGCCGCTTTGCCATACCCTACGAGTCTGGGTAGAAAATAGGTGCTACAAAATTCCGGGGTTACTCCTATCCGGATAAAGGCACAGCTAAATTTTGCCCTTTCAGAGGCAAGACGAATATCGCAAGTTAGCGTTACGGTAAAACCAAAGCCATAAGATGGCCCATTGATGGCTGCTATGATTGGTTTGGGGTACTGTATAAAGGCCCTTGGTAAATCGAGTGATCCGAATCTTGACCCATTCGGCGGCGCCAAACCCCGCCTTTGAAGGTGGGGTGAAGAAGCGCCTCTCAGGGTCAACCCTGAGCCCCTCGGCCTGAGCTCGGGTCGAAGGCAAGCCCCAGCATTTAAGCTGGGGAGTCGAAGGGTTGACTTCTTTTTATGATCCTTATCACTTTCTTGAACCTCTAAAAACCTGTTAAGATCGGCGCCGGCACAAAACCCTCGACCCCGTCCGGTTAAAATCATGACCCGGATGTTATCATCTTCTTCAGTCTCTTTGAGCGCATGAATCAGCTCACTCTTCATCGTTTCGTTCATAGCATTTAAAACTTTAGGCCGATTCAGGTAAATAAAAGCGATCCCTTCTTCTCTGATCAATTCAATCGTCTTGTATTTCATTATTTTCCCCTTTCAAAAAAATCCTTTGGATCGAATTGTAGCTTTGATTGATATCATCTCCATGAGATGCTTTTGAGTTTGTTGAGAATTTGGGTATTTGCTGGAACCCCTTGAAGCCCCTGACAGAGATCGAGGGCCTGGTCTAAGGAGTTCGTCTCAGGTCGGTTAAGAATGAGGGTAACAGAGTTGTAGAAAGTTGATTTGTTTTCCATCATCCAAAGCGATATTGTACACCGAATCCACTCCGGGGGTATTTCCATTGGACGGAGCCATAAATACAGGCAATCTGGCAAGTGCCGCATTCCAAACAACCGGCAAATTCCACCACCATCTCACCCTTTTCATTAAGAGAGTAGAGGTTTGCCGGACAGGCATAAATGCAGAACCGTTCTTTGCAGGTGTTGCAGATTTTTTGATCGAGAGAGATATGGGTTTCTTTATCGTTTTTAAAAGCATCGAGGGCCAACTTTTCGGTGATCTTCATGAAAATAACCTCTTTTTTGGGTATTATCTTATATCATCAAATGGTTTTCAAAAAATCCGAAATTCGAAATCCGAATCTCGAAACAAATCCTAAATTCAAATGTCCCAATTTCCAAAACGTTATTTTCTACTGAGTTTTGAATTTTGGGTTTCAGTCATTTGATATTGTTTCGGATTTCGTGCTTCGAATTTAGAATTTCCCCACAGGGGCTACATTTTTCTAAATTGCAACCAGTCTTTAAACGTTTGGAGATTAAGAAAGTCTTTCTTTAATCCTTCCCAAATGGTTTTATAAAGACCTTCTTTGGGATTCTCATCCACCCTCATCACTTTCTCGAAGAGATTGGAAATCTCTTGAGGGTATTTGGAGAAGAGCCTTTTGTTCTCCAGGATCGAAAGAGAATTTTTAAAGTTGTCCATTTCTTTAATTATAAAACTTTCATTTAGAAGTTTCTCGTAATGGGCTAAAGTGGAGGCTGAAAAGTCGTTCTTTTCTTTTGCCATTTTTATGGTCCGGCCTGCCAGGACTCCTGAAGCCACGGCATATTCCATTCCTCTTACTGTAACCAGCATGTTGAGACCAAGGCCTGCTGCATCCCCGGTGACTAAAATCCCATCTCCGTAGACTTTCGGTTTGATGTGGATACCCCCCTCAGAGATGAGATGGGCGGAGTATTCAACGACCTCTCCGCCCCTGATCAGATTTTTTATCTCGGGCCTTTCTTTAAATTCGTCTAAGAATTTATAAACTTCCTCGCGGGGTTCTCTTTGATTGAGAGAGTGAATTCCCACCACGATTCCCAAAGAGAGACTCTCCTGATTGGTATAGAGAAAGCCTCCTCCCATGATGCCTTTGGTAAGGGTTCCGACAAAGAGTTGGGCCGCCCCCTCTTTTTCTCCGAGCCGGAATCGGTCCTCAATGGTTTTTGGATCAAGGGCAATGACCTCTTTAAAACCCAGGGCAAAATGTTGGGGTTGAAAGGGTTTCCGGAGTCCTGCCTTTTCAGCGATGAAGGAAAGAATTCCATCTGCGGCCACCACACAGTCTGCTCCGATCTCTTCATCCTCAGCCTTGATTCCGATGACCCTTTTTCCTTCTTTGATGAGATCATTCACATTCTTCTGAGGTATGACGAACACTCCTTTTTCTGAAACGAGATCGGCGAGCCAACGATCGAATTTTGCCCTGAGGATGGTGTAACTGGGATAGGGTTCTCGATTAAATCGGTCGCTATAAAATTCAAAGGTGGTCGAGTTGTTTTGGCCCAATAAGGTGATAAACTCCTTCGTCACGTGCCTTTCTAAAGGCGCCTCTTTCCAGAGATCTGGGAGGTAATTTCGGAGGGGGCTCAGATAGATTCTTCCTCCCGTCACATTTTTACTCCCTGAGAAATCTCCTCGCTCCAGGACGATCACGGTCATTCCTGAATCAGCCAATTCATAAGCGCAGGAAAGACCTGCTAATCCCCCGCCCACAATGATGACATCCACTTTGTCCATCACTAATTCACCGCATAGAGCATAGCGCAAAGCGCATAGCGAATTTATTTTAAAGTAATGGAACTTATAAAACCGTAGCCGCAGGCTTTAGCCTGCGTTTAAGTGTTCGCAACCATAAAGGTTGCGGCTACTTTTCGGTCAGGGCTTTTTTCAGCTCTTCTGTCAAGGCTGGCACAATTTGGAAGAGATCTCCGACTATCCCGTAGTCTGCATAGTTGAAAATGAGGGCATTCGGATCAGTATCTACAGCTACCACTGTTTTACACGTGCCGATTCCCAGGACATGGTGGATGGCGCCCGAAATCCCAAAGGCCATGTAGAGTTTGGCAGAGATATTCTTTCCACTCTTTCCGATCTGATCTTTCTGATCCCTCCAGCCTTCATCCACCGTGGCCCGAGTGGCTCCCACTGATGCATTTAGCACATCAGCTAACTCTTCAATGATCTTAAAATTTTCAGGCGCTTTGATTCCCCTTCCTCCCGCTACCACGATTTCAGCCTCTGTAATATCCAACTTTGTTCCAGCTGCCTTCTCCAATCCGACGACCTTCTTTTTCAACGAAGAAGGATCGGTATGAGAAGAAATTGAAATGACCTGGGCTGACTTACCAAGGTTTTCGTTGACAAGGAAAGTATTATTTCTCACTGTAGCCATCTGAGGCTTAGCCTCAGAAAAGGCCATCTCTGCAAAGACTTTTCCACCGTAGAGCGGACGTTTGGCGACAAGCTTTCCATTCTCTTCCATGGTCAGACCTGTGCAGTCAGGCGCATAACCTGTTTGGAGATGCATAGCCAGCCTTGGGAAAAGATCCTTTCCTGTGGAAGTGGCTCCTCCCAAAAGAACAGAGGGTTGATGTTCCTTAATGAAGGGAGCCATATTGATCAAATAGGCATCGGAAGTGTATGAAGCAAGGGCAGGGTCATCAATAAGATAGATTTTGTCAGCATAAGGGGTGAGGCTCTTTACTGCTTCTTGAAGGCCGTTTCCCAGAAGGACAGCTCCGACTGCCTGATTCGTCTTTTTTGAAAACCCGGCACCGGCTGTGAGGAGTTCGAAAGTGATCTTTTTCACTCTACCGTCCACTTGCTCTGCCAAGACCCAGATTTCGTTAGGCATGATGCACCTCGTTTAATGTTTCAGGTTTCGAGTTTCAGGTTTCGGGTTTTTTAACTCGTAACTCGTAACTCTAAATTACTTTGGCTTCCTCCCTTAGAAGTTTAACCAGTGTCTTCACATTCTCCGGAAAATCCTCTTTAATCATTTTCACAGGTAGTCTCTTAGGGGGCGGTAAATATTTCTGAACCTTTATTTTAGCCGCTTGACCACCCGCATCGGCTGCGCTTAACCCCAGAGCAGCCAGATCCATCTTTTTAATCTGTGCCTTCATTGCCTTCATGACATTCATCACTTGGGGGATGCGAGGATTATTTAAACCTTTCTGGCAAGTAAAGAGTGCAGGAAGCGAACAGGAGAGGATTTCTTTTCCACCTTCTACTTCCCGGATCACCTTTACCCCTTTCTTTGGGTCATCCACCTCAAGGCCAAGGATTGTATTGACGTGTGGAATCCCCAATAACTCAGCGACAGCAGGCCCCACGATTCCTGCGTCATCGTCCATGGCCTGCCTTCCCGCTAATATGAGATCAAAGGGTTTATCTTTGAGATAGGCGGCCAAGGCTTTGGCGATAGCAAACTGATCCGAGCCCTCCAAGGCGGGGTCCGTGATCTGAATTGCATCATCCGCGCCCATGGCGATTCCTCTTCTCAAGGCGTCAACTTTTTTATTGTCGACGGTCAAAACGGTGACCTTGCCACCAAACTTTTCTTTCAATTTTAAACCTGCTTCGATAGCAAATTCATCAAAGAAGTTGGTGAAATATTTATTCTCGATCTCCAATTCAGAATCCGATTTGACCTTGATGAGCGCCTCTGGATCAGGAACCTGTTTCACCAGAACATAAATCTCCATTCGTTGAACTCCTCGAAAATTTCTGTAACTCAAGGCTTCAGCCTTGATCAAGAATCAACCCTAAAGGGTTGAGTTACCGAATCACCAGCACGATTCACCATTCACCGTTTCAATCTTTACAAAAGATTCTTCCCAGATAGTCACACAACACTTCATGGGTGCCGCCACCGTAAAGCAAGAATTTAGCATCCCTCCAGTATCGTTGGGGTGGATATTCTGTGCAGAAGGCATTCCCGCCATAAATCCTCATCGCCTCTTCGACGGCGTACATACACATCTCTGTGGCATGATATTTGGCCAGCATGCACTCATTGGTACAGGTGATTTTGTTTTGAATCATCCATGCGCATTTATAAGTGTAATTCCATGAGACCTCATACCAGGCCCAATATTTTGCAAATTTTTCCCGGATCAACTGATACTTACTGATGGGGTTTCCAAAAGCGATCCGGTTTTTGGCGTACCCCCTTGCATCCTCCATCGCTCCTTTTGCGATGGCTAAGGCGTTCATCGCCGTCATGATGCGGACTTCGTTGAGAATATCTCCTGCATATTGAACGCCTTTACCAATTTGCTCACCTAAGAAGTTCTCATCGGGGATGAATACGTTGTCAAAAACTAATTCGCCCGTCACGGAGCAGCGGGAACCTAATTTATGGAGCCTCTGACCGGGGGTGAACCCATCACGATCTGCTGTTTTCTTTTCAACCAAGTAGAAATTAAGACCTTTGAGCCCCAATTTTGGATCAACCGTTGCCATGACGGTGGTAAAATCAGCGATCGGTCCGTTGGTGATCCACTGTTTTCTTCCGTTGATCCTCCAGCCCCCATCCACTTTGGTCGCTAAAGTCCTTGTTCCGCCCAGGTCAGAACCGGACTGGTCTTCAGTAAAGCAGATCGTTCCAATTTTCTCGCCTTTTATCGCTGGTACAAGAATTCTCTGTTTGATGTTCTCACTTCCAAAAAGGGCAATGAAGTAAGTTCCCATGAGAATTTGCATGATCGCCGCCATGGCAAATCCACAGGATCCTCTTGCCAATTCTTCGTAGAAAATCATTTGGGAGATGGTGTCAGTGGCCATCCCACCATATTTTTCTTCATGCCTCAGGCCCAGATATCCGAGTGCAGCAAATTCTTTCCAGAGATCCCAGGGGAATTCTTCTTTCTCATCCAATTCTTTTACTCTGGGCATGATCAACCGATTCACCGCATCCCGGACCATCTGCCTGAAGAATTCTTGCTCTTCGGTAAAAGTGAAATCAAGCGCCATGAGTTGCTCCTTTCGTCATTTCTAAAGGGGTCAAGGGGTCTAGGATTCAAGGGGTCAAGCGAAAAGCTCCTTGCAAAAAATTAACACTTGAACCCACGGACCCTCGAATCCTTGAACCCTTTTAGGTTTAAATGATATTCTTCTCCTTGAACCCTTTCAACTGGGCAGCACCGTATCCCAAAAGCCCACTATAGATTTCTTCGTTATGTTCCCCGAATCGTGGGGGAAAGCTGAGCATCCGATTAACCGATTTCAGATAAGGGGAATTGAAAGGAGGGGGTGCAATGGTAATCTCCACCCCTGTCTTGGAATCTTTGCTTCGAATCAGATTTGGTTTGACCAATGGATCCTCCACCACTTCTTCAATCGTGTTCACTTTGGAAATGGCAATGGTGGCCTTGTTGAAAATATCAATCAGTTCTGCGGTTGTAATTTTTTTGGTGATGGCATTGATTACATTATTTAAGCTGTCCACATCCGCAATCCGGCCAGCATTTCTTTCATATTCCTTTTTATAAAGGGATTCGAACCCTGGAATCTTCGTCATCGTCTCCCACTGCCGATCATTCCCGACGGCGATGTAAACATAACCATTTTTCGTCTCATAAACAGAGACCGGTGCAAAGAATTCGTGGGTGTTCCCCCTTCGGCTGACTTTTTTCTTGAAAGTAACCGTATGAGTGATCGCCTGGGTGAGCCAGGAGACGGTACTTTCGAACATCGAGAGATCAATCCGACTTCCCTGACCGGTAACTGCCCTTTTGTAGAGAGCCTTCATCAAAAGACCATAGCCGTGTTCGCTGGCACCCATGTCAGGAAGTGGGATTCCCATCACCTGAGGACTTCCTCCTTTTTCTCCGGTGAGTTCCATTAACCCGCCTCTGGCTTGGAGCACTGGATCATAAGCCGCCTCATTATTTTGGGGACCAAAACCGGTCATTCCCAACCAGATGATGTCCTCTTTGATTTTTTTGAGCATCTTATATTCGATTCCGAGTTTGGGGTAATTTCTGGGGAGTTGATTGGTGGCAAAGATATCTACCTTCAATTTGAGGATCAGCTTCTTCAGAATCTCCTGTCCCTCAGGGGTTCCTATGTCCAGAGTGAGAGCCTTTTTCCCGGCATTGATGGAGAGATAATAGGAGAACATTCGATCCTCTTTCAACACATCATCTCCGATTCTACGGTTGGGGTCTCCGTAAACAGGATGTTCCATCCGAATGATATTGGCTCCATCCTCAGCCAAACGGAGGGTTAAATAGGGGAGGACAGTTGCCTGTTCCAGACTTAAAACAGTAACATTTTTAAGGAGTTGAGCATCTTCCATGAACAATCACCTCCTGACCAGAATTTTGGATACTGTATACAGAAAATTATATATACCCAAAACCCTGATCATGTCAAGACTTTTCCATACGATCTTCATGGGGGCTTCAATGATGAGGATCCCTTGAACTATTTAACGGAAGGTGGGGAAAAAGACGTAAAAGGTCCCAACATGATCTCAGCGATCAAATCTTTCTGCTCTTCCTCTGTTCCAAGCTCTACCCCAATTGCCCAGGCGTCCCGGAAGTAGTGTTCAATGGCCTGCTCAGCAATATAACCGTAACCCCCAAAGATCTGAAGGGACTCATCGACTATTGCCACCAATCTCCTTCCTACCTCCAATTGGGCGATGGAGAGGAATCCGGGATCAATCCTTTTGTGATCATACTCTGCAGCGGCCTTATAGGTGAGCCAACGAGCCACCTCAATACTTACAGCCATATCAGCCAGTTTATGCCGAATGACCTGGAACTGTGAAAGCTTTTTGCCAAATTGTTCCCTCTGTTTGGCATATTGCATGGCACGATCAAAGGCCCCCTGTGCGGCGCCCAGGGCTTGAGCTGCGCTTTTTAGCCCCATTGCTTGATAACAATGGTTAACATGGGCCATCCCTTCCCCTTCCCGTCCTATCCGGTTTCCAGTTGGTACCGGAACCTCTTTGAAAAGGAGATCTCCGAAGGGGATCATCCTCCATCCAATCTTTTCAATGGGATGAACTTCGATACCATCCTTTTCTCGTTCGATCATCAATGTAATCCATCCTTCCCTGGGTTCTTGACAGAGGGTGATAAAGGAATCTGCCAGAGAAGCGTTGAGTACGAAACTTTTTTTCCCGTGGATGGAATATCCATCCATCCTCCTTTCTGCGATCGTGGAGATGGTTGTAAGGTCTCTACTGTCCTCCGATTCAGCAAAGGCAATACCCAGTCGTCTCTCTCCTTTTGTGAGAGGAGTAAGGAATTGATTCTTCTGTTCGCTGGAGCCAAATTTCAGAATGACCTCTGAACCCAGATCTACGCTGCTCAGGGCGCTCCCGATTCCGGAATCAACCCTGCAGAAGGCTTCAATGACCAGAAGGTTTTCAAAGAACCCTAACCCCTGACCCCCAAACTCTTCGGGATAATGAATTCCAATGAACCCTAATTGAGCAGCCTTCTTCCATATCGATTCCGGAAATTTCCCTTTCTGATCCAGTTCTAAGGCTAGGTCCGGGTCGAACTCCCCCTCGGCAAACTCCCTGGCCGCCTTTTGAACATCCTTCTGCTCATCGGATAATTCAAAATCCATTCTCCTTCCTCCTATAGTCCCAATTCTCGAGCGATCACTAAGTGTTGGATTTCAGAGGTTCCTTCCGGGATCTTGAACAATCTCGCATCACGAAGGAATCTCTGGATAGGATTTTCCATCATCAGCCCGATATTCTTTTGGATGGCCATTGCCTTTTGAACGATCCTCTGTAGGGATTCCGTACAGAAGAGCTTAACGATCGAGGCATCCTTCATCGTGGCGAGACCTCGATCAAAAAGCCAAGCGCCTCGATAGGTCATATAACGCATAGCCTCAAGTGACATCGCCATCTCCGCCATCATAAATCGAATGGCCTGTGACCTTGCAAGAGGTTGTCCATGTCTCTGGGTTCCTTTGATATAGGAGAGGATAGTGTCAAATGTTACCTGGCCTACTCCTGTACTTCTGGCCCCATAGGTAAGCCTTCCCGATTTGAGGGTTTCTTCCAACTGTCCCAATCCCCCGCCTTCCCGTTCTCCGATCATCCTTTCTTTGGGAACGTAGCAATCATCGAAAGCCAATTCCGCCGTATCCGAAGAATAATTCCCTAATTTTTCAAGCTTTTTGATTACAGAAAATCCGGGATCCTCACGATTAACAACGAAGAGATTGATCCCCGTTCCTCTTCGCTCAGGATTAGTATAGGCAGCAACGGTCACAAAATCACAGATCGTTCCATTCGTGATGAAGGTCTTCATCCCATTGAGCCGGTAACCATTTCCTTGTCTTATGGCAGTCGTCCGGATTCCTGACGCATCTGAGCCTGCATCCGGCTCCGTCAACGCAAAGGCGCCGATCTTTTCTCCTTGAGCAGCAGAGGGCAAGTATTTCTGTTTCAAATCCTCAGAACCATAATGGAGGAGGGGGTCTGTCGCTAACCCTCCCTGAACCATGATGCCCGATCCTATGCCTGCACAGATCCGGTTTAACTCCTCCATTGAGATACATTCAGAGATCTTATCCAGGCCAGGACCACCATATTCCTTGGGACATCGCAGGCACAGAAGATGCTCCGCACCCAGGATTCGAAAGAGTTGAACGGGAAAGGTCTCTTTGCTCTCATATTCTTCGACCAGAGGGCTGACCTCTCTCTCATAAATTTCTCGAACTTTTTTTTGAAATTCTTTTTGCTCATCGCTCAGTTCATAGAACATGGCTATTGTCTCCTTTACCCCGTTAGAAATAATGCCCCGCTCGGTTTCGAGTCGCAACGACTGGAATTTCTAACGGGGTAAACCCGTCTCTTCAACCAACACCCACATGGACTACTCATTCCTAAAAACTGGTTTTCTCTTCTCCAAGAAGGCGGTCACTCCTTCCTTAAAATCTTTGGTCTTGTAGACTTCCCCATAGATCTCCGAATCCTTCATCAATGCCTCTCTTAAAGAGAGCTGAGAGGCATGAAACATGGATTGCTTTGCTAAATGGATGGAAGCGGGTCCCTGAGCAATCTGCCGGGCTAAAGCTATTGCTTCCTCCATCAGCTTTTGATGCGGGACCACACGATTGACCAATCCTATTCTTTGCGCTTCTTCTGCATTCACAATTTTTCCTGTAAAGATCATCTCTTTAGCCCGACCAGGCCCAATGAGTCGCATCAGACGGACATTCCCTCCGTAGCCGGGCATGATCCCCACTCGAACTTCTGTCTGGCCGATCTGAGCCTTCTCGCTGGCAATTCGTATATCGCAGGCCAAGGCGATCTCACAACCTCCTCCCAATGCCCAACCATTGATTGCTGCAATCATGGGCTCTTCCATCGATTCCATAAAAAGGAGGATCTCGTTGGCCTTCTTCGAGGCATTGACTGCATCTTGAGGGGTTCGGTCCTTGAGCATTCGAAGGTCAGCTCCAGCAATGAATGCCTCATCCCCGACACCGGTGATGATGCCCACCCTGATGTTGGGTTCTGAATGCAACCGCTTTAATACGTCCTCTAACTCCATCCATGTCTCCCAATTCAGGACATTCCTCACTTCGGGTCGGTTGATTTTGATAATGCCTATTCTATCATCCGTTTCATAGATCAAATTTTTGCAGGACATTGGAATCCTCCGTCTCTTTTTTTCTTAAATATGTTTTGATTAAATCTATCCACGCAAGATATTTCCTTGAACCTCTTGGGGTCGTGAGTTCTTGCCATGTTGTCATTCAATATTATGACCAGGGAGATTAAAACTAATCATACTTAAATGTCCCTGTCAAGATACTATCTGTCTTCCTATTGTATAAAAAGTCAGGGACTCCGTCTGTGTAATCATGGAAGTATAGATTTTTCGGAGCTCTCTAAAGATTGGGTTGACAAAAAGCATACAGTAAAATATGAGTAGAGGGAAATGTGTCATGGGGTACCTAAAACATAGAAAGGAGAGAGCATTGAAGAAAGTTGTCATTATCAGTGGAGTCAGGACACCGGTTGGGAGATACATGGGGGCGTTAAAAGAAGTGGCCGCCTATGATTTAGGCGCTCTGGTTTTGAACGAAGCTGTCAAGAGAGCTGGAGTGGATCCGGCTCAGACCGACGAGGTCATTTTGGGTCAGTCCTACCAGAGCGGTGAATATGTCAACATCGCACGTATGTCTCTTCTCAAGGCGGGTTGGCCAGACTCCATTCCAGGAATCACCTTGGACAGGCGCTGCTGTACAGGACTGGATGTGATCTGTTTTGCAGCGATGAAGATTCAATCGGATAATGCGGATATCATTGTGGCAGGCGGGGTTGAAAGTATGAGCACTGCTGAGTTTTATATCCCTGGCGATATCAAATGGGGAATCGGCGGTAAAAAAGGGATGCCTCGTGGACATGGAGACCTTTCGATATGGGGAATTCCTTTTTATGATCGAATCCAACGAGCCAGAGTGATGTCTCAACCTGAGGAGAGGTACGGGATACTGCCATCCATGATGTCCTGGGCAGAGACCGCCGCTAAAGAAGAGGGCATTCGACGGGAAGACTGTGATCGATGGGCCCTCGAGAGTCATAAGAAGGCCTGCGCAGCCATAGAATCGGGCAAATTTAAAGAGGAGGTTATTCCTGTCGCCGTTCTAAATCCCAAGGGAGGGAAAATGATCGTTGATCGAGATGAAAATCCGCGGGCAGATACCACCTTGGAGCAATTGTCCAAACTCAAGCCCGTCCTTGGAGGTGTTTGTACGGCCGGAAATTCCTCCACTGAAAACGATGGCGCTGCTGCCTGCGTGATGACTTCCGAGGAGACGGCCAAAAGACTTGGGATAAAGCCATTGGCTTATATCAAAGCCTTTGCCGTTGTGGGTTCGGATCCCTGCCGTACTTATCTAACGGTGCCCAAAGCAGTTGAGAAGGCTTTGAAGAAATCCGGTTTGGATTTCCATCAGATGGATCTGATCGAGATCCAGGAAGCCTTCGCCGCACAGGTCCTTGCAGATCTGAAAATGATGAAGCTCACGGAAAAAGATTATCCAAGGATCAATGTCAATGGATCTGGCATCTCCCTCGGGCATCCAATTGCCTGTACAGGCACCCGGGTGCTGGTGACACTTCTTCACGAGATGAAACGGCGTAACAGCCACTATGGCCTGGAATGCATCTGCGGGGGAGGCGGTTTGGGCATTGCAGCCATTTTTGAGCGGATATAAACCCTGTTGTTGCATTAGAAAAGGGAGGTGAGTGTGCTTTCCAATCTTTACAAAGCGGGTTTATTCTAAGTTTTATGGGTAACAAGCTATGTCATTTGGGGAGATTTCCTCAGCCCGAAACTTTTTTTCTTAATTTCTCGGTAAGGTCAGAGACATCTTCATATTCGATTCGTTTCAGTTGCTTCATCGTTTCAGCAAGATGGAATCCTTTTTTATAAATAATGATAACCTCTTTTCCCATGGCCAGGGCTGCACCAATTTCGAGGAGGGTTTCAGTTTTTTCAAGGGTTGAGAGATCATAGATTCCAAACTTGGCGCGTTTGATCTGATCGATTCGTTGATGAAAGGATTTCCCTTTTCGGGAGGCTTCCGTATCCAGAATCGGAATCAGCCCGCTTCCTTCAAAGGCGTTTTTGATAGCCTGAATTAAACCGGATTCCTCGATTCCAGAAGAGATGAAATATTCGCCCCTGAGGGTGACCTCCACGGTCTTTGGCGTGGTCTGGATTTTTTTAAAGAGGGTTCTATCCAGTGTCAATTCTTTGATCGTTGATTGAAGGATATTTTTTACATTCTCGAGATCCTTTTGATAGCGTGTGGCGTTGATCTTATCGATCTCAGCTGAAGCAAAGGCCTTGACGCTCATCTCTCGAAATCGGAGGGCTAAGAAATTTTGATAGTAGATAGATTTAGAACCGAAGACCTTCTCTAAAATCGTTTTGGTTTCGGACTGCCAGTGTTTAAAATTTTCATGGTCGGCATGAAAGCCTGTCAATTCATCCACTTTGCTGAGTTGCTCTTTGATCAACTCGATCGGATCCCTCTCTGTCATTTTCCATCCTCTCCCTCATCCCTATTAAAAGCGAAGATAACAACGGATGAATAGAATGTCAACCCTTCGACTTCTCACTATTAATCCCTGGGTTTGCTCAGCCTTTCCAATATCACTTAGGACTCAATGGCCATTTATACACCATTCTCAGAGGTGGGTCTTGACGCCGTCGAATGGGTCAAATCTTTTTGGGATTAATTCTCTATTGAGAACGGGCCCTTTTTGTGATATAGGATTATTCATGCCAAAAGGGAAAAAGGTTGTTTTAGGGGTCACGGGCGGGATTGCTGCTTATAAAGCTGCCGAGTTTGTCAGGCTATTAGTCAAGGAAGAGGTGGATGTCCATGTCACCATGACCGAAAATGCCCAGAAATTCATCACTCCGCTCACTTTTCAAACCCTTTCAGGGAATCCAGTTGTGACCGATCCGTTTGCTCTGCTTGAGGATGCGGAGATCGGCCATATTGCATTGGCTGATCTGGCAGAATTGGTTGTGATCCTCCCCGCCACGGCGAATATTATTGGAAAGATTGCCAATGGGATTGCTGATGATTTCCTCTCCACCATGGTGATGGCCACCAAAGCGCCGGTTCTTTTTGTTCCCTCAATGAATGTCAATATGTGGGAGAATAAAGCTCTTCAGAAAAATATTCAGACATTACTTGAGAGAGGCTACTATCTTTTGGAACCCGGAGAAGGGGAATTGGCTTGTCATTGGTATGGGAAGGGAAGGCTGCCTGAACTGAATGAGGTGGTGGAGAAAATGGAAGATCTTTTATCCCCAAAAGATTTGAAAGGAGAGCAAATCCTGATCACAGGGGGGCCCACTCAAGAGCCTATCGATCCAGTGCGGTTCATCACCAATCGCTCCTCCGGGAAGATGGGATATGCCCTAGCAAAGATGGCCAAACGCAGAGGGGCAGAGGTTATTTTGGTTACAGGCCCCACCTCTCTTCCTCTCCCACGTAGAGATATTAAATGGGTGCCCGTCCGGTCAGCGGAGGAAATGAGAAAAGCTGTTTTTACACATTGGAAGGGATGTTCCGTTGTGATCAAGGCGGCGGCTGTCTCAGATTATCGTCCGAAGGTGATCAGCGAGAAAAAAATAAAAAAAGGAGATTCCGAATATACCTTAGCGCTGGAGAGAACGAAAGACATCCTTGAAGAACTTGGAAAGAAGAAAGGAAATCGAATTCTCGTTGGATTTGCTGCAGAAACAGAAGATTTGATTGCTAATGCTAAAAAGAAAATGCTGGAAAAAAATCTGGATTTTATTGTGGTGAATGATGTGACCAAGCCAAGGGCAGGTTTTGGTTCGGATACCAATCAAGTCAAGATGTTATACCCATCTGGTCAAGTAAAAGACCTTCCATTCATGACCAAGGAAGAGGTTTCGCAATTGATCCTCGATGATGTGGTAAAATTATTGAAAAAAAGGAAAGGTTCTCGGAAAAAGTAGACCTTCTGTTAAAGTTCCTGGACCGGGACATAGGTCGGGAAACATTTTACCTAATCAGTCTTTTTCTCTGCCCTTTTCTTCTCACCTTTTGCGCTTTGTCCTTTTTCTGTTCCTTCTTTCTCTGTCTTTTTCCCTTCCTTTCTACTTTTTGAGGGATAATCGTTTACATAAAAACCAGATCCTTTCAAGACAAAGTTGGTTGCTGAAATCAGCTTTTTCGCTGGCCCCAGGCATTTTGGACAAGTCACTTTACAATCTTCATCTATTTTATGAAAGATCTCAAAGACCTTGTTGCATTGGTTACATTGATATTCATAAATAGGCATTCTGAAACCCTCCCCTTTAGGCTTGCAGTTCTAATCTGGCGCTGAACTCTCTTTTTAACTTTTTTAATGCTTCACTTTCAATCTGCCTCACCCGCTCCCTTGAGAGTTTGAGGTGATCTCCAATTTGCTGGAGGGTGAGGGGATCATCGGCCATAATCCTATTTTTAATTACATAGACCTCTTTCTCGTTTAAACGTTTCATCGCATTCTGAACCTCGCGCTCCCGAATCCTTTTTTCTTCTTCCTCTGCAAAGGTCTCTTCTTGATTAGGAGATTCCTCTTTAAGAAGTTCGAGGTGGGTGAGTTCCTGGCTTTCGTCAAAAGGAGTATCAAGAGAGAGGTCTCTTGAAGACATCCTCTGTTCCATCTCAATAATATCCTCTTTGGCAACATCTAAATCGCGGGCCAGAAGCTCATATTTCTTCTCGTTCTCTCCGTTCAATTCCAATGCCTTCCTTACCTTTCCAATCTTATAGAAAAGTTTCTTTTGTGCTTGGGTCGTCCCGATCTTAACTAAGCTCCAAGTTTTTATGATAAAATTTTGGATATAGGCCCTGATCCACCAGATAGCATAAGATGTGAATCGATACCCTTTGTAAGGATCAAACTTTTTTACCGCCATCATCAGGCCGATATTCCCCTCTTGAATGAGGTCAAGAAGTTTAACCCCATAAGACTTATATTCAAAGACGATCTTGACAACAAACCTTAAATTTGATGTAATCAATTTCTGAGCAGCTTCAATATCATTGTCTTTACCATATCTTACGGCAAGTTGAAATTCTTCCTCTTGGGTTAAGAGTGGAAACCGATTGATCTGTAAAAGATAGGATTCTAAGTAATTCTTGACAACTGGAAGATTTGGAATTGGCATTTAAACCACCCCTCAGACAAATTAGCACTCTTTCTATTAGAGTGCTAACATCATAATATAATATGGATGCTTGAAAAGTCAAGTATTTTTTATATATATTTGATTTTATTAATTATTCACAAGGTTAAGGTTACGGCAACGAAGCCTGTTTCGTATATCGTCAAAAGGTTAGGGTTAAAGATTTCGAAGACGAACATCGTTACCGTTTGACGATACGGGCATCTTTACCGTTGCCTTTAGACGAGGCCCTTATTTTTTAGGCAAAATGACTATAAAAATAGGGTTGATTTTTTGGAGGTTGCGATGGGAAATGATAAAAGGGACGAAGACCAAGAAAAGGGTTTTGTTGTAAGAGACAAAAGGTTTAGTGTAAAGAAGGAAGAGAAGGAGGAACCTCAAATCAAGGAAGAGGGGAAGAGCGAGGAAACTCCCAGAGATGATACTTCTGCCCAGGAAGGGCCGCTTCCTGAAATCGATTTTACTAATTTCATCTTTTCTTTAAGTACTTCAGTTCTCATTCAGTTGGGAGAAATTCAAGATCCCTTCACTCAAAAATCAGTTAAAAACCTTCCTTTAGCCAAACAGACGATAGACCTCATCGGGTTGTTGAAGGAAAAGACAAAGGGAAATCTTACCCCTGAAGAGGAAAGGGTAATAGAATATGTCCTCTATGATTTGAGAATGAGGTATGTAAAGGCCGCGGGTTAAACCCCGTTAGAAATTCCAGTCGTTACGACTCGAAACCGAGGTGGAGCATTAAACCCCGCCCTCCGGGGTGGAACCCCCTACGGGGCGGAACCCGGAATTATTCTAAAATCTAAGCCCGCTGCAGCCGCCGGCCCAGCCTCCGGCTCAGAAGAGCCTCTGGCTCGGAGAGAGCGGCGGGGCATTATTTCTAACGGGGTAAATCACCCGGGGCTATTTTTTGAAAGAATGATAGAAACTGCTTCCCCTCCGATGAAGGCGGAAAATAATCCCCTTCTCTAAATTGATATCCTTTATCGCTTTTTCAAAATCCTTTATTGTCTCGATCTTTTTTCGATTGATTTCCAGGATAACATCTCCTTCCTGAATGCCCAACTCATCGGCAGGGCTGCCCTCTTCAACACCGATGACGACGACACCGCGCTTTATTTCGCTTGAGATTCGATACCGAGCAGCCAGTTGGGGCGTTAGTTCTTGAACCCTTGCTCCTAACTTTTCTTCTATCTCTTTTTCCTTCAGTGTCTCTGGTTTATCGGGCATAGCCGTGGTGGTGATCTCAATGGTCATGGGTTTTCCATCTCTGATCACACTGAGTTTTGCTTTTTGTCCCACCTTTTTCTTTTGGATTTCTTTAATGAGTTCGTTGGTGTTTTTAATGGTTTTATCATCCACCGATTTGATGATGTCCCCTGAGACGAGCCCTGCTTTTTCGGCGCCCGTTTCTTGATGGACTTGAGCGACAACGACCCCCTCCTTCTCTTTTACTTGAAATTGTTCTGCCATCTCGGAGGTGAGATCCTGTACACTGATTCCCAGCCACGGCCGGACTACCTTGCCCTGTTTGATGAGATCGTTCAAGATCTGTTTGGCCGTGTTGATGGGAATGGCAAACCCAATCCCTGTGCCTGGTTGGATGATCATGGCATTAATTCCAACCACTTCTCCATCGATATTGATCAATGGACCCCCACTGTTGCCCGGATTGATGGAAGCATCGGTTTGAATGAAATCTTCATAAGTTCCCGTCCCCAATCCAGAGCGGCCTTTGGCGCTGATCACTCCTACCGTCACCGTATGCTCAAGGCCAAAAGGGCTTCCGATCGCAATGGCCCATTCTCCAACCTCCAGCTTATCTGAGTCGCCCAGAGCCGCTGCAGGAAGATCTTTTGACTTGATATGGAGGACGGCGAGATCCGTTCTTGAATCTTTGCCTTTGAGAGTTGCGGTAAACTCTCTTCCGTCATTGAGGCGCACCTTGATCTTATCCGCCTCTTCCACCACATGATTGTTGGTCAAAATATAACCCTCTTTATCAACGATGACCCCTGATCCTCCGCTTCGCTGTTTATGCCGGTATTCCTTTCCTTTTTCTCGGGGTGAAAAACCGAAACCCTTGAAGAAATCCTCAAAGGGACTCCCCTTGAAGAAGTCCTCTCCATATTTATCCCAAGGTCTCATTGTAATGGTTTTTTCTGTCGTGATGTTGACAACGGCAGGCTGGACTTTTTTGGCCACTTCCACAAAGGCCTGCCCGAGGGATCTGGCCGTCGTCAATTTATCGTTTTTGGGAAGTGAGTCGGCCCTGTCTTTACCCATACAGAAAAAGAGGCCGAATAAAAGAAAGAGGATAGAAAGACCCCCCACCAATCCTTTCGTCATTTTATTACTCATGATCCGCTCCTTAAATTGAATTATATTTATAATTTATCTTTTTCCCCTTAAGTTGTCAAATGACGTTGAAAAGGGGGGAGGATAAGAAAAGATGTTAAAAAGAATTTATGGTTTAATGGATTTTCGACCTTCTAAAAATCCTTTTTCAAATATTTTCAGACTCACTTCTCGAAATTTTGGGGATGTTACCCGTTCGATAGCGTCCCTGAGTTTGTCATGGGAGAAGGGAAACCTGGGATGGGCAGTGGCAAAACCGATGATGGCAATGTTTGCCGATTGAACCGATCCCATTTCCCTTGCTAATTGATCCGCCCCAAACACATAAGTTTCGATTCCTTTTTCCTGCAGATATGTTTTGATTTCCTGGTTCATATAGTTCGGATCTGGGGCATTGATAAAACAGAGACCGCCGTCTCGGCCATTCGAAGATGGCTTGAGATAGTAAAGGGTTTTATAGGCTTCATTCTTTTCAAAAGATAAGAGGATGTCGGCGCTTCCCTTCTTTACAAGGGGACTATCGAAATTTCCAATTTTCAGATGGGTCATCACTGACCCTCCCCGTTGGCTCATCCCGTGGTCTTCTGCACCAATAATGGGGTATCCTTCTCGAAGAGCAAAGGCGGTAAAAATTCGTGTCACCAGGAGAACCCCCTGTCCACCCACACCGGATATAATCATCTGGATGTTCATCTTGCGCAACTCCCCTTCACCCTATCCCTCTCCCTCCAGGAGGCTGTGTCGTAACTGCTTTTTTGTCACCCTGAATTTATTTCAGGGTCTCGTAATTAGTTGAATTAATTAGATCCTGAATCAAGTTCAGGATGACATTTTTCACCAATTCCCCTATTACGACACAGTCTCCAGGGGAGAGGGGGGCATAGGCTCACTCAACCTGGTATATCGCTCCCTGGCCACAGACCTGTATGCAGAGACCGCAGTCGACACAGGTTAATCGATCGATCTTCACTCGGGCATCCTCTCCTCTTATCAAGGAGGGGCACTCGAATCGTTTGAGGCAGTACCCGCAACCAATACAGGCGCCCACCGCTGGCATATCGATCGCTGAGGTAGGACACTCCTGGACACAAACGCGACAACCTGTGCATTTGTTGTAATCAATGACATAACCGCCCTCGGTTTTGGAAATTGCTCCCTCAGGACACTGGATCATACAGGTGTCGCATTGACAACAAGCCTCATCTTGAAACACAGGTAAAAGGGATTTGTCCATCTCTCCGCTTTTCACCTGCGGAAGACCCTTTTCTGGCGGAGGTATATGACGGATTTCCACCTTGATGGGATTCACCTTGAGCTGCTCTTTTTGATAGATGATGCAGGGGTAACGAGCGATGAGAACAGCCATTCCACCGTCTCGTTGCTGGGTATATTTGTATGCTTTTTCTACTTCCTGGATCATCCCTTTGATATCGTAGGGATTGACAACCCGGAGGTATTTGACGCCGCATCCTTTAGCCAGTTCTTCAAGAGAAAGGGATTTACCAGGATGGTCATCAGCAGTGATTCCGGATTCAGGAGTCGGTTGCATGCCTGTCATGGCTGTAATGGAATTGTCAAGGATCACGAGAACGAATCGTGCTCCATTATAAACAGCATTCAGGAGTCCTGGAGCGCCGGAGTGATAGAAAGTCGAATCTCCGATGGTGGCAATGATGGGAATGTCTTTACCATCTTGATGATAAGCTTGGTAGAGGCCGCTGGCAAAGGTGATGGCAGCCCCCATGTCGTGACAGGTATCCACTGACTCCAAATTCATTCCCAGGGTATAACAACCAATATCACTCGGGAAAATCCCATTTGGAAAGGCTTTTTTAATGGCAAAAAAAGAAGCCCGATGAGGACATCCTGAACAAAGGGTTGGCCGACGAATAGGCAAGCCAAGTCCTGCAACCATCTTCTCAAGAGGCGCAGTAGTAGGGACCTCACCTACAGGGATAGAGAACTTTTTAGAGAGATTGGATATTACCTGGGTAATGACTTCGGGAAGCATCTCTCCTTCGTTGGGTATCATACTATCCAATCGTCCATAGATTTTTGATTTGTCCCGGATCTGAAGCTCGATAACCGGTTCGGTTTCTTCGAGGATCAGGACATGATCGCATTTCTGGATGAATGCCTCCACCACCTCAATGGGAAAGGGGAAGGGAGTTCCTATTTTGAGGATAGGTATCTCTTTCTGTAGGCTCAGTTCTAAAAGAATATCCCGAGCTATGGCATAACCAATTCCACCAGCGATGATTCCCAAAACCGCCTTCTCCCGATCATTCTTAATAAAATTGAGAGAGCTCATCGAATTGAACTCTTCAGCAATTTTTTGAAGCTTTAGATTGAGCTGTTTATGGAGGAGAAATCGATATCTGGGGGTTGCGCTCCATCGCTGTGGGTTGTGTGGGAAGTTGGCCTTCCTTTCAATTTCGGGAATGGGATTGAACGTGATGGTTTGCTGGGCGTGAGAAACCCTTAATACGGGACGGAGAATAACAGGAATCTGGTATTTTTCCGAAAGATCGAAGGCAATAGGTAACATCTGCTGGGCTTCTATTGGACTGGCTGGATCGAAAACAGGAACCTTTGCAAACATAGCCATAAAGCGAGTATCCTGCTCGGTCTGGGACGAATAAGGTCCGGGATCGTCGCAACTGATGATTACAAAACCACCTATTGTTCCGATATAGGCGGCGCTCATCAGAGGATCGGTGGCCACATTCAACCCGACCTGTTTCATAGCTACAGCAGCTCGCTTCCCCGTGTAGGAGGCCACCAATGCGTTTTCGAAAGCCACCTTTTCGTTGGTGGACCATTCAACATAAATATCCAGGTTGTTTTCCTTTTTGAACCGGACCACAGCAGGAAGGATTTCTGAACTGGGAGTTCCTGGATAAGCTGCAAAAAATTGACATCCGCTCTCCACGATCCCCCTGGCAATAGCTTCGTTTCCAAGTAAAACCTTTTTTTCTCCCTCCGACATCTTTACCCCGTTAGAAAGCCCCGCTGCTTGCCCCATTAGAAATTTTCCATTATTACCAAGGAGTTCCCTTTAGTAACCTATTTCTAACGGGGCTTGCAGCGGGGATGAACCCCGTAAGACCTCTGGTCTCTTACGGGGTGAAGATATAATTCCTTTTAGAGCGAACACGGGGTTTAATGCCCCGCTTGCCCTGTTAGAGACTTTCTCTAACGGGGTGAATGAGCCTCCCCGTTGGAAAGTTGAAGACTTTCTAACGGGGTTTACCTCTTCGGCGATGTGCAAATTGACCTACGTCGGTTTTTCTATATTCTAATCCTGATGACCTCGTAAAAAGTCCCAATTTGTCATCCTGAACGTAGTGAAGGATCTGAAATACATCGATATGATTAGATTCTTCGCTTTGCTCAGAATGACAGAGTGGTCACTAATCGACTTTTTACGAGATCATCAATCCTAAAATGCTAAATTTTAACTGATATGATTAAGGACCTCAATGCCTTTTAGAAGAGTTTCGTCGGATGCGGCATAAGAGATCCTGACATGGGTATTTCTTTTTGAAAAACCACTGCCGGGCACAATAAAAAGGTTATTTTGGATGGCTTTCTCGACAAAGGCCTCTGCGGTTCCTCCCGGGGCCTCTAAAAAGATATAAAAAGCGCCTTTTGGCTTTTGGACATTAAACTTTTCCTTTAGTCCATTGTAGATTAAATCCCTCTTCTTTTTATAACCTTTAATATAATCATCCACATTGTAATCCAGGGCCTTGACCGCTGCCTTCTGGGCAAAGGAGTTAACACTGGAGAACGTATATTGTTGAAGGGTGATCATCTGCTGGAGGATTTCCTTGGGACCTGCCGCATAACCCAGTCTCCATCCCGTCATTCCCCAACCCTTTGAGAAACCGCCAAAGGTTAATGTGTTTTCGTAGAGTTGTCCGATACAAGAACAAGAGGGTGCATCGAAAACAAAGTTATCGTATATGTCGTCAGAGAGAATGAGAAGGTTTCTTTCCCGGGCAATCTTTACGACCCTCATCAGGTCTTCCTTTGAGTAGATGGTCCCAGTGGGATTATTCGGGCTATTGATAATAATCAATTTTGTTTTCTTCGATAATTTTTTAATGAACTCTTCTTCCCTCAATCGGAAATCAGGATAGGTATCGACGAATACAGGAACACCTCCCATTAGAAGAACCTGATATTCATACATCACGAAAAATGGATCGGGGATGATGACCTCATCGCCCGGGTTGATGAGGGCAAGGCTGGCAAGGAGAAGGCCACCGGTCACCCCAGCCGTTACCATGACCTCCTCAAAGTGTACGCCCTTCTTTTTTAGATGGGAGGCAATCTTCTCTCTCAACTCGGGGATACCCTGCGTAGGAGTATATTTGTTGAACCCTTTTTTGATCCATTTAATGCCCTCCTCTTTGAGAGGCTCTGGAATGTCAAAATCAGGTTCTCCAATGCTTAGATTGATGGGATCTTTCATCTGGCGTGCCAGATCAAAGATTCGCCTCACCCCTGAAGGTTTGATATTCCTTAATCGATCAGAGATCAGCATCCTGTCATTCCCCTTCCTCTTTAACTTTTTTGGCTTTCTCGATAAGTTCAAGAATCGTATCGAGCCTTGTCTTGGTTGGAGGCGCCAAGGCACGTTGGATTTGGTCTATGGAATAATGTTCACCCAAAAATTTTGATATCTCTATTCTGAATTCCCAGCAGACCATAATCCTTCGGCATGGGAGGTCTTCATTAATAGTTCGGCAATATCGAAAGGGGATCTCTCCCCCCAACTGGGGGCAGCGGATGATTAAGGCATCATATTCTTCAATCATGGGCATTTCAGGTAGACTTTGAGTAAATTGGCACAAACCCATTGAATAAAAAATCCTACGGGCCTTTCTTGGCCCGCAGGATTTTATTTTGATTAAGCTGGTTTACCCTTCTTCATCTTCTTCGCTTTGGGCAATCCTTCAAGAGGCTTGAGGGATTTTTTCATCTCTTCTTCCGGTAATGGGTAGTCAACCAGTTTTCCACTGAAATAGGCGTCATAACCACCAAGATCCATCAACCCGTGGCCGCTCCAATTGAGAAGAATGACCTTCTCTTTTCCTTCCTCCTTCGCCTTCTTCGCCTCTTCAATGACACATTGTATAGCATGGCTCGTTTCAGGGGCAGGGATGGCGCCTTCGGTTCTCGCCCAGAGCACAGCCGCAGCATAGCACTCCAGTTGATTGTAGGCCCGAGGTGTAATCAGTCCCTCAATAATTAATTGGCTCACGAGAGGGGCCATGCCATGATACCGCAAACCTCCAGCATGGATGGGAGCTGGGATGAAGGCATGTCCAAGGCTGTACATGGGGAGGAGAGGAGTAGTGGCGGCTGTATCACCGAAATCATAGACAAAAGGCGCTCTCGTCATGGTGGGACAGGAAGTTGGTTCAACAGGGATGATGGTGATATTGGCGCCATTGATCTTGTCTAAGACAAAGGGGAAAGCAAGACCAGCAAAGTTACTTCCTCCACCTGCGCACGCTGTCACGATGTCCACTTTTTTCTCTCCAAATTTCTCAAGCTGTTTCTTTGCCTCGAGGCCAATGATCGTTTGATGCATGAGGACATGGTTCAAAACGCTTCCAAGGGAGTATCGGGTGTCTTTTGAAGTGACCGCATCTTCAATGGCTTCGCTGATGGCGATCCCGAGGCTTCCAGGAGAATCCGGGTGCTCCTCCAGAATCTTTCTTCCCGCATTGGTATCTTTGCTCGGGCTGGGGATACAGTTGGCTCCCCAGGTGTTCATCATCATGCGGCGATAAGGTTTTTGATCATAACTGATCCTCACCATGTAGACCTTGCATTCCAATCCAAAGAGACAGCAGGCAAAACTGAGCGCGCTTCCCCATTGTCCAGCGCCCGTCTCTGTCGCGATCCGTTTAATCCCGAAGACTTTATTATAGTAGGCCTGGGCAATCGCTGTATTCGGTTTATGGCTTCCTGGAGGGCTCACCCCTTCATTCTTGTAATAAATCCTGGCTGGTGTTCCCAGGGCTTTTTCTAATGCATAAGCCCGATGGAGAGGGGTAGGCCTCCAGATGAGAAGTTTCTCCATCACCTCTTGGGGAATATCGATCCATCGTTGTGTGCTGACCTCCTGTTCAATCAAATTCATAGGGAAAACAGGGGCGAGATCTTGAGGACCGATTGGCTGCCCTGTTCCAGGGTGGAGAGGCGGTTGGAGGGGTGTGGGTAGATCCGCTTGAATATTATACCATTGCCTTGGAATCTCATCTTCTCTAAGGAAAACTTTGAACTCCTTCATAATCTCCTCCTTCTATTTTAAAAAGAATTCAGTTAAGATAACCCTTGTTTTAAGATCACCTCCTTCCGTCTCCCTACCATCTTTGACCCCAATCTTTGTTTCTCAAAAATTAGATTTTCAAATATCAATAATTGATTGTGTTGTCAAGGTATTTTTACCTATTTGAAATGAATCACAAGATAACAAAATGGCACTCTGGAAAACCCAGGGCGCCATTTAGTTCAGGTGAATATTCAGGACATTATATTGTTGATATGTTAACTCCTTAATATGTTATGCCAATTAGGGGCGCCCATTTTTTCGGACCGGGGCTTCTTTTGCCAATCTTAATTCTAAATCACACTGGAGGCATCTTTTTGCCTCCTTTATGGCTTGTTCATCGTTAAAACAGTGTTCAACTTCAAGGAATCCATTGAATCTTTCTGGGAGCGGTAGAGTAGGTGTTTCAACCCTTTTCAGGTCTGCAAATCCCTCTTCTCTTTTCCCGGAATAGGGGAAAGCATCCGGCCTTTCTGCAAGGGTTTCTTCTATCATACCACCTCCACCTAAAAAGTTGTCAATGGAACTTGCAGCCCTTCTCCCGGCTTCGATTGCCTCGATCACTGTACCCGGTCCTTTCGCTATATCCCCCCCTGCAAAAACGCCCTCGATATTTGTTTTTAAAGTGACAGGATCCACAGAGAGGGTTCCTGAACTCGAATATTCAAGTTCCTCCATGATTGATTTTTTATCTGTACTCTGGCCGATGGCAATGATGAGATGATCGGCATTGATTTCGAATTCTGAACCTTTAACAGGGATTGGGGACCGGCGTCCACTTTCGTCAGGCTCGCCCAGCTCCATCCGGATACACCGCATGCCAGTGATTCGGCCATTGCTGGTCAGGGCTCTTACTGGGGCTGCCAGAAAATGGAACTTCACACCTTCCCGTTCGGCTTCATCCACCTCACTTTTCAGAGCAGGCATTTCAGAACGGGAGCGACGATAAACAAGCCACACCTCTTTTGCCCCAAGGCGTTTGGCAACGCGGGCTGCATCGACCGCTCCATTGCCGCCCCCGATGACCGCCACCTTCTCTTTAAGAGGAATGTTTTTTCCTTGATTGACGTCTATCAGGAAATCAACACCCCAGAAGACATCGTTTAATGGAGAGCCTTCGAGCTCCATATGCCTGCTCAACTGGAGGCCTATGGCCATGAAGATCGCTTCATAACCCTCTTTCTTTAGTTGTTTCAGATCGAAATCCTTGCCCAATCTCTTTTCTGTTTTTAGCTCGATCCCCAAGCTTAATATTTGGTTGATTTCCCTATCCAGAATATCTTCTGGCAATCGGTAGAATGGGATTCCATACCTCATCATTCCCCCAGGTTTGGAGCGCGCCTCAAAAATGGTCACATGATGGCCTCTCTTTCTTAGATAAAAGGCTGCTGTCAAACCAGCAGGCCCTGCCCCTATGACCGCCACCTTATGACCCGTATCCTTTTCCACTTTTAAGATCCTATCTGGTAAAGCACTTGACTTATCCCCTGCATACCTTTTTAAAGCACAGATAGAAATAGATTCATTGACCTCTTTCCTTCTACACTCATTTTCGCAGGGATGGGTGCATACTCTGCCCAAGATCCCCGGGAAAGGAACCTTCTCCAGGATCAATTTATAGGCTTCCTCTGGCTTTCCCTGGCTGATGAACCTCAGATATCCCGGCACATCTATCCCTGCCGGACAGGCTTTCATACAAGGCGGACCATCTGGTGTGAACTTCTCAGGAGAAATTGAGCGAAGAGGCCTAATGATATCCAGAATGGCTATCCCATTAGGACATACCCCTTCGCATCTACCGCATGCGGTACAAGACCATGGAAAGGGGGAGTCAGCAATCTCATCAATTAAATCAAGCTCGACATGTCTTAGGATTCGCCTGATATTAAAATTCTTTACACCCGTAATGGGGCATGCGGAACTGCAACGCCCACACTGTTCGCAGGTCTTAAACATCTCCACATCATGAAATTTTTCAGCAAGCGCCAAATTCTTGTCCATAGGTCATGAGCCCTCATCCAAGGTTAAGCTGTTTCACCATATCTCTCATGATATTTGCAAACTTTGGTCCATCTGCTGCGGAACACCAGTCCACCCAAAGTTTATCTGGATCAACCCCTTTTTTTGACAATTTTTTCTTTGCCCGGTTCATTCTCGCCTCGCAGGCATAATTGCCTGTTATGTAATGGCAGGTTGGGAACTCACAACCTACTACCAATACCCCAGCCGCGCCCAATTCAAAGGCACGTTCTATCAGCTTAATGGGCACGCGTGCCGAACACATCACCCGGATGAGCCGGGCGTTAGACGGGTACTGAAGCCTGCTCACCCCCGCCATATCCACCCCTCCCAATGCACACCAGTGACAGACAAAACCAAGAATCTTTTTCTCAGGGCTCTCCTCCAAAGCCGCTTCCACCTGGGCAAGAAGCTGTTCATCTGAGTAGTGGACGATAGTAATACATTCTTTTGGGCAGTCTGCGGCACAGAGTCCGCATCCTTTACAAAGAGCTTTTATGACGGAAGGCTGTTTATTTTCGTCCAATTGTATAGCGCTAAATGGGCAATTTTTATAACAAAGGCTACACTTACTGCAATCTGTCAGATCGATATCTGCTACGATCCCTTCTGCTTCAATGTACCCTTTTTTCATTGGGATGGAGACCCGCATTGCTGCAGCCATGCCCTCTTCACAACTTTCCTTAAAATTCTTTGGAGATTTTGCACATCCAGAGAGAGAGATGCCGGCAGAAGGAAAATCGACCGGGCCGAGTTTGACATGGGCTTCCTGGAAGAATCCGTCTGAATTTGCAGAAACCTTGAGATAACCTTTGATCTGCCCGACGGTTTCGTTCCCTTTAAAGGCTGTGGTGAGGACAAGCATGTCAGATGGGATTTCCAGCTCTTTTCCGAGAAGGATATCATAGACGCGAATGACAAAGCGGCCATCCTCTTTGACCAATTGAGGGTAATGATCGTCCGGAAACCTGATGAATTTAATGCCAGCCGCTTTTGCCTCGTCTAAATGAAAGTGCTCCTCTTTCACCATGCTGAGATCCCGGTAGAGAATATGGATCTGGAGATCTGGTTGGAGCTTTTTGAGAGCCAGGGCATTTTTTACGGAGATGGAGCATCCAATATTACAACAGCCCCGGGTTTCATTTTTTGAATTGACGCAATTGATCATGACCACGTCTTTAACTTTGAGTAGGGAACGGTTTGAAACCGTTCCGTACAGGGGTTCGGAGTTTCCTGACATCCCTCTTAATAATTCCTCAAGCTCAAGTTGGGTGATCACACGAGAGTCGCTTCCATATTCGTACTGCCCTGTCGGTTCAAGCTCTTTCATTCCTGTGGCCACAATGATGGTGGAGATATCGAGGGCCTCCTCTGAGCTTTTCCCATTGGTTTTCAACTTCACTTTGTAGTTTCCAATGTATCCCTGAAGGGATTCTATCTCTGTGTCGGTATAGACGTTGATGTTTGGATGAGATTCCACAAGGGTGGCCTTCACTCTGACAATCTCAGGAGCCGGCATCACTCCGTGATCATGGGAAACCGTCGAGACACGGTTAAGAAGGCCTCCAAGCTTGGGCTCTCTCTCGACAAGGATGGTCTGAAAACCCTGATCAGCAATCTGGAGGGCAGCGCTCATCCCTGCCACTCCCCCGCCGATCACCAAACAATCTGTTTGAACAGGCAGCCTGATTTCTTCACCTTCCTCGAGAAAGATGGCTTTGGCCACACCCATTTTGATGAGATCCTTTGCCTTCTGGGTCGCCCTCTCAGGTTCTCCCATGTGGACCCAGGAATCCTGCTCCCGGATACTCACGAATTCAAGGAGATAGGGGTTTAACCCTGCCTCTTTGACCGTTTGTTTGAAAAGGGGTTCATGAGTCCTTGGTGTACAGGAGGCAATCACTACCCTGTTGAGGTTATGTTCCTTTATCGCTTCTTTAATCTTAGCCAGATAATCCACGGAACATGACCATTTGCCTTCATCAGCAAAGGCTACATGCTTTAGGCCCCTGGCATATTCCACTACCTCCGGAACATTCACGGTCCCGGCGATGTTTGAGCCTCAATCACAGGCAAATACACCCACCCTGATTTCTTCATCCATGGAAGGCGCCTCTCCTAATTCGTTAAGATTGCTTTCATGCCAGCCGCACAGGCCTGGACAACCGATTCCGAAATATCGATGGGGCCGGTTGCCCCTCCACACAGATAGATCCCTTTTACATTGGTTGCCAGGGGGGCCATCAGGGGGTCCCTCTCTTTGAAAAATCCAAGGTGATCCAGTTCAATATTCAAAACCTTAGCCAGGTTCTGATTTCTGTTGCTTGGGATCAAGCCTGTGGAGAGGACAAGCAGTTCTACCTCTTCCTTCTTCAGTTCTCCTGTCTCCAGATCTTCATACCTGATGGTCAAATTCTTTGTTGCGGGGTCTTCAGAAACATCATAGGGCCTGGCCTTGATATAGCGGACCCCTTTCTCTTTCGCCTTCTGGTAAAACCCCCAGAAGCCCTTCCCATAGGCCTTGAGGTCATTGTAGAAGATCAGCGTCTCGACAGAGGAATCGTGCTCTTTGGTGATAATGGTCTGCTTGGCAGCAATCATACAGCATACCTTTGAACAGTAGGGCAATCCCTGAGCCAGCCCTCGGCCCGCGCACTGGATCCAGGCAATCTTATGGGCATATTTTTTATCCGAGGGTCGGACGATGCGCCCCGTGGTGGGACCTCCGGCATTCATCAATCTCTCAAACTGAATGTTTGTAATGACATTGTCATAAACATCATAACCATGTAAACCCGGAGGGGCCGGAGCATCTTTGATCCCCGTTGCCACCACAATGCTTTTGACCTCAAGATCGATGTTTTTATTAGACTGCCAGAGGCGCACAGCATCCTTTCCTTCTTTCTTACAGGCGGCCACGCATAAAGCGATCGGACACTCACGACATTGGCTGCAGTCAACTACACACCCTCCGACGCACGCTCCTTTATTACGCATCCGGCCGTATCGGCAATCAGGGTTTATATAGACCTTGTTGGGAACAGCCTGAGGGAAAGCCATGGAGATCAGTTTCCGCATCCCGCCAATCTTCCCATCCATTTCATCGGGGAGGCTCGCCGGACAGGCATCCATACACGCTCTACATCCGGTGCATTTCTCTTCGTCGATAAATTTAGCCTTTTTGACGAGCCTCACTTTAAACATGCCGTTCGTCTTCCTGACCCTTCTGACCTCTGTATTGGTCAGGATCTCTATATTGGAATGGTTATGCACTTCGTACATGAGGGGGGCCTCGATGCAAATAGAACAGTCATTTGTTGGAAAGGTTTTGTCCAGCCTTGCCATCATCCCCCCTATACTTGGGGTGTCATCCACCAGATAGACCTTGGTGCCATAGTTAGCCACATTCAAGGCACAGTTAATTCCGGCAACTCCTCCACCAATGATTAGGATTGGTTCACTCATTTCGATTCCCCTTGAGATTCATCCTATATCTAAAAATATAACCCATACTCTACAATTCAGAAAGGGTTTGGCAATCCGGATAAAATTGATTTAAACGTCGAATCATAGCCGCAAAAAGGAGGCTGGCTGGAAGGGTCAATCGTACCTAAAAGGGATTATATTTCAGTTAGGATGATGGCATTGCTCTTACAGATGGCAACGCAGGCTTCACATCCGAGACAGTTTTCAGGTCGGACGGGATTGGCCTGGCATGAAACCTCAAAGACATCCCCTTGGCAAATCTCCGCACACTCTCCACACCCATTACACTTCTCTGGATCCACATGAATAAGGTAGACTTCAAAATCCTTATATTGTTTTCCCATGCGGTCCTATTTGTTCCCTGTAGGGAACGGTTTAAAACCGTTCCCTACTTCTTTTTAAACTCGTTCCACTTATAATCGATCAATTCAAGCAAGACCCCATTCACCTTCTTTGGGTGGATAAAGGCAAATTCACAGTCACGGAAAGGCCTGGCGCCACCGATGAAGGGATAACCATTCCCCTTCAATTCATCGATGGCCTTTCGGGTGTTGTCCACATTAAAACTGATGATCATTACCCCTTCGCCTCTTTTCTCGATAAACTTGGCCACATCGCCATCCGGAGTGGTTGACTCCATCAATTCAAACCCCACTTCACCCACCCAATATCTGGCGACGCGAATCTTTTCAGGCTCATCGATATAGGCATCATCCGGTTTAGATTTCCCCAATATCGGTTCCCAGACTTTTTTTGCCTCCTCTAAGTTTTTGACAGCAATGCATATATGGTCTACCTTATTGACTTTCATTTTTATCTCCTTGATTCCGATCTCCCGCTCAAACGGCAAGAAAAGACCATCCAATCAGTCTGCTTAAAATGTTACCTTTCCAACGGATACAGTAATTGCCTTATCAGGGCAGACGCTCCCACATTCGTTGCAATCCTCACACAAAAATTCAGTGACAACCACCCTATTGTCCTGCACTCGAATTGCCGCATCAGGACACACCTCCACACATAGCGTCTGGGTTGTCCCTCCACACATCGTACATTTTTTTGGATCTACCTGAGCAGCCATTTTATCCACTCCTCTTTTTTAGACTTTATATAATTTTCTTAAGCATATGCCTTCGCCTCTAGGGATGGCTTTTAATGTTTCAATTTTATAGTTCACATTAAAAAATACATTGACATCCTCTAGGATCGATTGCAAGATCCTGTCACAAAACAAGACATCTTCTTCCATTTTAACGCCATACTCTTTAGCAAAAGTCGGCCAAGGGCACCTTTCCCATTTAATGAAGACCTCAAAAGGATTCCCCCCTTTTTCCAATTTCACAATAGCCCCGTAATTGATCCATTGACCAGCGTAGTTGTTGGCCAAATTCATCAACCAGGCCTCCTCTCCCTTTAACCAATTCAAGCGGGGAAGAAAACCCTTTCCAATTCCTTTCCCTGTGATTTCAGCGGCTTTTAGGCTGACATCCAGAGGTTTTGCATTGGGCCCGGCAATATCCAAGGCTGCCTGGCGCCATCTGTACCAGGTTCGACCAATTTCACTTTGTGCATTGTGTAAATTTCTCCACAATTTACTGATTTCTTTTTCTGCATCAAAAGCCATTTTTAACCTCCTCATTAAATCCGAATGCCGATTCGATAACCATCATGAACGGCGCTGGATAAGTTGCGGGGCACTAATGCGTCTCCAATGACAAAGAGCTCAATTCCCTCTTGCTGAATAGCAGCCTTCAAACTGTCATTTGCCTCTCTCTCGGCCACAATGACATGCTCACATTTTACAGGGAATCGATATCCATCATAAGTTTTTACCAGGACCTCTCCCTCTTTTAACTCTTCGATATCGCAGTCATTATAAACCGTCACACCATTCTGAGCGAGATAGATCATGTATCGCCATTTGAAGGATGGATTGATGTCAAAACCGGCGGATTTATCCTTTCCAACGATGGTCACCTTTTTGCCTTGCTTAGCGAGGTACAGCGCAACTCCGATACCTGGTTTTTTATTTCCCCACACGACCACCTTTTCACCGACCTTGACCTTGCCACTTAACACATCCAATACATTCACTACATTTCCCTTGTCCGAACCACTGCCATGGATCTTGGAATAAATGGGCCCCGTTGCCAAAACAACGGAATCCGGCATTTCATTTTTAATCAATTCTTCTGTTATCTCTATACCTAAATGAAAGGTTACTCCTGCTTTTTTACACTGCGCTTTTTGATAAGCGATGCAGGTCAAGAGCTCTTCATCACCATAAGGGGCTTTTGAGGCCTCAATAATGGTGCCTCCAAGCTCCTTCCTCTTATCATAGACATGAACCTCATGACCCCTTCTGGCAGCCATATAGGCGCACTCAAGACCAGACGGACCGCCTCCCGCAATCATAATGTTCTTTTTCTCTCCCGCAGGTTCGGGGTTCGCATACTTGAGGTCCGATTCATGAGCGCATACCGGGTTGATGTAGCAGGTCATCGGAGCGTCACGGAACAACCGAGCCAGACAAAGATTACATGCGACACAGCGCCTGATATCTTCCTCCCTACCCTCTAATACCTTCTTGGGCATAAGAGGATCAGCAATCATTGGCCGGCACATTTCCCAGATATCTAAATGGCCTTCTCCAATAGCCTTGTTGGGGAAGTCCGGCTTAAACAAGCGATAAGCCATCTGGATAGGGATTTTCACATGTTCCTTGGCTCGCTTTGCCAAATAAATCCATGAACCCATGGGCACATCTCTGCTGATCACGGGTACAATCGATTCCTGCCAACCTGCCGTCACACTAATGTAATCTGCGCCCGCTTCCTCAGCCAGTTGATAAGTGACCATGGATTCTTCAGGCGTATTGCCGCGAACATCATTCAATAGCTCTTCGGCACAGAGCCGAATCCCCAACGGAATATCCTTCCCACATAACTTTTTCGCCTCTTTGATGAGCTCGACGACAAACCGCATCCTTCCTCTAATATCCCCTCCATACTCGTCAGCTCGCCTATTGGTATAACCGGAGATGAAATTTGAGAGGAGGTATCCGACGATGCCCGAGATTTCGATGATATCAAATCCCGCTTCAAGACCTCTTCTGGTTGCATCCAGATGCTCCTTGATGCACTGTTTGATGTCTGCTTTGGTCATCTCTTGAACTGGGCGGAAAATTCTTAGACGCTGGGGAACCACTGAGGGCCCCTGACAATATTCAACCTCCACAGCGCCGACTCGGCCACAGTGCATCAACTGATAGCCGGCAACAGCCCTTTCCGCATGAATCGCATCGGCAAGCCTTTTTAAGCCAGGGATGAATTTATCATCCCACGCTGCAGCCTGGCCTACATATCCATTCCCTTGCCGATTCTTATCCATATAGACGCCCTGCATGGTGCAGATGCCACCCACAACCCCTTTGGCTCTTTCCCGAATATAGGCCACATCGGCATCGGTGATAAAACCCTCATGGGTGTTGAGGTTGTCCTCCGTCGCTGCATACTTAATTCGGTTTGGAATAATGAGGTTGCCTATTTGAATCGGCTTGAAAAGATTGGGATACATTTTTGCCCCTGGATATGAGGAATAATCCCATTCAAATAGTAATTTAGCCATCTATATACCCTCCTTTTAAAATTCTCTTTTTAAAAATTTGCTAACGCCCAAAGCCTAATTTAAAATGGACTTCATTTTAAAATGATATCCCAAATTCTGTCAAGAAAATATTGCCATTAAATAGAGTCTATCCATAAACTACGGTTTTTATAAAAGGGCGTCATTCCGGCGAAAGCCGGAATCCAGGGTTCCCGGTGAAAACCGGGACCCAGTCTTTAAGATGGTTCCCGACTTTCGTCGGGACGACGTCTGGATGCCGGATCAAGTCCGGCATGACGGACTAACAGGCTTTATGGACAGACCCTAAATAATTTTTTCTTTTCTTCGATATTTATTTTATTCAATAATTTAAAAAGATTATATTCATATTGCAAATTTGGGAGAAAAGGCGTAAATAATGTATACTGTATACAAATTATAGTCTTTTGTCAAGCTAAAATTTTGAGAGCTCTGAAAAACCGCCTTTCGCTCTCTTGATTACATAGATTCCAAAAAGGATTACACAGATTTTTCTTTATTTTCAATAAATTTCTAATCCGTGTATTCAGAGATTTCTGGACTTTTTCAGAAATCTCATTTTAGGTCTGACAAGTTTTTACTTGACAAATTTTCCACTCTTGTTTAATGGATTTAAAAAGGGGTGAAAGAGATATGAATTCACTGGAAGATGTGAAAATCCGGACTCTAAAAAAGGAAGACCTGGATGCCATCGTCGAGATTGATGAAAAGGTTCTGGGAGAGAACCGGAAGAATTATTGGCAGAGAAAATTGGAATTGATGAACAATAAATCTTCCCAAATCTCATTGGTGGCCGAGGTAGAGGGGGAAGTTGTGGGATTCATTCTCGGCGATGTCAGTGGTTGGGAATTTGGAGTGCCGGAAACCATTGGCTGGATCGATACCATCGGTGTTGATCCAATCTATCAGAAAAAAGGGTTGGCGACGGCTTTAGCTCATGAGCTGATTAAAAATTTAAAGGCCTTTGAGGTGAAGACCATTTATACCCTGGTGAGCTGGAACGATTGGGACCTCCTCCAATTTTTTCATGCCATGGGATTTACAAGAGGGGATATGATCAATTTAGAGTTGAAGATTTAATCCCACCCACCCTCAATTTCAATTGATCCTCAGGGTGAATAAGATCCGCCTCGTTAAGATGATTCCAGGTTTTGATTTCTGAAATGGTGAGGTTAAACTTTTTGGCAATACCCCAAAGGGTGTCTCCCTCTTTCACTACATAAATAATTTCTTTTCCCACCCGTTTTCCATGGGGTTCATCCAGTGGGTTAGAGATCCTAGTCATCCTGATTTTCAGTTTATCTCCCGGCATCAGTTTCTTTTCCGGATAGAGGTTATTCCGGCGGCTGAGGGCGCCGATATTCACTCCCGTCTCGTTGGCAATGCTCCACAGGGAATCCCCTTTTTTAATCGTATAGGTTGTTTCAATAGGTTTTGAATTTTGGCCCATTCCATCGAATTTTTCCTTGGCCGCGTTAGCCTGTTTCGGATCCGGATCTTTCGGCAAGGGGATGAGGAGGTTCATTCCCCTGGAGAGGCGGCTCTTCTTATTCAATCGGTTGATCTCGAGGATCGGTTCCAGATCGACCCGATAAAGTCTGGCAATTTTTGGAAGGGTATCCTTTTTTTTCACAATATGGGTTTTGAACTGGAATTTTTCACCGGGATAAAGGATTTCAAAATTTTTTGAAAAAATCTCCTTCTTCCCAAAAGGAATTTTAATTTCATAATCTGGGAAGTTGGGAGGGGTGCACCATCTCGACAGCTCGGGATTGAGGTCCTTTATTTCATCAACGGTAACTTCGCAGGCGTGGGCGATCAGACGAAGGTCTGTGACTTCAGGCACCTTCACCTTATCATATCGGAGAGGCTCTTGATATTCGATGCCGACGAATCCGTATTTCTCCGGGTCTTTTGCAATGAGGGCGGCGGCAATCATCTGGGGGACATAGTCCTTCGTCTCCTGTTTCAGGTATCGATATTTTATCAATTCCCAGAAGTCCTCTGTCTGATAGCGTTTCATCGCGGTGGCAATCTTATTTTCACCGGCGTTGTAACCGGCGGCGGCAAGATACCAACATTCAAACATATCATAAAGGTCTTTGAGATATTTAGCGGCAGCGATGGTTGATTTCTCAGGGTCTCTCCTCTCATCGATCCACCAATTTGACGTTAACCCATATCTTTTCCCTGTGAGGTAAATGAATTGCCACGGACCGGATGCCTTACTCCTGGAATAGGCATAAGGGTTGAAGCCGCTCTCGATGAGAGCTAAATAGACAAGATCTTCTGGAAGGCCGTTTTCTTTCAGAAGATTTCTCATGAAGGGGATATATTTTTCAGATCGTGCAAGCCAGTTGGAAAACCTATCTCTCGCTGTGGTTTGAAAGTATTGGACAAATTGTTCCACTTTCGCATTGATCACAATAGGGATATCGAAATCGGGTTCCTTTTTACGCCGATCTCCGGGAAGGATCTCCAGGCTGAAATCGTCATTGGATTCATCACTGATCGGAAGCTCTAAACTCCATACAAACTGATTTTCCGTTGAAGGCGGAGAATCGGAAGGTGAGGATGCCTTTGGAGAGGGAGAGATTTCTTGGAAAGAGGACTTTTCCATTTCTGTTTCGGCAATCAAGGGGGCCTCTTCTTTTGTGGGAGGAGGATTCGAAGGGGTTTTTTCGTGAAGAGGGCCTCGATGGGGTAGGCATGCAAAAGAGAGGAGCAAGATCATCCCCAACACTAAGACCTTGCTTTTCATAAAAATCCTCCTGAGTTTTCGAGGCGATAGGGGGAATTTAAAAAACATTTTTAAATTAATGACATAAATCGCTTGAAAATGTCAAGCCAAAATTTATTTTTTGCTCGAATCAGACAAGGCAAGAGGGAGGAGTTTGCTGCACCCGGCCGTAACAACAGCAACCTTCCCTCTTCCTTATTCTCACTCCCCTTCCCACGTCTGGAAATTGCTATAATACTCAATTTTTGATATAAATAGGTCAACTTCGGGGATGATTAGTATTTTTTACAATTCTTTGGGCCATATTGGAGTTCATCTACGAGAAGAAGAGCCACTCTTGAAGGACAGGAATATGCAGGAATATAGGGAGAGGTTGCGAGCCGTGTAATAACCCTAAGTCTGGTCCACAAAGTTCGTCTCGAACCACGGATGTGGATGATTTAAATGCAACTAACCGACTACCACGCCAAGTACTTCGCTCATGGACTGACCAAAAGATGTCCCTCGGACAGCACTGAGAAGCTCGCGGGGGTGCTTGTCGATGCACACGTGGATCTCAATCCCCATCAGATTGAAGCTGCCTTGTTTGCATTCAAGTCTCCTCTGTCAAGGGGAGCCATGCTCGCCGATGAAGTCGGCTTGGGCAAAACCATCGAGGCTGGACTTGTCCTCTCGCAGAAATGGGCCGAACGAAAGCGCAAGGTCCTGATCATCACCCCTCCCAATCTCCGCAAACAATGGCACCAGGAACTGCAGGAGAAGTTCTTCCTACCATGCCGTATCATAGAAACGAAATCCTACAATGACCTGGTACGAAAAGGAGATATTCATCCCTTTGAAGGAGATGACATCGTTCTTTGTTCCTATCAGTTTGCCCGAAAAAAGGCGACAGAGATCAACCAGATTCGATGGGATCTGGTAGTCATTGACGAGGCCCATCGCCTTCGTAACGTCTATAAGCCGTCAAACGTGATTGCCAACACGCTTAAGGAGGCGTTGAAGGACTCGCCGAAGCTTCTTTTGACTGCCACACCCCTACAGAATTCCTTGCTGGAGCTATTTGGTTTGGTGAGTTTCATCGACGCCCATACCAAAACAGGGCATTCTTTTTGACCTGGCTGGAGTGAAAGGCGGTAAGAGAAATGACTGATCATCTTCCCGAAAAACGGACACCCTCTTCAGAGATTCTATTCTACCAAACCGAAGATGGCCGGAACCGAATCGAAGTAAGGCTCGAAGACAATACTGTCTGGCTCTCACAGAGCCTTATGGCTGAACTGTTTCAGACGACCAAGCAGAACATCAGCCTCCATATAAAAAACATCTTCAAAGAAGGTGAATTAGACCCGGATTCAGTTGTCAAGGAATACTTGACAACTGCCGCTGATAGAAAAAGCTATTTGACATATTACTATAACCTCGATGTCATCATTTCCGTCGGATATCGAGTCCGGTCTCATCGTGGCACGCAATTCCGAAGGTGGGCGACCGAACGGTTGCGGGAGTATCTGGTCAAGGGCTTTACGATGGACGACGAGCGGCTCAAGGAAGGCCGGAACATAGGGGCAGATTACTTTGATGAACTACTTGAGCGCATTCGTGACATCCGTGCATCCGAAAAACGCTTCTACCAGAAAATCAGGGACATCTATAAATTGGCGATTGACTACGACGCCGAGGCGGAAGAAACAAAGGAGTTCTTCCAGATCGTACAGAACAAACTTCACTGGGCCATTACCGGTAAGACGGCAGCGGAGTTGATTGCGGAACGCGCGGATTCTTCCAAAGCGAACATGGGGCTGACGAGCTGGAAAGGGTCCAAAGTTCGCAGGACCGATGTCGCTGTTGCCAAGAATTACCTGAGCATCGAGGAAATTGGCGAACTTAATAGGATCGTCGTCATGTATCTTGATTATGCGGAGGATCAAGCCCGTCGCCGGAAACCCCTTTACATGCGTGATTGGCGTGAAAAAATTGACGCTTTTCTTAAATTCAACGAACGCGCTATTCTTAAAGATGCGGGGAAGGCGTCAATGGAGGTAGCCAAGGCCCTGGCACTGGAGGAATATCAGAAATTCAACCGGCACCGCCTTGTCGAAGAAGCGGCGAAGGAAGAAGAGGAATTTGAGAAGGTGGCCAGGCAACTTGAGCGAAAGGACCGGAGGAAAAAGAGATGAACGGCTCCCATGTAAACACGATCTCCAATCGCCTTAGCCTCCGCCCACCTCAACGTATATCACTGGAGACTCTTGCCAGGGTTTGCGATATCATCCCGCTTGAGAAAAATGTCGATGCCCGGCGAAGGTAAAACAAAACCAAGGGTGGTCATAGACACCAACGTTTTTGTATCGGGATTAACGTTTAAAGGGCAACCCAGAGAGGTCTTAGACTTGGCATGGAAAGGGGAAATAGAAGTTTATATTTCCCCTTTTATTTTAAAGGAGCTAACTGGCACGCTTAAAAAGGATTTTGGGTGGAGCAATGAGCAAATCAGGCATACCATTCAAATGAAACCTATAAAGGTTCTGGGTTGCCAAAGGTTGAACGCAGTGAATCAGCTAAGAAGAGATTTTTAAGAAACAATGGATATAAAAAGATCCCCTCAGGGTATGAGGTGGACCATATCATTCCTCTTTCTAAAGGAGGAAGAGACGAATCCTCAACTATGCAATTGATTCCCAAAAGTCTCCATAAGCAAAAAACGGCTGAGGAAAGGAAAAAATAAATTGTGTGGGGAAAAACCAGAAATTTAAGGATCCATTCCGATTTTGACCGGCATGTTTTTATCCGCAGACCACTCGACCCAGGATCCCCGGTAGAGACGAACATCGGGGAACCCAAGGACATATTTCAGGGTGAAATAGAGATGACTCGCCTCCCGTCCTGTCCGGCAATGGACGATGATCTCTTTATCCTTTGTCACTCCGGACTCGGCAAAGAGTTTCTCCAGCTCCTCTTTTTTCTTCCAGACCTTTACCTCTTCCCCTTCCAAAGTCGTTTCCCAAAATACGTTCTTGGCTCCGGGGATATGGCCTCTTCGGATCTCTTCGCCTTCTTCGCCACCGTATTGTTTTGGGGGGCGAGCATCCAGGATCACAACATTTTTCGCCGTGAGTCGATCGCGAACCCATTTTTTCTCAGCTAACGTGTCACGGATCACTTTCCCAAAAAATTTGTTAGGGGTAAAGGAAGGGTACTCTTGAGTGATGGGAAGTTTTTCTGAGATCCATTTCTCCCAGCCCCCATTCAGGATCCCCACTTTTTTGTGGCCCAAGTAATCCAAGGTCCAAGCGAGGAACGTTGCATTGGGATTTGATTTCTCGGAGTAAAGGATCACCCACATGTGATTGGAAAGGCTTAAATTGTCTCCTAATAATCTTTCTAAACAGATCCGGTCGGGCGCCTGGTCGGGTATGCCTTTGTCTGGAATCTGGAGATTTTGAAAATGAAGATAGACGGCGTTTGGAATATGGCCTTTGAGATAATCAAGGAGCGAAGTTCTCATGTCAATGAGACGAATCGAAGGATGGCTGGTCAGGTTTAGCAATTCTCGCGTTTCAATAAGCCTGGGATGGTCAAAATTTTTTAAGGGAGAGGCCTTTGCAGAGAGGAAACCCGGAAGAAATAAAACCATTGAGATCAGCACTCCTCCTATCAGGACGTGATATCTTTGTTTCTCCATACTGACCTCCCTGAACCTTTTAGCCTGAGATACTCCCTCTCTTCTTTTCCAACGCTTTTCGATAGAGTTGCAGGTAAGCCTCTGCCGATCTTTCCCACGAAAAGTCCGCTGTCATGGCATTCCGGAGGAGTTGTCTCCAATGCTCTGGCTGAGAATAAAAACTGATAGCCCCTTTGATAGTGTTGAGGAATTCCTTGGCGTCATAGCGGATAAATTTAAAGCCGTTTCCTTTCTTTGTGGCAGGGTCATAATGGGTGATGGTGTCATCCAGCCCTCCGGTGGCGCGCACCACGGGGATCGTCCCATATTTCAGGCTATAAATTTGATTGAGACCACACGGCTCATATTTCGATGGCATAAGGAAAAAATCTGCTCCGGCTTCGATTTTATGAGCCAATCGGTCATCATAGGCGATTCGGATCCCTGCTTTTTGGGGATATTTGCGGGCGACTTGGGTAAAGAGATCGTGATATTTCTGCTCCCCTGTTCCCAGAAGAACGAATCCGATATTGAGGGCGAAAAGTTGCTCTAAAATTTCCATCAGAAGGTCAAATCCTTTCTGGTCGGCCAATCGAGAGATCATCCCTAAAAGAGGTGCGTTCTCAAGGGAAGAGGGCAGATGGAATTCCTTCAGAAGGTCCTTTTTACAATCCCTCTTCCTGGAGATATCTTTCAGGTCATATTGGGCGATCAGATGAGGGTCATGAGAAGGGTCCCAATCCTCATAATCCACCCCATTGAGGATCCCATAAAGGTTTTCCCTTTTCTTTCTCAAGATGCCTTCCAACCCATAGCCGTATTCAGGGGTCTGGATCTCTTGGCTATATTTTTGGCTTACAGTATTGATCGCATCGCCATAAACAATACCCGCTTTCATGAAGTTGATCCTCTCCCAAAATTCTATTCCTTCTGGATTGTACATCTCTGTGGGGAGGCCGGTGAGCCAGAACTTCTCCTTCTTGAACAATCCCTGATAGGCAATGTTATGAATGGTGAACACCGCCGCGGTATGGGAAAAAAGAGGATCGTTCTGGTAGACTGATTTAAGATAAGCCGGGATCAATCCCGTTTGCCATTCATGATGGTGGATAATATCAGAGGAGAACCCCATACGCTGGCAAAAGATGAAAATGGCTTTGGAGAAGAAGATGAAGCGCTCGGCATTGTCAAAGTAATCGCCTTTGGGCGTACTGTAGAGATATTCCCTGTCAAAGAACTCTTCCCGACCGATGAAATAGACTGGGATGTCCTGGCTCAGATGGCCCAGATAGATATCCGCCTTGAGCTTCTCATCCCCAATGGGAACTTCAATCTCTTCACCCAAATACTGATGGGGAAGCCCAGACTCCTTCACGATTCGGTAGTAGGGCATGATTAACTTTATCTCACATCCCAATGCCTGGAGGGATTTAGGAAGGGATCCTGCTACATCCGCCAACCCTCCTGTCTTAGCAAAGGGGACAGCCTCAGGCGTCGCAAAGAGAATTTGTAAGGGTTTGTCCATATGAATTCAATCTCAATGCAAAATGTAAAATGAAAAATGGAAATTTGCCTGCCTGCAGCCTATTCGCCCTTTTCTGTTTTTCGAATTGCCTTTTCTAAACGATCCAGCGCATCGGCGGTCTTCTCCCTCAAGGAATCGGTCATCGCTGCCAAGGCGTCTATCTGTTTCTTCAAATCAGGAGAAGAAGCGCCGGCTTCGATCTGTCGTTTCAATTCTCCCGTTCCCCCTGTGCGCTGATAGGCGAGAATAGCGATGATGAGTGCGACCACTGCTATAAGAAGCGTGATACCCTCCATAATCAAGAACCTCCTTCGATTTTTGAATTAAGATACTTCATCCCTTTAAAATTTTCAACCGATTCCTTCTCAGATTTCGGGCTGGATAATGGAACCGAAAGGGTATGAGGAGTGACAATCCCCACAGACATGATGGCTTTGATCGCCTCTTCGATGGTCAACTGGGAAGGGAGTATCTTCTCTTTAGGAAGAAAGAGGAGGAAACCTTGAGGTGGGACGAAGGCTGTCGGGATAAAAACAGTGACCTTGGTTTGGCGCTCGAGATCGGTCAACTCATTCGTCACAAAACCAAGCACATAATTTCCTTCCTGTGGGAATTCAACAAAGACAGCCTGCCGGAAGGAGCCCTTACGAGTTGCCGAGAAGGCATCGGTGAGTTGTTTTGAAGAAAGATAGATCTTCTTTACAACCGGTATATTAGTAAAGAGACGATCAGCCCAATGGACCAGTTTACGACCCAAAACATTGGTGGCGACCACCCCGATCAGGTAGAGCAAGAGGAAGAAACCGATGATCCCCAACCCAGGAATGGAATATTCTCGATTAAAAAGATAGACAGTCAACCGGGGCATCAGCGGATCCAGGATACCATCCAGGGTGTTGAAGACGAACTTCAGGATGAAAAAAGTGATCCCGAGGGGCAGGATGACCAAAATTCCCGCAAAGATCTTTGTTCGAAGATGTTTAAAAATTCTTTTTGTCATGGATTCGATGGTGTTAATCCGAGAATCTTTTTCAGATCCCCCTCCTCGACCACCTCTTTTTCCAGTAAGAGACGGGCGAGTTCTTCCAATTTATCTTTTTTCCCCATCAGGATTTCTTTGACCCTCAGATACGTTTCATCCACAATCTTTTTCACTTCTTCATCAATCTGTTTGGCTGTGTCCTCACTGTATTCCCTCGCGGGGAAAAGTGAAGAGGGAAGAAACAGAGGTTGTTTTTCTTTTTCAAACGTGACATAGCCTAATTTTTCGCTCATCCCGAATTCTTTCACCATGCTGGTGGCAATGTCGGTCGCCCTCTGAAGATCGTTATGAGCGCCGGTGGAGATTTCTCCAAAAACGATTTCCTCGGCCACCCTTCCACCCAGCAAAACTGCCAGGCGGTCGAGGAGCTCTGTTTTGGTCATTAAATAGCGATCCTCCGTGGGCAATTGAAGCGTGTAGCCCAACGCAGAGATCCCTCTTGGAATGATGGAGATTCGACGAACTGGATCAGCGTTCGGTAAGAGGGTGGCTACAATCGCATGACCAGATTCGTGAAAAGCTACGATCTCCTTTTCCTTCTTCGACATCAATCTTCTCTTTTTCTCCAATCCTGCCACCACACGGTCGATCGCCTCTTCAATATCAGCCATTTCTACAGCCTCTTTATTCTTCCGGGCGGCCAGGAGGGCGGCCTCGTTCATGATATTGGCAAGATCGGCGCCCACGAATCCAGGAGTTCGTGAGGCAATAATCTTCAAGTCGACATCCGGAGATAATTTGATATTTCGAGTATGGATCTTCAGGATCTCCTCCCGGCCAATGATATCGGGTCGGTCGACCACCACGTGGCGATCAAATCTCCCTGGTCTAAGAAGAGCCGGATCCAAAATTTCAGGTCGGTTGGTGGCGGCCATAATGATCACCCCTGTATTGGGGTCAAAACCATCCATCTCCGATAAGAGTTGGTTGAGGGTCTGCTCCTGTTCGTCGTGTCGGCCCATGGGATTGACGCCGCGCGCCTTTCCCAGGGCATCCAGTTCATCAATGAAGATGATACAGGGGGCATGGTTTTGAGCCTGGGCAAAGAGGTCCCTGACCCTCGCCGCGCCCACGCCGACAAACATCTCCACAAAATCGGAACCGCTGATGGAGAAAAAGGGAACATTCGCCTCTCCGGCCACTGCCCGGGCGAGTAAGGTTTTTCCTGTTCCGGGCATTCCCACCAAGAGAACTCCTTTTGGAATTTTTCCGCCGAGGCGTTGAAATTTTCCAGGCGTTTTAAGAAACTCCACCACCTCCTTCAATTCCTCTTTCGCCTCGTCGATTCCAGCCACATCGGCGAAGGTGTTTTTTTTCTCCTTCTCCGCATAGATTTTAGCCCGGCTCTTTCCAAAGGACATCACACTCGTCTCCGGTCCAATTCGAGAGAAGAGGATCCTCCATAGTATAAAGAAAAAGACAAGAGGAATGATCCACGAGACGATGTTGGTTAGCCATTTACTGTCGATCTTCCCTGTATATTTCACATGGCGAGCCTCCAGTTCCTTCACCAGATCTGGGTCTTCTACTCGAATGGTCTGGAATCCCCAGAGACCCTTTTCGGTCTCCCTCTTTCCGTTGATTGATTCCGGAGTGAGGGTCAGGTCTTTAATCTTATCCGCCCTTAATGACTCCTTAAATTCACTATAAGGAATGACATCCTCGGCCTTTCTTGTCATGAGGTAATTCTGGATGAGCAAGATGATGAGAAAAGCGATCACAAAATACCAGATCGTAAAGCGGGTCTTTTTAAGAATGGGGGTCTTTCCGCCTCGATCTGAAGGTCTTTTGATTCGAAGAAGATCTCTCAGGTCAGAGGTAGGTTTTTGATCTTTCTTCATCTTAAGAATCTCCAAATACTCTTCGAAAGATATCATCCACGTGTTTAAGATGAGTCCGGACATCGAAGAGAGCGCCCAGTTCCTTTTGGGTCATGAGACGCCTGATAATTTCGTCCTGGGAGAGAAGGGTTTTGAAATCCTCGCCCTTTTCCCAAACCCTCATCGCATTCCTTTGGACCACCCCATAAGCCTCTTCCCTCGAAAGGCCTTTCTTCGTCAGATGGAGAAGGATTGATTCCGAAAAGATAAGACCTCCCATCTTTTCTAAATTGGCTTTCATGTTCTCCGGATAGACGATGAGATTCTCAACCAGGGAGGTGAGGCGGTTGAGCATGTAGTCGATTAAAATTGTGGCATCCGGAGCGATCACCCTTTCTACCGAGGAATGGCTGATGTCACGCTCGTGCCAGAGAGGAATGTTTTCCAAAGCAGCCATACTGTAAGATCGCACAAGGCGTGCTAAACCGGAGAGATTTTCTGAGGAAATGGGATTCCTCTTATGCGGCATGGCAGAGGAACCTTTCTGCCCTTTGGAAAAGAATTCCTCAACTTCTAAGACTTCGGTCCGCTGGAGGTGCCTGAGTTCCACAGAAAATTTTTCTATTGAAGAGGCAATGATAGCCAGGGTGGTGAAGAATTCGGCATGATGATCTCTCTGAACAACCTGTGTCGAGATGGGCGCTGGTTTGAGTCCCAATCTTCCGCAGACAAACTCCTCAATAAAGGGAGGAATATGAGCAAATGTTCCTACAGCCCCTGAGATCTTTCCCACACTCACAGCCTCTTTAGCCCTCTCCATGCGGACGAGATTTCGTTTCATCTCATCATACCAGAGGGTCATTTTGAGGCCGAACGTAATGGGTTCAGCGTGGATGCCATGAGATCGGCCGATCATCAAGGTTTTCTTATATTGAAAGGCTTTTTTCTTCAACACTTCTAAAAGCCGTTGGATATCTTGAAGGATGAGTTCAGAGGCCTCTTTTAAAAGCATGGCCAGGGAGGTGTCGAGGATATCAGAGGAGGTAAGGCCATAATGGAGATATCTCGAAAGGGGACCGATAGACTCTCCCACATTGGTCAGGAAGGCGAGGACATCGTGTTTCGTCACCTTCTCTATTTCATCAATATGGTGGATATCAAAGGAGGCTTTCTCTTTGATCTCTCGAACAACCTCCGCTGGAATCTCGCCTAATTGGGAAAGAGCCTCGCAGACCAAGAGTTCAATCTGGAGCCAGGTTTCAAACTTTCTCTGATCCGCCCAAATCTTTCCCATCTCCGGCCGGGTATATCTTGGAATCATCTCAGGCTCCTTATGGAATGCATAGAACTATATTACTGAATGGTGTTGAAAAGTCAATAAGAAACGGGTTGTTCATTATTGACAATTCCCTGGTTCAAATGCATATTAATGCTATGATTATTATCAAATCACCCCGAGAGATTGAGCAATTGAAGAAATCCAATGCCATTGTGGCAGAGGTCTTTGAGAAACTGAAGGGGATGATTGTACCGGGGATCAGCACAAAGGAATTGGATCAGGTTGCCGAAGAATATATCTTTCTAAAGGGAGCGCGGCCTGCCTTTAAAGGATACAGAGGATTTCCGGCGACCCTTTGCATCTCCATCAATGAGGAGGTGGTCCACGGCATACCCAGTCAACGCCGATTGAAGAAGGGGGATATTGTAAGCCTGGATGTAGGAGTCAATTTTGTTGGTTATTTTGGAGATGCAGCCATCACCTTTCCTGTGGGGGAGGTAGATCCGGAAGCCAAAAGGCTTCTTGAAGTTACGGAGAAGGCTCTCTATATTGGTATTGAGAAGGCAAAGATAGGGAATCGGCTTTTCGATATTTCCTACGCCATTCAGAGATGGGTGGAGTCTCATGAATTTTCTGTGGTGAGGGATTTTGTAGGGCATGGGATTGGGAGAGATCTCCATGAGGAACCACAGATTCCAAATTTTGGGGCGCCCCACCAAGGACCGAGACTTGAGAAAGGCATGGTCTTCGCCCTGGAGCCTATGGTGAATGAAGGAACCTACGAGGTTAGAGTTCTTTCTGACGGCTGGACCGTCGTAACGGCGGATGGAAAAAGGTCCGCCCATTTTGAGCATACTGTTGCCATCACTGACGATGGAGCTGAGATTTTAAGCATTTTGTAATTTGAGGAAGTGTTGCCGTGTTGCCGTGCTGCTGTGTTGCCGTTATCACTGAAGTAATGCAACACCGCATCATCGCAGCACGTGAATAGGTTTCAGGGGAGGCAGAAGAATTATGTATCGTGTGGCTAAGAATATGGTCGATTTAGTGGGATATACGCCCTTAGTGAGGATTAACCATATTGTTCCCAACAAAAAGGTGAAGGTCTATGCGAAGTTGGAGCGATATAACCCGGTCGGTTCGGTCAAAGATCGGATTGCCAAATACATGATTGAATATGGGGAGAAGGAAGGTCTCCTGACGAAAGATAAGATCGTCATCGAACCCACCAGCGGAAATACCGGCATTGCTCTGGCGATGGTCTGCGCGGTCAAAGGATATCGGTTGGAATTGGTGATGCCGGAGACGATGAGCATGGAAAGAAGAAAGATCCTCACTGCCTTTGGAGCGAAGATCATTTTAAGCGAGGGTTCCAAGGGAATGGATGGGGCGATTGATTTGGCCGAGGAGATGGCTAAAGACTCTAAATATTATATGCCTCACCAATTTGAGAATAAGTATAATGTGCTTGCCCATTATGAGACAACGGGAGGGGAGATCTGGAGAGCGACGAAAGGAAAAGTGACGATGTTTGTCGGAGGTTTAGGAACCACCGGGACCCTGATGGGTGTTTCTAAACGCCTGAAAGAATACAACCCTGAAATCAAAATCGTTGGTGTGGAGCCCTATCCCAATTCGAGTATCCAGGGGTTAAAAAACCTGAGTTCCCAGTATGTCCCGGAGATCTATGATGCCAGCCGATTGGATGAAAAAATCAATGTGAAGGATGAGGATGCTTTCGAGATGGCAAGGGCCCTCACCGTTCGAGAAGGAATCTTTTGTGGAATCAGTTCTGGGGCAGCGATGTGGGGGACATTACAGAAAGCAATGGAATTAGATCAAGGTATGATGGTTACACTCTTCCCGGACGGTGGAGAGAAATATGTAAGCACTCCTCTCTATGAACCCAGCAAATGTTTTGAATGTCTGAAGAGGAACAAGATTCCCACTTGCATGACAGAGGAATACATCACCGCCCTGGAATGCCTGGTGAAAAATGGGAGCTGATCTCCATCATAATGTCAGCAATTATTTGTTCCAATTGTTGAAAAAGATAATGGATGTCTGAAATGTTACATACTCTCAAAAGGCCGAAAATCGCTGATTTGACAGCGGGATCATTCCTGATTCTTCGAAATTCTTTCTTTGGTAAAGGTGCAAAGCCAAGACCCTTTCGACTCCGTGATAAGCGAAATACTCAAGATGATCCCTTGGATGAATATATTCACAGACTTCTTTCAGATCACCTCCCAGCCGATGTTGATTGTCTGAAAGCACCTGGCCCTCTTATAACCCCCGATTTGGTTGTTCTGCGACCGGAAGTCTGTAAGGCGGCTGCAAAAGCAACTTTGGCCTCAAACTTGACACATATTGTGGCAATTGAGGTAAAAAAGCTCGAAAGGACGCAAAGTGGCACAATAGCCCGGCCTTCAGGTATGGATTACAATACTACTCCGCCTTGTGGCACTGTTCGCGTTTACGATTCGAGTGGGGCCGCATTGGACATTCGTGGGTTTTATCTTTTTGTGTGTCAAGAAACTGTTCGTAATCAAGCAGGTAAATATCGACTGTCGGCGTTCGTTTTGTGTGACGGTAACCTTCTGAACGAAGACTTCGATTACTACTTGTCGATTGTTGGAGAAAGAGTAAAAGAGATTGGTCTTGGAACCTATGGTAACGGGACTAATCGCACCCGCCCCATGCTCATTTTTTCAAATCCGCTCAGTACCATACAACTCGATCATGGTGTTACCTTGATCCATTCCAGAGATGACTTAGAGAGGGACGTTTCGCAACTTCGACAGGTGGGATTCATAAAGCGGACGATACAGGGAGGGGGTACAAACGTTTTTTATTGTTATCGCCTTGCCGATGATGTTCCAGAAGATCATAGGCAATTTAAGCTCTTGGACCCCTTCCCTTTGCCTACCAGAACAGAAAAAACACAGCCACGTGGTCGATTTCGATTGAATTTTCAACCTACGAATTAATGACACTATTAAAAAATAAATTCTAACAAATGAAAGACGGTGTCCAGTGTTCACCAGAGGGAGAGTTGTTTTGATTGCCTGCTCGGAGGACGCTCGGATATTCTTTGGCCCCCATGTAGCTCGCTAATCGCTCTTTCAATCGATGTATGGTTTGAGTCGAGGAAGCTTAGACTTTCATGGAGAGACGGCTGCCAAGACAACCGCTTGATGATCTGTGACATTAATATTACATAAACATCGTTCCGACTCAAAGACCTGCCTGATCCATTGAGGCGAGCGACCTGCTCGGCAGCTTCTTGGGTTGCGTTTTTAATGATCCTTTTGGAATCTGACGATTCAGTTAAAGTGGTATCACGTTTTCGGCAAACAATAATTATATCCAGGTCAATGGGTTCCTTGGCCTGAAACTTTGGCTTGGCCACCGACATTTCTGCCTTGATCGGATGGGTCGCAACGATTGCAAAATCTGCCCTGACAATCGCTTCTAACACTGAACGCCAGCCTTCATTTCGAGAATGGTGGTAGGTGAATATAAGGAGCCCCTCACGTCGGAGAACCCGATTGCATTCCTTCCATACACCATAAAGGCGATCGGTGAAGATCGTTGGATCGCTTTGTTGAACCTCTTCCTCAGAACGGGTGCTTTGGGGGTTATGGTTGCCATTCGCTCCAAGGACATGGCGCTGCCAGACATAAAAGAAATCTGCAAGCTGTGAATAATGGACATTGTCAAAAAAAGGCGGATCGGTAACAACTGCGTCTACGCTTTCTATTGAAAGGTCGGTTTTTGCAGAATCACCGCAGTAGAGGTATAAATCCTTACCTCCTTGGAACTCATCAAAAGTCTCCACAATGTCAATGCCCAAGGGAGAAGAGAGACCATATACCTTCTCCCCAATAGCCTTTCCGTTTTTGTATGTGGAACCGATTTCAAAAGGGTTTTCACAGTAATCGAGAGCCCTAAGGAGGCGACTTTCAAAGAGTGTTGAAAAAGCGCCAGAACTCTTAGGCGTCCCCCAAAGGTTTGCCTCCAAAGGTGTTCGCTCTGGCTTGAGGATGTGATGGGAGAACATGTGGCGGACAGCGCCCGTGCCTTCCCCTTTAAACGAGGTAAACATATTGTTGAATTCAAGAGTGCCAGAGAAGAGGCAAGCAAAAAGATCCCGCAACCTCCTGTCGGGGATTTTTCGAATGCGATCTGCAAGAAGGCTTAAGCAAAGAAGTTGACGGTCATTGAACATTTGATGCCAGTAATGGTAGCAGTAATTGAGGACTTGATTGGTATTATAACCGGCTTCAATTGAGACAACAGGATAGGGGTTCTTCCGTTTCCTGAGAGTTTGAGAGGCCTCTTGATATAGGTGGAGATCATAATCATCAATTAGGAGATATTCCTTTGAGCCATTTGGCCGTATGATCATTTTAGCATACAGGCGGTGCGCCGGTGGTTCTTTATGTTTCTGAACAGTTTTTGCAATTGGGAAGCTGTGTCCACAACCTGGGCAAACTGCATTTAAACCCTTTGCAGGTCCAACCTGTGGATTCTGGGCCAGGCCACAGGCCGAGCATTTATAAAGTTCAGTGTCGTAACGAATCTTATTGATAGCTCCACAATTGGAGCAAAGTGCATGCGCCTCTGGATTACGAGCAGGGTAGGCATGCTGTGAAAATATGTAGGATGAGAAAAGGTCGACCATGCGTTCACACTCTGGGCACTGAACAACCTTTACCCAAAAATAATAGAGAGCATCTGCCATCCCTCCCTCCGGGAGACGGGCTTGATAAAGGCGACGAATAGCAGGGGCAACATCTCGTTCAATGCCTCGAAAGATCTCAATGATTTTTTTACGGGGATGGAGACCCAGGGCGTTTTTCACAATAAAATGGGAAACGGGATTGATATCACGGCCTATAGAGCGAGCGCCAAGTTTGAGAGCTTCGCCGATGGTGGTACCGCTTCCCATGAAGGGGTCGAAGATAACAGCTCCTGTCAATCTCACAGGCTGATAGAACATCTCAAAAACATTTGATCCCTTGGGAGCAAAAGCGCCTATTATGATAGCCCGGAAGACTGAACCGAGCCGTTGGGCCCACCACTTGTGGATGTGGTAAATGGGACGGTAGATCTCCTTTCGCCAACTCTCAAGTTCTGCGATGTCACTAAAATATTCAAATGGAAAAGCAGGATCTTCGATAGCTCGGACCCCTCCAAAGGAAAGTAGGGTTCTACCGTAGGGGCTCTTCGGTTCGGCAACATAGCTATCGAGAACGCTGCGGAAAGTCTCGGCAATTCGGGAAGGTGAGTAAGATATAGCCTTCTGCCAATTTGCAGGCACACGCCCAGCCAGGAGAAATAGGCTCTCAGACTTGATCTTCAATGCATCGGCGACCGACTGTATTAGTGCGTCCGAAGGTGGAACGATTCCACGTTCCACACGAGAAAGATAAGCTGGATTGATTTGACCAAGCTCTGCCAATTCTCGAAGAGACAGCCCAGCAGCTTGTCTACAATGACGAAGATAATTGCCGAACTTCATATTTCGAATGATATTATTTGTTGACAGATTTGTCAACAAGAAATTTGTTCCTCATGGTGGATATTAAAAAAAAGCATATGGCTTCTCCAAAATTTCTTGTTGCATTTTGATTCCGATTTGATAATATCATCCCAAGTTTTCAGGATCTTATTTGGGTTTGACAGGGTTTTGTTTTAACCCTCCTAAGCCATAAAGTGTGGGATATAGGTAATCTCTTGTTATGGCGGTTTCATCACCCCTGCCTACCGCAGGCAGGCACAAACAATGGAAATGATCTTCATTTTTTCATTAACGCTATGCGCCATGCTCTCTGCGCTTTGCGATTTTATAGCTAATCGGCCATGACGACTTTGTCACCTTCAAAATATGAAAATCAAGGGGGGTGCGCGGGGTTGTTCGGCTAGGTCTGCGGCGTCCTTTGCAGCTCGAAATTGAATTTCCTAAATAAAGAGAAATTAGGTTCATCCATAAAAAAGGTAGAGCAATAGAAAGGGTTACATCTTCAGCTGTCATAAATTTTCCAGGTCCCTTTTCGGAAGAATGAGAATCAGACATCGGAAATACCGTATTGTCTTCACAATTTGTAATTGAATTTTCTCAGAAGGTCTTTCCTCCAGGCAATTCCATCTTCTTTTTCAACCCCTTTTGGAGAGGAACCATCAATGACACCGAGGACTCCTCTGCCCAGTTCTGACTGAGCCAGGATCACTTCGACAGGATTTGCCGTGGCACAGAAGACCGTACAGACCTCCTGACACATCTTCACCGCATTGAGGACATTGATCGGGAAGGCATCCTTTAAAATGACCACAAAGGTATGGCCTGCTCCAATCTTCAGGGCATTCTTCTTGGCGACCTCCTTCAATGCCTCATCATTTCCCTCAAGCCGAACGAGGCAGGCACCCGAGGATTCACAGAACCCAATTCCAAATTTGGCATTGGGAACAGATCCCACCATGATCTCGAAAAGATCTTCAACTGTCTTGATGAAATGAGTTTGACCAAAAATGATATTACCTCCTTCTGGAATCTCCAATCGCTCCGTCTTCAATTCCATGGCTAACCTCCTTGATTCTGAATATACGATTTAAAAGTCTTTAAAAGGGTTCAAGGATTCAAGGGTTCATGGGGTCTAGTGTATTTCACTCGACCGCTTGAATCCTTGGCCGCTCGAATCCTCTGTAATGAAAACATATCGTTCTCTCACACATCAACCCTTTTTAATCTTTTCCCCAGCCTGTTTAAAGATATCCGTCAAAGGAAGTGTAAGTCCCACCTCAGGTTGATAGCGTAAAAAACTGGGGATGGGGTATCGTATTCCCCTTTCGTGAGTCCTGGCAAGTCCCTCTACAAGATCTTTGAGGTGCGAAGCGGGTAATGCGTAAGCCATTTCATGGTCTTGGGCTGTGGCCCAAACCCGATCACCATTTCCAGGGATGACCACTTTAGGGGATTGATCTAAGAAAGCCCCAAGAACTCCCTCTGAACATGAAGCCGCCCGACCAGAAAAAGAGCTGGTAACAGGTTGACCCGTACGCTGAGTGCTTCCATGTAAACAACGCATGAGTTGGGCAGGATTCAGATAGATCAAGATGACATCTGGCTCTATCTTGGTCCACTCCAGAGGAGAATAAACCACTGCCTCGCATTGACCCGGTTTCAGAGTTCTAAAGGATTGAAAGATGTTAAGAGCCACTGTAGTATCGGCGGCGTAATTCATTCGAATGAAAAAATCAATTGCGTCTTTTTGATTTACTGGCTCCCACCCGTAGGTGTGCCCTGAAATAGCACAACCTAAGTCCTCCCTGGTCATAGCAATGGTCCAACCGTATTTTCGACAGATGGCTTGGGCCTGACAGTGTGCCATTTTGACCTTAAGGTCCTTCAGAGGAGTTCGGGTTCCACTTGGAATTTCTATTTTATCTTTTAATATCCTTATCGCCACCAGAAAAGTCTCAGGATTGATATAACGCCTCAGTTCCTTACCAAGCTCTTGCCATTCTTTCATAGGAATTTTCCTCCATTTGATCGAAAATGATTTTTTATTTGACGAGGGGCAACAACCATGCCTTCGTCAGGTGAAACCCTTAATGGCTATGGTTTCGGTCGCTTCCAGAAAGGGCCGGTCTTTCCAAGCTCCGCAAGCGTTGTGACCATTTCCCGGGCATATTCTCGACTACGTGAGACCCAGTCAAGGTCCAGGCGTCTGTGAAAATAGTTGCCTGAAAAGAGTTTGACCAAATCTAAAAGTGAAACGATACCCTCGGCTGTGGCTGGGTCGAAACGGGCCCAATTCCGAATATGCTCTTCCGACCGGAAGAGGTTCATCGTGCTTCAGGCATAGGGAGCGTTTTCAAACCACTTCCAAAAGGGCACAGCCACATACCCCATCAGACCTTCAGGCTCGGTTCGAAGGATTTGCCCGTTGCGGATCTCCACACGAATCGGAAGCCCACAATCGAGACAGGGAGCATCGATTTGGATTGTTTTCCCTAAAAAGAGCCAGCAGACTGCTAGCGATTCGAACGCTCACTGGCCAAACCATTTCTGCTGGCCCTCGATAGTGATCCGATACTGAGTGGGAAGATTGTTAAACGGGGCAAAGGAGGCGATGTAATCAGTATTTGGAAATAGCCATCCAGGAATCCCTGCTGCAAAAAGGTCGTGAAGGGCTTTTCGGCCTTCTTCCACAGGAATCCCCAACCCGGAGGCGATCTCCGTATAGTGCGGCGCCTGCCCAGATGCCAATATTCTTTTCATAATAAAATGAAATGTCCGATCTAAATCAGTTGGATTGGTCATCATGCTCACCTCCTATAAATAAGCGTTATCAATTCTTCCTCAATTTATAACTATTTAATGTTAAACATATCGTTCCTTTTATGAATTGTCAATTTATCCTCTTGCTGACTAACAGGGCAAGTGATCTTCTGTGAATCATCGAACAATCTCTTAATTTTCGTTGACTTGTGAAGTTTAAAACTCGCGTTTTAGAAATGTTTTCACCTCAATATTTTCCCCATCTGTAATCACTGTAATGGCTCCATGTTTATCAGTTCTTAAAATCCTCGAACCCAATTGCTGGTATCTCTTCAATACTTCTGGATGAGGAAGTCTGCCAATGTTCCGTTCACCCACACTGAGAATGGCATAGGTAGGTTTTACCCTTTCCAGAAAAAGCGGGGAACTGGAGGAGGAACTTCCATGATGGGGAATCTTTAAAATATCAGATCTGGAGGGATAACCTTTTCTCAGTATTCGCCCTTCTGCTTCCTTTCCAATGTCTCCTGCGAGAAGCACAGAAACATTTTTAAATTGTAGCTTCATAACCAGGGAGGAATTGTTCAGATCCCGAAGATTAGGAGCCTTCATTTGTGTTGCATTCCACACGGGTGGGTTTAGAACAGAAATCTCAACTCCATTGATGATTTGAGGAGGGGTTTCCTCATTGAGGGACTGGGTCCTGACTTTTTTCTCGTTAAGTTTTTTTCTTAACTGAAGATAGGGCTCTGAGTCTGTCTGAAAACCATTATCCCAGAATTGGCCAATTGAAAATTGCGAGGCGATGAAGTTTAAACCTTTTAGATGGTCTGGGTCAGGATGAGTGAGGACAAGGGTGTCGATCCTTCGAATCTTCTTTTTCCATAGAAAGGGGGCAATGACATTCTTTCCAATATCGAAACGATCCTCATGAAGACCCCCTCCATCGATCAGCATTCTTTTTCCCCCTGGAAATTCGACGAGAATGGAATCTCCATGTCCCACATCTATAAAAGTTAACCCGAGATCTTTTTGGAATAAATCTTTCAGATTCCAAAATGCCAAATCGAAGACGAGAACAACGCAGAGTCCTACAAAAACATATCGGATCTTATTCCCTTTTCGGAGATGGACGACTAAAAAGAGGAGGAGGTAAAAAATGATTATTTCAAAAACTGTTGTAGTAGAGACATAGAGGGACGCATAGGGGATGGAGGCAAAGAAGGCAACCACCTTAATGAGGATAAGAGCGATCCAATCATTGATATGTAACAACAGGGTAGCGAAGGGGTAGAAGAAAAAGGAGAAGAGGGAGGCCACAAGGCTGAGGGGAACAATGAGAAAGCCTACCCACGGGATGATGAAGAGGTTGGTGAGAAATCCAATGGGGGAGAACCGGTTGAAATGAAAGGCGACAAAGGGGGCGGTACCCAAAATAGCCACTCCGGTGACGAGAAGGGGGAACATGATATATTTCAAGATGTTCTTCTTCCAAGAGGGTTTTGGAAGAAGGAAGATTCCCTCTTGTTTTAGACCCTGAAGGATGCGTGGCACCAGATAGAGGATTGAAAGCACAGCAAGGAAAGAGAGCTGAAAAGAAACATCGAAAAGGGAAGGGGGTGAGAAGATGAGGATGAGAAAGGCTGCCAGAGACAGCGTGTGAAGGAGGTTTCTCTCCCGATTGAACAGGATGGAGAGGAAGAAGGTGATCACCATGATGGTCGCTCGGATCACGGAGATTCCTCCACCTGCGATAAAGGTATAAAGAAGAAGACAGGGGAGAGTCAAGGCCGCTGCCCATTTTTTAACGTCTATAGTGAGGAGGAGAAATTCTGAACGCTTCATGATCCAAATCAGTAAAGAGAAAGAAAGGAGCGCAACGATTCCAAGGTGATCACCTGAAATGGCAAGGAGATGAGCAATTCCTGTGGCGATAAAATGTTCCTTCACCTCTTCCGGAATGTCTCCCTGTTCACCCAGCACTAAGGCTTTAAAAATACCAGAGGAGAGGGGGGTTGCCTCCCTCCCTAAAAAATCACGAATATGATCTCGCAAGCTTTCCATCCGGAGAAGAAAAGGATTTTTAAATCCCTCCCCCAATTTAATCAACCCTTTCTCCTCAGATAAGAATCCAATCGTATGAATTCGTTCAAAGGCAAGATGGCGTTCGTAACAAAATCCACCTGGATTATGAAATCCACGAGGGGGATAGAGTTTACATGAAAACCGAAGGCGATCCCCCACTCGAAGCGAGGGATCCTCCTCTTTAAGAAAGATCAAGAGAAGACCGTCGACAGGGATGTGGCGGTTCGACAGAATGATCTTTTGTGATTGGATAAGTAATTGGGTTCTTCCTTGAGAGCGTTCAGGAGGGCGATCGATGATTCCCTCCAATGAGATTCTTTCCAAACCAGTGAAATAAGAGATGTGAGAGGGGGAGCGCTGTGGATGGAGATAAAGCTGGATAGAAAAAATTCCGAGAAGGAAGAAAATGGAGAAGGCCATCCAAGAACCCGAACGGGTTCTTTTCATTGCCATCAGGAGAGCCCAAAAAAACAGAAGTATTAGGAAGAGAATCCAACCTTGAGGAAGAAAAGGAAAGTCAAAATGGCCAAAATAAATACCACTGGTGTAGACGATGAAAATAGGAATGAGAGGAAGGTGGAAGGCTCCACTCATTTCCGCCTCAAACGGATTAACCTTTTAGTAATTGTTGAGCCACCCTCCACCGCTGGATTTGATTGGCTCCTTCATAAATCTGGGTAACCTTGGCATCCCGCATCATCCGCTCCACAGGATAATCTTTCATATATCCATAACCTCCCAGGATCTGGACGGCATCGGTGGTCACTTTTATGGCGATTTCGGAGGCAAAGTATTTTGAGATAGCTGAGAGTTTTTCTGTGTCTCCAAACTTTTCATCAATCTGAGAGGCTGCCTTATAGACCAGGGCTCGAGCGGCTTCCACTTGAGTGGCCATATCGGCGATCATGAATTGAACCGCTTGAAATGAGGAGATGGGTTTCCCAAACTGAATCCGTTCATTGGCATAGCGAATGGCGAAGTCAAGGGCTCCCCGGGCAATACCTACGGCCTGCGCCCCAATGGCTGGTCTCGACATGTTGAGCGTGTTCATTGCGACCTTCCAACCTTTCCCTTCCTCTCCAAGACGATTTTCTTGGGGGACCCGACAGTTTTCAAAGATCACATCGGTCGTCACTGTCCCCCTCATCCCGATCTTTTCCTCCCTCTTCCCAAAAAGGAGGCCAGGCGTTCCATCTCCCACTATGAAAGCGGAGATTCCTTCTGCTTCGTGTTCCGGTTGGGTTACAGCAAAGACAGAGTAAAATTTGGCCAGGCTCCCATGGGTAATGAAACATTTACGCCCGTTGATCAGATAATCCGTTCCTTGCTTTTCAGCCCTCGTCTTGATGAAGGGAACTTCTGATCCTTCCCCCGGTTCGTTTAGCGCAAGGGCGGCGAGGCTGTTCTTCTTGGAAATCTCTATGAGATAGAGATCTTTTTGGGATGGATTCCCTCCTAATAAAATGGGTAGGGTGCCGACCCCTTGGGCGAGGATGATGAGAGAGGAGGAACCGCAAACCTTTGCAATCTCTTCAACAACGATACAAAATGAGGTCAGGTCTCCATCAGCCCCACCGTATCGGTCAGGGAGGAGAAGGGAGAGAAAACCCTGTTTTCCAAAGGCTTCTACTAAATCCCAGGGAAATTCTCCAGTGGCATCAATCTTTGCCGCCCGAGGCTGGACAATCCTTTGTCCAGTTTTTTCGGCGGCAGCCCTAATCATTTGTCTCTCTTTTTCCATATCCTTCGTTTTGCTTTTTTCTTGGAAGAATCGGGTGGGGATGTTGTTTAATTTATAAAGTTAAAAGAGTAAAAATGCTTTGTCAAGGGAAAAGTAAGCAGGGAAAAGTAAGCAAAGAGGTAAAAACGTTTGACTTTATAATATAAAATAATATAATTATTTCCTTAAAATAATTTATGGAAGGAGGGGAAAAATGGATGCCAGGGATTAAAATTAAGGAAAACGAATCTTTTGAAAATGCAATCAGGCGGTTTAAAAAACAAGTGGAAAAAACGGGGATATTGTCAGAGATGCGAAAAAGGGAGCATTATGAGAAGCCCAGCATCAAAAGAAAGAAGAAAGCGTTGGCCGCCAAGAAAAGAGCAATGAAAAGAATGAGAAAAATAATGGAGAGGGGATAGAGGATGAGCCTGGAAGAGAGACTGGTCGAAGAAATGAAACAAGCCCTGAAATCCAACAATAAATTGAGACTTTCCACCATCCGGATGATTCGTTCGGCGTTGAAAAATAAGGAGATTGAGCTGAGAAAGAAGTTGGAGGACGAAGATGTGGTGAAGGTGATCCAGGTGATGGTGAGAAAGGGTGAGGAATCTGTTGAACAATTTCAAACAGGTGGACGGATGGACCTGGTCGAGAAAGAGAAAAAAGAGATAGAGATATTAAAATCCTTTTTACCCCAACCCCTTAGCCAGGAAGAGATATTAAAGATCATTGATCAAAGCATTCAAGAAACCCAATCTTCATCCTTAAAAGATATAGGAAAAGTAATGAAATCAGTCATGCCAAAAATTGGGGGGAAAGCCGATGGAAAACTGATCAATCAATTGGTGAAAGAAAGGCTTTCCCCATAAAATCCTCCTCTTTGTAGTTAACCCAATTCCCTTTTTCACGCTTTATGGATGATCGTTCCCTCAAGCTTTTAGAGTTTTACCATTTATTAGATATTTTGAAAGAATATTCCATCTCCCCCTTAGGTCGAAAACGCTGTGAAGCCTTGAGACCTTCCAAAGACCTTCCTTCGATCCAATCCAGATTAGCTGAAGTGATGGAACTTAAAAAAATTTTTGAAATAGAGGGAGACATCCCCCTGGGAGGGTTGAAAGATATTGAAGGGATTTTAAATAAATTAGAAATCGAAGGATCTATCCTGGAGGTTAAAGAATTATTAGATCTCTATCAACAAATGGTATTGTGCAAGGGGCTCAGGCGATTCTTCCAGAAGTTGGAGAATGTTAAAGCGCCTCATCTTCAGGAGAAGAACTCCAGACTTTCTTACCAAAAGGCATTGGAGAAGGAGATCCTACAAACGATCAATATAAAAGGTGAGATTCTCGACCGAGCCAGCCCGGCCCTTTTAGATATCCGCCATCGGCTGGGAGTGGTCAGAGAAAAAGTGAAGGGAGCGCTCGAATCCCTTCTCCATCAAGAAGAACTTCAGTCCATCTTTCAAGAGCAATTCATTACTTTAAGAAATGGGCGATACGTTCTTCTCATCAAATCCGATTTCAAAAATCGGCTGGAAGGAATCATCCATGATCAGTCCCAAAGCCGGATGACCTTCTTCTTTGAACCCCTTCAAGTCGTCGCTCTCAACAATGAGATTAATATCCTCATGGGAGAAGAGAAGGAAGAGGAATTTCGAATTCTGGCAGATCTTACCAATAAGGTCCGAGGGGAAAGACAAAATCTATGGAACGACTTTGAGATATTAGGAGAATTAGACCTTCTCTATGCAATGGCAAAGCTCTCCATCCCTTTGAAGGGGATTTCGCCTCGCTTGAATGAAGAGGGAAGGATTGAGATGAAGGAAGCTCGAAATCCTCTTCTCATGCTTCAGCGTGAAGATCAGGTGGTTCCCATCCACCTCCGGATGGGAGAGGGGATTAAGGTTCTCATCGTGAGCGGAGCGAATGCAGGGGGGAAGACCGTTGCTTTGAAGACATTGGGACTTCTCACCTTGATGACTCAATCTGGTCTACCCATCCCTGTGGAAGAGGGAAGCCAGGTCGGAATCTTTCAAGACATCTTTGCGGTGATTGGCGATGAACAAAATATCGAAGAAAATCTGAGCACCTTCTCCAGTCATCTCCTCCATGTGGATCAAATCTTAGAAAAAGCAGGGCCGAAATCCCTCGTCCTTTTGGATGAACTGGGAGTGGGAACCCATGCCCAGGAGGGATGTGCACTGGCCATGGGTTTTTTGGATCAATTCCGAGAGAGCGGAGCCTCGATCGTGGTTACCACTCACTTCGATCGGCTCAAGGCCTATGGATACCTTCACCCAGATGTGGAGAATGTGGCTGTTGAGTTTGATGAAGAAACTTTGGAGCCCCAATATACACTCACCTATGGATCGTCAGGGTTGAGCAATGCCTTTTTAGTCGCTGAGAAGCTGGGTATTTCAGAAAAGGTTCTCGAAGCGGCACATACTCATCAAGATGGGAGGGGTGAGCAAGTGACGCACGCTTTAGAGACCTTGGAGAGGTTGAAAAGGGATGCACAAAGAGAAAAGCTGGAAGCTTCCAAGATGAAGGAAGAGGTTGGGCTTGAACATCAGAGACTGAAAAAAATACTGGAGACGATTAAGGAGAGGAGACTGGAAATTTATTCCAAGGCTGAGGAGAAGTCAAGAAAAGCGGTCCAAAAGGTTGAAGAGGAGTTAAAAGAATGGGTTCGTCGAAGAAAAGAGGAAAAGGCCCCTCTTGGCCTTCAGCATAAAGGACTTCAGGAGATCAGGGAGAAATTTCTCCCATCCATCAGAAAAAAAGGAGGTTCTGCGATCCCGGGTGGCTTGAAGGTGGGGGAACGTGTTAGAATTGAGAGCCTTCGAAGCACTGGGATTCTGACGAATGTAAAAGAGCCATTAAATCGAGCAGAGATATTGACGGATAAGGCCAAAGTAAAAGCCCCTCTTTCTGAGATCGTTCAGGTGACGGATGGAGAAGAGAAAAAGGAGATGGGGATTCAAAAAAGCCACCCCCTTTTAAAGGGGGATGTCGAAGAGCCTTCCTCTCAATTGAATGTCATCGGTCTGACCGTGGAGGATGCCCTCCCAAAGGTCGATAAATTTATTGATCAAGCCCTCCTTCATGGATTGGAGAAAGTCACTATTATCCACGGGGTGGGTTCTGGTAGGTTGCGAAATGCGATCAGTCAATACCTGAATGGACATCGGGCTGTTAAAAGTTTTTCTCCCGGGGAGACGATGAAGGGTGGTCCTGGGATCACGATTGTGGAATTGAGGTAAACCCCGTTAGAAAATACGTGGCTTTCTAACAGGGCAGGGAATTGAATTTTCATTAATGTCATCCCCGCCATAAACGGAGGGGCTTTCTAACGGGGTAAATCGTTTGGCCGTTGGGTTTTTATCCGAAGAAAAAGTTTCGGAAATTCGGGACCGGTCCAGCGTTCTGGAAGTCGTCTCGGATTATGTGACCCTGAAAAAGACTGGGAAAAACTATAAGGGCCTCTGTCCATTTCATTCCGAAAAGACTCCCTCTTTCATGGTCAATGAGGAAAAGCAAATATTTCATTGTTTCGGCTGTGGGGAAGGGGGAGATGTCTTCACTTTTTTAATGAAAGCGGGACATTTTTCTTTTCCACAAGCAGTGGAGGAACTGGCAAAGCGCTATGGAGTGAAACTCCCCACCCGTGAACTTTCTGCAACCCAAAAGAAGGAGATGGCCAAAAGAGAGGCCCTCTTCCAAGTCAACCAGATTGCCTCAGGGTATTTCTACGATCTCCTGACCAAGCAGCGAGAGGGTGAGGAGGGTAGAAAGTATTTATCTCAAAGGGGGATCAGCCAGGAGGTCATTGCGGAACACCGATTGGGAACTTCCACCGATCGTTGGGATGGATTGGTCCAACATCTCCAAGAGAAGAAGGCTTCTCTCGAACTGGCGTGGGAACTGGGTTTGGTCTTTCCCAAGAAGAAAGAGGGCTGGTATGATGCTTTTCGGGGAAGGATCCTCTTCCCCATCTTTGACCTCCATCAACGGATAGTCGGATTCGGGGGAAGGGTGATTCGAGAAGGACAACCTAAATATCTTAACTCTCCAGAATCGATTATCTATCATAAAGGAGAGGTCCTCTACGGCCTCCATGTGGCCAACCGATATGCCACGGAGAAGGATTGTGTTATCATTGTTGAAGGTTATTTTGATCTGTTAACTCTCCACCAATTTGGATTGAAGCATAGTGTTGCCACTTTAGGAACAGCGCTGACCCCACAACATATTCAAACCCTCAAACGATATACAAAAAACTTGATCGCCATATTTGATGCGGACCCGGCGGGGGTCCAAGCCACCCTTCGCTCCCTTCCTCTCTTGTTAGAAGAGGAGGTGGCAGGAAAGACGATCGTCCTTCCGAAAGGGGAGGATCCGGATGGGTTTCTAAGAAAAGGAAATCTGGAAGACTTCAGGAAAAGGGTGGAGCGTGCGACGCCCCTCGTCGATTTCTTTTTTGAACGGCTGATGAAGACCTATGATTTGAAATCTATCGATGGGAAGGTTAGAGTAGCAAAGGAAGGCATGGCCCTCCTCGGGAAGATCCCAGATAAGATTCGAAGGGATTTCTATATAAAGGCTTTAGCAGAGAGGCTCGATATCCAGGAGTCCTTCCTTTATGAAATGCTCCGATCTTCTCCAAAGGAGCCCCCCAAGACAGGAGAAGATTTAAAAAAGTCATTCCTAGAGAAGACTTTTCCAAAGTCAGAGGAGATGGTGGTCCGTCTCATGGTTCACGATCCTGATGTCATTCCAACTATTTCAAAGGAGGGTGTCGTCAAGGAGTTTGAGAACCCCGTCTTACAAAAAATAGCTGAGGTCCTGGAAGATCTTTATCAGAGAAAAGGAAGGCTTGACCTGCCAGAGGCCTTAGCCAATTTTGAGGAGGAACTCAAAGGGAGGTTGTGTGAGTTTGTCTTTCAGGAGAGTGGGCTGGAGGGAGGGGATCGAGGAAAAATATTGCAGGATTGTATCCAAAAGATTCGTGAAAAGAGGTTAAAAAGAGAAAGGGGCGAGTTGCTTAAAAGGATTAAAGAGGCGGAGAAACATCCAGAGGAAAAAAGGCTGGTCCCTCTTTTAAAGGAACGCCAGGAACTGGCGAAGAGGGAGAAAGGCCTTCAGAAAGATAGTTTTCGGAAAGGCTAGGGGGAGAGGTCAATGGCGAAGGGAGGAAAGATCAAAGCGGTTGAGCACTTGATTAAAATAGAGGGGGAGAAGGGATTTCTGACCTTCGATGAGGTGAATGGTATCCCTCCTAACGATATCGTCTCCTCTGATCAGATTGATGATGTCCTCATGATGTTCGACGAAATGGACATCGATGTGGTGGATGATCTACAAGGGTTGAAAGTGGAAGAAGAGAAGGCCGTGGAGAAGGAAGAGGAAGAAGGCGATGAATTGGAAATGGAGACCTTTGGCAGGGCCACAGACCCCGTTCGAATGTATCTCCGCGAGATGGGATCGGTTTCCCTTCTCACCCGAGAAGGAGAGGTAGAGATTGCTAAAAGAATTGAAAGGGGTAAGAGAGAAGTGCTGAGCGTCGTCTTGAACTGTCCCATGGTCGTCAAAGAGGTTATCAATCTGGGCAATGCGATCAAGGCTGGCAAGGTAGAGATCCGGGAAGTGACCAACGAAATCGACGAGGAAGAAGTTAGCTTCGAAGAAGAACAGGCCCAGAAAAAAAAGATTTTGGAACTCATCGATCGAATCAAGCGAAGGAATGAGGAGGTTCGGCGGCTTCTGAAAAAAAGGTCAATTCCGAGAGGCAAGATACAGAGGCAGGTTAAAAAGAAACAGGAGGAGATTTTAGAATGTTTCAATCAGATGAATTTGAGAGACGTCCAGATTAATAAAATTGTCCAAAAAATGAAGCAGATGCTGAACCGGGTTGAAAAAGGCGAAAACGAGATCAAGAAGTTTGAAGAAAAGCAGGGAATTTCTGTTCAGGAGGCGCGGAGCTATCTGAAGAAGTTGAAGGCAAGGAGTGTGAGTGAGAAGAAACTTCTTCGGACCCGAAAATTGAATAAATCCGATCTCCAAGAGATTTCCCGGGCCACCATGAATGTCCAGAGGAAGATCCACAAGGTGGAAACTGAATGTGGCCTGACTGCTGGCAAGTTGGCCACCGCGGTGAAGGCTATTGTGGAAGGGGAGACAAAAGCCAATGAGGCCAAGAGTGAATTGGTGAAGGCGAACCTGAGGCTGGTTGTCTCCATTGCAAAAAAGTATACCAATCGCGGGCTTCAATTCTTAGACCTCATTCAGGAGGGGAATATCGGGTTGATGAGAGCGGTGGATAAATTTGAATACCAACGAGGTTATAAATTTAGCACCTATGCGACCTGGTGGATCCGGCAAGCCATCACACGAGCCATTGCGGATCAGGCGCGGACCATCCGGATCCCCGTTCATATGATCGAGACGATCAATAAATTGATCCGAACCTCCAGATACCTCGTGCAGGAGATAGGGAGAGAGCCCGCTCCCGAAGAGATCGCGGAGAAGATGGATATGGCTTTGGATAAGGTGAGGAAGGTGTTGAAGATTGCCAAAGAGCCAATCTCTCTTGAAACACCCATCGGTGAGGAGGAAGATAGCCACTTAGGGGACTTTATCGAAGACAAAGCAATTATCTCACCCCAGGAGGCTGTGATCAATGCCAATTTATCAGAACAAACTCGAAAGGTCCTAGCCAGTCTCACTCCCAGAGAGGAGAAGGTTTTGAGGATGCGATTTGGGATTGGGGAAAAATACGACCATACTTTGGAAGAAGTGGGGCAGGATTTCGATGTCACCCGGGAAAGAATCCGGCAGATTGAGGCAAAGGCATTAAGGAAATTACGACATCCCAGCCGGGCGAAGAAGTTGAAAAGTTTCCTCGAAACATAACCCTGAACCATGTGAGGTTCAGGGCTTTGGCCTGAATCTATCGCGGTTCAGGGCGAAGCCATGCACCCGATGTGGTGCATGGGGTTGACACTCTTGGGGGATGACATATAATAAGGATGGGGCCCATAGCTCAGCTGGAAGAGCCACCGGCTCATAACCGGTAGGTCCCTGGTTCGAACCCAGGTGGGCCCACCAAGAAAGGGAAGAATTTCTTATGCACTCCTTGGGGGTAAAAGAAAAGATGCTCCGTGAGTCTGGACGGGATAAAAAGAGTGCACCAAAGGGATGCACTCTTTTTATTTGGGGACAAACCGTTTAGGATTTATTCCTACAAAATTTGTCAGATAGGAGGCAAGGATTGAAGAAGCAATTAGAACTGCTTTGGGGACTTCAAAAAGTTGATCTTGAACTCAAGAGTATTAAGGAGGAAAAAGATCGGTATCCCAAAGAGATGAAAAAGTTGGATGAAAAACAGAAGATCGAGAAAGAGAAGATTCAGAAGGAGAAGGAAAAGATCGAATCCTTAGAGAAGACGCGGAGGCAGAGAGAGGGGCAGCTGAATTTGGAGCAAGAAAAAATCAAGAGGGCAGAAGGAAGGATGTCCGAAGTGAAGACCAACAAAGAGTATCAGGCCCTCCTTATCGAAATCGATGCTATCAAGGGAGCGAACAGCCGGATGGAAGAAGAGGTCCTCCAGGTTTTGGAGGAAATCGACGAACTCAAGAAGGATATCTCTAAAAGAGAAAAGGAAGTGGGGATGACCCTCGAAAAAATTGAGGTGGAGCGAAAAAAGCTTCAAGAAAAGATGGACCATGATGAGGGGGCCTGGAACGAAAAGATGGAACGAAGGGAGGTCCTTTCTAAACAGATCGAATCCAAACTGTTCAAACTCTATCATACCTTGAAGGAAAAAAGACAGGGGGTGGGTGTGGTCAGCGTCAAGAACGAGACCTGCCAGGGCTGTTTTGTAAATGTTCCCCCTCAAATGTTCATCGAGGTTCTAAAAAACAATGCCCTCATTCGGTGTCCCAACTGTAACCGAATTCTCTATTGGGATGGAGATCGAAGCAGGAAATGAAATCCTCGGGACCAGAAGATCGATTGGTCATTTATATTGATGGAGCCTCCAGGGGAAATCCGGGGAGTGCAGGGGCAGGGATTTGGATTACGAATGGAGAAGGGAAAAAAATTTCGGAGGTAAGCCGATATCTCGGCCACAAGACGAATAATCAGGCAGAATACTGGGCCCTTCTTTTAGGGCTGAGAGAAGCAAAGCGATTGGGGGGTAACACCCTCCAAATCTTCACGGATTCAGAATTGGTCGAAAGACAAATTAAAGGGGTCTATCGCGTGAAGGATTTGAATTTAAAGGCCCTCCACAAAACAGCGCTCCAGAATTTAAAAACATTTTCATTCTTTGAGATTGAATCCATTCCAAGGGAAGAGAATAAAGAAGCAGACCGTTTGGCGAATCAAGCGATCCAGAGGAGGATCGTAAAGGAAAAAGGAAGAGAGCTCAAAAAGACTACGATAAGCTCTCTTGATTAATCAGAGATTTCTTCAGTTTTCCAGAAATCTCAGGAAAGGAGGGGAGTCGAAGGGGAGCAGATGGTCGCTCCTCCTGATATCACGCGAAGCGGGAAATGAGGAGGAGAGGAAAGTCCGAGCTCCAAAGGGCAGGGTGGTCCGTAACACGGACTGCCCCTGTGAAGTAGGCGCAGCCGCCACTTCACGGGGGTAAGGAAAGTGCCACAGAAAACATACCGCCCTGTGGAGTAGGCGTAGCCGCCACTCCACAGGGTAAGGGTGAAAAGGCGAGGCAAGGGCTCACCAGTACCCTGAGCGATTGGGGTAGCTAGGTAAACCCCACCCGGAGCAAGACCAAATAGGTTCCGCTTCCTCCCTGTGGAGTGGCGGCTACGCCTACTCCACAGGGGAGATAAGAAAAGCCCATTCAAATTTGTCCCGAGGCAATAGCATCGGGACAAAGGCGGGACGGGTGAGGTCGCTTGAGACCCTGAGCAATCAGGGCCCTAGATAAATGGCCATCCTCCCGATTCCCACTGAAAAGCGGGATCGGGATGACAGAACTCGGCTTATGGTCCCCTTCGAAAATCCCCTTTTTTTACTTATACACTATGGCGATCAAAACCAATTTGAAACACAAGAGACGAAATCAATGGTTCATCGGAGGGATCGCCTTCCTTTTGATCTGGATTTTTCCTCTTTCAGCCTTTTGTCAAAAAGCCTCCATTAAGGATGTCAATGTGAAGGGGGCGAATGGGGTCTGGAAGGTCAGTTTCGATGTGGAGGACTGTTTTACGGAGAAGATGGAGGAGGCCATCCAGTCGGGGATACGGACGACCTTCACCTTTTATATTAATCTTTATCAGAAAAGAAGTTGGTGGAAGGATCGGAAAGTGGCCTCTCACGAGTTTCATCATACTGTCCAATACCATCCCATTCAAAAAGTCTATCAAGTGACACTAGAAGAAAACCGTTCCTCTCCGGTTGCTTCCAGTTTGGAGGAGGCCAAAAAGCTGATGTCTAAAGTGAAAGAGCTTGAAATTTGGTCTTCCTCTCTACTCGAACCCGGAATTCCTACTTACTTTCGAATCAAGGCCGAATTGGATCCAGTCAGGCTTCCTCTTCATTTAGAGTATCTCTTCTTTTTCGTCTCCTTATGGGATTTCGAAACCGATTGGCATATCGAACCTCTTCCGCCTTAAAAATCCCCCCTCGCCCCCCTTTACCCTCCGGGTCAGAGACCGCTCTGGGTCGGAGACTAAAGGGGGGTTGCCTGCCTGCCGGTAGGCAGGGGGGGATTAAAAAGGTTAATAGATGAAGAAAGCAATTTCCCCTGAAGCAAGAAAACGACGAAATGAGTTGATCATCATTGGGATCATCTCTATCCTCATCCTCATCTTTACAACCTTCGAGATGAAATTCCCCCAAATAGGAGGGAAAATCCCTGTCGCCAACAATATCATCATTTTCAGCCTGATCAACATCAACATTATCCTGATTCTCCTCCTGATCTTTTTGGTGATCCGGAATCTGGTAAAACTGATCTTTGAGCGAAAGCGGAAAGTCTTGGGAGCCAAGCTCAGAACCAAATTGGTGGTGGCTTTTGTCAGCCTTTCCCTCATTCCAACCATTCTCCTCTTTTTGGTAGCAGTGGGATTCATCACCAATAGTGTGGAACATTGGTTTAGCGCCCAGGTGGAGCAGTCCCTTCAAGGATCCTTAGAAGTGGCTCAGACCTATTATCGAGATTTTGCTAACAATACAGTTTCCACCGCTCAACAGATTAGTAAATTCCTCTCCAAACAAGGCCTTAACAAAGGATCAAGAGAAATGAGCCTGTTGAGAGAGCAACTGGAAGTTAGACGACAGGAACACCATCTCAGCACCCTTGGGATATTTTTGAAAGGAGAGGGGAATACGATTGGAGTAGAGGATCCCATGCTCAAACCTGTTTCTCTCCATCTTCCGAAGGATTTGTTGGAAGCAGGATTTTCAGGAAAAGAGGTTTCCAGAATCTTGTCGGTGGGAGAGGGAGAGATGATCACTGGCATTGCCCCCATTTTCAATCCTTCGGAAGGAGGGGAGGTGGTGGGAATCGTCGTGGCCTCGCATTTTATTCCTAAAAGTCTAACGGTCAAGATGCGTGAGATCTCACAGGCCTTTGTGGAATATAAACAATTGAAGATTTTGAAAAAGCCGATCAAGTTTAGCTACATGATGGCTCTGCTGATGGTCACCCTTCTCATCGTCTTCTCGGCCACGTGGTTTGGTTTCCATTTAGCTAAGGATATTACCGTTCCGATTAAAGATTTGGCAGAGGCCACCCATCGGATTGCCACGGGAGATCTCAATTTCCGAATTCAGATGAAAGCGGCAGATGAGATTGGGATGCTTGTCCAATCCTTCAATCAAATGACGGGAGATCTTCAGGTGAGCCGTTCTGAGTTGGAGCAACGGAAGAAGTACATGGAGATCGTCCTGAAAAATGTAGCCGCTGGAGTCATCTCCATCGATGAGAAAGGAAATGTGACGACCATCAACACTTCTGCGGAACAGATGTTAGAGTTCAAAGGGGAAGCCGTCCTGGAGAAAAAATTCTCCGAGGCATTGCCGAAGGAGTATGTGGAGCAGATTGAGCGATTATTGAATGAACTCAGATCTTCTGGAAAGGATTCTATTGAGAGACAGGTCATTGTGAACCTGGAGGGGAAATCCCTGTCCCTGTTGATCAATCTAACCACCTTGAGGGATGAGGAGGGAAAATCCCTCGGTTTCGTGGCTGTCTTCGATGACCTCACCCAGTTGATCAAAGCACAGAGGATGGCGGCTTGGAGAGAGGTGGCTCGGCGGATTGCTCATGAGATCAAAAATCCACTCACCCCTATTCAACTTTCTGCTCAACGGCTCAGGAAACGGTATTTGGAAAAACTTCAACCCGATGGGACGGTCTTTGATGAGTGCACCCGGACGATCGTGAAACAAGTTGAAGAATTGAAGGGAATGGTCAACGAATTTTCGAACTTTGCTCGTATGCCAGCCTCCCAACCTACTCCCAATCATCTCAATGAGATCATTCAGGAGACCCTGATTCTCTTCCAGGGGATTCAAAAACAAGTCCGTTTTGAATTTATTCCCAATGAGCTTCCTGTCCTTAAGATCGACCGGGATCAGATGAAACGGGTGATGATCAATTTGATCAAGAATAGTCTTGCTGCCATCGAAAATGAAGGAAAGATCAGAATCCAGACGAGTTACGATTCCAAGTTACAGATGGTTCGCCTTGAGGTGAGTGACGATGGTCGTGGGATCCCTGACGAAGACAAAGGGAGACTTTTCGAACCTTATTTTTCGACCAGAAAAAGTGGAACGGGGTTAGGACTGACCATCATCAACGCCATCATCTCTGATCACAACGGATATATCCGGGTGCGGGACAACAAACCCAAAGGAACCACCTTCCTCATTGAACTCCCCGTCCGCATTTAAAAGAACGCAGAGCGCATAGCGCATGGGGCATGGCGTAAGAATCCACCAGCAAATTGACCCCCTTTTTCCTTTCACTCGATGGGAGGAGAGCAGTTAGAGTAAAGGAATCCTTTGATTTAAATCTATTTTTCCGCTAAAATAGATATAGATAGCCAAGAAGGTGATTTTCCTATAAACCTAATTAGTTGACTTTATTATCGCTATGCTCTATGCGTGGTTTTGATCGATGGGCGAAAAGTTGATTTGTCAGAACAAGAAGGCATTTCATAACTACTTTATCGAAGAGACGTACCATGCCGGGATCTCCCTGCTTGGGTCTGAGGTCAAATCCCTACGGGAAGGAAAGGTCAACCTGGGGGATAGTTACGGCGATATCAAAAGGAGCGAGGTCTTCCTGGTCGATGCTCATATCAGCCCTTATGCCCAGGCTAACAGATTGAATCACGACCCTTTGAGGAAGAGGAGACTCCTCCTTCACAAAAAGGAGATCAAACGCCTCATTGGCAAAGTGGAGCAGAGGGGATATACGCTGATTCCGGTCAAGCTTTACTTTGTCAATGGAAAGGTTAAGGTGGATCTCGCTCTCGCAAAGGGAAAGAAGCTCTTCGATAAGAGGGAGACCCTCAAGAAGAAAACCATGGAACGTGAAATGGAAAGGGGGCGAAAAGGGTTCGACGGGGATCGTTGACGTCAGGGCTGCATACCGAGGTCCCATTGGCTCGTAAAACAAATGGGAATAAACATAATCGCAACCAACTACGATTATGCCCTGGCTGCCTAAGCGCAGCTAGGCGTCCCCCCTGTTCTTTCCTGTAGGGCAGGACGGGATGTCAGAAAAACAGGATAGTCTCTCCCCGACGCTTATAGGGTGAGGGGCGAATCTCCATAAGATAGTCCTTCTGAGATCCTGCCTGTGGGAGTTTGGAAGGGCGAATTTAAAACACAGGCTATGTATGTAGATGTTCTGTCGGAAGGTTTCCGGACGCGGGTTCGATTCCCGCCGCCTCCACCAATTTGAAAAAGAAAAGCCCTTGTTTTTAAAGGGCTTTTTATTTTTGATCTCCCTGAAATTACGTTCTCCAAACGTTCTCTGGACCCATGAGGGACAAGCTCATGGCTGGACTTTCCAGTGACCTCCACGACGGGGGCCGACTCTGCGCAGAAAACCTCCAATCTGGAGCTTCCGCAGTTGATCCGCCGTTTTCCTCGTTGAAATCCCAATCTCGGATGCAATCCGTTTCGCGGAAATTCTTGGATCAAGCTGAATGAGATTGAGAATTTCCTGCTGTCTTGCAGAAAGCCTTTTACCGACCCTTTCACCGACCCTTTTACCGACCTTTTCAACGACCCCCTCAAGGGGGATGGGGTGTTTTTTCAGAAGGCGAACAACAAATGAACCGGCCTGAATCGAGAACTTCACCTTAATGTCAGATCCTTCACAGGCACGAATGATCCGCAAAGTACCCGTTCCCCAATGGTCAATCAGTCGCGCCCGATAAAATGCATGGGCCAACCGGGGATTAGTCCTTCACAGCTTTCCGATCGATGTCCCTTTCCGTGAATCTGTCGCAGGGAAGCGCATCCCATGTCCGGCCAGTGGTCATTTTTGTGAGGCGATAAGAAAAGGAACTCACCGACCGCGCCTTGAAGCTGGCTGAGGTCGGCAAGCCAAAATCAAATTGGGAGTTGCAGGGATTACTAGACGCAACGGCTTTCGTTATTGGCCTTCTGATGGGAAGATAGTCTTCTCTCCTCTTCTGTCCGCCTTACCGCGTCGAATGGGCAGCCTTGGCGAGCACCTCGGTCGCCCATTGGTTCAGGCTTTTGCCCGATGCTCGGGCCATCACAAGGGCCTTGGTATGGATCTCCGGTGCGATGCGAAGCATGAGTTTCCCCGATGCCGGTTTTTCCGGCTTGCGGCACATGGCTTTGCAGTCGGCAAGATAGTGATTTATGGCAGCTGCGAAACTCTCTTTGAGGGCTGCGACTGTCGTGCCATGAAAACTGATGCCGTCTTCAATTCCCAAAACCCGTCCCACAAAGATGTTGTCACGCGGATCGAACTCGACGCGGGCTTTGTAGCCTTTGTATGTCATCACATTCATCATGGTCTAACCTCCAGTTTATCGAACCACTCCCGCAGTTCTTCAATCTGATACTTTTTCGACTCTTTCCCCGGGTGGGGGCGATGTAAATACTTACGGCTGCGTTTCAGCTCAAAGACAACCCGTGATCCCTCCCCTTCGCGGACTTCTCCGCCCAGGGCGCGAATCAGCCCCTCGATGTCTGAAAAGACGATACCTCCGCGGGTCGGCGTCGAGAAGATGGCTTCGAGTGTCCGGCGATGTTTTGCCTTCATTGATTATTATGATAGCACAAAATGCTATCACATAGCAATAATCAGACTCTCCGTGGGGCGGCCCAGGAATACTGAATGTAAAATTCAGCCTCAAAATTCCACATTCCGCAATCCGCCATTGATAATGTGCTTCCCCAAAAGCATGCCCTGAGCTTGCCGAACGGGCATGCCCTGAGCTTGTCTGACGGGTGACGCCCAGCGATTGCTCCGGATTGATGATCAACGGTAATTTCAAATTCCAGGTTTCATCTTTCGGATTCAGAAATCCGCAATCCGCATTCCGGGATCCGCAATTGGTTTGGATTACTTTAAAGACCAGCCGAGCAATTGATCGAAATAAGGAAATCGGATTCTCTTCCTGACAATAAAATCCGACACCAAGGGGGGGCGACCTTTCGTTTCCGCTCCTTTATGGTTGCTGCTCACTGATCATTGATTACTGCCTACTACTTCCTGCCTTCAGTCTCAGTTCGTCTCCCGATCTCCCCATCCGCTCTTCCTACTGCCTCCTGTTTACCCGCCGAAGCTTCTTGACCTCCGTAGCCTCGGCGTAGGAGGTTAGCGCAGGAGGGCCTTCTAACTCTCCCGCGAGTGGAACCATTTGAAAATTGCTATAGGAGATCCAGGAGATACGATCCCGTCCAGGCGACGAAAGCTCGACTGGTGGTCATCGCGTATCTCTGATAGTATTGGATCGGGAGGTTTCTTAGTTATTGAAAAGGATCAGTAGATATTGGCCGTCGAGCGCTCCCAACAAGGCAATTTGCTTTCCGGTCTTCAAGGGGGCAGAGCATATTATTCTGCTCAAGAGGGGCCACTCTTAACTGTACCTGACTTCCTGGTCTATTCGAGCAGGTCTTCCATCGGCGTCTCTTTCGGAGCGAATCTGATTCCATCGATGTCCCCCTGTCGGTAATGCATCCGCAGGATCCTGAGTTCGAGTTCTTTGAAGTGGTTTGAGACCAGGCACGGGAAGAGTGAATAGAACGCGTCCGCCGGAATGGAAAGGGTCCCGAACAATCGTCCCTGCTCCGTCCACACGCCGCCGACGGCCTCTGGATCATCCCGCCAGTCTGTTCTTGGAACGTGTGTCGGGTGAACCCATAGCTCGACGTGTTGACCGGTTCTCTTTCTTCCCTTACGAGGCTTGTGGTGATATCGGACGGTTGCAAAAACCTGTAGATGATCCCATTCGTCGTACGCTTCTTCCTCATCTTGGAGTCCTTTGATCGGCCGGAAACGGTTGACCCCGAATCGAAATGTACGCTGCCAGCCGTCGATGGTGCAATAAAGGTATTCCGGGAATTCCTTCGGCGAGGTCTTCCTCCGGGTTCGGTTCTTATCTGCTGTCTTGTCTTCCGAACTGGAGGGGCTATTGGACGTCTCAGGTACCCTGGTGGAATTTGCGGGGCTGGTTCCACCTTTCCCGTTGGTGGCCTTATCGGGTGCAGCGCCTGTTCTTACCGGTCCCCGACGGGTGGTTTGGATAGCCGGATTCTCATAAGTTAGCGGCAGTGGCAGACGCAGGAGTGCCTTCTGTCCGGCTCGGATTCTGGCCCAGTATCCGCGTGGCGGAAGGGGCACAGCGAGTTTCCGACAGGCCTTTGCTAAGGCGACGTTGGAAACGCGGTAGCGCTTGGCGACGACCAGCACAGGCTCCTTCCAGACCTCTTCGTAGAGTTTCTCACGTTCATAGATTTCAGTGCGCTCGTTCATAGCTTGTCTCCGATCTCGAGATATTTGAAATTATCAGGACATCAATCTGGGGAATATCCGTTGGTTGTGTTTTGGTGAAAATATATAAGTACGACAGCGGTATTTCAAGACAAAGGTGACAAGGTGAGGGCCGTCTTGGAAAGTCGAATCTTCCTTATGGGTCACATCAACACTTCAACCCGCTCTATCTTATAGAGGGGTCAACATCTCATCCTTCTCGTTACATTTTGTGAGGGCAAGGGCACAGCGCCGGTGAGCTTGGTAGGCGAGATCCCAGAGGACATTGTGAGCATCCTGCCCTGGAAGTCAGAAGATCAAGGAGATACTTCCGTCAAGATAAATATATTGCGTGTGTCATATTTAAGAGAATACCGTAATTATAGCACGCTTAATATATCACAAAGAATTCGCTGCAACTAAGCAAAATCAAAAGGCTTAGGGACAGACCGCCAAGGCCGAGACCCATTCTAAGCATTCTGTTGAACCCGCCTCTCTTTTGATTCCGTACCCGTCTTAACATTAAGAAATTAATAATATTTTTAGATAGAATTGGTTCAAGAATTCCTCAAATTAAGGGCCCAAACACAAGATTCTTGCATTCCCAAGCTGAATAATGTAAAGTTTTCTTGACATTTTCACAAAAAGGGTATAAGTTTCCTAAAAAGAGGAGGTGAACTGCATGAGTTGGGATGGAGCTAAATTAAAAATCCTTGCCCACGAAAGAGGAGTTACTTTAATTAAATTGGCTGATCTCCTAAATGTATCCAGGCAGACCGTAAATGACTGGATAAAGGGACAGGTTCCTAAAGGATCTCATTTAATTCGGCTCAGCACCACGTTAGACATTAATCCTGGCTACTTTTTTCCCAATGAAGTGTCTGAAGAAATATCAGTGCCTCTGCATAGAAAGAGAGGAGTTGCAAAGGTTACGCCTGCCATGGAACAAGATTCAAGGGACATGGCAAGAGAATATGAAAATCTATTTAGGTTTGCCCCTCCTCCTGGACTTGTCCCTATTCTAAGAATCAATAGGAGAGATCCAAAAAGTGCAGTCGAAATGGCCGGTCAGCTTAGGGGGCTTGCCAAGACAGAAGCTGACAAACCAATGGATTATAGGCATTGTTTTGACCTCTTAGCGAACCTTAAGATCGTCATCATATTTCGTAACTTTCCCGATAGCGTAAAGGGTTATGCTTTTTGCTGCAAAATTCATAATCATAGGGTGGTATTTGTGGACAACGATACAAATGTCCTGGATCTTATCTTCCCTCTTCTCCATGAGACAATCCATGCGATTCGGGATGAAAGGGGTATCAATTCTTATGATCAAGAGGAGGAAGATTTTTGTGACTCTGTAGCGGGCGATGTTCAATTTCCACTTGAATATGTCGAGATCGTCCACAAGGCTATTGAGGGGAGACCAAACTCTCACCAAATTAATCTTCTCAAAGAATTTTCAGCAGCAAACGGCCATTCAGTTTTTGGAATTGCTGAACAGTTAAAGAAACTATTCCCACCTTTTGACCTGAATGTGGCTGGTGCCAATGCAAATCTTAAGAAAGAGTTCCCGTCTGTCGGAGAAATTTTGTTCGAAGACCAGGACCCCAAGTGCTACATCAAGAATCTTCAAAGTCTAACTCCGATTTTCTTCGAGATTGTTTCAAATCAAATTAACAATGTCACAACGAGAAAGATGGCAGAATGGCTTTCCTTGGAAAACAGTCTTGATGGAAGAGAAGTGCTTGATGAATGGAAAAGGATGATTCATTGCAGTTGATGCTAAATGGATACCTTATGCGATACCTCAAGTATATTAATGCTAATCCGTATAGTTCCAGGAATGTTTACTGGGGACCAGTTCCAATGTCGCACAATCCATCAGGTGCGTGATGAGATTTTTAGAACTACAAAATTTTCCCAAAAGTATCCATGGAGAAACCAGTATAAAGATAAAATCCGTTGTTTGCCAAACAGCTTTGCCACTGATGAACGTCTTAAACGATATTTTGATGCGATCCATTATCTTATCCGCAACGTTGCGATAAACGAAAAGACGGGACACCCATTTGATTTAAGTTTTGTCGATAAAATATTTCTCTCTTATGCCCTGGCAAACGGCTACAGAATGACAACTGGGGATCAAAACTTAGTGGATTTCGCTTTAAAGGAATTCAAAGAGGAATTTAAGGGTAACATATCTCCCCTGGGAATGCTTAATAGGTGGATAGAGAAAAGATTAATAACGTGGAGCGATGAAGTTCACAGTTACCTTGCTGATTGGAAAATAAATAATGAGGATCCACAACCTGATAGACAAATAAGGAAATTCAAAAAACTTACCCATCGGAATTATCCTGGCAGTTAAGAAAAAAGGAAAGTTTTTATGGGCAGTGGGTAAAATGGACCCCATCTTTTCTATAGAATGGGGGTTTTTTTTGTTTGATTTTTTGCGAGGGGTTCCTCAAAGTGCTTCGGGCAGTTCCGATAAGGCTGGAAAAAAGGAGTGACCCTTGTGTGAAATGTGGAAAGGAATTGTGAGGATTTCCACAGAGGCAAAGATGACCCTCTCCTTCAAAGGGGATATTTCTCCTCAGTTTATATCCCCATCTCCGTTTCTACCCATCTCCCCATCCGCTCTTCCTACTGCCTCGTGCCTTCTAACTCTCCCGTGAGTGAAACCATTTGGAAATTGCTATAAAATTGAATTTTTGATATAAATAGGTCAACTTCCGGGGGGTGAAACAGACGCAAGAGAATTCAAGATCGGGATCGAAAAATAACTTCGCAAAGACAAGCTTTTCAGGGACGTGATTGAGAGGTAGAAGGAAGGCTCAATCAAGAAAGGAAAATGAAAATATATTATGACTTATTCAACTCAGTCAACAACGTTCCCTCTCCCCGCATTCTCACTTTATCGAGTAAAAACACATATAATCTTAGCCTTGATCGTTTTGAAGTACATCTCTGATGCTTTCGAGGAACAAAGGAGCGCTGTGTACACGCTACCTATTCATGAGCTAAAAAAGGGGGTAAAATTGGGTGACACTTTTGGTTGTTGTGGACCTTGATATATCCCCTGGATCGGAGCCAAGATTCCACCGCAATCCTCCAGGCTGATTCT